>Ga0310690_10003030_pt1 | contig 26050 bp, 23 predicted proteins | sample AusTroGonzalo_MG_2_FD_207661 | JGI IMG/M metagenome (GOLD analysis project Ga0310690, IMG submission 207661) | Bovine rumen microbial communities from tropical cattle in Woodstock, Queensland, Australia - Gonzalo_04 (v2) (version 2) | ecosystem: Host-associated > Mammals > Digestive system >... | reverse complement strand
TACTTCATCTAAATAAATGGCCTTTTTTTGCTGACGATTCTGCTTAATACGATCCCAAAAAAATTCCGTGAACAAATAGATTCCATATTGCAAATTCTCTTCTCCTAATTCATAAATGTCCGCTACAATTAATAAATTGTTCAAAGTAATATTCGTATGGTGATTTAGATAACTCAAAGATCCCTTTACAAATGGCCTTAGTTTTATCCCTAATGCTTTTGTTTTTTCGTCTAATGAAAGTTCTTGAAAAACATCTTCTAAAATTGGCATGTCTGTTTCCTTTTTGAAATTGCCTTGTTCGTCATATAGACTATTATCTTCAAAAGTAATACCTTTTTTAGCATAAGCATGAATGAGTTTTTCTTCGAAATTTGCCCATTCTTCTTCATTCATCATTCCAAAAACCAATTTAAAAAAACCTTTTAATCTAGCAATTTTAGTCTGCAAGAAGCCATGTCCATCCTCTTCTATCACTTCTTTTCTAATTTCTAATATATTAATATAAGTATTAGACTGTGGGCCAATTTTAATTAATAATCCACCCATCCCTTGGCAAATCTCATGATATTCTCTTTCTGGATCGATGACATATTGTTCCATTCCACAAAGTCTATGTCTTAAAATCATTAATTTGGTGAAAAAAGATTTTCCTGCTCCACTAGTTCCTAAAATACACATATTTGCATTTTTGTATTTTTCTTTGTCAAATCGGTCAATCATAATCATGGATTGATTCCCTTTATTCATTCCAAATAAAATTCCAGTTTCATCAAATATCGTATCTGAAATAAAAGGATATGTTGCTGTTAATCCTGCTGTTAAAACATTTCTTCTACTAGCTCTTTGAATACTTTTAGCCTGTAAAAAAACAGGTAAGCATGCTTTAAACACTTCTTCTTGTCTGAAATTAGCCCTCCTACTAAACATTCCATTAGATTGTAAAATGCCTTCAGTTTTGTTCAATAAAGAATCTAATTCTTTCTCTGAGTCTGCCACAACCATTATGTACATCGTTAAATCATATAATTTTTCGTTTTGAATTTGCATCTGTCTCCTAATATATTTAGCGTCTTGATAAGTAAAAGCCGCAATTTCTATATCCGCTCCATTTATTTTTTCATCTTTCAACGCAACCGCAGAATTACCTATAAAATAAGTTAAATCTTTAATCGTTTGATAAGTATCTAGCTGTTTATAAAACATCGAAATTATCATAGTAATATTAGAAGAAATTAACTTTTTCAAAATAATCTCTTCCTGCTCTCTATCATAATTTGTAATGATTAATCCTCCATAATAAGTATTATCTATTTCAATAAATTTCGGTTTTTGATTATTAATATAAGAAGGAGAAATTTTATCTTTTATCTGTAAAATACCTTCTAAAAAACTGATTTTTACACCTCCTTTCGTGTAAACATCAAACTCTTTCTAAAATTATAAAAAGAATTCATAATGCATATAACATCTTTTTTCTGGTTTACATCACATACAAAATTGCCACATCTAGATAACGCATCTTTGATGATTTGATACTTTTGATTTAATTCTTCTCTAATTAACTTCATATTAAAGTTCTCTAAATTATTTTCAAATTGGGAATAAATAAGAATATAAAAATTTTTTGAAGAAGAAACTTGAACTTGACTTTTGCATTGAATATAACTTATGTAAGACTTTGCAAAATCTAATACTTTTTTATTATCTTCTTTTAAAATTTGTTGTTGCATAAGAGAAATATAAGAATCTAAATTTTCTTTTCTACTTTGAATTAAAATCTGTATATCAAAATCACAGATTTTTAAAAACATCTGATAGGAATTTAAAATAGCTTCCTTTTCCAAATTAGATTTTAATTCGTAATTAACAGGAAACACTTTTATCATTTTTAGGTATCGATGATTTGAAACAAAAATTCCATCATCAAAAACCTTATCCAGAAGCAACCATTCTTGTGTTGTTTTTATAATCGTTTTTTCTTTCTTCCTCCTTTCATTTTACTTACAAAAATATTACATCATTTTTTACTCATTGTCAACATTTTTTACAAATTTTATTGTGGATTGTTTTTTTACACCCCAAAACGAAATTTGTAAAAAGTGTTTTCTTACAAAAAAACTCTTAAAAAATGTTGCTCTGTGTTCTAAAGCGGTTGCATTGTTATTGCAAATATGAAGAATCTCTCCTGCTAGACATTTTTTGCCTTTTAGACTATATTTTGACGTTATTTTTTCGCACACCTTTTACATAGGTGTTTTCCAGCTCCGCCTTTTTGTTTTTTGTAAAAACAAAAAAATGAATTTTATTGTTTTTTGCCGTTTTTTATTTTTTTCCTTCTTTTTAAAAGACTTTTTTAAAAGAAAAATGTTTTTGATTTGTAAAAAAATCAAAAACACCATTCAAAAAATTTTTTGCTTTTATTTTCCTAAAAAAATCTAATACTTTTTTATCCTTTTTTGACTTTTCCACATACGGATTTTTGACTTTCCACAGAAATTGAAAATGTCTTTTTAAAAAATTTTTAAGTTTTTTTGGAGGAATTTTTTAAAACATTTTTATAACAAAAAAATAGTGAATTCATTTTTGAATTCACTATCCTTTTTCTATATATCCAAATTTTTAACAAACTTTGCATTCTCCACAATAAAATCTCTACGAGGATCAACATCATCTCCCATTAGTAATGTTATCGTTTGATCGGCTTGCATTGCATCTTCTAGTGTGACTTTTACTAAGATTCTTGTTTCAGGATTCATGGTTGTTTCCCAAAGCTGCTCTGGATTCATTTCTCCTAAACCTTTATATCTTTGTAGTCCTAGTTGATCTCTTCCTATTCCCTGCTCTTCTAGTTCTTTATATGCTTTTTCCAAATCTTCATCTGTATAACAATACTTATCTTCCATGCCTTTCTTAGATAACTTATAAAGTGGTGGTTGTGCTAAAAAGACATTACCGTTTTCAATTAATGGTCTCATATACCTAAAGAAGAATGTTAATAGCAAGGTTCTAATATGAGCACCATCTACATCCGCATCTGCCATGATAATTACTTTTCCATATCTGATCTTAGTAATATCAAAGTCAGCTCCAATTCCAGCGCCAACCGCTAAAATAACCGGATTCAATTTATCATTTCCATAAATTTTGTCAGCACGCGCTTTTTCTACATTTAGCATCTTTCCCCACAAAGGAAGAATTGCTTGAAATTTTCTATCTCTTCCTTGCTTTGCAGACCCACCAGCAGAGTCACCCTCTACAATATAAACTTCACACTCTTCCGGATTTTTACTACTACAATCTGCTAATTTTCCAGGAAGTGTTGTTGATTCTAGGGCTGTTTTCCTTCTTACTAATTCTCTTGCTTTACGAGCAGCTTCTCTTGCTCTAGAAGCACTAATACACTTCTCTAAAATAGCTTTTGCAATATTTGGATTTTCTTCTAAAAAGTATGACAAAGATTCATTGACAACAGAAGTAACAATTCCTCCTACTTCGCTATTACCAAGCTTTGTTTTAGTTTGTCCTTCAAATTGTGGTTCTTTCACCTTTACAGATACAACGGCTGTAATTCCTTCTCTAATATCGTCACCAGATAAGTTTTGATCTTTATCTTTTATGATGTTTTTGGCTCTAGCATAATCATTAAAAGACTTTGTTAAAGCTCTTTTTAGTCCTTCTAAGTGTGTTCCACCTTCTATAGTATTAATATTATTAACAAAAGAATAAATATTTTCACTATATGAAGTTGTATACTGTATTGCAATTTCTACAGGAACTTCTCCATCTTTTTCTATGTAGATTGGATCTTTATTAATCTTTTCTTTGTTTTTATTTAAATATTCTACAAAAGATTTTAAACCACCTTCAAAACAAAACTCTGATTTTCTAGGTTCTTCTTCTCTAAGATCTTCTAAAGTAATTCTTAATCCTTTTGTTAAGAAAGCCATTTCTCTAAATCTTTCTTCTAGCACATTATATTCATAATTTAAAGTTTCAAAAATAGAACCATCTGCAAAAAATCTAACTTTTGTTCCTGTTTTGTTAGAATCTCCGATTCTAGTTAATGGTTGAACTGTTTTTCCTCTTTCAAATTTCATTTGAAAAAGACCTCCATCTCTTTGAATCGTAACTTCTGTCCAATCTGATAAAGCATTTACAACAGATGCTCCTACTCCATGTAGACCACCTGAAACTTTATATCCACTATCTCCACCAAATTTTCCTCCTGCATTTAATTTTGTATAAACTGTTTCTGCTGCAGAAATCTTTGTTTTTGAATGAATATCTACTGGAATTCCTCTACCATCATCTTCTACACAAATAACATTTCCTTTTTCTATCGTGATATGTATATTTTTACAATATCCTGCTAATGCTTCATCTACAGAATTATCAACAATTTCATATACTAAATGATGTAATCCTCTAATAGATACACTACCAATATACATACCTGGTCTTTTTCTAACGTGTTCTAATCCTTCTAATACTTGAATTTGATCTGCATTATACTCATGTTCAAATTTTTCCATTATTTTCCTCCTATATAATCTTGCGCTTTTTAATAGTCGTTGTTCCTATATTAGAAATATATCCTCTTACTTCATTGTTCTCTTTCGTTAATATAAAACTATTCTTTTTATGACAAGAGATATCTTCTATTTTCTTCTTACTTTCTAAATCTTCATATAAATTTTGATATTCTAATGTATCCGTCATTTTTTCTAAATTAAATATACCGAATTACATTATCTTCCTTTATAACAGTGTTCTTTCCAATATATAAATACATTTTCTCTCCTTTTTAGAAAACTCTTTTCACAGGAAAACTTGTGAATCTCTCTATATCGTTTCACTTTCGCTTATTTTGCCGATTTTCCACAAGAAAAAATTTTGTATTTTTCTTTTCTCTTAACTTAATTTTATCTGTACAAGTAATAATTACTTGATTATCTTCTATTTTCTCTAATAAAACTTTTCTTCTTTTTTCATCCAATTCTGACATAAAATCATCTAATAAAAGAATTGGTGTATCCCCTATTTCGTCTGAAACCACTTGAAGCTCTGCTAATTTTAAAGAAAGAATAGTAGTTCTTTGTTGTCCCTGAGAACCGAATCTAGATACTGGTTTATGATCAATATAAAAAATTATCTCATCGCGATGAATTCCTATACTAGTAAAGCCTCTTTTTATATCTATCTCTCTAGACTTTTGAATATTTTCTAAAAATTTTGCTTTTGTATCTCCTGTTGAAATATATTTTAAAGTTATCTCTTCTGCTTCTTTTTGATCCTTTGTTTCTGTTATAGTACGGTGAATTTTTGTAATTTTTTCTTTTATTCTTTCTACATATTCTTGTCTATATTGATAAATCTGATAAGAAAGATTTGCTAACTGTTCATCCCATATATCCAACATTTCTATTTCTTTTTTTTCATTTACAATTTGTTTTAAATAATTGTTTCTTTGTTCTAATGTTGCTTTATAATCATTTAACAATGGAATATATTTTGGTCTTAAACCGACTAATCATCATATCTAGAAATTTTCTTCTTTGATCTGGGCCTTCTTTAATAATACCAATATCATCTGGTGTAAAAATAATACAATTGATCTTTCCAATAATATCACTAATTCTATTTTGTTTAATTCCATTAAGCAAAAAAACTTTTTGTTTATCTATTTTACAAGAGATTTTGCCTGTTCTATCAATTTTTTCAAATTCCACTTCTACATGACAAGCATTTTCTTGAAATTGAATTAAATCGCCATCACTTTTAGCACGAAAGGATTTTCCCATACAACATAAAAAAATGGCTTCTATAATATTGGTTTTTCCTCCGTGCATTATCTCCATATATAACATTAATATTATTAGAAAATACTATTTTTTGCTTTTTATAATTTCTAAAATTTTCTAAATCGACTTGCTTGATATACATCATTTATCCTGCTAGAGAAGAACTTACCCAACCTAGCACTCCTTTTATCACCAATATGGCAACAATAAATAAAAAAACACCTAATAAAATTAAAGCAAAATTAATATCCATTCCAGTTTTAGCTTTTGCTTTTATATTTATCTTTTCCATAATTTCTTTCACTTTTTGTTTAAACTTTTCCAATTCTCTTCATCTCTTTTCTTTATAATTATCCACAAATTGATACTAAAAAGTGGATATCCTCTACCCTATTTTTATTCTTTCATCTTGATTGGTAAAATCATATAAGTATAATCTCCACCTTCTACTGCTTTTATAATACATGGAGATCTATTTGTTCCAAATTCCATATAAATTTCTTCATCATCTATCGCTTTGAAACAATCTAAGAAAAATCTAGGATTAAATCCTATCTCTAATTCTTTTCCTTCTGTTTCTGGAGAAATTTCTTCTTTAGCATCCCCTGTTTGATTAGCGCAACTAATAATCACCTTTCCTACTTCTATACTTATTTTGACAGGATACTTTTTCTCCTTTTCTATAGAAGATGCAGAAATTAGAATAATTCTTTCAAAACAATCTTGTATAGCACTTTTATTTACCTTTATTCTTGTTTCCCAATTCGCTGGAATAGCATTTTGATATTTTAAAAATTCGCCATCCAATAATCTAGTTACGATTTTACAATTTTCCATTTCAAACAAAGCTTGATTCTTAGCAATCCCTATTTTTACTGTATCAAAAGAATCTGTCATAATTTTGTTTACTTCGTTTAATGTTTTTCCTGGAATAACACTACTAAAATTATTTGCTTTTCCATTCAATTTGCTACTTTTTACTGCTAATCGATATCCATCTACAGCTACAACATTTAATTTACCATCTGCTATTTCAAACAAGCATCCTGTAAAAATTGGTCTATTTTCTTCCGTACTTACAGCAAAAATTGTTTTCCTTATCATATCTTTTAATACTGCTTGTTCTATTTCTACAGAATTTTCAATACTAATTTTTGGTAATTCCGGAAACTCGTCTGGATTCATTGTTGCTAACTTATATAAAGAACCTTCACATTCTATTTCTAATAAATTATTATCATTTATAGAGATTCTAATTTCTTTATTAGGTAATTTTCTTATAATTTCACTAAACATCGTAGCATTTACTACTGTATTTCCCTGTTCTTTTACTTTACTTTCCATGATATATTCAATACCAATTTCTAAATCATAGGAAGTAAGTTTTACTTCATTTTCATTTGTTTGAATTAAAATACCTTCTAATATAGGCATTGTTGTTTTAGAAGCTACGCCATTAATAACAGAATTAATCGCTTTAAGAATAGTTTCTTTTTCACAGATAAAGTTCATTTTTTTCACTCCTTTATATATATTAATAATTTAGTAGTATTAGTTATAGTATATGTGGAAACGGTGGAAAAGTATCTCAAAGTACTTATTTCCCTAAGAAAAACGGTGTTGATAACTTTGTGTAAAACAGCTTTGTTTTTCCACACTAATATTTTTCATCTGTGTTTTTCTACCTATCAACAGTTTTTAAACACGTTATTCACAATTTAGGTGTGAATAACTAAGTTATTATTTCCGTAGGGCCTGATAGATGTTCTTAAGTGAAAGATTTGTTCTATAAAACAAAAATTTTGAAAATCTTTTGTAATGACTTCTTAGAAAATAATTTTCAATTATTTTGTGTCTTTAATAATGTTTTTCACACTTTCCACAATCATCTTCGTATTAGAGTTCTCTTTAACATCTTTTTCAATTTTTTTATAGGCATGCATGATAGTGGTATGATCTTTTTTATTGAATTCTTCAGCTATTTTAGGAAATGACATCTGCCCTATATTTCTACATAAAAACATTGCAATTTGCCTAGGATAAACGACATCATTTGATTTTTTGGTTGATACCAAGTCTTTTTTATCAATATTAAAGTATTTTGCTACAATTTCTTGAATATAATCTGCAGAAATCACTTTTTCTTTTTGAAGTACAATGTCATTTAAAGCTTTTTCTGCCATTTCAATTGTAATTGGACTATGCGTTAAAGAGGCATACGCTACAATTTTATTTAAAGCACCCTCCAATTCTCTAATATTAGAGTCTACTTTATTAGCAATAACAGATAGAATATAGTCATCAATAATAATGTTATCTGTTTGAACTTTTTTTCTTAGAATGGCTAAACGCGTTTCATAATCAGGCTTATCAATATCAGCTATGATTCCCCATTCAAATCTAGATTTTAATCTTTCTTCTAATAATGAAATATCTCTAGGTGGTCTATCACTAGAAATAACGATTTGTTTTCCATTTCCATGTAATGCATTAAAAGTATGAAAGAATTCTTCTTGACCAGTTTTCTTTCCAGCAATGAATTGGATATCATCAATTAATAAAGCATCAATATTTCTATATTTATCTCTAAATAGTTCATTCTTATATTTTGGATCTTGTATAGAATTAATTAATTCATTAATAAATTTCTCGCTAGTTACATATAATACTTTTGCTTTAGGATTGTCTTGAATGATTTTATTTCCAATAGCTTGCATTAAATGAGTTTTTCCTAATCCTACACCGCCATAAATAAATAAAGGATTATAAGTTGTTGCTGGTCGATCTGATACAGCTAATGCCGCGGCGTGTGCAAATTTATTATTATTCCCTACTACAAAACTTTCAAAAGTGTATTTAGGATTTAATCCAGAACTAGCATATAATTCAGTATTTGTATAATCTTTTTCTGGAACGTCGTTAGTTCGATTTTCTTCGGTTTTTTCTATAATATTAATCTCACAAGAAGTATTTGTAATATAGTTAAAAGTATTAATAAATAACTCTAAAAATCTTGCTTCAATAGCATCTTTTTGCATTTTGGATTGAGCGATTAAAGTAATTTTATTTCCAGAAATATTATCTATTTCTAAGTTTTTAATCCAGGTATTATAAGAAATACTTGTTACTTCACCTTGTAAAAGAGTTTTTGCTTTTGTAAGTAATTCTTCTTTATCAGTAACCACGAGAATATCATCCTTTCCGTAAGATTGGGATAGTTATTATCCACAGATATATCCACATAGAGCTTGCAAACAAAACAAAATAGAGGGTTTGCACAAAACACAAATTGTGGAAAACTGAGATTCCGTAAAAGAATCCACAATAACCCTATCATCCCTTTTAATGTATCCCTATAATATCAAAAATAAAATAAAATGGCAATAGAAAACCAAAAAAAATGTGGAAAACCAAAATTTAAATAAAAAAATGTTCGAATTACTTGACTTTTAGAATGTTTTTATAGTATAATTCTAGTGCTTATAATTTTTTGAAATGAAAATGTAAAGCAGTAAAAATAAATTAAAAATATTTTATAAATATTGATAAAAAGTTAGGGAGGTGCTACTTACAATGAAAAGAACTTATCAGCCTAAGAAAAGACAAAGAAGTAAAGTACATGGATTTAGAAAAAGAATGCAAACAACAGCAGGAAGAAAAGTTTTAAAAGCTAGAAGAAATAAAGGAAGAGCAAAATTAACAGTTTAAACCATGTAAAAATAGGACTTTTGTGTCCTTTTTTTATTATAAAATATAAAAAACAAGAAAAAAAGAATCTTGTAAAAACTATTAAAATTCCTAAAAATAGTAATAAACAGAGGATTTTTATAAATGAAAAAAACGATGATGATAAAAAGAAACTATGAATTTAAAAAGCTTTTTTCAAAAGGTAAGTTTTTTCATGGAAAATACATTAACATGTATTTGATTGAAAATCATAAAGATAATAATCAATTGGCAATAACGGTTTCTAAGAGACAGGGAAAAGCAGTTGTTAGAAATAGATTTAAAAGATTGATTAAAGAAAACTATAAAGAAATAGAGCCAAAAATGAGATTTGGATATAATATATTATTTATGATTCAAAAAGAAAAAAGTGCAGAAACAAAGCAAATAGGGTATTTTGATATCAAAAAAGAGATGTTAGAATTATTTAAAAACAGTGGAATATTAAATGAAAAAAATATTGATTAAAGTTTTAGAATTTTATAAAAAATCCATTTCACCATGGTTTGAGGCTCATGGAGTACATTGCAAATATGAACCAACGTGTTCAGAATATACAAAACAGGCAATAGAAAAATATGGTGCAATAAAAGGAACCCTTTTAGGAATAAGGCGTATTTTAAAGTGCAATCCATTTTCAAAGGGTGGATATGATCCTTTAAAATAAGAAAGAAAGGGAGGACAAGCGGAATGTTTAAATTTTTTGCGAATATTTTTGGATATGTTTTGAATTTTATTTATGGTTTAGTAAATAATTATGGATTAGCCATTATTATTTTTACAATTTTATTAAGATTAATCCTATTACCAATGAATTTGAAACAGCAAAAAACGATGAAAAAATCAGCTAGAATTCAAGTAAAAATGAAAGAATTGCAAGATAAGTATTCGAAAGATCCAACAAGATTGAATGAAGAAGTTAGAAATCTATATGCAGAAGAACATATGAATCCATTAAGTGGTTGTTTAAGCTCTATTTTACAAATCATTATTATTATTTCAATTTTCTTTTTAGTAAGCAATCCACTTACTTATATGAAACATTTATCTACAGATAAAATTAAAGATTATACAAAAATAGTAAAAGAAGAAAATAATGGACAAAATGTAAATTACATTGAAATTGCTATTATTAAAAGCTTAGGAAAAACAGAAAAAGATGTTTATTTAAATATGCACTTTTTGGGATTGGATTTAAGCGATGTCCCATCTAAAAATTATAAAGATATAAAAGTATTTATTATACCAGTCTTATATGTAGCCACAAGTATAGTATCGATGAGATTAAATACTGCAATGATGGAAGAAAAAAAGAAAAAAGATGAAAACCAAAAAGTAATAGATGCCAAAAAAGAAGAAGAAAAACTTATAAAGGTAGATAAAAATGAAGAAGAAGATGCAATGGCTTCTATGAGTAAAAGTATGAGATATATGATGCCGATAATGACGGTAAGTATAGCATTAATAGCTCCTTTAGGATTAGCTTTATACTGGTTTATCAGTAATTTACTAATGATATTAGAAAGACTATTTGTAAATAAGTTCGTTAAGGAGGAAGAATAAAATGGGAAAATCATATGTATTTGAAGGAAAAACAACAAATGAAGCTATAGAAAAAGGTTTAAAAGAATTAAAAGTTTCTAAGAACAAAGTGGATATTAAAGTACTAGAAGCCGAGGAAAAAAGAAGTTTTTTCAGTATATTAACACCTAGAGTTGTAAAAGTAGAAATAACATTAAAAGAGGATGTTAAAGAAGCGGTAAAAGAGGAAGCGCCAGAGAAAGAAGAAAAAATGTATATTAAGAAAGAAGAGAAAAATATTGAATTTGATAAAAATTTAGTAAAAGAAAGAGTAGAAACATTTTTAAAAGAATTTATTAAGAACCTTCCTCAAAACAATATTACGTATCAAATAGATTTTGACCAAAATGATGTACATGTAGAAATAGATGGAAATGACACCGGATATTTAATAGGGTATAGGGGAGAAGTATTAAATAGTCTTCAAACGATATTAACAAATGTTGCTAGTAAAGATTTGAATTGCAAAGTAAAAGTTTTATTAAATATCGGCGGATATAGAGAAAAAAGAGAAAAAGATTTAGAGAACTTAGCGATGAAAATTGCAGGTAGTGTTATTAAAAATAGAAAATCAATTACATTAGAGCCAATGTCAGCTTATGAAAGAAAAATTATTCATTTAAAATTACAAGATAATGATAAAGTAGAAACTTATAGTGTAGGCGAAGAACCATATAGAAAAATAGTAATTGCATTAAAAAAATAATTCAACAGATAAATCTGAAGTCAAAGTGAGGATTTAATTTTCAAAAAATTATAAACTCATTTTGACTTTTTTATTATTTATATAAAGAAATATAACGATGAAAAATATTATGGTGTATTTTTTTGAAATTTTTTTGAAAAATTCATTGTCCAGTTGACTATAGAAAAGAAAGGAGAAAAAAGATGAGTACAATTGTGGCAATATCAACAGCTACGCGGTAGCGGAGGAATAGGTATTGTAAGAATGAGTGGGGAAAATACCTTTCAAATTTTAGAAAAAATATTTCAACCCAAACATAAAGACAATAAAAAAAACATAAAAGGATATAGCATAAAATATGGAAATATTGTAGATCAAGAACAGAATATAGTAGATGAAGTCTTAGTCTCATATTTTAAGGCTCCTAAGAGTTATACAACAGAAAATATGTGTGAAATCAACTCACATGGGGGCATGATTATTATGAATAGAATATTAGAATTATGCTTAGAAAATGGAGCCCAACTGGCGGAACCTGGAGAATTTACGAAAAGAGCTTTTTTGAATGGTAGAATAGATTTAGCGCAAGCAGAAGCAGTAATAGATGTTATAAATAGTAAGACAGATAAAGAAGCAAAAGTTGCGTTGAAACAATTAGAAGGTAATTTATCTAAAAATATTGGAGAAATAAGAAAAGATATTCTTTCTATTATTGCGGACATTGAAGCTTCTATTGACTATCCAGAATATGATATAGAAGAAACAACAAATTCCAAAATACTATTGTTTTTAGAAAAAATTGGTAATAAATTAATGGATTTAGAAAAAAGCTTTCAAAACGGAAAAATATTGAGAGATGGTATTTCTACTGTTATTTTAGGAAGACCTAATAGTGGTAAATCGTCATTGCTAAATTTAATATTAAATGAAGAAAGAGCGATTGTTACAGATATAGAAGGAACAACAAGAGACACTATTGAAGAATTTATACAAATAGATGGTATTCCATTAAAGTTGATTGATACAGCAGGTATTAGAAATGCAAGAGATGAAGTTGAAAAAATAGGAGTGCAAAAGGCAAAAGAATTAGCAGAAAAGAGCGATATGATTATTGCTATTTTTGATAATTCGAGAGAGTTAAACGACGAGGATATTGCGATTTTAAATATTATTAAAAATAAAAATGCTATTATTATTTTAAATAAAATAGATTTAAATAACAAAATGGATTTGACTAAAATAAGAGAAATCAATAAACCAATTATTGAAATGTCAGCAAAGAATGGAGAGGGGAAAGAAAAATTATTCCAACAAATATCAGAGACATTTCGATTAAATGAAATAGCAAATAATGGCGAATTAATTATTTCAAATCAAAGACATAAAACATTAATAAAAAACGCCATGAAGAATGTTGAAGCATCTAAAGAAGCTATTCAGAAAAATATGCCAATTGATATTATATCAAGTGCGATTAGACAAATATTAGAGGATTTAGGAGAGATTACAGGTGAGACGGTAACGGAAGACATTATTAATGAAATATTTTCAAAGTTTTGTTTAGGAAAATAAATATAAAAAATATTTTTCAAAATGAATTTTAAGCTATTTTTTCTCTTAGGGAAATACAAGTTATCAATTTTAGAAAAAAATCCTCAAAAAATAGATTTTGAGAAAAATGAAAAACAGGTGTTCTTGTTCCACAAAAAACATTCAAAAATAGAACAAGAAGAAAATATAAAACAAAATGATAAGAATATTGAAAATAAAGGAAAAGGAAAAAATGTTCTTTAAAGAACTTATAAAAAGAAAGGAAAAATAAAATGATTTATGATGCAGGAGAATATGATGTTGCTGTAATAGGAGCTGGACATGCTGGGTGTGAAGCAGCATTAGCTTCAGCAAGACTTGGAATGAAAACGTTATTATTTTCAATCAGTCTTGAATGTGTAGCTAATATGCCATGCAATCCGCATATAGGAGGTTCTTCCAAAGGGCATCTTGTAAGAGAAATAGATGCTCTTGGAGGAGAAATGGGGAAAAATATTGATAAAACATTAATACAGTTAAAGATGTTAAATATGTCTAAAGGACCAGCAGTTCATTCATTAAGAGCGCAAGCAGACAGAAAAAGATATCAAATGGAAATGAAACATACTTTAGAGAGGCAAAACAACTTATTTATTAAACAAGCAGAAATTGTTGATATAGAAATAGTGGAAGGGAAAGTCAAAAGTATCACAACAAACATAGGAGCTAAATATGAAATTAAAGCAATTATTGTTGCGACAGGAACATATTTAAAAGGAAAAGTATTTATAGGCGAAACTTCTTTTGAAAGCGGACCAGATGGAGTTTTCCCGGCCAATAAATTATCAGAAGCATTGAAAAAAGCTGGTATTAAAATACAAAGATTTAAAACAGGAACGCCAGCTAGAATTAATAAAAAATCAATTGACTTCTCTAAAATGGAAATTCAATATGGAGAAAAAAATGTAGAAGCGTTTTCTTTTGAAGATGGTATTATTAAAGGAGACGAGGTTCCTTGTTGGCTTACTTATACCAATGAAGAAACACATAAAATTATCAGAGCGAATCTTCATAGATCTCCTTTGTATGCTGGTATGATAGAAGGAACTGGTCCGAGGTATTGTCCATCTATTGAAGATAAAGTAGTGAGATTTGCTGATAAAGAAAGGCATCAATTATTTGTAGAACCAATTGGAATTGATACAGATGAAATGTATATTCAAGGAATGAGTTCTTCGCTTCCAGAAGATGTTCAAATTGCTATGTATAGAACAATTCCGGGATTGGAAAATTGTGAATTTACAAGACCAGCTTATGCTATAGAATATGATTGTATAGAACCTGCACAATTGAAAAGTTCATTAGAAATTAAAAATGTCTCTGGCTTATTTTTTGCTGGACAGGTAAACGGAACATCAGGCTACGAAGAAGCGGCAGGACAAGGATTAATAGCAGGAATTAATGCTGCTAGAAAATTACAGGGAAAAGAACCAATTATCTTAGATAGAAGTCAAGCATATATAGGAGTCTTAATTGATGATATTGTTACAAAAAGTACGCAAGAACCATACAGAATGATGACTTCTAGAGCAGAATATCGATTATTATTAAGACAGGATAATGGGGCATGAGGTTGGATTAATTTCTGATGAAAGATATCAAAAATTCTTAGAAAAGCGAGAAAAGATTCAAAATGAAGTGGAAAGGTTAAGAACGACGAACATTAAACCAACAGAAGAATTAAATCAATTTTTAGCAAAATATAATACAGCACCAACTACAGTAGGATTAAAGCTAGCAGAACTTCTAAAAAGAACGGAATTAGATTATGAAAAGTTATCTGAAATAGATAAAAATAGACCTGAATTAGAGCCATGTATTTGGAGAGAAGCGGAAATTATGATTAAATATGAAGGGTATATTAGATTAGAAGAAAAGCAAGTAGAAAATTTTCAAAAATTGGAGGAAAAGAGATTACCAGAAACAATTGATTATAGTCAAATAAAAGGATTAAGATTAGAAGCAAGACAAAAACTTAATAAGATTAAGCCATATTCTATAGGACAGGCATCCAGAATTTCTGGAGTGTCACCTGCAGATATATCTGTTTTATTAATCTATTTACAAACCAATTAATGATGGAGAAAAGTTATGGAATATCAAGAGTTTGAAAAAATGTTCCTTATGGAACTTAAAAAAAATCATCTAGAAAAGGTAAACAATATAGAAATATTTTATCAGTATATGAAACTATTATTAGAGTGGAACGATAAGATCAATTTAACAGCTATTACAGAAGAAAAAGAGTTTATTCAAAAACATTTTATAGATAGTTTAACAATACAACATTTTATCAAAGAGAATATGAAAGTAATTGATGTTGGAACAGGAGCTGGATTTCCGGGAGTACCACTAAAACTAGTTTATCCAGAATTAGAAATAACATTGATTGATTCCATAGGCAAAAAAGTGAATGTATTAAAAGATGTTATCTATCATTTAAACTTACGAAAAATCGAAGCTATTCATACAAGAGCAGAAGATTATGCAAAAGAACATCGAGGAATATATGATATAGCAGTTTCTAGAGCAGTAGCTAATATGAATACATTAGTAGAATATTTAATACCATTTGTTAAAGTAGGTGGAATAATTCTTTGCATGAAAGGTCCAAGCATTGAAGAAGAATTAGAGAGTTCAAAGAAGGCGATTGATATATTGGGAGGAAGAATAGAGACCATAGAAAATTTCTTTATTGATGAAGAAATAGAGAGGAATATTGTTGTGATAAAAAAAATAAAAGAAACACCAATACAGTATCCAAGAGGACAAGGCAAGCCGTTAAAAGAGCCAATAAAGTAGTAAAATTTGATATAACATATCGATATAAGGTATGTTATATTTTTTACTAATTTTAGAAATCTTTGCAGCAAAATATTGACAGATGTTGTAAATTTTTATATTATATAAAAAGTAATAAAAGGAGGGGATATTGTGGGAAAAATTATAGCAGTTGCAAATCAAAAAGGCGGCGTTGGAAAAACAACAACCGCAGTCAATATAGCCACGATACTAGCGAAAAAAGGAAAAAGAGTAATTTTAATAGATGCAGATCCACAAGGGAATGCTACAAGCGGATTAGGAATAGAAAAAAATACAGAGTATTCGACATATGATTTATTAATTGATGAAGTTGACATAATTCGCGTATTAAAAAATACTTGTGTAAAAACATTAAAGCTATGTCCCTCTAATGTCAGTCTGGCAGGAGCAGAAGTGGAATTGGTTCCTCAAATGTCAAGAGAGCAAAGGCTAAAAGAAAAATTAGATCCAATTAAAGAAGAGATTGATTTTATTATTATAGATTGTCCACCTTCTTTAGGATTAATTACATTAAATGCATTTACTGCTGCAGACTCCGTTTTAATTCCAGTACAATGTGAGTATTATGCATTGGAAGGGTTAGGCCAATTAATTAACACGATTAATTTAGTTAAAAAACATCTTAATAAAAACTTAGAAATAGAAGGGGCAGTACTTACGATGTACGATGTAAGAACGAATCTTTCTAATCAAGTAGTAAGAGAAGTAAAACGATATTTTAATGATAAAGTATATAAAACTGTTATTCCACGAAATATCAAATTAAGCGAAGCACCTAGTTTTGGAATGCCAATTTCATTATATGATCCAAAATCAAAGGGAGCTAGATGCTATGAAAAACTTGCAAAAGAAATACTAGCAAACAACAAAGAATAGGAGGAAAGTTCGGATGACAAATAAAAAAACTGGTTTAGGAAGAGGATTAGATGCATTATTTGGAGGTGCTATTGCTGAAGAAGAACAACAAAAAGAATCTGGAGAATTAGTACAAAAAATAAAATTAATTGAAATTGAACCTAATAAAGGGCAAGCTAGAAAAACGTTTAATGATGAATCTATTGAAGAACTTTCAGAATCTATTAAACAATATGGTGTTATTCAGCCAATTATTGTTACGAAAAAAGATCAATATTATCAAATTATTGCTGGAGAACGTAGATGGAGAGCTTCCAAAAAAGCAGGATTAACAGAAATTCCAGCAATTGTTAGAGATGATGATGAGAGAAAAAATAGAGAAATATCCCTTATTGAAAATATACAAAGAGAAGATTTAAATCCAATTGATAAAGCAAGAGGAATAAAGACATTAATGGATGAGTACCATTTAACACAACAAGAAGTAGCAGAAGTTTTAGGAAAAGCAAGAAGTAGTATAGCAAATAGTGTAAGAATATTAAATTTGGATGAAAGAGTAATAGAATTAGCATTAGAGGGCAAACTAACAGAAGGTCATTGTAAAGCATTGATGTCAATCGATGATAAAGAAAAACAATATCAAATTGCATTAAATATTATAGAACAAGGAGATAGTGTTAGTGAATCTACCAAAAAGCTAAAAACTACAAAAAAAAGCAAAAAGAAAGATGAAAAATATATAGCAATTTTTAAAGATATTGAAGATACTTTTCAAGGATTTTTTGGTACAAAGGTAAAATTAGATGCTGGTCCAAAAAAAGGAAAGATTATTATTCAATATAATTCCAATGACGATTTAGAAAGAATTCTAGAATTGATTAAAAAATAATTTCACAAAGGATAATAGAATTAAATAAAGATAGGATGTATTTGAATGAATAATTTGTTAGAATTTTTGAAAACAGATAATTTTTTGTTATTTTCTTTTTTCTCAAATATTATACTGATAATTTTAGTTTTATTATGTGTGTATAAAATACTGAAAATAAGTAAGAATTATACTTTTTTTATGAAAAAAATAGGGAATGGAAATGATTTAGATAGCTACCTAAAAACCTATTTAAAAGATGTTAAAGAAATTAAAAAAGATAATGCAGAAATTAAAGCATACTATACAAAGCTTGATCATGATGTTAATTCTTGTATCCAAAAAATTGGTTTAGTGAGGTATAATGCATTTACAGACGTTGGAAGTGATTTAAGTTTTGCCATAGCTTTGTTAGATAACAATGATAATGGTGTAGTATTTAATGGATTATATGGATCAGAATCGTCTAACATTTATGCAAAGCCGATTAAAAACGGTGAGTCAAGTTATCAATTATCCAATGAAGAAAAATATGCTATAGAGATAGCAGAGCAAAATAAAAATTTTATAGCAAAGCATAAAAAAAATAAATTATACAAAGAAAATTAATTAAAATAAATATAATAAAAAAATAGCAAAAAAAGATTTTGCTATTTTTTTTGGGAAATAATAAATTAAAAAAGAAGCCATTTGGTATTATCAAGAAGAAATAAAAAACAAAGAAGGAAAAAATATTTTTTGTAAAAATTGTTTAAAAGACAAATAACCTTAAAAACTCATAAATAAATAAGGAAAACGAAAAAAAAGGGAAATTTTTTACTAGAGAAATATCGAGGAAATATGGTATTGAGACACATAACGTCAATGATATCAAAAATTTACATAATCATTAGCATAAGTAAAAAAAGATAGGGTTTCTATGTAAAAAAAGAATCGTATTTTATGAAATAAATAAAAAATGAAGATAGATGAAATTTTGTCATAATGACATTCTAAAATAGACATGATTGAGCGGAAAATAAAATCAAAATTAAAAATAGGAATCAAAATTAAAATTAAAAATTAAAATTAAAAATAATAATTAAAAATTAAAATCAAAAATAATAATTAAAAATTAAAATCAAAAATAATAATTAAAAATAATAATTAAAAATAATAATTAAAAATAATAATTAAAAATAAAAATCAGAATTAAAATTAAAAATTAAAATAAAAATTTAAAATAATAAATAAAATAATAGTTAAAAAAAGAAGTAAGATTTTACTTACTTCTTAATTGGCGTAGGTGAGAGGATTTGAACCTCCGCGGCCCGAAACGAACCCTACAAGTTTAGCAAACTCGCCCCTTCAACCACTTGGGTACACCTACATTTATTGAAAGCTAGATATCTACATATCTAGCTTGTTGCTTTGGCGGAGAGGGTGGGATTCGAACCCACGGTAGGCTACAAACCTACGCCAATTTTCAAGACTGGTGCCATAAACCAACTCGACCACCTCTCCATCGTTGCTGACGATAACAACATATATATATTAACACACTCAAATTCCGTTGTCAACAAAATTTTAAAATTTGTTGATAGCATGAGATAGAAATGAAAGACAGTTAATGAATTTTAGTAAGAAGATGTATTAATAAAAAATAATTTAAAGAAAAATATTTTTTGTAAAAATTGCAAAAAAGACAAATAATCGAAGAAAAGGTAATATAATGAACAAAATCATCAAAAAGAAAAAAGTTTTTACTTGAAAAATATGGAGGAAATAAGCAAAAGAAAGGCGTGAATTGTAACTCGCCTTAAATTTACATAATAACTATCTTACAGTCAAAATGATAAATGTTTTTAATGATTCTCGTTATTTTTTGATGAAACAATTGAAAATTTTAAAAAGCCGAAAAATTGTCATATTGACACATGAAAATAGATGAAAATTATTTAAAATAAAATCATATATAAAAAATACTAATCGAAAAACAAATATAAAATAAAAATAGTTTCTAAAGAAATTCTTTAAAAACTATTTTAAAAATAATATTTTATTAAAAATTAATTATTAATTATTAATTATTAATTTTTTATTTACGACATTTTCAATTTCGATTGCTTTTTTATTTTTTTGTTTTTTATTTAAATTATCTTTAGCAACTGTCATTAATAATTTTATTCTATTTGTTTGATTGGTTTCACTAGCGCCAGGATCATAGTCAATAGGGCTTATGTTGGCGTTTGGGTATTTTTCACGAATAGATTTAATAACGCCTTTTCCTACAACATGATTTGGTAAGCAAGCAAATGGTTGAGCACAAATAATATTTGGTATATTATGTTCAATATATTCTACCATTTCAGCTGTTAAAAACCAGCCTTCACCAGTTTGATTTCCAATAGACAAAATATTTTTAACATTATGTTGTAATTCCCAAATATTAGTAGGAGGTAAGTATCCTTTTTTAGATTCCAGTAATGCGGCTTTGTAAGGTTTTGATAGGATTTCTAATAAACGTATAGCTACTCTAGCAATATAGCTGGCCGTTCTATTGGTTTTAATCAAAGTGTTTAATGTGATTTTATTTGTTAATACATAATATATAAATCCCATTAAATCCGGCATAATCACTTCAGCACCTTCTTCTTCTAGTTTATCAATAACGGAATTATTACCAAAAGGATGATATTTAATTAGAATTTCACCTACAATTCCTACCTTTGGTTTTTGCAGATTAGGAATCCATTCGATTTTTTCAAAATCTCTAACAATTTGATGTAAATAAGTTTTATATTTGTTATAATTACCATTTTTTAAAAAGTCTTTAATTCTTGCCATCCATAAATCATATAATTTTTGGGTCTCTCCAGGATTTTTTTCATAAACTCTATTTTTGTATAAAACCTTCTGCATTAAGTCACCAAAAATGCAGGCAATCATTATTTTTTCAATTAATTTTGGTGTTAATTTGAAACCATTAGACTTTTCTAAACCAACAATGTTAAACGAAATAATTGGTATATTGCTAAATCCGGCATCTTTTAATGCTTTTCGAATAAATCCAATATAATTTGTCGCTCTACAGCCACCACCAGTTTGCGACATAATTAAAGCTGTTTTATCTAAGTCATATTTTCCAGATTGTAATGCCTCAATCATTTGTCCCGTTGTTAAAATAGCAGGATAACAAGCATCATTATTAATATATCTTAGTCCAATATCTACTGTTTTTTTTGTACATTTATTTAGAACTACAATATTATATCCAGCGCTTTTTACAGCAGCTTCTGCTAATTCAAAATGGATTGGTGCCATTTGAGGACATAAAATAGTGTATTTTTCAGTTTTCATTGGTTTTGTAAAAGCAATGCGCTTTGTATTATAATTACCTAAATCTTCAGTAATTGAATCTTTTGGTAATGCAAGTTTTTTATTCATACTAGCAAGTAAAGAACGAACACGAATACGAATAGCGCCTAGGTTATTAATTTCATCTATTTTAATTAAAGTATACATATTATTATAGCTCTTCAAAATTTCTTCTACTTGATCGGTAGTAATAGCATCTACACCGCAACCAAAAGAGTTTAATTGAATCATCTCTAAACGATCATTTTGTCCTACAAATTCCGCTGCAGCATATAGCCTTGAATGGAACATCCATTGATCGACAACACGAATAGGGCGTTTTGCTTCTGCTTTATCAGAAATACAATCTTCTGATAATACGCATAATCCAAGGCTTGTAATTAATGTATCGATACCGTGATTAATTTCAGGATCTACATGATAAGGTCTACCTGCTAAAACAATACCTCTGCCATCATTTTTTTCAATAAATTTTAGAATTTCTTTCCCTTTTTTGTGAATATCATTACGATAATGTTGATATTCCTTTTCTGCTGATTCAGCAGCAGCAGTTAATTCTTTTTTTGTAAATTGATATTCTTTAAAACAATCTAATTCTAAAATAACTTTGACTAAATTCTTAATATTATCAATCGGTAAAAAGGGATTAATAAATTTAATTTTTTTATTTTTCAATGCTTCAATGTTATTCTTAATAACTTCTGAATAAGAAATAACAATTGGGCAGTTATAGTGATTATCTGCTTTTTCATATTCTTGTCTTGAATAAGGAATGCAAGGATAGAATATAGTTGTAATGCCTTGTTCTAAAAGTCCCATAATATGGCCGTGAGAAAGTTTCGCAGGATAACACACAGATTCAGAAGGCATGGATTCCATACCTTTCTCATAAGTTTTATGAGTGCTTTTTTCCGAAATGATAACGCGAAAACCAAGTTGTGTCAGGAACGTAAACCAAAAAGGATAATCTTCATACATATTTAAAACTCTAGGAATTCCAATGGTTCCACGTTTTGCTTCAGCTTCTTCCAAAGGTGTATAATGAAATAATCTTTCATATTTGTATTTATACATATTAGGAAGATCAGAATTAGCTGTAATATTACCGCTACCTTTTTCACAACGATTTCCAGAAATAAATACTTTTCCGTTAGCAAATTTGTTGACTGTCAATTGACAATTATTTTCGCATTTTCCACATCTTACATGTGATATTTTTACATTTAAAGAATCCAATTCTTTTTCTTTTAAAATGGTAGAATAATACGTCATATCAAGGTTTGCAAGATATTGTTCTTTTGCTAAAAGAGCCACGCCATAAGCACCCATTAAGCCTGCAATATCAGGGCGAATAACATTTTTACCAGTAATTAATTCAAAAGCTCTTAGAACGGCATCATTATAAAAAGTTCCACCTTGTACGACGATGTTTTCGCCTAAAGCGCTAACATCACGAATTTTCATTACTTTCTGGATAGCATTCTTGATGACAGAATAAGAAAGTCCAGAAGAAATATCACCTACGCTAAAGCCTTCCTTTTGTGCTTGTTTAATTTTGGAATTCATAAAAACAGTACATCTAGAGCCTAAGTCTACAGGAGTTTTTGCTCTTAATGCTTCAGAAACAAATTCATCCATAGTGAGATGTAGACTTTTGGCAAAGGTTTCTATAAAGGAACCACAACCAGAAGAACAAGCTTCATTTAGCAAAATATTATCAATAGCATCATTTTTTAATTTTATGTATTTCATGTCTTGACCGCCGATATCAATGATAGAATTGACTTTTGGCATAAATTCTTTTGCAGCTGTATAATGCGCAATCGTCTCTATTTCACTTAAATCGATGTTAAGACCTGTTTGAATTAGTTTTTCACCATATCCTGTAACACCACTGTATCTTAGTTTTGCAGCTTTTGGAAGCACACGATAAAATTCTTTTAACATTTCAACAACACTATTTAAAGGGTTTCCAGCGTTACTACCGTATAATGAATATAATAAATTTCCATCATTGTCGATGGCTACAATCTTAGTGGTTGTAGAACCAGCGTCGATACCTAAAAAACAATCTCCACTAAAATTTTCTAAGAGGCGTCTCTTAACTCGTTCTCTCTGGTGGCGTTTCTGGAATTCATGATATTCTTGTTCATTTTGAAATAATGGCGCTAAAGGCTTGCTTTCGGAGTATTTAGCTTTTTTAAATTTCTCTAATTTTTTTTCTAATTCCATAGCAGAAATCTCTTTTGCATGTATAGAGTTTAATGCAGCTCCTTTAGCCACGAAAAGATGTGCATCTTCAGGAACAAAAATTTCATCTTTAGATAATTGTAAAGTCTCAATGAAGCGTTTACGCAATTCAGATAAATAATTTAAAGGGCCGCCTAAGAAAGCAACATTTCCTTTTATAGGCCTACCGCAAGCTAATCCTGCAATAGTTTGGTTTACAACAGCTTGAAAAATAGAAGCAGCAATATCTTCTTTAGCAGCTCCCTCATTTAAAAGAGGTTGAATATCTGTTTTAGCGAACACACCGCAACGAGAGGCGATTGGGTAAATTGTTTTATAATTTTTAGCATAAGCATTAAGACCTTCCGTATCGGTATTTAATAAAGATGCCATTTGGTCTAAAAAGGCACCTGTTCCGCCAGCGCAAGTTCCATTCATACGTTGTTCAATCGATTTATCAAAATAAATAATTTTGGCATCTTCGCCACCAAGTTCAATAACAACATCTGTTTCTGGTATATAGTTCTCAACAGCTCTTTTGCAAGAGATTACTTCTTGAATAAATTCCATGTTTAATAGTTTGGAAATCTCTAAAGCTCCAGAACCGGTTAAAGTTATTTTAAATGAATCGTTAGGAAAATCTTTTAATAGCTTACTTAATACTTGATACATCGTGTTTTTCGTATCAGACAAATGTCTTGTATAATTTGTATAAACTATTTTTTCTTCTTCATTCATTACTACAATTTTGATGGTTGTAGAACCTATGTCTAATCCAACAAATAGCAAGTTTTTTTTCATTTAATACTTCCTCATTCCCTAATTTAATCGATAAGTTAATAAAACACTATATAATATATAATGTTTTAGAGCATTTGTCAATTGATAAAATTTCCAAAACAATAAGATATGGAAGACTTTCTTGTTTTTAAGAGAGTTTGTTCTAACTTCTTTATACAAGCATACAATCTAAAAAGGAGGAAATGATTATGAAAAAGAAGATTTTCGTAGGGCTTTTTTTAATAATGGCAATCGTAGGATTTGTTTATATGGTCGTGATTCATACAGTTTTTCACAAAAATGCAGAAATCATTAGCGAATATGTTCCAGAAATGGAAATTTCAGATGGCGAACTTAGAAAAACATTGGTAACATTATATTTTTTAGACAATGACGGAAATATAGAAAAGGAGGAACGAATGATTGATGCTAAAGAATTGTTAAGAAATCCGTATATTGCTTTAATGGGAATGCTATTAGAAGGACCTCAAAATGAAAAATTAAAAGCCTGTATTCCTGTAGGAACTAAAATCATAGATGCAAAATTAAATAAAAAATGTGTCATTGTCAGTTTTTCTAAAGAATTTGTGGAAGGAGCAATCGGAGATGTTTATCAAAAGAGTAAAATGATTTATACAATTGTAAATACGCTAGCAGAATTAAACGAAGTGCAATCTGTTAAGTTTTTAATTGAGGGAGAAGAAATAAAGGGGTTTGAAGAAGAAACGATTCAATTGACAAATGAATTTTTTCCAAAGGATTTACAATAAAGTATTGAGAAATGGCTGATTTTATGATAAAATCTAATATATTGTTTTTAAAAAGAGGAATTATGGAACTAAGGGAAAATGAAGTTATTGATGATTTGGAATTTGAAGGTTTAAAATTAATTCAAAACAAAAAATGGTTTAAATATGGAATTGATAGTGTTTTATTGTCTGATTTTGCCAAAATAAAGAAGAATATGAGAGTTTTAGATATTGGAGCAGGTACAGGAATTATTAGTATTCTATTAGCGAAAAAAACAGAATGCAAGGAAATTGTAGGAATAGAAGTGCAAAAAGATGTGGCTGATATGGCACAAAGAAGCGTAAAATTAAATTGTTTAGAGGACAAAGTAAAGATTATTAATGATAATATATTAAATATCGAAAAATATTTTTCAAAAGAATATTTTGATGGAATTGTGACAAATCCGCCATATCAAAAAAATAACAGCGGCTTAAAAAATGAAAATGAAAAGCAACTAGTCTCACGACACGAAGTGCTTTGTTCGCTAGAGGATATCATTGAAAAAAGCTTTCAAATGTTAAGAGATAATGGTGTTTTTTATATGGTACATAGACCAGAAAGATTGGTGGATATTTTGTATCTAATGAGAACACATAAATTGGAACCAAAAGAAATTAGATTCGTTCATTCCAAAGCAAAAGAAAAGCCAGTGTTGGTCCTTATTAAAGGAGTCAAATATTCTGGCAAATTTCTAAAAGTATTAGAACCATTAATTGTATATGAAGAAAATGGAGAATATACAGATGAGATTTATGCAATATATCATAAGGAGAAAAAATGAAACGGAAAATTATATCTAGTAGCGACGCCGATAGGAAATTTAGAGGATATTACATTAAGGGCATTAAAAGTATTAAAAGAAGTTGATTTAATTGCAGCAGAAGATACCAGACATACCTTGGGGTTATTAAACCATTTTGGAATTCAAAAACCATTAATCAGCTATTATAAGCAAACAGAGAA
>Ga0310690_10003029_pt1 | contig 26050 bp, 29 predicted proteins | sample AusTroGonzalo_MG_2_FD_207661 | JGI IMG/M metagenome (GOLD analysis project Ga0310690, IMG submission 207661) | Bovine rumen microbial communities from tropical cattle in Woodstock, Queensland, Australia - Gonzalo_04 (v2) (version 2) | ecosystem: Host-associated > Mammals > Digestive system >... | reverse complement strand
ATTGAATATGCCATTAATACTACATTTTTTCTATGTTTAAAAATTTCATAATGTCTAAAATAATTTTGAATATAAGATTCTATATCTTTAAAATCATGATGGTCATTAACTCCACGTCTTAAAAATTCAAGTTTGAATCTATTTTCTCGATTAATGGAGCGCCGCAAACGTTCTTTAAAAGGTATATCTATATATACTACTATAATATCATATAAATGTTGCAGTTCTTCTAGTTGTCTAAGACCTATTGGATTAAATACTCCAACATTAATTTTATCTTTATCAATTTGAAATTTATTGATACCATAATACCAACGATGAAAATAACTACACTCAATATATCGCTCTAAAGCAATATTATGTTTAAATTCATACTCTGTAATAAAATGATAATCTATATCCTGAACCTCATTGATACGTCGAGGACGAGTAGTGTCACTTAGAAGTTTTTTACAAGGAATATCATGATATACTAATACTCTTGTTAATTCTTTAGCAAGACTATCCTTACCTGCGGCGGACTTGCCGCATATAGCTATTAATATTGGTTTATTCATCTCCCTCTCCATAGCGTTTATTTGTAAATTCAATTGTACCATCATCATTAATTTGAGTAATCTTATACAATTGATGACTATTAGTTTTCTTATATGCTTTTGTAAAGAACATATTTCCTCGTCTAAAACCATTTAACATAACTTTAGTTCCACGAGTAAACCATCCTTGTTCTTTAACTTTCTTTGTTCCATCTATCTGCACTTCGCTGATGCGGCGATTATACTTTGCATAATAATCACGACTAAATTTAACAGTTACTACTCCACTTTCATTTGTAAGAATACTAATATTAGACTTATTATCATCTTTCGCAATAACTGTTCCTACAATTCTTAAAGTTTTAAAAATCGGAATGTCAATACCATTACGCTTAAATTTATAATCAACTGCTGGCACTTCGGATAAATAATTATATTCACTAATATTATACATAGCTTTATCAATATTTTTCAATGGATGGTCGTGATAATAAAATCCTAATGAATCCATTTCCCAATCTGACAAACTACCAGTTGCATATTTATCCCACATTTCTTGGAACAGACTATCATTAAGTTTATTCAATAATTCATCTTGATGTTGCTTAAAATATGTGCGGGCGGCATCCATACCTTTATCATACTGTTTCTTCCATACAGTCTGTTCTATTACTAAAAACCCGTCAAATATACTTACCAAATCAACATCAAAGAATTCTTCATAAAATTCATAATAATTGTCTGGCAACTTAAAATATTTATCTATCTTACAATTTGCTTTTAATGCTTTATTAAATACAAATAATCTCTTTTGAAAGTCTAATGATTCTGGAATCAAACCTCTCTCCATTAAACCATTAAAATTTTGAAGTGTAATTCTTTTTTTTGGTTCACAAACACTCCATATATACTGCCGCATAATATCTTCTCTTTGACCAAATGAATCAAATGCTCCACTCTTAATCAAAGAAACCATAACCGTCTTATTACATTTTACCTTATTTTGGAAGTCTTGTAAACTTGCGTATGGACGACCTGCAATAATTTGTTGAATAATCTCGCCGCCTACACCGTTCAACGCTTTCATTCCATAAATAATACTATCGCTAACCACATCTGGTTCAAACATATAACCAGACTTGTTAATATCAATCAATGACATATCAATACCACGATTAATAATATTACCTACCGCTTTGGCAATTTTACCATAGTTCGTACTTGCTTCTTCTTCAAGTCCGCTATCTACCCTCAAACATGCGGTATTCCAATAGACAGGATTAAAATAAGTAGCAAGATAAATTGTCTGCAAACCAACAAAACTATATGCCAAACTATGAATTAAACTAAACGAATAACCCATCTGCGGCTTAATCGCGGTTTCCCAGATATAAGGCCCGATATTTGGAGAAGTCGCTTGCTTTAAAACTTTTTGATGCAGTTCTTCAATACGATTCATTTGCTTCTTCGCACAAATCTTTCGTGCATCATTAGCTTCTTTTAATGTAAACCCGCAAATATCTTTATCCATCAAAATCATCATCATATCTTCCTGCTGTGCGGGCGTCGCATAAGTTGGAAGATAATACTTTTCTAACACTTCTGTTTCATACTGACTAATATGCCATCTTTTTAATTCTTCATACCAAAGATGCATATTATTCATCATTCTTTTATATCGTTCTGTTGGTGTCTCTCCACCTTTCTCTGTTGCCATTAGCCGCATACAACTATTACTGTTTGCCATTTCCTTCGGCGTGCGCGGCCGCAACATTTTTACAGTTTGACTTCCAACTTGTGAATCAAACTGGAACAACTTCAATACGTTACCTGCGGCGAGTTCATCCCACATCTTATCATCTTCTATTGGAAGAACATCAGGATGAATATACTTATTATATACTTCGTGCAAACTTAATTCTGGTTCAATTTCTCCATACTCTTGCAGCATACTAATACATTGAACAATTACATCCTGAATTTCTGTTACCAAGAAATCATACTTCACATCACCCACATATTCTGCATCATGAAGTGAATATTGAGTTACAATTGCTCCACTTGTTGCTTTCATAAAACATGCGGTTGTATATGGGTCTTTATCATAAAAATTTACACCAGATGCATGAATACCTCGATGATTAATCAATCCTTCAATGTTTTCAATAATGTCTAATAATCCCGGATACTTGTTTACTTCATTAACAAAATTCTTTACTGGCTTGCGGTCAGTTTCATCATTACCATATACTAAATCATGTATCGGCCACACAAAACCACGTTCACTAGGAGCTAAACTGGTCATATACTGTGCAACATCATTATCAATTCCATTTGGGAAATCTTTACTTCTATACCCTCGACATGCGGTTGCAATTGCTGACCTGGTTGACTCTGTTCCATATGTACAAACCTGTACACATCCAAGTGCTCCACGCTCTTCACGAATCTTGCTAAAAATTTCTTCGCGCTTTGATGGACAAATATCAATATCAATATCTGGCAGCTCTACACGGTCTTTATTCAAGAAACGCCAATATGGAAGTTCATATTTAATTGGGTCAAGCTGTGTAATACCCAAAAGATAATGATTCAATCCTGCACATGCGGAACCTCGGCCTGCGCCAACGGTGCTGCCGCACTCCCAAAACAAATTAATATAATGTTGGAGGAATACAGGATAACTAAACATACAAGTACCCAATTTATCTCCAATTGTCTTTTGAATATCTGCCTCTTCTTCAAGACGCTGAAGATAAACGTCATTATATAAACCTAATTCTTTGAGTTTATTAATACAATAATTAACCCAATATCGTTCTTGAATTTCATCACTTTGATACAAATAATCTAAAGTTTCATATCCAAGAGACGATACAATCTTAGGATAATTTTCAACTTCGACTTGCGGCACCTGCTGTTTGTGCGCAAGACTATAATTTTCAATTTTATTATATATTTCTAAAGTATTTGCTTCAAGTTCATAATAATCTAATCCAGTGCCTTTAAGATTTTCAATTACATCTTCTGTGGACTGAAGATAAGCATACTCATAAAATGCATCAACTTCTCGTTCACCATTTTTAGAATTCAAATATGCTTTATGAACTTCTCTATCTTCTTTTGAAAGATAATGAGCATCTGTTGTTACAATAATCTTAACATTAAAATATTCTGCGAGAGCTTTCATGCGGCTGTTGACTACCATTTGCTCTCTACTTTTTGCTGGCTGCACTTCAAAATAATAATCATCGCCAAATATATCTTTACACCAAGACACAAAATCTAAAATCTGATTATAATACTTGCGCTTACCGTCTATATTTCCAAGATGTTCTGCGGTGTGCATTTCCAGAATACAATAATCCAATTCTGAACCAAGACATGCGGAAGATGCAATCAAATTACCCTTTCCATATTTTCTCACTATGCCCGCAAGTTCAGACTTAAGAGTTGGTACTCTTTCAAGACCTCTATCATAATAACTATTAATCCACGCTGTTGAAGATAATTCTCTTAACATTTTATGACCAGTCGCATTTTTTGCAATCAAAATAAAGTGATAATACTTTTGACCAGTCTCTCTATCATCAACAAGATATATCTCATTACCAAGCGCAACCTTAAAATCAGGATGCTCTTCCATAATTTGTTGCCTATACTTATCTACAACGACATGACCACCAAGACTTTCATGGTCTGTAATGGCGATACCTGCAAGATTTAATTCAATAGCTTTATCAATCAACTTTTCTGGAAAGTTGATGGAATCTAAAAGTCTAATATTGCTAAAATGTGTATGTGCGTGACACTCAAATCTAGCCAAGTTAATCTTCTTTCAAACCTATTTTTCCATTTATACTAATATTATAGCATAAAAAAATAGAGCTGTCAATCGACAGCTCTTAATTGTACTTTTGAACTCTATCTGTTGTAATATCTAAATATTCTTGTGTAATATCTATACCGATAAATTTAACAAAAACTTCTTCTTCTCTATCTTCATTAGCTTTTAAGCATCCTATCGCTGTTGAACCTGCGCCGCAGAATGGATCAATTACAGTTCATCCTGTGTCGGGTATGATTCCACATACATTTCGCATAACCTTTTCAGGTATTTGACATGGATGTGCAGTTTTTTCTGCAGAAACATTTTTAACTTGTTGGAATTCTCACCAATCATAAAGTTTTGCACCTTTACTACCCTCTGCTATTAATTTTTTGATGCGGGCATCGTTAGGATTTTTATAAGGCTGCCGCACTAAATTAAAATTTGGTTTAATATTATAATATGCTATATTTCTATGTTGATGCGCAGTATTGGCGTTGTATACTCATGTACAAATTTTTGTAGGAGTTTTTTGTCTATATATAGAAAATTGATATACAATTTCAGGATATGCTAATACTACACACGGAATATCGTCTCGAATCAATATTTCACTAGTCTCTTGGACATATTGTGCTAATGGTTTATTATCATGGTAATCTTTATAATGATACTTTACATTATAAGGTGGGTCAGAAATGATAACACATTTTTCATTTTCATTTACTAATTGATTAATAAATTCTAAAGACGATTCTATATTATATAATTCTAACTTCATAATTAAAAGGAAGCGCAGAGTTCGTGCAGTTTTTGTTGATTTTCAATTACTTTATCAATCATAGCATTGGGTAAATCAAATTCTACGTATAGAGTTTGAGTATCCTTATCTCCTTCTACCTTTCTGGGAAGATAAAACATAACTTGATTAGATTCGTCCGCTTCTCCTTGTAGAAAAAGAACGCTGGCGTTTTTTTCAGCAATAAAATCAATTAAAGGCTGATACATTTCATCATAATCCATTAAAAAACCCATTCCTCTCTAAGCATATAATCTTCAATGATTAGTTGCGGCGTTACATTACCCATCCATTCATTTTTATTACAACGACAAATAGCTGTTAAAATTTTATTTTTCTGTTCAAATTCTTCTAATTCTTCTTGTGAAGATTTAAACTTCATAATATCTACTCCATTATTCAAATGAATTTTAATGGTAGGATGTTTATCCATTGATAACCCTTGAACCTGGACTTGGTTCATGTCTAAGTTTTCAATACAAATGTAAGGCTCACTAATTTCTTGTCCTCAATAATCTTTTGAGTCTGCTATCGTTAATATTGTGTTCTTATCCATGCTATTCAAAGTCCAAATAAAATCCACCCAATAAATGGGACTATTAGGAACATTTTTATATTTTTCATTTGTATTTTCTATAAACTCCTCAAATTTTGATTCTGGAATTGAAATACCGAAAGCAGATTCATGTCCTTGTGCATATTCTACTAATCCAGTATCTTCACATAGCTGCCGCATATCTTGAATTTCAGACATATTATAGTTGCGGGCACTACCTCTGTAAAATATTTCATCGTCATCTTTTGTTTTTGTTTTAATTAAAACTAAACATGGACGTTGATATTTCGCTTGTATTTTATTAGCAACTAATCCAGCTAAGTTTTTTTCTACTTCTCCGGGTTCGCATTGTAAAATAAGAATAGCATTGTCCAACAAATTATTTTGATTAATCTTTTGTTCGAGTAAAGCCATTGTAGTGTCTTGAAGTTTTGTTTGTCTTGCTTTGACATTTGTAGCTATCCTTACTGCTTCTTCTACTCTAGGAACTAACTCTCCCTTATGACCACGTTTACCGCTAGGAATTTCTTCAAAGGCATACATTTGTAAAAATGATTTGAAAATCATATCTTTTTCATCTGGCGTGCCAGAACGAACAATTGCGTTAATAAAAGGCGTAACATAAAATGCAATTGACATATAATTAATGCCGCCCATTTTATCAATGCTAAATTTATTTTTCTCACACATATAATAGAAAAATGGGTTCTTAATATTTTGTAAACCCAATGAAACTATAGCTTTAGTTTCTATAGAACGATAATCCATCATATCAGATAGATTTCCAAGAGCCGCTAAATCTATTAAGTCCATAGAAGCTTGACCGCTTAAATCTAAATATTTGTCTAAAGCGCGGCACATATGCCAAGTGACGCCGGCACCACTTAAATTTTTATTTGGATAATCACAAATTTGATTATTAACTATAATTGCATTATGATTCCAAGTATCTGAATGGTGATGATCCATACAAATAATATCTATACTATTATCAAGTAGAGCTTGCATTTCATCAACATCATTTGTTCCGGCATCAGGAATAACAACTAAATTAGTCCAATCATCTTTCATTAAATTTTCATAAGTATCGGCTAATCCATGCTGCTTACCAGTATGTAAAATATAATCTACATGTTCACTTGTATAATCAGGCCACTGACTATATAAATAATTGATAAAAATCGCGGCCGAGGTAAAACCATCTGCATCACTATCTACAATAACAGTAATATTATCTTCATTATCTTTCGCAGCAACCACTCTTTTTACGAGTGCATCAACCATATCTTGCCCAAATAATGATTCATCATATATCTGATTTTCGTCAGCATTTTTCCAAGTATCTAATTCATCATATAATAGCCCACGATTAATTAAAATTTGCGTAAGGCCGGAATATTCTGGTTCATTAAAAAGTTTATAAATCACTATAGCACTATCCTATTTCTAAACAAATATAAGAATTTATCTTTACCACAGTCAAGCGGAGAATCCTTATATCCTAATTGATTATTTTCTTGGTCGAACAAAAAACTAATATTAACATAAGGACTATATTTATCATAAATCTTTTGTAATTTATCTATAACTTTATTATACTCTTCTGTTCCTATTTCGTCAAAGTCTTTATCAAAACCTATAATAATTTCTCTTACACCTATATCCAACAGTAATTGAAATTGATATTTTGATAACGAACTACCGCACACCGCAACACAAATATTCGCGGCTGTACCAAAGTAACTCATAAATTGCAAGACAGACTTTTCAGATTCCACAACAAGCGCCGCACCCATATTTTTTATATTATCTTTTGCTTTATCTAATCCGTACAAATTAAATGCCAATGGATGATTACAAAGTTTGTTTTGCAATTTTGTAGGACGATATTTACCATATTTTTCATCCTCTTGGACAAGTGTGCGTTGTCTTATACCAACCAATCTTCCGTTTTCATCTTTGTGCGGGATTAATATAACTCCATTTTCAGGATTATATCTAATTCCCATATAATCACAAACTTCTTTCTTTATTCCTTCTTTTACCCAAGGAATAATTAAAGGTTGCGGGAAGAATCGTAACATTAATTCATCATATAGTGGCAATTCTATTTTTTCATTATCAATCTCTATATCATTAATTTTTTCATAGCGACTAAAGATTTTCCAATCTTCAATTGAAAAATCATCATCTGTTTCATCAATTTGACTTTGAAGATTGAAAAAATTAACAACAAAATAAATTGCTTTATTTAAATCATTAATATTTTGTATTTTTTCAACTAATTCAAATATATCAAAAGTGCCGCAAGAACCTGTATAACACTTAAACAATTGAGTGTTTTCATAATAATATAACTTATGTGAATCTCCACCATGACACACAGTTCTTGCAACAATATAGTTACTATACATTTCTGGTTCAGCGTGAAAATAATCTAGGAGAGAATAAATATCTTCTAACTCAAGATTATCTTTCACAAGTTCTTTTGAGTAAGACATTTATTCTCCTAGTAATATATTTCTCCAGTCATACTATTGAATGGTTGGTCTGCAATATGAATCAACTGATACTTGTAACTTGTACAAAATGCTGCTCTAAATCTACAAGTTGACTTGTCTGCGTTCATCCAAAGATAACATTTATTGTAAGACCCTCTACGATTCTTATAAATAGAAAGTTTAACATTGGGCATTGCAAAACCAGATTCCATACACAGTGGTTCTAATGCTTCTTTGTCATCTTCAGTTACATCTAATAAAATCATACCAACATCAATTTTATCTGCCATTGACTTCGCACCACGAAGCAAATTCTGGTCTGGTATATCTGATGATTTCCAATCTTGATTTAACTGTGTACTACTTAAAATAAACACTCCAAATTGATTACATATGTCTTTTAATTTTACACTAAGCAAAAATAAGATATTATCTTCTCTTAACCTTACTCCGCCAGACCGTTGAGATATTTCTTCTAAAATTTTCATAGATGTATGGATATAATCATAAAAAATATATTTGCAACCGTGCATCCTAATATTTCTTTTGATTATATTTTCAATATCTCTCAAATTGAAATCTGGTATCTCTTCAATATATAAAGGCGACTCTGCCAAAATTTTTGCAGCTTCAATAACTCTATCTTTTTCTCCGAAATCATAATCGCCTACCAAGATATGTTCTTCGTCTACATTTGCAAGAAACGCTAAACACATAGTTTGAATTTCATCTAATTCAAGCTCTGTACTAATAAAAAGACTTGGTCTTTTCGGCCCGTTATCGTGCCATTGTCCATTAATCCATATCTTATCACATGCACAGTTACATGCATCCGCTATCATGGTACGAGTTTTACCCACACCAGTTGCGGCTGACCTTAAATAAAACTTACCTTCCCGCATCCCTCTAAGTGCGGTGTTGATATAAGGCCCATATAATGGCGCGCCCATTTCTGGTTCTTGTTGAAGTTCTTCAATTAGTTCTAAAATTCCATTTCCAACTTCAATAGAATCATCTGTACTATTATCTATATAAGTGCGGCGGATATTATCAATTCTATCTTCAATCATATTTGCCATTTCATTCAATGACAAATTATCGAGATAGTTTTCTTGTTGTTGTTTCTTTTTTACATCAAATAAATTATCTGGGTCATATATCCATCTGACATCTAACCCAATATTATCATACTCCCGCAGAAGCGTCATCTTTTTGATTCTATTATAATAATAATCAAAATTTGCAACATCTGCACTGTTTGAGACATTCTTCAACCATTCAGAACCTTTACCAGTTTTATAAACTGCTAATGATTCTGGTCTACTAGACAAATAATCTTCAATTGTTCTAATCGTTATTCCAGTTGCACCCATCTGATGCAAATTAAAAATTGCTCCAAAAACAGTTTTATGAAAATCATTTGGAAAATCATCTTCATTAAAGAAATATTTTCCATCATCATTCATTAAAGATGGTTGCCGCATGATGCAACCAATTACTTGTACCGCAGATGGAGAATCTATATATTTACTTTTGCTCAATATAGTCCTCCATTACTTCAAATCAAACAATTTTACTCTTTTTGGCTTCTTTAAATATTTTCTACTTACTGTAACAGGTTTACGTGGTTCGTCTATATAATCACTAATTTTTTGACCCGCTAGTGTATCTTTATACTGATTCTTTTTATTCTTCTCTTGGATATAATCAGCATAAACATGAGGAAAGATTCCTATACCGCCATTTGCTTTACTTGCATCCTCATTCTTAATTCCGAACCACCAATTAATAGTTTCCCAAATATCTATTAACTTGTATCCATCTTTTGTAAACTTTGCTATCTGGCTATCAATTTTATTTTTAGAATAAGTTTCTCCACATTTTTCTTTCATTAATTGATGTATTTTATCTTTTATCTCGCCACATTCTTTGTGAGCATATCTTCTACCTACTTGTATATATTCTTCATCTTCTCTATAAAACTTTTTGCTACAATACAAGCATATTACTTGCGGTTTCTTTGCCATAAAAACCTCTTTTTCCGCATATTCTTCTTAAATTTATTATAGCATAAAAAAATAGAGCTGTCAAATAAAAGACCTCCGCAAAGGAGGTCTTTTGTAAGATATATGTAAAAAGATTTAAATACCCATACCCATTGCATCAACTAAGTCGTCAACAATAAGAGCAAGTTGCTCTGTTTGAGAACGAGTCATATCACTAACCTTTTTACCGGCACCTAGATGCTTTGTTGTAATCTCAACAATGCGGGGAGCCCATTTAGTACCAAACTCTCCACCAGAGACTTCTTGAAGTTTAGCAACCGCATCATTAAACTGCTTCATGAGAACATCAAAATCAAGTTCTGGCTGCGGTGTATGCGCTTCGGTACGCTTATCTGTAATAAACTTACCTTGTGTCTCTTGAGCCTGCTTATCAATTGCGTCTCCAATAGCATCAACCAAATTTTGATATGTAAATTCAATCGAATCTGGCGTATACTTAAAACGAGAACCAGCTACAAAACGTGGAGTACCACGCATATAGAGAGTGGTATGAGCGGTTTCATCTTCATCCTGCGAGAAATGAGCAAAACCAATAATATCACTCATGCGGTCTACAATGAGACGCGGACGATTAGCAAGAGTAGGCACAATCTGATTGTACTCTCTACCATTTTCATCTACAAATGACTTATCTTGAGAGTGACTAATCATAATTAAACCATATCCCATTTGCGGGATACTGCGTAGAGCTTCATCAAACTCTTTACTAGCCTTAGACCATCCCTGACCATAAGGAATTTCATTGATTGCACTAACTCCAGCTTGATTGCATATAAACTTTTCACAAAGGTCGTATGCAATATCAACAGTGTCAACAACAATATTAGAGAATTGCTTATGCACTTCTTCTTCTTTAAGCTGCTTTAGAACTTGCTTAAATTCTGACCACTTATTAATGGGCTGAGCCATAATACCGGGAATAGCAAGATAACCTGTTTCAAAGGCTAGGAGTAATGCTTTAGGAAATTGAGATGCAATTGTGGTTTTACCCGTTTTGGGTTCACCATAAAACATTACCGTGTATCCGCATAAATCACGACTAACTTCATGCGGGGTAATGGAAAGAAGATCAATAGCCACTTTCATTACCCCCTTTTATTAAAACTTGAAGTCGCTTGCGGAGGTATCAGAAGCCTTGCTCGCAGGAGCTGCGAAAGCATTACCACTAGCGTTGCGAGAAGCTTGATAATCCTCAGCACGCTTCTTCTCGGCTGCGACACGCTCTTCACGCTCATCGAGCTTCTGCTTTAGCTCATCACGAGTGAGAGTTGACTCATCATCAAACTCATAAGGCTCTGCCGCACAACCATCAATCTTCCAAGAACGAAGTGTACGAGTTGTGATATTAACTTGCGGGCCGCCAAATGCAGACTCAACCTCATTCTTTGTCTCAATTGTGGTGGAAACAATATTGCCCCAAACACGAGTAAGTAAAGGATTGTTGTTGCTAATATCGCAATTCTCAAAATACTTGATACCATCGGGATTATCAATAGTATAAGTAACAGGAAGTAGGTCACCACGGAAGTTGAACGCATAACCACGAACATTCATGTAGTCATCGCCATCTTCGACTTCCTGCATTGATGCATCTGCGATAAGCATATCAGTCTCAAAAGTTGCACCAAAATTAACATCATTAACAATGTGACAGAAGCTACCACGTACACGCTTGGCAGCTACCATATTGCCATCACGTCCAAGGAAGTCATTAATCTCAACGTCACCATCAATACGAACCTTAAGTGCAGATGCACCTACCTGCTCATAAGTATTCTGCTGACCATTAATAATCTGCTGTAGAACCTTATAAGTTGCGTTCTCCTTACCGCTACGAGAATAATACTCTGTAACATAAGTAAACGAAACAGGGACTACATTCATACCCTTATCATCGGTGGCAACATTAAGAATACCCTGAATGAACGGAGTTCCAGGATTCTTTGACTGCTCTCCCGTTACACGAGCCTGTAGACTATGAGAAAAAATATATCCTTCAACATGTGCATTATTCGTCCAATTACTCTTCATCTAATTCCTACTTTCTATTCATTCTGCTATTATAATAATATTATAACAAATTTTTTATTCTTCGTCAAATCATCCTAACTGCGCCAATAACGTATTGATTCAAACGCAACATCAAATATATTCTTCGTTATTCATAAAAATCTCCTGTAATTAATTCATTATAAGGTAAAGTATATATTCAATCTACAAAATCTCTAGACCATTGCGGCAACCTATGATGTTTTCTTTGATGATACATATTTGCTAATGTTTCATAATTTACACAAATAGTACGCTTTTGTATAAAAGATTCTGGTAACATGCCCTTTAAAATTTTTAAAAAATGATTTCGAGATTCAGGATGTTCTTGGTATCTATCTTTAATAGTACGCAATACATCAATATAATCTCGATATACTTCTTCTATATCTGAATCTAATAAATCAAAATCTGGTCACTCAAAATCTTCTTCGTCAAAATCTTCTTCTAAAATTTTGTGCATTGTAGATTCTGAATTAGCAACTGTTCCTATTTTATAAGTGTCAAACTCACTTCAAAAATATCTAGGTGCTCAAATATCAACTCATACCTGTATCATACGCAAATATTTACGATGCTCTGTTCCCGCTTTTCATAATCGCTTAGCTAAATCAATATCATTATCTCCAATAGTAACAACAGGATATTGATAAGTATCAGCTTTACTGTAAGATTTTAAAGGATTACGCATACCCCGCATAGCAGGATAAAATCCTTGAACATCTATGGTTTGAAATTTCACTATCGAGTTCCTTTCCCTGCATTACCATTATATCCAAGAGAATCAGAATGATATAACTCTATAAAATACTTTTCTTTTTTATCTAAATCTTGCGGCTGACACTCTTCTAAAAGTTCAAATGTAAAATTATCAATACCTTGTGCTTGCATTGCCGCATATAATTTATTACCAACCGGTGTATCAATACCTATCGCAGCTTTCATATGTTCATATCAACGCTTGCGGACGTCCTTGCTTTGTCCTATGTAACATTCGCCAGTGATAAGGTTCGTAATTTTATAGATGCCGCATATATCTTGTTTACCTAAGATTTTAGGAAATTTGGTTTTAGCTATCTGTTGATAGTATGCAGTTCATATTACCATTGCAATTGCACGGGGTTTTGAAATTCTCATTTTAGTATCTTCAAGAATTTCTATATCTCTTTTTTCTTCTCTTGGAATTTGTAAAGTATAGAACTCTTTGTTCTCTTGTATTTCTTGTTCTTTTCTTGCAGCTTCAATCGCGGCAGCTTTAGTAGATTTTAAAGATTCTAAATCAGATTGTAATTGCCAAATTTGATTTTCAATTTGACCTTTAATTATTGTTTGTTCTGATTTATAATTTTCAAATTCATTTTCTAATACTTTTTTACGTTGTTTTAATTCTTCATCAGCAAGTTGTTTAGTATTTTCAATTACTTTTAATTTTTCCTCATATTGCTTTTGGATTAATTGAATTTTTTCATCTGCCGCACCTAATTGTTGTTCTTTTCATTTTATATCTGCGTCTAAATTAATAATTCTAGATTCTAGTTTTAATTCTTGTTGATGTAATTCTTCATTCTTTTGTTTTATTTCTTCGTTTTTATCGTCTATTGGTTTTGAAGCAAATTTACGACCAACAAAAAAACTTATAATACAGAGAACGAATAAAATAATTACTAGTATCTCCATATTAAAAAAAACGGAGGTAGTTGCCTACCTCCGCCCTTTCTGTCGTTTGCTAAGTTAGATTACTCAGCAACGGGCTTCTCAGCATCCGGGTCGGCCTGCTCGCCAGCAGGGGTAAGACGAATGACCTTCTTCTCGATGCCCTCGACCTCGACGCGCTCAGTTAGACCCTTCTTCTGAAGGCCAGTAGCGATGCCGTTGATGGACTTTGAGGAAAGACCAGTGGCCTCGGCGATATCGTCAGCGGTGAACTGACCCTTAACATTGGCCTGTAGGAAACGAAGTACAGTCTGAGCATTCTCTGAAAACATAGCAGCCATATTTTTCTCCTTTTGTCTCTAAAATTCTTTCTGCTTTTTCCATTACTTTATAATAATATTATATAATATTATTTATTAAATGTCAATAATTTTCGGTTCATTATTTTCATTTAACATATATATTATACTATTTATTTTTTTATTAGTCAATTAATTAATTAAAAATTTCTTCCAACTTACAATCATTTATGTCTTTATCATAACGCATTGACTCAAAGACAGGATGACGAATGGTTTTATCTTTCTTGTTGAGAGACATACATGACACCTGTACAACCTGATTTAGATACCTTTCAGGATTTTCTGCCATATCTGCTCGCAAATCATCTGATAAACCTGATGCAACACGTCCAACTTCAATGATTCTTCCATTATCATATGCGCCTAACCGCATAGCATTTTTCCACCCATAAAACCAATGCTTTGTAACTGGCTCAATATCTTCTATATCAGCAAAATAATCTCTCGCAGAGCATAAATTATTTGCATCTTTTTCATATAAATAAGTTTTATCCATATTACTGCTATACCAATAGCGCCATGTATCTTCTTCTGTGCCGGTATATTCTTTTTCTGGTTCCAAAAGTTCCATACAAATCAAGTCTACACTATCTACATGTTCTTTTAGTTTAAAACAAGTTGTAGGACGCTTATCAGGTTCATACTTAGAATCTTTACGTTTGAAAACCATACCTTCTCCGCCTTCCATAAAAATTTCTGAAAGTATGGATTCAAAATTTGAATCGTAAACTTGGCTAAGCTCGACATGTATGCCATATACAAAGTTTTTTAGCATGGAATATCTGGTGAGAAAACCCTTATCACACAAATCTTTACCATTGTACCTTATACAGTCAAAAACATAATAATGAATTGGCCCTCCATATTCAAACGTTTGAGTCTGACGCTTAATAGCGTTCGCAGGAGTGCAGCCCATAATTTTTGTTACATCATTAGACTTACCATTTGGAACGTATATTTCACCAATAATAACTGTATCATCTGGAAGTTCGTGCTTAGCCCAATCAATAATGTGCGGGACGTTTTCAGATTTCTCTGTTAGCTCTCCAGTTTTCTTAGACTTTGTTCTACCAAAAAGATAAACATGATTATTGTCTATCTTTTCTAGCATGTACCAAGCACCATCAACTTTTTCTTGAGCGACCCACTCTCCATTTGTAAACGCGGCATCAATTAAACTATCTGATAGTTTATTATGATAACGCATTGCAGGAACCTGGTGTGACCCAGGGTATAGATTAGACATATTTCTTACCTTTCCCCGCACGACTTTGTACTTTAATTCCATGTATAACTTTATTATACTTTTTATATTCTATTCTGTCAACTGCTGGATTACAAACGATAGCTTTTATTACATAATCGCCTTCCGCAAGCGAAATACCTTTTACTCCCTTGGCAGTTTTACCAACAGGATTTACTTTTTCAAGTTCAAATTGAATAATATAATCGTCGTGAGATATTAGTACCGCATAATCTCCATTACATTCAAACCATGAAATAAATTCATCATTATCATTAAGTCCAGCAGCTTTTAATCCTCGCTTATTCTGTGTTTCACCAAGATAAATAGTCTTATCAGACTTCTTAACCAAACCAGACTTTGTAAAGCCAACTATGTATGGATGTTTTTCGTCAATATTCATAGAGAAAATATTAAGTATCTTCTCTCCATTTTCTAGACTAATCAACGACCCAACTGCGGTACCCTTGTCTTTTACTCCGCACTCCGCAATACTACTAACATTGATACGATATACTTTTCCAAAAGAAGAGAATAGGAGTATCATATCTGTAGTTTGAGTTTTAAAATGATTAACGATAAAATCATTCTTAACTGCGCGATAAACTTTGACTGGAATACTTTGAATATATCCAAGACTATTATAAGTAACAATTACATCTTGTGGGATGATTTGCTTAATAGTTTTCTTTGCGGTTGGTTTAATAATTTGCTTTTGAATTACTTTGGTGCGGCGGTTGTCGCCATAGCTGTCCCGCATATCTTTAAGTCTCTTAATAAGTTCATCAATTTGTAGTTGTTCAGACTCAATGACAGACTTGCACCAAGCAGCTAGTTCTTCCTTCTGCTCTTTCTCTTTAATTAGTTTTTCTTCTTCAAGTTTAGAAAGTCTACCAAGTTTCATATCCAAAATAGCATTAACTTGTCTATTAGTTAATTCTGGATATACTGTCTGTAGGTTTGACGTAGTAGCTTCGCCACGAATAACCCTAATAACATTGTCGATTCTTTGCGTAGCAAAAATCAATCCTTCAAGAATTTCGATTCTATCAGTGTATTTTTGATAATCAAATTCAAATTCTCGTTTCAAACAAGACAGGGTATGCTGTTTATAAATTTCAAGTACATTTGCTAGAGTAAGTAGTTTTGGAGTTTTTCCAACCAAAGCAATTTGATTAGCATTATACGTCTGCCGCAAGTCTGTTTCCATAAACACTTGTGCTAACACTGTATCTATATTTGCTTCAGGCGAAAGTTCCAACACTATACGAATCTGCTTGGCACTTTCATCCCGCACATCTTCTATACCATCAATCTTTTCCTTTTGGATAGCTTCTCTTAGTTGCGGGATAATACCCTTAGATTTACCTTGCTCACTGTATTCAATTTTTGTGCCATAAGGAATTTCTGTAAATACTAGAAGATTTTTTCCATTACGTTGCTCTTCGATATAGTTACCTTCAACAATAACTTTACCTTTACCAGTTTTGTAAATAGAGCTAATATCTTTTTGATTTACAATTGTACCACCTGTTGGAAAATCAGGATAGATTTTATCTATATTAACTTCTTCGTCCAACAGATATGGAATAATAGCATGATTTACTATATCATTGAGATTGTGCGGGAGCCAGTTACATGCAAGTGCTACGCCAATACCACTTGTTTGATTACACAGTAGATTTGGGAAAAGCGCAGGAAGAAGTACAGGCTCTTCAATATCTTCTGAATAGTTCGGCTGCATATCAACAACTTTTTTATTGATGCTGCCCAAGAAACTTTCTTCTGCCAAGCGAGTAAGACGGCACTCTGTATAACGCATCGCGGCCGCACCATCGCCACCAATATTACCCTTATTACCATGCCAGTCAATAATAGGATAGCGCATGTTCCATTCTTGCGCCAAACGTGTCATTGCATCATATACAGATGTATCTCCGTGCGGGTGATACTTACCGATAACATCACCAACAACACGAGCACATTTTACATATGATTTATTATGTACAAACTTTTCTTGAGCCATTGACCAAAGGATGCGGCGTGCAACTGGTTTTAATCCATCTGCCGCATTTGGTATAGCTCTATCAGTATTTACAGCATAGGCATAATCAATAAAATTTTGGCCTAGCTCTTTGCAAACATCATAACTAGACATATATTGTTGCCCTTTCACTGTTGTCTCGAATATATACTTTACGCTTTTCTGCGTCTTTACCCATTAGTTGTTCAAAAAGTATATCTGCTTTACCAAAATCTTCAATGGTAATTTGTTTTATAATTCTGGTTTCGGGATTTACTAATGCTTCTTCTGTCTCTTCTGGTGACATTTCTCCCAAACCCTTTAAACGACTCACTTGATACTTACTAATATCATGTGTTTCTTTAAATTGCGCCAGTTCTTCGTCATCTTTGATATAAATAATCTCACGATTATTCTTAAGTCTGAATAGTGGTGGAACGCCCGCATATACAAAACCATCTTGTATCAATTCTGGCGCAAAATTCCATATAAACGTATAGAACAAATTTTTAATGTGCGCGCCATCAACGTCAGCATCGCTCATAATGATAATCTTGCCATAGCGAATAGCAGATTTGTCATATGTAAGACGCTTACCATCTTGACTAACTTTCAATCCGAATGCATTAATCATATCTACGATTTCAGCGTTCTTCATAATCTTTTCAAGACTTGCCTTTTGTGTATTCAAAATCTTGCCGCGCACAGGGAGAACCGCTTGGTATTCATTATTGCGTACTTGCTTTAGATTACCACCAGCAGAATCACCCTCTGTGATATAGATTTCACACTTACTTCTATCTTGACCATAACAATCAGCCAGTTTTGAAGGTAGGTTTAGGGATTTCTTTTTCGGTTCTGTTTTTACTTTTGCTTTAACTGCCGCACGAGCCTTTTTTGCTGCCTCGGCCGCACGTCTTGCTAATAGTGCTTTTTCAATAATATTTCTACCATCTGTTGGATTATTATCTAGCCAGATTTCTAGTTGTTGTCCAAGAGTAGAAGAAATGAATGAAGTATCTATCTTAGTAACAGTAGACTTAACCTGTGCATTATAACTTACATTTTCCGCGGTGATATTACAAACAAGCACCAAACCTTCTTGAAGCGAACTACCGTCCAGATTCTTCTCTTTTTCTTTGAGAATACCCTGTTCTTTAGCCCACTTATTCATAATACGAGTAATAGTAGATTTAATACTTGTAATGTGCGGGCCCTGTGATGTCGCACCACAATTTACATAGACAATAAAATTACTATTGCTCTTGGAAGTATATGTTAATCCCAAGTCAAGTTTTTGTTTACCCTCACTTTTTTGAATGATTAAAGGGTTATTAATAATCTCAATATCATTTTCAGTTTTCTTTTTTAGAAAATCTGAAATGCCGTTAGGATGTTGAATGTTTTCATCATTTAATCTAATAGTAAGTTTAGGACAGAAACAAGTAATATCATCACAAAAATCTTTGAGCTTTTTAATGTCAACAAAAGGAGTATCAAAGAACTCTGCACTAGGTTTAAAGGTCACGGTTGTACCAGACCAATTAAAACCTTTGCCTGTTTCTCTCTTATCAAACACACCTTCTTTAAACCATAGGTGCTCATACTCACCAGTAGCTTTATGAGAAATTACCTCTAACCAATTAGACAAAAAGTTAGTAAGTTTACTTCCTTGACCGTGTAGACCGAGAGCACTACCCTCATATATACCGTCTGAAGAAAACTTACCAGATGTATTCATTTCATCAAATGATGCTTGAAGAACTGTTTTACCATCTTCACGCATTACATTGATTGGGAATCCTTGTCCCTCATCTTCAATCCAAATTACACCATTATCTGCCACAGCAACGTTAATTTGATTACCATGTCCAATATTATGTTCATCAATAGCGTTTGCTAAGATTTCCAAAGCAAGTTGCATCGGTGTACTATTGTCACCAATATACATACCCGGCCGCAAACGAACATGCTCTAATGGTGCGAGTGATTCAATAGATTCATCTGTATAAAAATTGCTCACTCTCGCCTCCAAATTTAAAAATAATTTTTCATTCTTAATATATTATAACATAATAAACAAATTTTGTCAATATAAGTCAAAACCTTACCAAAAATGGTAAGGTTTTGGCATTATCATGTGTAAATTCAACTACTTATCTCGAATTTTTCTGCGCTGCTTTATGATTTGCTCACAGAAACCGCTATAACTATCCCGCATAATTTCATACTGTTCTTTAGCTTGCCTATAATTTTTCCAAGCTACTGCTTCCTGCTTTATTAATTTTTCAATTGCAGGGTCGGCCGCGTACTGTGGATTACCTGTTAACACTACTCTAAGAGCATGACTGATACCATTTGCACGCTCTTTCATAACTTTAGCTCTAGCTTTATATGCCTGAATATCACACTTTGTTTCTGCAAAACGAAAGCCATCCCAAGAGTTCGCAATATCTTTATCTTGTTCTGCGGGACGAGCATATCCTGTAAAAGTACCATACTTGGTTTCTTTACAAATGCAGCTTTCATTTAATTCATCGTCGGTTTCTTCGTACCAAGCATCTAGAATTTTACCTTTCATTTTTAACTCCTATTGGTCAAGATTAACTTGATAAATCTTAAAACCGCGGGTTAGTGTAAAAGGCTTGTTTGTATCAATATTATAGAACCGACCGTACTTTTCTACTGCTTTTTGCACAACTTTTTGTAGGTTGTTTCCAGAGTGATGCCCTAGAAATAGTCCATCCTGTTCAACCTTATACTTACAAGTACCCATAATCACCAACCTTAATATCTCATAATACTTTTTATTAATTATAAAATAAAAAAAGTTTTTAGTCAAATAAAAGGATGACTATTCCCAGTCATCCTTGTAATCATCTTCGTAATATTCAAACTCTTCCTGTGCTTTAAAAATTTCTTTTGCAAGTTTAGTAGCATTACGTTCTATATCTTCTTTATTCTTATTTTTTTCTCGGCGTGACTGTCGAATTTGAGCTTTGTGATTTACTGTTTTAGTTGGTTTGTGATTCTTTTTCTTTATCTTTTGGAACTGCTCTTCTTCGTCATACTCTGCATATTCATCCTCATAATCATAAGGATAATCCATTGTTCCTCCAATTAATTCATTACATCATCAAACAGATAATACTGCCCGCATTTTTCACAAAACATAATATTAGTACCATATACTTTTGTCATAATTGTATTACAACGACGACAATTAAACTGCTTTCCTTTTCTGCGGCGCTTTGGCTTTGGTTCTTCAGCTAGTCCTGCTCTTACAATAGCGCGCTGCAGAGCATTCATATTTGCCATTAAAACTCCTTCTATATTTTTTATTATATATATATTATATAATATTTTATTATATTTTGTCAAGTTAATTTAGTCAGTATTTTTTACTATATGTAAAATATAATTATAATTATGATTAATAATAAAATTTAAAATAGCGGCGATGCTTTTGCATTTTCCATTTCAAAATATGATAGCCATATCACAAAATCTTATCATATCTTTATCACGTTCAAAAACTGCATTTTCGCCCCATATATCAAAATTGGGTTTGAATTCTACATATTCAATTTTATTTTTAAATGCCCAGTCTCTAGCGATACTGTCTATTCCAAAAGATTCACCAGAAATAACTTCACCCACATGTGTTGGGTCAATATATTTATCTAAATCTACATAGTCAATATTGTCGCTGCCGCATATACAGATAATTGGTTTACTGCTGTGCGACATCCCGTTTCTCTCCCCACTTACAAAAGCCGTTAGGCTCAACTTCGTCGTTGTATGTATCGAAATACTTGCAGCATCGTCTGTCATAATTACCTTGCGGGTGATATTCCTCGGCTTCGTAGTAGTACTTGCAATCCCGACACCTCACGATTTCCTCACGCTTCTCGTGCTGGTAGACTCGATGCGTCCCACCCCGATAGTCAGTCACTTTTATGGATTCGCTCTCATAAACGATATACTCGCTCATTTATTCCACCACTTTCGATTGTTTGATGTAGAAGTAATCTCGCAATAGCGATGAACACCGCAATACTTCCGGATGCTCTACCGCAACCCTCGCCGTTTCCATACTGTCGAATCGCTCAAACCGCCATAGCAGCCAAGCGATGAACCGTTGTTTGAAGGATAGCCAAGGAATCATCTACTCCGCCACCTTCTTCTCTCCCCAAGCACAAAATTTATTGGATATATCCATTGGTGTTACAAAATCAAACATTTCGCACCATTCTTCACCATCATATTTACCATAGAATTTACAATCCCGGCAGCGCACGATTTCCTCGCGCTGCGTGAGCATCGGGGCATTAAGAGGCTTGCCAAAATGGTCGTGGCACAGGCTGTACTCGTAGATATACTCGCTCATCTATTGTCCCTTCATAGAATTGGCTCCGCGCATTGGGTCAACCGTAGTGCCATCTCCACCATCTACGATTAGCGGACGTCCATAAATATCAACTGCAACTTCAATATCACCAGTTGAAGTGATATAATAATATACACCAGTATCAACATCAAACACTTTTTGCACCTCTACATAAGTAGGCGCACTAAAATGTTCACTATTAAATAATGGTTGATTATATAGGATACAATTTGCTATAAATATACAAAGTATAACTATACCAAAAATCCATATTGCAAATATTAATGGTTTAGAGTAATCTTTCATATATAAAACTGTCCTCACCTGTGTAATAAAGATGATTAATACCCATATCCCGCAAGGCATTGCGGCAAGCTTTACAAGGACGTGCCATACCATGACCTAGCGGTTTACCTTTACAAATTCTATAGATATATACAGAGACATCTTTCCACTGTATCTGTTGAGCTATTGGATAAGGAATAGAACTCAATGCAGCTATCTCTGCATGGAGAGAATCAACAATAGGTTTTTCTCCATGCTTAAAGTCTCTATATTTGCGATTATATTTTTTCTGCATAGGATGTGTTTTTGTACTATTGGAAGCAGATGCTAACACTTTATGTTTATATACAATAACACATCCAAGATGAAAAGACCCAAAATCTGAAGTCTCTGCAACTTGTCTGGCTTTCTTAAACATTTTATAATCAAATTTGTTAAAAGCAGGCATATTTCTCCTTTCACTATTTTAATTATACTATAGAAAAAAAGTTCAGTCAATAATTTTAATTTTGACTGCAAAAAAAATGAGGTTGACTTAATAAAAAAACAATGTTATAATTTTTATATAGAATAGAAAGGAATGTAGTGTTATATTTTCATGGCGACATACACGGAGATCCTATAAGTGCTTTCTCTTATCATAATCATCCTGAAATGCGGAGACTAGGTTCACAAGACATGATGATAGTTTTGGGAGATTGTGGTGTACCGTGGAATACAGAAACAATTAAAGAAGATTTATATAAACTTGATTGGCTGAATACTCGGCCTTATCAAGTTATACTTATAACTGGTAATCATGATAATTATGATTTAATTGAAGCTATGCCGCAAATAGAATTTTATGGTGGTGTAGCTAGAAAAGCTATATATCAGGGTCAAGTATTTAATAATATAGTTTATATAGATAAACCTACTGTTATGAATTTACAAGGTAAAACCTGTTTAATCATACCGGGAGCCAATAGTCATGACATTGATGATGGTATTATTGATGGTAATGACCCTAATTGGCGTAAATTATATAGAAAAGCAATTTTTAGAGGTAAGCAAGTGCGGGTGAGCCATATTTCATGGTGGCCGCAAGAGAAAGTGCAAATTGACTTGGTTCAAAAAATTTTAGATAATGGTTTAGAAAAAGTCGATTTAATTTTGTCTCATGAAGCGCCTGCATGTCAAAGTAGATTTTATCCTACTGAAGAAGAGTTATATTTAGATAAAGTTTCGCAACAATTAGAATATACTATGTGGTTACATGGACATTTGCATAGATGGATTAATAATCCACCTAAAAATATACTGGGATTATATAATCACATTTTATCATATAATGATATAATAAATCTATATAATAAAAACCAAGAAAGGATGGCGGAATATGCCCAATAAACTCGTCATGTTAATGGCGCCACCTTGTGTTGGAAAAACAGTTATTGCAAAGCACATTAAAGATACACATGAAGATTGTAAAATTATTAGCAAATCTCAACTGTTAAAATTTTATCCACAATATAGTATTTTTTCAGCAGAATTAAATAAAATTTATTGTGATAAAATTAATGAAGCACTTAAAACATATAAAATTGTTATTGCGGATGATACACAAACTACATTAGAATCTCGGACACGGGTATTTGAAAATTTGAATTTGAAAAATGTTAAAGTAATTGGTGTATGGATTGAAAGTGCTTTAAAAAGTGCTTTATCTTATAATGATACTCGTACACCAGAAGAATATATAGACCCTTATATCATTAAAGAAATTTTTAAATATTCCGTATCACCAAAAGAACATGAGCCATTTGATGATTTGGTATTTATTAGTAAAGATAGTTGTTTAGGAATGAGTCAGTCGCATCCAAGAATTACAGATATATTAAATGTATTAGCGGAGATATAAAATGGCAATTAACTATTTTAAATATGAAAATGAATTTGTATTTACTCTCCCGCAAGAAACGCAGGATAATATTTTAAGTTTGCTTAATCGTTGGGATAGTATTCTAAGGCATTATTGGGATAATGAATGTCGTGCGGAAAACATGGATACCCGCAATTATTGTCGTGAACAATATAATAAAATGAAACATGATATTGATGTTGCTTTGCGAGTGCTCATGCTCTTTAAAATTTATCCTGCTATTGGATGGCATGGACACGAAAATGAATATTTTTTTCCAACAAAAGAAGATTGCGAAAAGCAAGAGGCTTGGGTTAAAAATTATTTAGAGGGCGAGTAATGGCGGAAGAAAATGAAGTCCAAGAGGTTGTAGAAGAAAAAGCAGAACCTCGCGTAGATTATTTTCCTGGTGCTACATATCAAGGTAAAATTTTTAATATAAATGGTATGTTGTGATTAGTGCGGGAGCATGTGAAAGTAGTATCTTTAGATAAAGAAGAATATGGGTGACATGCAAATAGTTTAATGGCTAATGGGACATATCATTTTTTTACAGAGTCAGAGATAAAGGAACAACATCTAATAATTCAGGAGTTTGCATAATGAGTGAATGGTTGATATATGGGAAACGCACAAAGCCGTGGCAAGATAAAAAGACTGGTAAGAGACATGAACCAGATAAAACATTTAGAGCATTGGATAGTCTCGGCCGCAGAGTAACTAGTCTTGATGATGCTTTCTCTTATGCTACCAAAGAAGATGCCCAAGAAAGAATTGATAAGGCACATCCTGATATAGATGGAGTAGTATTTGAGATAAGGAAAGCTAAATAGAGGATAGTTGCTATATAACATTACGTTGTAATAAGTGCGAGAATGATACGTGTAAGTATTGTCCGCTAGGAACTTATGTCCTTTTTACTAGCAAGCAAGGTTGCGTGCGGGAAGTTGATGAAGAGACTGCCGCACGCTATATTCATTATATAGAAGAAGAAATGCCTTTTTGAAAAACTCAATCCAAAAAATATGTAGAAAAATCTTATAATGAAATTATCAATTTTCTTTTTGAAAAAGTTTATACGGCTAAAGTAGTACATTTATTGAATAGGTTTGGAAAATACAATGATAAAAAATTGCATATAGACTAATTTTCTTTTTTATTATATAATATATATAGTAAGGAAGAAAAGGGAGTGATTTATGTCTCAGGATAATTTTAAGCAAATTGTCAATCAGTTTGAATCAATTTATCTAAGTGATTTGTATGACCAGGAAGATTCTCCTGATGGAGTTGAAGGAGACATATACTGGGACGATATCATGGAACGAGTTCACGCTAATAATGTTAATTACGGCGCATCTAAAGCTGTATTTTGGTTTAATGAACTTAATGATTATGTAATTAAAATTCCTATTATTGGCGATTATGATAGTTTTAATGAGGATTATCGAGACTATACTGGCGCACATTTTTCCCTAGATACCAAGAGTGATTATGAAGATTGGGATTATTGCGCAGCCGAAGAGTCTATTTATAATTATATAAAGACTCATAATCCTCATTTGGCGAAATTTTTTGCTGCGGTGTTTTATCTTGATTCAAATAGTCATGGTGTACCTATTTATGCTGCAGAAAAGATTGATAGAACTCTACACAATAGTCGATTTCTAGAAGCATCTGATAATTCTAAGCATAAAGCAGATGAAATTCGTAATGCTTATGGATATATTGGTGGACTTGGTCATTATGCTATTTCTTTGTTTTATGACCAGTATCCAGAAAATGAAGTAAATGAACTGCTAAATTTTATCATTGATGCAGGGATTGATGATTTGCATGGTGCAAATCTTGGATTTAC
>Ga0310690_10003028_pt1 | contig 26053 bp, 17 predicted proteins | sample AusTroGonzalo_MG_2_FD_207661 | JGI IMG/M metagenome (GOLD analysis project Ga0310690, IMG submission 207661) | Bovine rumen microbial communities from tropical cattle in Woodstock, Queensland, Australia - Gonzalo_04 (v2) (version 2) | ecosystem: Host-associated > Mammals > Digestive system >... | reverse complement strand
GACCTTCTGGAACACCGTCATGCTGCCGCTCACGGTCATCATGGGGCTGACCGGATTCTTCTTCTACCGCTTCCGGGAGACGAAGGCGATGAGCATCGGGCAGTTTCTCGAAATGCGTTACAGCCGCGCCTTCCGGATCTTCGCCGCCGGGCTGCGGAGCATTTCGGAGATGCTCGCCAACATGATCATGCCGGCGATCGCGGCGCGCTTCTTCATCTACTTTCTGGATCTGCCGGAGACCTTTGCCGTCTGCGGCTGGAACATTTCCACCTTCCATGTGCTGGTCCTCGTCAGCCTGGCGCTTGCCATCGGCATCATCTGCATGAGCGGCATGCTCGGGATCGTCGTCACCGATTCGCTGCAGGGGCTTCTGCTCTACCCGCTGCTGGTGTTTTTCGTGGTCTTTCTGCTCTGGAAGTTCTCGTGGAACAACGAGATCGCGCCCGTGATGCTCGACCGCATGCCGGGTGAAAGTTTTCTGAATCCCTACGACATCAGGAATCTGCGTGACTTCAACTTCTTCTTCCTCGGGGTGACGATCTTCGCCACGCTGCTGCACCGCGGCAGCTGGATCACCGGCAGCGCCAGCAACGCGAAGTCGCCGCACGAACAGAAGATGGCGGGGCTGCTCGGCGACTGGCGGGGGGCGCTCAACACGCTTTTCTACGTGCTGGTCGCCGCCTCGATCCTGACGGTTCTGAACCACCGCAACTTCGCCGAAGACGCGAAGGCGATCCGTTCGGAGATCTGCCGCCGCGTCGCCGGAGAGGTCGCTCCCGACGCGAAGATCCGGAGTCAGGTGATCGCCGCGACGCAGGCGCTGCCCGCGCACAACCACCGGGTCGGCGTCGACAAGCCGTTCTCCGAGAGCGAAAATCTCGACACGCCCTATCTCAACGCGGCGCACGAAGCGCTGAAGCAAGGCGACAACGGGCACGCCCGGTTCCAGCAGTTCCGCACGCTCTATCATCAGGTGATGCTGGCGATCTCCATGCGTCACATGCTGCCGACGGGGGTGCTCGGGCTCTTCTGTCTGCTGATGATCCTGTCGATGATCTCCACGGACGACAGCCGGATTTACAGCGCCGCGGGGACCATTGCGCAGGATGTGGTCCTGCCGCTGCGGAAGGAACCCTTCACTCCGGAGCAGCACATGTGGATGATCCGCTGGGTCTCCATCGGGATCGGCGTATTCTTCTTCATCGGCAGCTCCTTCATGTCGCAGCTGGATTACATCAATCTCTTCGTGAATCTGATGACGATCATGTGGATGGGCGGCTGCGGGCCGGTGATGCTTTTCGGGCTTTACAGCCGCTTCGGGAACACCTGGGGGGCGTGGGCGAGTCTGCTTACCGGGATGTTCATGGGGATCGTGAGCATTCTGCTGCAGCGCAACTGGGCGGATGCGATCTACCCGTTTCTGCAGGAACAGGATCTGGTGGAGCCGGTCGGGAATTTCCTCTCCGCCGTGTCGAAGCCCTTCGATCCCTACATCGTCTGGACGATGAATCCGGTCAAATGCCCGATCAACAGCTACGAGATGTATCTCATCACGATGCTTCTCACGCTCATCCTCTACTTCCTGGTGTCGTGGATCACCGGGCGCGGCAAGGAGAAATTCAACCTGGACCGGATGCTTCACCGCGGCATCTACGCGGTCGAAGGGGAACAGAAGCCGGTCCCGATGAAGTGGACCTTCGGCAACGTGCTCGGCAAGATGGTCGGCATCACCTCGGAATACACCACCGGCGACAAGGTGATCGCGTGGCTGCTTTTCGCCTACTCGATCGTCTACAAGTTCGGGCTTGCCTTTCTGCTGGTGATCGTCTGGAATCTGCTGTCGCCGTGGGGGAGCCGGGCGTGGGCGAATTACTTCCTCGTCGTGTCGCTGATCGTGCCGGGATTCCTCGCCGTCGTCACGACCTTCTGGTTCGGCATCGGCGGAGTGCGTGATATGATCCGGCTCTTCCGCGACCTGAAGGCGCGGACCTCGGTGAACATTCTGGACGACGGCAGGGTGGAAGGTCATGTTTCGCTTGCCGACAAGCAGGCGTTCGGCAAGCTGGAGCAGGGCAAGGCGGGGAGCGGGGCGGAATAGGGTCCCTTTTCCCGCGGAGGGGGGAGATGCCCGCCGCGTTTTTTGCCGCGAAAAAAGCGGGGAGGGAAACGCTCCCCGCTTTCTTTTTGAGGCGGATCCCGCCGCCGGGCGGCGCGGTCAGGATTCGTATTCGAAGACGACCAGCCCATAACCGACGATCGTCGGGAGGCAGACTTTGCAGTAGTTCTCCTGCACTTCGAAGGGGAGTTCCCGGCGATCCGGGGCGAGGTAGACCCGGCGGATTCTGCGTCCGTCGGTCCGGAGCGCCAATTTGCTGTCGAGCAGCGGGATGCGGTCTTCCACCGCGGCGCTGGCGCCCCTGCCTTCCGGACAATATGCCAGAAGGTGCACCAGTTCCAGATTCCCGTTGCGCTGCACGAAGGCGCGTGCGAAGCTCGGCAGCTCCGGCGCGAGCAGTTTCAGATCGGGGAGCAGCGCGCTGATCGCGTTGCCGAGGAGCTGGCGGAGCTGTTTCGGCGCCCGTTTCGCGTACCCGGTGAAGAGTTCCGCGCTGCAGTAGAGGATCTTTTCGCTGCGCACGAGGAAGGGCTCGGGGGCGACCTCCTGCGGCGGATTGTAGTAATTGGAGCGCAGTCCGTCCCAGCCGAAGCGGAAGTAGGGTTTGACCATGAACATCTCGCATCGTGCATTTCCGACCGGCTTCACTTCGGAGCCCGCCGCGTAGACCGAGAGCGGCATTTCCGGCAGGGATTCCGCGAGGGGACCCCGCGGCATGAAGTAAAGCGGATCGCAGCGGAGAGGACCCTGATATTGCACGGGCCATTCGGCGAGCGCGAAGCGGGTTTCCGATTCATCCAGACCGGAACGGGAGGTCGCCAGCACCTTGCCGCCCCGCGCCAGATGCGCCCGCACCCGCGCCGCGGTTTCTTCGGAGAAGAGCATGTCGTCGGGGAAGATCAGCAGCCGGTAGCGTTCCCACGATGCGAATTCCGTCACCAGATCGAACTGGATCTTGAGTTCGGTCAGCATGCGGACCGCCGAAGTGACCGCCGTTCCGGTCGGTCGGTTCGCGCTGCCGGCGCAGCGGTAGACCAGCGCGATCTCCGGCTCGTTCACCGCCCCGAGGACCCATTCGTCGTACTGCTGCAGATTGCGGTAGACCTCCCGGATGCGGTCGAAGACGGGCAGATCCAGATCGCCGCGCGGGTGGAAATGTCCGCCGATATCCGGGCGCATTCCGTTGGCGGCTCCGTAGAAGAGGTCGTATTCCAGTCCCTCGGCGGTGCGCAGTCCGCCGAAATCGCCCCAGTCGTTGAATCTGCCGGTCATATTCAGGATCGGTTTGCCGCGCGCCACGGTCCGCATGTAATGGGCGTAGACGGGGAGGCTTTCATATCCCCACTGTGCGGTGGGGAGGCATTCGCACTCCAGATGGCTTGCCGCGTCGGCGATCTCCTCGAAGGGGCGCGCGTTGAAGAAGAGCAGGGAATCGGGCTTGACGCTCCGGATCATTTCGGCGAGTTCCCGGCAGAGGCGCTGCACGGAGAAGAGTCCGAAGCGCGCCACGGCGTCCGTATCGCTGCAGTCCAAGCCCCGTTCCTTCATTTCGCGGACGCAGTGCTCGCAGATGCAGACCCGGGTGTAGAGGCAGTCGAAGAAGAAGCCGTCGACGGGATAGCGGTCCAGCACTTCGCGTACCATCTTTTTCAGGTGTTCCCGGTAGGGCGAATTGTAGCAGGCGCCCCGCGCCCACGGACCGCTGAAGCCGCCGGGACCGCCGTATCCCCGCAGGATTTCACCCTTCGGCGAGATGGCCATCCAGTCGCGGTGGCGGAGCAGTTCTTCGTCGCTGTAGTAGCCGTTGAAGTAGACGCTGAGGCGGATCCCCTTTCGGCGACAGGCTTCCCCCAGTCGGCGGATCAGGTCGAACTTCAGCGACGGATGGCGAAATCCTTCCGCGGTATCGTAGTAGGCGTTTCCCTGATTGCAGCGGGCGTGCCAGGTCAGGAAGTCGACGCCGCAGGACTTCACCTGATCGGTGAACGCCTCCACGTCGAAATCCGCCCCCACGTCGGGGAGGGTCGCCATCGTGTGGAAATCGTAAAAAAGAGCGTATTTGAATTCTGCCATTCCGGGTGCATCCCTGTGTTTTGAAGTGATCTCGGCGGGAGTTGTTTTTAGTTGTTTTTCACTGCTCCTGCCGGATCATGAGATCCGGAAGAGCGCGGTGTCCGGTTTCCGGAACCGGTACGCAAACCTGCCGTCGACGATGCGGATTTTTTCGCCGGAGAAGAGTTCGGTCGCACTGCCGGATTGCCGGGGGACCCGAATTGTTTCCGTTCCGCCTGCGGCGGAATGGACTGCCAGCAGATCTCCCTCCGCATAGACCGGCCATTCCCGATCGGTGTAAAGGTGGACCCCGGCTGAATTTGCCAACTGCTTCAACGCAGCCGGAGTGATTTTCCGGTAATCCCGGCAGTAAACGGATTGCCAGCGCGTTTGCTTGCGGCCGACGATGTCGGCTGCATCCGGAGCGATCCCGGTCAGCTTGCGGCTGTTTTCCGGATCATATTTTTCATGGTCGATGATTCCTGCCGGCCCCAGCCAGAGAACGGTGCGACCGTCTTTCAGCACATACTGCTTCAGAATTTTTTTCTTCTCCGGGGTCAGATGGAAAAGCGAGGTGAAGACCGTCAGTTTGTAACGCGCGAAATCTGCGATCTTCGGAATGTCGTTGAAGGAATAGACTTCGAACGGCGCGCCGACAAGGTTCAGGTTGTTCCGAGTCTCCAGATTGATTTTCGGAATGTCCGGATGGTCCTGATTGAGATAATAAGTGCTGTCGGGATCGACGATCATGGCGATTTCGCAGCGATCCTGCGCCGGAGCAGCGGCGTATCCGCTCCAGACCTCCCGGATTTTCCCGAGGGTTTTCATGACCGCCTCGCCCTGATAAAAGTCGCCCCACATATCGAACCACCAGAGATGGGTCCGGGAGATCAGTCCCAGCGCCGCCTCCCGTTTGAGCCCCGCCACGGTGGAGGCTTCATCCTGCCATGCGGTCGGCATCGGCAGCGTGATGTCCGGGGTCAGGAATGGGTTGTAGGTATGGGTTCGCTGGTCGCATTCGTGGAGCAGGCGTTTCCCGCGGACCGCCGCGCTGCCGTGGGGAACGAGGAAGCCGGAACCGCCGCCGATCTTCCGCGCCTCGGAGTAGGTGCCGGGGGAGATCAGAAAATCGATATCCGGGGAATCCAGCACCCGCTCGTATTCCAGATGCCCGCAGGAGACCAGATTGCAGCCGGACTTTTCCAGTATGTAGCCGTAAAAACAGCCGATCTGTGGCTTCTCCCCGATGATGCTTCGCGCAATCGCGGCAAACTCCGTGATCGTCTCCGCCACCGCCTGATTGCAGAATTTCCAGTAATTCACCGCCGTTTTATCCGCAACCGGATCGCGCAGAAAATTTTCGTGTGAGGCGCGCTCCCGCACGGAGATCGGCGGAATATCCACCGGGTCCGGCAGTTTGTTTTTCAGACACCATTCCCGCCAAGCCGCCCGACGATGCTGATCCTCCGTTCCCAGCGAATAATCATACCATTCGTCGGTGGCGCCGCAGGCGAGAACATAGGCTTGGATCCGCTCGCCGAACTGCCGATCGGCATACTGAAGAAATTTTTTGAGATATTCTTCGACCGCTTTGCGCCAGAACGGATTGTGTATGGCTTTCCCAAGATTGTTGAAGGAGTCGCAGCATTCATAGGCCATGTAATGCTCCAGCCAGACCGGAGAATTGAGGTCGATCATGCAGATCAGCTTCGCCTCCGGCATCGCCTGCGAGAAGTCGTGGACCATTTGTTCGAACGGCGTGAAATCCAGCCGGTCGAACCATTCCCATACCGGGGGATAGGGGCTGTACGGCGTCCCGCGGGAATTCACCGTATGCGCGGGGAAGGCGCAGAGCGTATCGTACCCCTCCCGGGCGAATTTCGCAATGGTGTTGAGCGGAGCCAGAAACGAACGGTATGCGAGAAACGGCAGAGATTTTTCCGGTTTCATGTCGAGAGCTTTCTTTTTGAAAGTTGAAAGGCGCCTCAGAAGAGTTCCACTTCGGTAAGCAGACAGCCCTCCAGCCCGGCGGCATGAGGTTTCCGCTTGAGGATGTTGATCCGGAGGGTATCCGAAACTTCCCCGCCAAGCGGGATGACGATTTTATCCGCCTTGTTGTTCCGCACGGGGTAGCTCTTTCCGTTGACCACGGCGTCGCAGTCGATCAGGTTTCCGTTGATCGTATGCACAACCGCCCGGTTCAGCGGATGCTTCTTCGGCAGCTTGAATTCCACCCACGGCGCCTTGTCGGAGGGCAGCGGCGTCCATGTGTAAGTTGTCTGATCCACGTCGGTCAGCCCGTCGATCAGAAAGTAGAGCGAAGTGCCGATTCCGTTGGTGATAAAATATTTCCGGTCGCTGGATGCCGTGATTTTCGGGACATCCGGATCGGCGAGCCGCTTCTGCTCCGCTTTGTAGATGATGAGCAGTTCCCCGCGGGAAAGCAGGTTTTTCGGATCATTGCGGGCGGCGAGGTGATCCTCGATCTCCTTGAGCGTGGCATCGACCTCGGGCAGCGAAGCCGCCAGTTTTTGGTCGGTGAAATAGAGGATCGTCTCCTTGCCGCGGAAGATGTCGCTGAATTTTCCGTTCCGAACGGGCACGGCGCGTTTGCCGCCCTCGGGATATAGAGTTCCGGTAAAGCGGTTCTTGAGCGCGAACTCGACCTTCACTTCCTTCAGCAAGGTGTTGTTGGCGATGATGCAGAATTCTCCGTTGTGTTCCTTCATGCCGACCTGAAAATCCGAACATGCCGGAGAGGTCTTGACCGTGACCGCGCCGGGCGTGGAGTCGGCAAGCGCGTACTCCTTGATCTTCTGCAGATTGAGTCCGGTGACACGGGGCCCGATGATGCAGGAGGAATAGTATTGGCCGCGCGGATAGTTGTAAAGCGCGATCCCTTTGGCATTGTGGATCAGCCCCTGATAAATCTGCTGACGCTGGTCGTGATAATCCGGCGGGACGCCGCGTTTGCCATCGTGGGAATATCCCGGCCAGAGTGTGGCGATTGGCAAAATCCAGGTCGGGCGCAGGGCGGAACCGGCTTGGACCATTTCCGCAGTGCAGTTTCGGGATTTTTCACTCGTTCCGTCTTCCCAAAAACCGGGATAGCAATCCGGAAACAGAAAGTCGCATCCGGTATGGAAGGTCCGCATCCCGTCGATGCTGTAATTCACGATATAGGTCGGATGATAGGGGTCCAGCTCTTTCATGAGCTCCAGCGCCTCTTCGTACCAGCGGGGATTGGAATCCTTCCCCTCCGGCTCGTCGGCAAGATACCATGCCAGAAACCCCTCGGCCTTGGAGACCCCGGGGACGAATGCCGTGATGCGTTTGCGCTGCTCCGGGGTCACTCCTCCTTTCAGTTTCGCGAAGGTAAAATGGGTATTGCTCCAATCGGATTTCCCGTCCAAATCAGTAAAGGCATAGAACATCGACAGGAGCCCGGTTTCCTTGAAGATTTTCTCGACCCGGGCTTTTGCGGCCTGCACCGAACGGAAGCGTATCGGCATCTCGTCAATGTTTGTATATTCCCAGCCGTGTTTTCCGGTTCCTCCGGTGAAACCGTACGGCAGGAACATCTTGCCGTCGACATAGGTGACCCCGCGGGCATCCAGCCAGACTTCGCCCTTCTGATAGGGCAGTTTGCGAAGTTTCACTTCGCTGAGGAGTTTCTCCTTCCCCTTCTCCCCGGTGACCCGCAGCGTATAACGCCCGTCCGCCAGCTTGGCCCCGTCGAATAAGACCCGGTTCTTCGCCCCGGATTCGGCGATGGTCCGGCTTTCACGGGATCCGTTTTCTCCGATCAGCTCGACGTTCAGCGGGATCCCGGCGAATTCGCCCGGATCGATCACCGCTTCGATGGTTTTGTCGGACATCGTGGCATAGAGGTTGTTACGATAGGCGGGGCGAAGCAGCGTGATCTTCAGCGGCTGATATTCCAATTTGACCGGAAGGTTCATCTTTTTCAGCAGCCAGGGCTTGGAACCGCCGCTCAGGATCTCCACGGCAAGGAGATAGTTCCCCGGCAGGACTCCCGGAAAAACGTCGGAGTATTTCACCGGCAGGTCGCGCGTCAGGTCGTGAGGCGCGCGGAAAGAGTAGCGGAGCTTTTTGGACTGCGGCTCCCGCAGCTTGTAGACGACGGTGATCCGTTTGAACGAACCGGTCCGGTTGAGGAGATCGTATTTCACTCCGAATTCATAGCCGCCGTCCGTTTTCCGGGTGAACTTGATCGTCGGCGGAGCCGCTTCGACCAGGAAATTCTTCCCCTTGAAGTTCTCCAGCGTCACCTTGCGGAATTGCCGGGGGAGATTGTTTTGCTCCTTGCTGATCGGGGACCAGCTGGAGCATTCCTTGATTCCTGCATAACGGTTGCGGGCGAGGTTGAAACGCCACCGCGCCGTCGTTTTGGCGTTGATTTCCATCGCGCCGATCGGGATCATCATCTCCAGCCGCCAGCGGTCCGCCAGCTTCGCGGTCCTGACGACGGCATCGCCGTCCCACTTGCCGTTGTAGGCATAAATCTCCCGGTCGGTGTTGTCGTCCACCCCGATCAGATCATCCATGCCCCCCGCGGCGTCCACGATGAACTTGTAAAACGACATGACCTGAGGATCCGGCACGAAATTGATCTCCAGCGAATCGTTGCACCAGTGGCGCAGACCGTCGGGACGAAGCGGATCGGTTTTCAATTTGTCCATCGCCGGTTCCATCGCTTCCGCCAGCAGATAGAATGCCCGGTTGTCGTGGAAGATCTTGAAGCGGGTCTCCGCCGCCGCCTTTTCACCGGTGCGGTTCCGCACGAACCCGCTCTGCCATTCGAGATTTTGCCAGCAGGCGTCGTCGTCCTTGCCGTCGATGACGGCGGATGCCTGTCGGAACGGGATGGTGAAATCCGCCGCCGCCGCATTTAACGCAAGCGCGAGCAGTCCAAGGAGATGGATCGCCTTCATGTCCGCCCGTCCTTTTCAGTTTTCCAGCGAGAAGGTGATGTAGCCGGCGCGATAAACGAATTTCCCCGCTTTGTCGAGCGGCTGGAAGGTGATCCTGATCATCATCCGATAGTCGCCCTCCGGCCATCCCTTCGTGTTCAGCTCGACTTGAAACTCCCTGTCGCGGCGCAGCTTCACGGGGAACCATTTGCCCTGATCCGTATCCACCGCCGACCATTTCGGATCCCGCTGCGGCTTGAGTTTGAAGCCGGGCAGCTTTTCAAAACCCTCCGGGATGTCCCGCAGGTATGCCGCCGCTCTCCATGAGCCGACCTGATGGGTTTCCGCCGGATATTCGCAGACAAGTTTCAGCGGGATCTTGTCGCCCGGCTTGAAGACCGTCTTCCCTTCCGAAAGGATGGTCGCTTTGACGGCAAAGTCTTTCGACGGTTCGGCGGAAGCGGCGATGCCGCAGCAGAAGAGCATGGAGACGAGGAGAAGCAATGTTTTTTTCATTTTTGTTTCGAGCCTGTGGTTTGTTTGTTGGCGGAGAGACGATTCGGAGCGACGGACGCCGCGCCTCCTCTACGGATTTTTGCCTTCTTTCGCATTGTTGCGGTTGACCCAGGTCCAATTCTCATGCGCTTGTTTGGAATCGCCGAGTTCTCCCGGCTGGATCCCCTTGACATGACCGTCGCCGTAGAGGATGGTACAGGAGCCCTGATGGCGGAAATGCGGGATTCCTCTGGCGGTGCCGCCGCTGTTGTTGTCTTCCAAACTATAATTTTGAGTGACCCGGGGCAATGCGCCATGGGCGATGCTGTCTCCCGCCAGAATCAACTCCTCGGCGGATTTCCATTCGAATATCGTGCTTTTTGTGTCACGCGAGAGCAGTTTGGGATGCTGTGCCAGCAGATTTACGAAGCTGGGCGCCTGATCGCAGACCCGCAGCCCGGTGATGTTGTTTGAGGTATCTTCCAGACCGGGGTCGGGACATTTGAAAATGGCGTTGACATGACGCGAACTGCCGCTTACCCACGCCTGTGCCCGGGCGGCATAGTTCTGCTCCGCCAGGACTTCAAACCATGTTTTGTCACCTTCCAGCGTGTTGCGGGCGGGAACCATCCAGCCCCTGAAATCCTCCGCATAAAAGTTGATGACCTGCCCGATCTGCTTGTGATTGTTGAGGCACTGACTTGCGACGGCGCGCGCCCGCGCCGACTGCAATGCGGGCATCAGGATCGCGGCAAGGATCGCGATGATCGCGATCACCACGAGCAATTCGATGAGCGTGAAAGACGACGTTTTCTGCATGGTTCTTCCCCCTTTTTGCTTTGTGAGCCGCTCACTTTTGGGATCGCGTTTTTCGGCTGCTCTGCTTACTAAAATACTCGGTTTGCGGCGAAATTCAAGCGGATGGATCCGGCTTTTCTTCGAAAATGTGAGCCACTCGCTTTCTCCGTTTGACGCCGGAGCCGCGGCGTGCTATAGTATGAGAACGGTCGCCGCACGGGTGTCGCGCGGCAGCCGCGGTCCGCGCGGAGTCCCGCATCGTGCAGGCTCCGCGGCACGCGAAGGGAGGCTCTGCGTTTCATGAATAAGATCGACGCCGTTCTGGAGACGCTCCGGGAGGAGATCCGGCGGGGAACCTACCCGGTCGGCGGCAGATTCCCCTCCCAGTACGAACTTTCGCTGCGCTTCAACGTCAATCCCAAAACCGCCAACAAGGCGGTCTCCCTGCTCGTCGCCGAGGGACTCCTCGAACGCCGGAATCGCGGTCAGGGAACCCGGGTGCGCTCCCTCCGGCAGTCCGGGGTCTCCGCCCCCGTCGTCTATCTCGGACCGCTCAACAGCGAGTATCCCGTCCGGGCGCTCGAAGGCGTCCAGAGCCGGGCGCGCCGGGAGAACCTCTTCGTCGTCTACTGCTCCCCCCCGCCCGAGGAACTTTCTGAGACCCTCGAAAGACTCGAAGGCTCCGGCGTTCTCGGCATCATCACCAACGGCTACGGCAGGATCCGCGTCGAACACCTCCCCTTGGTCTACTTCGACCCACCGTGCGAGATCCCCGAAAGCCACTTCGTCGCCGGCGACAACCTCCAGGGCGGCAGGGATATCGCCGAAGCCTTCCTCGCCCGCGGCCACCGCGATATCGTCGCCCTCTTCACCGAAACCACCTCGCGGGAACGCGAGCGCGGCGTGCTGGAGGCGCTCCGCGGAGCCGGGGTCCCCGACGCGGAGTCCCGCGTGTACCGCGCGCTGGATTACAGCATGTACGAGACCGGACGCTTCCTGAGACGGATGAAAGGGCTCTTCCCCGATTATACCGCCGTCATCACCGGAGCCGACGGGCTGGCGCTCAACGTCCACCGTCTACTCCCCGAGATCTCCCCCGAAAAGGTCGGCAGGATCGGGCTCTCCGGCTTCGGCAACCTCTCCGCGGTCAACGACCTCGTCCCCATGGCGACCGTGGATCAGCACCCCTTCCAGATGGGCGTCGCCGCCGTCGAGATGCTGCTCGCCGCCGCCGGAGCCGCGGGGGAAAACGGTTCCGGAAGGGGAGAAGGGGGCTTTCTCTCCGAGCACATCCCCATGGAAGTGATCCGCGCCGACAACATCCCGGTCCTCCGCGGGTGAATTCCGCCGGCAAAGCCCGCTTCTGCGATTGCAATTCGCGCCGAAAAGGTGTATATTAGAAGAATGCAGTCTTTCCCGGCGCCGGACGGGATCCATCCCTTTCAGGAGACAAAACGAAATTTTTCCGCCGAAAAGCGGCGGCAAACGGAAAACTCCGGCCGTTTTCCGGGATCGGCCGCCCTTTCCACCTGATCCTATGTCGAAGTATATCCTGACGTTCACGAGCATCAAGACGCTGGTCTCCCTGTACCTGCTGCTGGTGTTGTCCGTCTTCGGGCTCGTCTATTCCGCCTTCATGATCCGCTCGATCACCTGCGATCAGAGCGTCAACTACAACAACCACTTCCGCTACCACATCGCCAACGACTGCTTCCGCCAGGGCACCGACCTGCTCACCGAGGCGGTCCGGCGCTATGTGGTCACCATGAAGCCGGAATACATCGAAAGCTACTTCCGCGAGGCGCTGGAGATCCGCCACCGCGACCGGGCGCTGGAGATGATCCGCGACCTGCGGATCGCGCCGTCGCTCAAGGAGGCGCTCGACCTCGCGATGAAGGCCTCCCGGAGCCTGATGAGGACCGAATACCACGCGATGCACCTCATCGCCCACGCCAGCCGCAACGAGACGCTCCACCGCGAGGTCAAGGAGTATCCCCTCTCCCCCGAAGAACTGAAACTCCCCCTCGGGGAACGCCACAAACGGGCGGAACAGCTCCTCTGGGACGAGGAATACATCCGTAACAAGAACGAGATCTACTCCCTGCTCACCAGCGGACTCGAGGAGGCGAGCTTCCAGTCGATGACCCGCCATCTGCGGCTCGGCAGGGAACTTCTCCACATGCTCTCCCTCGGCGCCCTGAGCCTGATCACGCTGGTGCTCTCCCTCTGCGGATTCGCCTTCTGCCGCCGCGCCCAGCACGAACGCCTGCTCGCGGAACAGGCGGAGGAGAACGCGCGGGTCAACGTGCAGCTCGCGGCGGAACGCGACAAGGCGATCAAGGCGGAAAAGGCGAGAAGCTACTTCTTCTCCTCGGTCAGCCACGACATCCGCACGCCGCTCAACTCCATCATCGGCTTCTCCGAAATGCTCCAGCTCGGCATCAGCGATCCCGAAGAAAGGCAAAAGGCGCTCGACGCCATCATCACCAGCGCCCATACCCTGCTGGAACTCATCAACGACGTGCTGGATCTCTCCAAACTCGAGTCGGGCAAGATGGAGCTTCATCCCGTGCCCACCGACATCGCGTCGCTGGTCGGCAAGGTCGCCGCCGCCTTCGGAGCGGCGGCGAGCCGGATCTCCGTCCAGCTTCGCACGGAGATCGAGAAAATGCCCTATCTGCAGCTCGATCCGCAGCGGATCCGCCAGATCCTCTTCAACCTCATCGGCAATGCCGTGAAGTTCACCGTCAAGGGGACCATCACGGTCCGCGCCTCCTACCGCGACGGCACGTTCCTGCTTTCCGTGAGCGACACCGGCTGCGGGATCTCGCAGGAGGATATCGGCAAACTGATGTCCCCCTATGTCCAGCTCCAAACGCACGACAACACCCAGGGCACCGGGCTCGGGCTCGCCATCTGCAAACAGCTTTCCGTGCAGATGAAGGGCGCGCTCGAACTCGAATCGACCCTCGGCAAAGGCTCCACCTTCACGCTCCGCATCCCGAATGTGACCGCTTTCACCGAGAAGGAATCCGAGGCGTATTTCTGCGAGCACCGCGCGCCCGAAACGATCGTGCGGCTGGATGATTCCGTCCTGGAGAAGCACATCCTCATCGTCGACGACCAGAAACTCAATCTGAGGATCCTGCAGACGATGCTCCTGCGCCTCGGCATCCGCCGGGTGCTGACGGCGGGGAACGGCAAAGAGGCGCTGGAAAAACTGCGCGAGGCGGGCGATGTGGACCTCGTGCTGACCGATATGTCCATGCCGGTCATGGACGGCGCGGGACTGGTGCGCGAGATCCGCGCCGCGACCGATCTGGCGGCGATCCCCGTCTACGTCATCACCGCGGATGTCGAAATGCAGAGCGAGTACCGGCAGCTCGGCTTCGACGATATGCTCATCAAGCCGATCACGCTCGACAAACTCAAGGCGCTGCTGGCGAAATACGCCCCGCATCCGCTGCCGGAGGACGCCGTCGGCGCCTGAATCCGGGACCGCCGCGCTCCGCGGAGGGGCGCGATGCGGACCGCCGCCCGCCCGCTTACGTTCCTTTTTCGCCCGGATCCGGGGGACTTCCCGGTGTGCGCCGCCGTCAGATCTCCGCGGCGAGGGCTTTCAGCTTGTCGAAAAGCGAACGGGAATTCTCCTTTTCCGCCATCTTGGCGGCGATCCGGAGCGAGATCGCGACGTTGGCAAGCTCGGTGTCTCCCGTCGCCAGCGCGTTGCCCTTGACGGCATGCGCCAGGGAATCCAGCGCCGACCAGTTCTCCGCCGCCAGCGCGGCCTCGAACTCGGGAAGTTTCTCCCGCATCGAATTGGCGTATTCCGCGTAGATCTCGGCGACGATCTCCTCGTCGCCGAACTGCTCCATGAGATAATCCTTGCAGCACTGTTTCATCGGGATCTCCTCCTCCTGTATCCGTTGCCGTTACGCTCCGTTCTTCAAAGCGATCCGATACGTGGTTTCGTTGAGCGCGCCGAACCGGTTGCGTTCGATGCCCTGACACATTTTGCGCACCATGAGACGTCCGCGTCCCCGGCTGCTGAAATCGCGGTTCCTGAGCTCCAGCTCCAGTTCCGGATCGCCCGCCGCCACCGGCATGCTCGGCTCCGGCGTTCCCCAGTCCCAGACGGTCAGCTCCGCGTATTTTCCGTTTTCCCTCAGCCGGAAGCACGCCTGTTCGCCCGCGCGGTCGCGGAGATCGTAGCCGTGATCGTAGAGATTCATCATCTTCTCCTCGAAGACCAGCTCCACCTCCATGGTGACTTCCGGATCCCAGCCCTGCACGGAACACCAGAATTCGATCTCCTGCGCCTCCTGGTCGATCGCCGACGCATCCATCGGCAGGGACTTGACCAGCACCTCCGGATTCTTGAGGTGGGAGCCGAAGATCAGCTCGGTGACATCGTCGGCGAAAACGCGGTAGCCGTGGGCTTCGCAGGCGAGCTGAAACTTGTAGGGCGCGGTGATGACGGAGTGTTTTTCGCGCGCCTCCGCCAGCAGTTCGTGCTGGAGGTCGCTGCGGAGCGAATCCGCCAGCGGCTCGTGCTCCCCGAGATCGCGGTACACGTCGAAGACGCCGTCGGAAAACGCCACGCACAACATGGTTTCGGTGAGCTGCGTCCTCACGACGTCGTTCTCGGTGTAGACGGTCTCCGGCACCAGACCGATGGGCAGCCCGCCCCGGTGTTCCGGATTGATGTCGCCCAGCGAGAGATCCAGAGGGTCGACCACGTGCAGATCCGGCGCGCCGCAGCTGATCCAGTCGACGGTCCGCTCCGCGGGCCGGTGCATGCAGATGAGCGCGGTCATGTAGGTGAAGGTCCCCAGATTGTCCGTGAAAAAGCGCTGGATCAGATTGGCGACCGACGCCGGAGTCGCGCCGGCAAGGTTCCTGACGGTCGGGAGCTGCTTGAGGAAACTCTGCACCGCCATCATCGAGAGCGCGGCGCTGGTCCCGTGCCCCTGAATGTCACCCAGCACATACAGATTGCCGCCGTCCGGCAGGGGCATCACTTCGAGCAGGTCGCCCGAAACGAAATCCTTCGGCTTCCACCAGTAGGTGTAGAAATCCGTGTCGGTGATCCTGACGCGCGGGGGCAGCATGCTCCGCTGCAGATGCGCGCCGAGGGTCATGGACTCCATGACCTCCCGGTCCTTCGCCTTGATGAATTCCTCGACCCGGCGGGAATCCACGATGCTCTGCACCCGCTTGAGCAGCATGTTGGGATTGATGGATTTGGGCAGATAGAAGCTGTAACTGTCCTCCATGATCCGCTTGAGGAACCCGCTGCCTTCCTCGGGATCCAGCGCCGTCATGAAGAAGATGGGCATGCTTTCATCCATGCCGCGCACGATGTCGCGGAAGACGAAGCCGTCCATGTCGCCCATCATGATGTCGGTGATGATGGCTTTGTACTGCTTGTGCCCGCCGTCGTTCAGCAGGACCACCGCTTCGGGGATCGATGCCACGCAGACGGCGGTGTAGCCGATCTGTCTCAGTTTCGCATTGAGCGTCATTCTGATGAGACGTTCGTCGTCGATCACCAGAATCTTCGTCTTTTCCTTCGGAGATGCCATAACGCTTCGTCTTGTGATGTTGTCTGCCGCTTTCCTGTGCGCGCCGGGAAAAACCGCCGCGCCGCGGAGGGGGGAATCTCCCATCCCGATCCGCCGCGCGGGGAAGGACCGGTGAATCCACTTATTATAGCATCTTTTTGCCGCTTTTTCAAGCTCAGATGCAATAGTCGCAGATGCCGTTTTGCGCGTTGCGCCTGCGGTAGGCGTTCAGAATGTCGTCGAGAGTGATCTTCGCCGTCAGTCCGCGGATCCCCTCGTTGAGCTGCTGCCAGATGTCGCGCGCGGGGCAGAGCGACTGCCGGCTGCACTTTTCCGGCGCGCGGACGCACTCCACCACCGAGAGCGGTCCCTCCATCGTTTCGAGGATCTCCAGCAGCGTGATCTCCTCCGGGAGTTTCGCGAGGTGGAATCCGCCGTTGACGCCGCGCACCGACCGGATCAGCTTCGCCCGCCGCAGGTCGATCACCAGACGGCTGATGTATTTTTCGGAGATCTGCTGGGATCGGGCGATGTCCTTGAGCATGCGCGGTTTTTCCGGGTCGTGCATCGCCAGATCGATCAGGATCCGCAGTCCGTAGCGCCCCTTGGTGGAGATCTTCATCGCTGTATTCCTTCTTTTGACGCCCCCGCCGAAGAGCGGGGCTTCGCCGCCGCGTCCCGGGGTCCGCCCCCGGAGCGCGCCGGACAAAACGGAAATATACTCTCGAAATCGGCAAAATCAAGCTCGGGACGCAAAAAACTACAAAAAAAGTAGGAATTTCAGTTTTCCCGCTTGACTTCCGGCGGGAACGGTGATATTTTATAAATACACAACTTATAAAGTAGTGTTTCGGAAACAAAAGCAGAGACACTTCATTCGCACAAGGAGACGGAATCATGGGCATCGCAAACAACATTCTGGAAAAGATCGGCGGCACCCCGCTGGTCAGGATCGGCAAACTCAATCGGGGGGGCGCGGAGGTCGTCGCCAAGGTCGAGTCGTTCAACCCCGGCGGATCGGTCAAGGACCGGATCGCCTTCGCGATGATCGAGGCGGCGGAGAAGGCGGGCGTTTTGAAGCCGGGCGCGCTCATCATCGAGCCCACCAGCGGCAACACCGGCGTCGGACTCGCCTTCGTTTCGGCGGTCAAGGGTTATCATCTGATCCTCACCATGCCCGAAACGATGAGCGTCGAGCGCCGCAAGCTCGCCGCCGCCTACGGCGCGGAGATCGTACTGACCGAAGGCGCGCAGGGGATGAAGGGCGCGATCGCCAAGGCGCTGGAGCTTCAGCGGCAGAATCCCGGTTCGTTCATTCCGCAGCAGTTCGAGAACCCGGCGAATCCGGCGTACCACCGGGGGCACACCGGTCCGGAGATCTGGGCGGATGCCGACGGCAGGGTCGATGCCTTCGTCGCGGGCGTCGGCACGGGCGGCACCCTGACGGGAGTCGGGGCATATCTGAAGGAGAAGAATCCGGCGGTCGGGATCTACGCGGTCGAACCGGATACCAGTCCGGTGCTCTCCGGCGGCAAGCCCGGACCGCACAAGCTCCAGGGGATCGGTGCGGGCTTCGTGCCGAAGGTGCTCGACACCGGGATCATCACCGAGGTGATCCCGGTGTCGGCGGAGAACGCGGGCAGGACCGCGCGCGCCGCCGCCGCGCAGGAGGGACTGCTCGTCGGCATCAGCTCCGGCGCGGCGCTCTACGCGGCGCTGGAACTCGCCAAAAAGCCGGAGTTCGCGGGCAAGCGGATCGTCGTGCTGCTCCCCGATACCGGCGAACGCTATCTCTCGACCTGGCTCTTTTCGGAGTGATCTCCCGCGCCCCGCTCCCGCCGGGAAAGAAAAATCCGCTCCGAGTCAGCCGAGGAGTTCGCGGATCTCGTCGAGGGTGAGTCCGCCTCCCGCGCCGGGTTCCGCGATGAGGGCGTCGAAGATCCGCCGCTTGCGCTTCTGCAGTGCGAGGATCCGCTCCTCGATGGAGTCCCGGACGGCGAGCCGGATCACGCTGACCGGCCGGCTCTGGCCGATGCGGTGACTGCGGTCCGCCGCCTGAAGTTCGACGGCGGGGTTCCACCACGGATCGTAGATCACGACCGTATCGGCTCCGGTGAGGTTCAGCCCCGTGCCGCCCGCCTTGAGACTCAGCAGAAAGAGCGGGATCGACGGATCCCGATTGAAGCGGTCGACCCGCTGCTGGCGGTCGCGGGTGGAGCCGTCGAGGTACTCGAAGGGGATCTTTCTCCCGTTCAGTTCGGGGATGAGTTCGTGGAGCAGGCTGGTGAACTGGCTGAAAAGCAGCAGCCGGTGCGAACTGTCGATGTGTTCGTGGAGCAGCTCGAAGAGGAGTTCGCTCTTGGCGGAGGGGATCCCGTCGCCGCGCCCTTCCGGAAGAAGCCGGGGATGGCAGCAGATCTGGCGCAGCCTCAGCAGCGTGGTGAAGAGTGTCGCCGCGGGTTTCCCGTTTTCGGAACGGGCGAGTTCGGCGCGGCCCTCTTCGAGACAGGCGTCGTAGAGTTTGCGCTGTTCCGGCGCGAAGTCGCAGAAGATGGTGGTTTCGGTGCGCGGCGGCAGATCGGCGGCGACCTCCTGTTTGGTGCGCCGCTTGATGAAGGGGGCGCTCCGCATCGCCAGATCGCGACGAAGCTCGGGATCGTCGGCGATCCCGGCGTAGGTGCGGCGGAATTCGGCGAGGGATCCGAAGATGCCGGGGTGGAGAAAGTCCATCACGCTCCAGAGGTCTTCGGGCGAGTTCTCGAGCGGGGTCCCGGTGAGCACGATCCGGTGGGAGGCGCGGAGTCCCTTGCAGTTTTTCGTGTTGCCGGAGCCGGGATTCTTGATGTGCTGGGCTTCGTCGAGCACCAGAAAGTCGAAGCCGGTGTTCCGCAGCAGAGCGCCGCTCAGCCGCGCCGCGGTGTAGGAGAGGATCACCAGATCGAATTCCGCCGCCCGCCGCAGCAGCGGATTGCGTTCGCCGCCCTTCGGCGCGGCGACTTTGAGCGCGGGCACGAAGCGCGCCGCCTCGCGTTCCCAGTTGGTGACCAGCGAGGCGGGGCAGAGCAGCAGCGACGGGGTCCCGGCGCGGCGGCGCGAGGCGAGCAGCGCCAGCAGCTGGACCGTTTTGCCCAGCCCCATTTCGTCGGCGAGCAGACAGTTGAATCCGCGGTCGGTCATGAACTGCATGAACTTCACCCCCTCCTGCTGGTAGGCGCGCAGTTCGCCGCGGAAGGCGAGGCGGTCGGCGGCGATCTCGGGCGGAACCTCGCATTCGCCCTGCGCGAGTTCGGGGGGGAGGGCGCCGGGGATCTCCACCGCCAGCGCGCGGAAGTAGGAGACGTTGCAGAGGGGCAGCTCCCATTCGTCGTCCGCGACCCGGCGGAGCGCCCGTTCCGCGGCGCGGAAGAACCGGCCCGCCTGAGGAGAGAGCGCCATCAGGATCCCGCCCGCGGCGAAGTAGCGGCCGCCGCGTTTCGCGGTCTCGCTGCAGCGTTCCCACGGCGCCGCGCGCCCGGCGGCGGAGAAGGTGCAGGAGAGCCGGTACGATTCCCCCGCGCGCCCGAGACAGCGGCAGCGGAACTCCACTTCGGGGACTCCCGCTCCGCCGCGCGAGAGCGCCGCCGCGCCCGGCGCGAGGGCGAGCGGCGTCGCGCCTGCGGCGAGTTCGGGCAGCACGCGGTCGAGCCACAGCCCGATCTTTTCGGCGCCCGCGATCACCGCGTTGCGGCCGCCGAGATCGAAACCGTAAAGCTCGAAGGCGCTTTCGAAGCGCTGTTCCCATTCGGCGTCGCGGAGGGCGGCGCGGCGTCCGGAGAAATCGAGGATTCCGGAACGCGGGGCGAAGATCCTGCCGGGAGTGCCGGAGGATCCGGCGTAGAGGTAGGAGAATTCGACGGAGAGCAGGGGTTCTTCACCGCCGTCCGAGAGATGCGCGTCGAGCCAGACCGAGGAGGGGGCGAGGACGGCGGGCGCGGGGTCCCCGTGGACCAGCGGGAGCTGGAAGCTCTCGGGGATGGGGGAGGGGGTCCCGGGGGCGGGCAGCCATCCCTGCGAACGGAAGAAGCTGCGGAGAAAGCCGACTTCGCAGGTTCCGGCGATGAAGAAGTATTCGGTCCCGCGTCCGATCCAGCATCCGGCGCGCCCGGTGATGACCCGGACCTCCGCGGCGGGGAGCACCGCTTCGCCGATCCGGATCGCAGGGATCAGCCGCCGCCGGTCCTCGACCAGCACCGCTTCGGCGCGTTCGGGGCGTACGGTGAGCCGTCTGCCGTCCCGGAAGATCCCCCGGAATCCCGGCAGGACGTGGAAAAATTCGGCGGTGTATTCCGAATTGAGCAGCAGATTGGAACCGTCCGCCTCGCTGTAAAGGGAGAGGTAGCGGATGATCTGGCGTTCCTGCAGCGAGAAGTCGTCGAAGCGGAGCACCGCGCCGAGGTTCTTGTCGAAGTAAAGTTTTCGGAGGTTGTTCAGGTTGCCGAGATATTCCCTGCCGCGCCCCTTCAGCGAGACCTTCAGCACCAGATTCTCCCACTTGGTCGGCACATGGGGGAAGGCGCTCTGCACCGAGATCGTCAGCGAAGCGTTCCGCTGTCCCGCCCGGGCGATCAGTTGCGGGAGCTCCTCGTGGCGGAGCGCTTCGCCGTAGGAGGGCGGCGTGCCCGCCGTCGGCGGCAGCACCCGGAAGCGTCCGGAGTACATCACCAGCGCGGCGGCGTGGGCGCAGAACCGGCTGCCGCAGCGGGAGCACTCCGCCTGGGGATCTTCTCCGGTGACGACGGCGACTTCGGCGCCGCCGCCCGGAGCGTCGGGAGCGAAGACTCCGCGGAGCAGATGATCCCGGTCCCGCCACGCGCCGAGGAGCGCGCCGCCGCTTTTGAGCAGGCGCTTGGCAAGGTCGAGATCGGCTTCTCCCGCGAGGCGGGCGAGGCGGTTTTCAAAGTCGCTTTTCATCGGTTTTCCGCGATTCGGTGATGCTGAACCGGTTAAGATAGCACCGGAATCGGGATTTTTCAACCCCCGCGCCGCGGATTGTCCGGCGGCGCGATGCCGATTACGGGGGCGCGATGCCGGTGAGGGCGATCGGCAGTGTCACCGAGTCCCACGCGAGTTTGAAGGGTGCGAGTCCGCCCTGGCACATGTTGGAGATGCCGAGGTCGAAAAAGCCGATCGGCGCGCCGAGGGTGCTTTGGAGCAGTCCGACCGGGAGCCGCAGGATGTTGGCGACGTCGAGCCCCATCTTGATGAGCTGGGCGCCGCCGCATTGAAGCCCTCGGACCACATAGGGCAGCGCCACCTGCGCCGCCTTGACTGCGACCGGCGCGAGGACCGCGATCGTCACCGGGTCCATCGCGTGGAGCCGGGGCGCGGCGGCGGGGACCGCGAAGAAGAGCGCGGCGAAGAGCAGCACCGCCGCGGTCCGGCGGCGAAGATGAAAAACGAATTCCGGCACTGCCGATCCTTCCCTCATGGATGAATTGCGGAGGATCCCTCCCCGGCGCCTTTGCCGCCCCGCGAAACGGATCCGCGTTATAAGATACTGCTTCATTTTCAGAAAAACAACCATTCCAGATATTGAAATTCGCCGTTTGACGGTCCCGAAACGGCGAATCCGGCGAAGGAGAACGCCAGCCGCACGCCGGGAGTCCCCGCCTCGCAGGGCGCTTCGACGACGACGGAATAGTATCCGCTTTCGGAACGCGAAAAGACCCGGTTCAGCCGGGAGATCATCAGCGAATCGAGCGATTCCGAGACCGGAGTGCGCTCCTCCTTCCAGGCGCGGAGGGCACCGAGGACCGTTTCGGTCTCTTCGTCGTCGAGCGCGGCGAGGCTTTTGAGCGACGCGGCGTCGGCGGTGAGGAGCGACGGTTGGAGATTGCCCAGTGAAACGGTTCCGGCGGGGGGGATCAGCCGTACCGAAGTGAGGCGTCCGTGGCGGTCGGTCGGGTAGAGACGGCGGAATCCGGGGATCCAGAGGAGCTCTTCGCGGAACTGCGGCGCGTCGTTGCGCGGAAGCGGATAACGCCCCAGCTCCTCGTATTCGTCCGCCTCCATGCTGCGGTCGCCGGAGGTCGCGTCGTCGCCGTCGATGTAGTCGGCGACCCGTCCGGCGACGGTTTCGAGATATTCCGTCCATTCGCTTTCATCCTCGCGTCCGGCGGAGAGGCGGCGGATCGAGTTGCCGTGGTTGCGTCCGGTGAAGTCGGCTCCTCCGGCGGCGTCGGCGATCGTGAAGCGCACCCTTTCCCCGTGGTAATCGATCTCGTGGGGGACCCCGTCGGCGAGGAAGCGTTCGCCGTCGTACTCCTCGTAGTCGGTTTCGCCGAGGAATTCCGAGGGGTAGCGCGAACGGTCCGCGGCGAGCAGGAACTGCACCCGGTTGGCGGTTCCTTCCGCGGCGTACATCGCCCGCTGCCGGGCGCACTGCGCCGCGATGTCGAAGGTGCTCTCCTTCGAGACGGCGGCGGTGAGCGCGACGAGGATCCCCGCGGTGAAGATGAGCGCCAGCACCGCGAGCAGCGCGGAGCCGGATTCTCCCCGGCGTTCCCGGGGGAGTTGCCGCAAATCGCGTTTCATCGTCCGCCTCCGTTCCCCGCCGCGCCGCTCCCGCCGGAGGCGGAGAGGGTGTTGCGGACCCCGAAGCGGGAACGCCCCGCCGTACCGGCGGCGCGGCGGAGCCACTGCTCGCGGGTGCCGTCGAGCCATTCGACGGTGAGCTGGACCGCGAGCGGGATCGCGTCGTGTTCCTCCTCTTCCCACGTTTCGAGCCACTCGAGGGAGCCGTCGCCTTCGCCGCTCTCCTCGGCGTAGAGAAAGGAGATCGCGCCGACGTTGCGGGCGAGCACTTCGCGGCGGAATTCGCCGATCCTGCCCTCGTCCTTCTCGTCTTCCGCCCAGGGCAGGCGCGGATAGAAGGAATATTCGGCGACGAGATCGCCCTCTTCGAGCGAGAGGCGGATGAAAATCAGCGCGCCGGGCGCGTCACCGTCGGCGCGCCGCAGCGCGGTGAAGAGGAGCCGGTCCTCTCCGCCGGAGAAGACGAAACGCGATTCGTTGTCACCGTCGCGCCAGCGGAACGGCACCATGTTGCGGAACCCCGCGTCGCAGAGACGGTCGATCGCAAGGTATTCGCGGAGCCTTTCGGCGCTCCGCACCGAGCGGCGGTAGGAGTTGTAGAAGATCGACGACGCGATGCCGACGAGCAGTGCGACGACGGTCATGATCGCCATGGCGACGATCATTTCGACCAGCGTGAAGGAGCGGCGGCGGCGGGCGGTCATGCGTCGTCTCCCTCTTCCCCGAAATGGAAACGGTCGATCCGCAGCGTGCCGATCGGTTCGCGGTCGGAGGCGCGCAGCAGGTCGATCCGCAGGGTCCTGAGCGGGATCTGACCTTCGAGACCGGTGAATTCCTCCGGCAGCGCGCCGTCGGGGAGATCCTCGTTGGCGGCGTCGATCACCGCATCCCGGTAGGGAAAGAACTCCTCCGGCACCGAGAGATCGCTTTCGTCTCCGGCGAGCAGCAGGTATTCGGCGGCCTGCATCAGGCGGTGGGTGCGTTCCCACGTTTCGCACGCCGCCGCGATGCGCAGCTGCGAGTGGATCGAATAGCGGAGCAGACCGGCGAGCGACAGCGAGAGCAGCGCCAGCGCGACGACCACTTCGATCAGGGTGAATGAGACGTTTCTTCGCATGTTTCCTGCCGCCGGTTTTCCCGCACCGTTCCGCTCCCACCCTCCCCGCGGCGCGGGGGAGAACCCCGGGAGACGCCTCCCTGCCGGCGCGGACCGGTGCGCTCTTCATTCCGAAGCTGGTTTCCCGCGAATGCGCGTCACCCGAACTTCGACGCCAGTTCCTATAACGAGTTTCCGGCGCGGAAAATTGCCTCCGCCTTCCGGATCAGAGGCGGTGCAGGTCGATCACCGTGCCGCCGAGTTCCGAGAGAAGCTCCGCGATCTTCGGTTCGCGGGCGGCGGCGCGGAGGGCTTCCGGATCGCTGTTGGCGACGCTGCGGCGCATCTTGCCGTCGGGCGAATTCCCTTCTCCGGATCCGGCGGCGGACTTCGCCGGAGCCGGTTTGCCCTGCGGCAACGCGGCAGGCGCGGGCGCAGGCTTCGCCGCGGGAGCTGATGCCGGAGCGGGCGCGGGTTTCGCCGCCGGAGCGGGAGCCGGAGCGGGCGCGGGCTTCGCCGCCGGAGCGGGAGCGGGAGCAGGCGCGGGTTTCGCCGCGGGAGCAGGAGCGGGCGCAGGCTTCGCCGCCGGAGCGGGAGCGGGAGCAGGCGCGGGAGCGGGTTTCGCCGCCGGAGCGGGAGCCGGAGCGGGCGCGGGAGCGGATTTCGCCGCCGGCGCGGGAGCCGGAGCGGGCGCGGGAGCTGCGGCGGAGGGGAGCCGGTCGAGGAACTTGAGTTCTCCGGCGCTCCGGAGCTGATTGAGCCTTGCCAGCACCGCGTCGATCCGCACGGCGTGGGCTTCGCGCATCGCCTTCAGCAGGATGGTTTCGAGGAAGACCTGCTTGTTGAGCGCGTCGTGGAGCGTCCTTCCGACCGGTGCGAGGACCTCCATCAGGATCTGGAGCGTTTCGGGGGAGACCGCCGCGCCGAGTTCGCGGCAGCGGGCGATCGCGTCGGCGCCTTCGTCGAGGAGTTCGGTGGGGTCTTCGAGCAGCATCGAGAGCTGGACCGCGCGCAGCCGGGCGACGAGATCGTCGAAGAAGGTCTCCAGATTCTTGCCCTGACGCGACAGTGCGGCGATCCGGCGCACCGCTTCGGCGGGATCGTTGCGGAACATGGCGAGGAGCACCTCCTCCAGAGCGGCGCGGTCGGTGAGACCGAAGAGCGAAAGCACCTGTTCCTCGGAGATCCCCTCGCCGCTGCCCATGCTGAAGAAGGCGATCATCTGATCGAGGAGCGACTGCGCGTCGCGCATGCCGCCTTCGGCGGCGCGGGCGATCGCCTGAAGCGCGCCGTCCGAGATGGCGACATTTTCGAGGTCGGCGATCCGGCGGAGCCGTTCCGCGATCAGCCGGGTGCGGATCGGCAGCAGATCGAAGCGCTGGCAGCGCGAAATGATGGTCGGCAGCACCTGATGGACTTCGGTGGTCGCAAAGATGAATTTGACATGGGCGGGGGGCTCTTCCACCGTCTTGAGCAGCACGTTCCACGCCGCCTTCGAGAGCATGTGGACTTCGTCGATGATGTAGATCTTGAAGCGGCCGCCGATCGGACGGGTGAGCACGTCTTCGGCGAGTTCGCGCATGTCGGAGGTCGAGTTGCGGCTCGCGGCGTCGACTTCGAGCAGATCGAGGCTGCTGCCGTCGGCGATCGCTTTGCAGCTCGCGCAGCGGCAGCAGGGTTCGCCGTCGACCGGGGCTTCGCAGTTCATCGCCTTGGCGAAGATGCGGGCGAGGGTGGTTTTGCCGATGCCCCGCGGACCGACGAAGAGGTAGGCGTGGGCGGTGCGCCCGCTGCGGATCGCGTTCATCAGGGTCCGGACCACATGTTCCTGCCCGACGACGTCGGCGAAGCGTGCCGGCCGGTATTTGCGGGCGATGACCTGATAGGCGGCGGAGGTTTCGCTCATCGTGCGTTCTCCATGGCGTTGCGCTGGATTTCGAAGATGCGGCGGAGACCGCTTTCGGCGAGGTCCAGAAGTTCGTTGAGGCGGCCGCGCGAGAATGGTTTGCCTTCGGCGGTCCCCTGCACTTCGATGAGCTCTCCCGATTCGCTCATCACGACATTCATATCGACTTCGGCCTCGGAATCCTCGGCGTAGCAGAGGTCGAGCATCGCTTCGCCGCCGACGACGCCGACGCTGACCGCGGCGACGAGTTCCCGGAAGGCTCCGGGGGCGAAGCGGCGGGCGGCGAGCGCCAGCGCGACCGCCGAACCGGAGATCCCGGCGCAGCGGGTCCCGCCGTCGGCGTCGATCACATCGCAGTCGATGCAGACGGTCCGCTCCCCGAGGAGCAGGAGCTCCGTGGACATCCGGAGCGAACGGCCGATCAGCCGCTGGATCTCGACGGTCCTGCCGCTCTGCTTGCCGGCGACCGCTTCGCGGCGGGTCCGTTCGCCGGTGGCGGCGGGCAGCATGCCGTATTCG
>Ga0310690_10003027_pt1 | contig 26065 bp, 22 predicted proteins | sample AusTroGonzalo_MG_2_FD_207661 | JGI IMG/M metagenome (GOLD analysis project Ga0310690, IMG submission 207661) | Bovine rumen microbial communities from tropical cattle in Woodstock, Queensland, Australia - Gonzalo_04 (v2) (version 2) | ecosystem: Host-associated > Mammals > Digestive system >... | reverse complement strand
AGCTGTTCCTGTGCATCATCATTACTTACTATAAAGTAGTATAACAGAAACCCTACAAAAACTTACCAATCTACATGTTATGTACACTATCCGTTTTTATAGTTTCCTGATGCACAACAGCCCTAATCTATAACGATCAACGACCGTCCGTGCATCCGTTTCTATATTCATATTGACTTTGTAAAACAACAAATCCGCGATTTTTTTCGCGAAAGTGACATTATTCTATCAGAACAAAAAAGAATTGTCAAGCACTTTTTTAAACTTTTTTTAATATTTTTTGAAAAAAGTGCGATTTTGCTTATTTTCCAGTAAAATATAAGGTGTTTTATTTTGCCGCAGAGGCCTTGTTTTGTGCTATCTTTGCCGATAATTCTTCTTTTAATTCTGGCGTCAAATCATATTTAAGCGCCAACGCCTTGCGATATTGAAAAACAGCTTCACGATGACGCCCTAATGCTTTATATATATCCCCTAGGTGCGCATTGGCCACAGAACTTTGGGGCATAATATCCACCGTCTTTTCGGCCAAAGGAAGCGCCTTTTTATATTCCGCCTTTCTGTAATAAGCATAGGCCATACTGTCTATAATATGTGGATCCGTTGAACGCAGCTTATAAGCTTTTTCAACCAATTCAAAGCCTTTATCGAGCGTTTGATCGTGTTCAAGCCATTGATAACCAAGGTGATTTAACAACATGGGGTTGTCTGGATTCAATTCTAGTGCCTTTTTTAAATCCGATTCGGCCAAGACATGTTGTTGTTGCTGACTGTAAATAAACGAGCGCGCAAAATAAATATCCGATGCATAGGTCCGATTCGATTCGCCTTCTATTTCTAATACCCGCGTATAGGCACGCAAGGCGGCCGGCCAATTCTTGAGCTTTTGATACACATTTGCTAAAGCAAGCCACAATGGCGTTGATTCCCGATTCGCGCGCTTTAGTTGTTGCAACAACGGCAACGCTTCTTCTTCGTGTCCGCACGAAATCAAATTTGAAGCCCGTTTAAATTCTACCGTTTGGGTCAAAGGTCCCTTCAATTGCTTATAGTAATGTGCCGCCAAGTGTGGCTTTCCCGCCTGTTCCAAAATCTCGGCGTTCCAAATCTTGGGCAAATCTTGATTTGGATTTAAATAAAGAGATAAAGCGCTTAAAATCAAGGCGCCCTCATAACTGTTTTTGGACGATCCCATCGCTGTGGATATATTATAAAAAGCTTCTGCCGCCCCACGAATCGGAGTCAATTCTTTCGATTCGCGTTGCATAATTAATTCAGCGGTTGCTGGTTGTTCAGACGCAAACAATTGCCATTGCACATAAAACGGATTTTCTATACGCCAATTTCCTTTGCGCACAAAAAAATCACGAATCTCTGGATAAAGTGATACGGTCAACAACTTTTCACCTGCCAAATTTTGAAAAGCTTCTTCAGCCACAAAAGAATTACCCAAAGTCATGGCGATCAATCCTTGATGATAATAATAGTATGGCATCAACCCTTTTTGTTTCTTCAACGGCTCTAAAGCGGCCATTGCCTCGGTCAATTTGTTTTCGCCAGCAAAACTCCATGCGCTGATCAACGGATTGATAATTTCATCCAACGGTAAAGGCCGACGATTCGCAATTTCTTCACGCACTTTGGGCCAATTTTTATCGTGTAATGCATAGCCTGCTTTTACATGATCCGTCAAAAAAACAACACGATGTTCTGGTGACATTTGTGCCACAATCGGGCGTAATGCTTCAAAATTGCCCAAAATAGCATTGAAAAAATACGCTTCCCGTTGCAACTTTTCGTTTGTGGGATCGCCCTTTAAAACTTTTAAGTATAAAGCTGCCGCACGTTCTAAATCGTCATTTAAAATAGCATTTAGCGCGGACAGATATGCACCTGGTTCAACCGTTTTGGGCGTTGGTTTGTCGGACAGCCAAACTGGTTTTTCCTTTGCAGTTTCTTTAATTTGAGGAAGGGCCGGCAAAAATGGCTTTTTTTCATACCAACAATAGCCCATCCAGCCTCCAATACCAAGGCCGGCCAGCACAAAAACCCACACAATTCCTTTAAATAGTTTTTTTAAACGCATTCTCTTTCCTTTTTGCTGAAAATATGTTAAGCTATTTTTTCGAAAAATGAAAGTTAAAAATGGATATTAAACAAAAATTATATTGGCTTATGCAGGCGGGCATTTCTTCTTTTTGTGCCGACAGCCCCCAGCATATCAATGCGGACACAGCACTAAAAGATGATACGCCAGCAACAGACAAAGCCTTGGCTGTAGCCCACAAGGCCAAAGATTTATCCACTCTAAATTCGGACAAACAAGCTTTTTCTCTGTCTTCATTAAAGAAAACAGCCGCCAACACGATTTTGGGGCGAGGTCCCCAAAAGCCTCGTCTGATGTGCATCTTGGAATCCCCCGACTCGGAAGCGGATAAATCGGGCCAGCTATTTACAGGCGCACAGGCAGAACAACTAAAAAAAATGATGGCGGCCATCCATTTGGATATAACAAAAGATGTTTATGTTGCTTTTTTAAGCCCGTGGCGGACACCTGGAAATCGCCCACTGACCACAGCGGAACGTGCTTTGTTTTTGCCTTTCTTAATGCGCGAAATTGAGTTGGTTCAACCTCAAAAGATTTTGTTGTTTGGTGCTGGCGTGACCGCAGGTTTATTGAATATCGAATCGGTTGCCAAAGCACGTGGCACATGGCACGAATGGCAAAAAATTCCCGTCCGCGTTACATTGGCTCTTTCAGCGCTAAAAACAACACCTTTACGCCAACAAGCATGGGACGATTTACAACAGGTGGAAAAAGCTTATTTTTCGTCCCTATAAGATTACCTTTTACCTTAATATCGCGTTATTTGTACCCGTACACGTCCAACGTGTACTTGAGGTAGCGTTTGACAGTCCTGCGGGCTTATCAATGATAACCCAACCCGACGCACTACTGGCACCTGATGTTTTAGTAAAGGTAAATGGTTTTGTTGTCGTATGCCCCGGACACCAGAAGTCGTCTTTTTGACAGGCACCCCAAGCTATGTCCCCGTTCCATCTGTGCGATGATCCATTACCCGACACCGTGCCATACAAACGCCCATCCCTGTCTTTATCACCAGAGAATGTTCGGAAGCATTTCTTCGGACAAACATAAACTGTGCCAGACTTTTTCAGACCCGATCCTGTACACGCCTTACATGTGTTACCATCTTTATAACAATTGGCACCACACGTAAACGTGGTTGCATTTTGACCCGAGCACGTTCCGCAGGATGGACAGTTTTGGCACGTACCATTAAGAATTACTTTTCCGGCCGGACAGAAACAACTGCTTGACGCCGTTGCACCCGTGCCACTTGTTGTTTTACCATTTGGACAACTCGTACATGACGAAGCACCGGCCGAGCTGTATTTGCCAACGGGACAATCTGTACAAGAGGTCAAACCCGAAGAGGGACCGTATTTTCCAGCCGGACAGTTTGTACAAGATGAAGCGCATGCCGCACTATATTTTCCAGCCGGACAGCTTGTACATGATGCAGCGCCTGCCGCACTATATTGACCAGCAGGACAACATGTGCATGATGTAGCACCAGCCGCACTATATTTTCCAGCGGGACAATTTGTACATGCGGACGCACCAGCCGCACTATATTTTCCAGCGGGACAGTTTGTACATGCCGATGCACCTGCCGAGCTATATTTACCAGCAGGACAATTTGTACATGCCGATGCACCTGCCGAGCTATATTTACCAGCAGGACAGTTTGTACATGATGTTGATCCGGTTGATGAGCTGTATTTTCCGGCAGGGCAGTTCGTACATGCCGACGCGCCAGCTGCGCTATATGTTCCAGCAGGACATTTTACACATGAACTTACAGAAGTCGCTCCCGTTGAGCCATTGTAGGTCCCAGCAGGACATTGTTTAGCACCAGAATTACCAATTGTATCTTTATACCATCCCGCTGCAACGGCTGTACATACATTATTTTTAAGCTCGTAACCTTTGTCACACACACATGTTCCACTTCCGTTACAAACTTGATGGGTGCCACAACTGGTTCCTGAGGAAGCATATGTGTATGTTGCACTCATCCCGCTTGCTGAACAAGCCGTTGTACACGTGGTCGCAGAGAATTCATCACATCCATTTCGACAAGATCCATCCTCACGCAATACATAATTTATGTCGCACAAACATCTTCCTCGTTCACTGGCGTTGCTTGGGTTTCCACAATGCTTGTGCGCTTGGTTATCACAAGCTGTCGTTGTGCTAGCATAATTCCCAGATATTTTGTGATTGCTTGCGCTGCATGAAGGATGGCATGTTGTTTCCGCAAACCCATTACAAACTTTTTGACAGAATCTAGAGGCCCCTGCGCCCGCACAATGCTCATCATCATCACAATTAGTGTCTGTTAAACACCCAACACATGTTTCAAGATCATTGTCCCAATATTTCTTGTTTGAATATGTTCCCTCACCGCATTTATAGCATGCGGAGGACATTCCTCGATTATAGAATCCACCTCGATACCCTTCGTTACAAACGCATGTTTGCGCTTCTTTGTTATAGGTTGATTTTCCGTCTGTACATGCTGTCTGACATGTATGAAAACCATCATTACAATATTCATTATCACCACAATCATCGTCTGTCCGACATACTACGCACTGTGTTCCATTCCAATAGGGCTTATTCAAGTATGCTCCTTCTCCACATCTAAAACAGGAAGAAGATGCCCCTCGATTATACGATCCACCATGATAATCTTCATTACAAATGCATGTTTGGGTTTCCTTGTTATAGGTTGATTTTCCGTCTGTACACGCTGTCTGACATGTATGAGAACCATCACTACAATATTCGTTATCACCACAATCATCGTCTGTCCGACATGCTACGCATTGTGTTCCATTCCAATAGGGCTTGTTTTCTGGACACGTTGGACAAGGCTCATCCGTCTCACATTCACAACATCGACTATCGTCACAACAGCGTTTACCTTCCTCACACCAATCCTCCTCGTGACACCTTCCAATTTCACATGTACAATTTGCGTCGTATAACCCCTTACGCCCTTCATCTGTGCATTCTTCACCCACGCTATAACAATCGCATGAGGTGCGGCTGCTGTTCACACGGGCTGGTTCTTCACAAATTGTACAACTGGAATTTTCTGTCGTTGTTTCTTCCGCCCGATATGTGTTACTAGTACAGGGCTTACATGTTTCGTTGCATGTTCCATATCCTGTTTTATAATATCCAGCACGACACGTCAACACACCGTTCGTAACGGATCCGCCATTTGGTATTGCACGCTCACTACAACCTTCATGCGGTACCCACCATGGATATAGGCCATGCAGATGATATCCTGGCTCTTTTTGGAATAAATATTGCAAAACATTCTTTGTTTTATCTTCTGAGCAAGAGGTAATTTTTTGGCCTTCGCTATTCATGATAGCTATTAACCCCAATTTACCATCATTATTTTCGTCTGCTTGCATTTCTTGGGCTTTTTTCAACATACTATCGCATACTTCTTCACTTAATGCATCCGTCTTTACCCAAAAATAATCGCTCATCGCACCATCGATACCGTTCTCCACCGTCAGCTTGACATCATGTGCCGCTTCTCGAGATATTTCATCAGCCGTATCTGAAGATTTTGCTCGTAAAGCATGTTGACGAATCACAGCTTCTTCCATCACCGCAGTTGTCACATCTTTTGTTATCACGTCTGAACGCAACAAACCCCACACATGCAATCCTCCCAATGTTAACAGCATTAACAGGACTAACACGCCCAACATTTCCAACATACTGCGTCCAGATTCATTTTCCTTACTTTTCTTCATTCTTTTCTCCCTATACTACTCATTTTAATGTTAAATGGTTATTTGCAACTCTTGGGTGAACCACAGTATTGTTTACAAACCCCCGAGCCAGCTCTTCCATAAAATGTCCAACCGCTTCTGGTACACTTACCTTCGCTTCGATTTGTAACAGACCAACCGTTGTTCCAACAACCTGTTTTGCCTCCATTTGTTTCGTAGTGGCTGCAATTTCCTCCATGGGCCGCTACACAGCCGTCTCCTTCATTCTGACAGCCACCTTTTCCATTTGCACAAGTGGCGCAACCGCATTTTTTGGTTTTTTCGCAATTTGTACATGAACTTGCCCCCGCAGAACTTGTTTTTCCCTTTGGACAGTTCTTGCACGCTGTTGCCCCTTCTGAAGGACTATATTTTCCAGCGGGACAATTTGTACATGACGTGGCCCCCGTTTTACCATTGTATTGCCCTTTTGGACATTTTTTACATGATGTAGCACCCGTTGTGTCGTTATATGTACCCTTTGGACAATTTGTACATGACGTGGCCCCTTCTGTTGCGCTATACTTACCAGCGGGGCAATCTGTACATGCGTCCGCATTCGTTTTATTGCTGTATTGCCCCTTGGGACATTTTGTACACGTACCATTAATTCTTGCTCTTCCTGTAGGACAGAAGCAAGCGCTTGCATCCGTCTTGGCCGTTCCATCTGTTGTTTCGCCTGCTGGACATTGCTGTGCTCCTGTGTTCCCTATAATATCCTTATACCATCCCTTGATAACGGCAGAACACGCTTTATTTTTAAGCTCATAGCCCCTTATACACACACAATCTGTCACGGCTGTAGTACCCGTTGAAGCGGTTGTTGTGTGTGCACGCCAATCAACACACTTTTTGGCTCCTGTATTTCCTACGGTACTTTTGTAATATCCGACGGCAACGGCAGTGCATTCATTATCTTTAAGCACATAGCCTCTGTCACATACACAAGCGCTTGTCGATGTGCTGCCTGTGGCCGTGGTTGTTGAGTTGGCACGCCAATCAGCACACTTTTGGGCCCCTGTGTTTCCTACAACATCTTTATACCACCCTACCGCAACGGCTGTACACACGTTATCTTTAAGCTCGTAACCTTTGGTGCACACGCAAGAGCCGTTTCCGTCACAAACCTGATGGGTACCGCAACTGGTTCCCGATGTTGTATATGTGTATTTCGTTTCCCCTCCGGTTGACGAACAAGACTTTGTACATTTGGTCGCAACAAATCCATCACATCCATTTTTACACGTTCCATCTTCACGCATTAAATAGTTGGTATCACACACCCATGTACCCCGTTTATTAACATCATTTGGATCGCCACAATGTTTGTGTGTGCTTGTATCGTCGTTATAGTATTTGGTAACAGGTGCATAAGTATACTCCACCTGATGATTTTTCACATTGCACGCCGTCCGACACGCTGTCGCTTCAAAATTATCACATGTTTTTATGGGCTTACATTCTCCATCTTCACAGGATTCGGTGTCATCACAAGACGTGCTTAAAGTACAAATACATGCTTTTTTCTCCTCATCCCATTGCGGCAATTTGGCATAAGCCCCCACTCCGCATGTATAACAGGTGGAAGAGCCACCTCGACTATAGGAGTCGCCATGATCGTTACAATCGCATTCTTTGGTTTCTTTGTTATAGGTTGATTTTCCGTCCGTACAGGCCGTTGCACATGTATGAGAATCATCTTTACAATATTCATTATCACCGCAATCAGCGTCTGTCCGACAAACAACACATTGTGTTCCATCCCAATGTGGTGTGGCATCGGGGCATGTTCGACAAACTTCGTCACAATATGCATTATCCCCCTCACAATCATCGTCCGTTCGACAAGCGACGCACTTTGTTCCGTCCCAATATGGTTTAGCTTCGGGGCACGTTGGGCAAGCAGTGTTTGTTTCACATTCACAACATTCGTCACCTTCACAACATTTTTGGCCTTCGTCACACTCGCTATCCTCTGTACATGTATCAGTGTCACATCCACAATTTTCATTGTATGTTCCTTTGTGGCCACCATCGGCACATTCTTCACCTTTCTTATTGCAATCGCACGATGTGTGTCTGCTGTTAACCGCTCTTGGTTCTTCACAGGTTTCACAGCTGGAATTTTCTGTTGTTGTTTCTACTGCCCGATATGTGTTACCAGTACAGGGCTTACATGTTTCGTCGCATGTTCCATACCCCGTTTTGTAATATCCAGCACCACATACTAACACGACATCTGTTGTAACCGATCCGCCATTTGGTATCATACTTTCTGTACAACCTTCATATGGTGGCACCCACCATGGAATGACGCCATGCAGGTGGTATCCTGGCTCTTTTTGAAATAAATATTGCAAAACATTCTTTGTTTTATCTTCTGAACAAGAAACCATTCTCTTGCCATTGGCGTCCCTCACATCCACCAATCCCATTTCATTGGCGGCAGCTCCATCTGGTTGCATCTCACGAGCTTTTTTCAACATGCTGTCACATACTTCTTCGCTTAATGCGTCCGTCTTTACCCAAAAATAATCACTCATTGCACCATCGATACCATTCTCCACCGTCAGCTTGACATCATGTGCTGCCTCTCGAGATATTTCATCTGGTGTGTCTGATGGCTTTGCTCGTAAAGCATGTTGACGAATCATGGCTTCTTCCATTACCGCTGTTGTCACATCTTTTGTTACCACATCTGAACGCAACAAACCCCACACATGTAATCCTCCCAATGTCAACAGCATTAGCAGGACTAATACGCCCAACATTTCCAACATACTACGGCCAGATTCATTTTTCTTACTTTTCTTCATTTTTGCTCCCTATGCCCGCTTTAAATACTCTTGAACCAATTGATCCACATCTGTAATTTCAGATTGCAATTTTTCCGCCAACAAAATGTTCTTACTACCAGACGAATAAACCTTTAAATAAGGTCCTAAACCCGATAAATCCACATCCAAAATTACTGATTCATGAATGGCGGGACGACTGACCAAAATCGCATATTTTCTATCTGCCCATTCTTTGCCTAAAATAAAGTTCAATTCGCGTGGCGTCAAATTCCACGTGGCATAATCGGATGGATTTGCCTGTGGGTTGCGGAAGAAAACTACCGTTTGGCATTGACCACGGATCACGTCACCCAGGCCTGCCTCATCCAAAAACTTTGGCTGCTGGAACGCACAAAGATATGCCTGACGTTTTTTACGTCCTTCTCGTAAGCCCACGATGAAACTTTCTTTAAACATCGGGTGCTCCAACATCGGCGCCGTTTCATCGATCATGATCATACTAGGCGCACCAGATGAGCTTGCCAATTCATCAATGCGGTGCATAATATAGCTGATAACCGCAGGGGCTAAAGATTTATTACTATCATTAAAGATGCTTGTAAAATCAAACGCCACATAACGATTTGTTAAATCCAAGTTATCTTCTGGCGAGTTAAAAATATTTCCATATTGATCTGGATCAATCCACCGATTCAACTCGCGCCGCATATAACCATTGGGGGCAAAACATGCTTTGTACAGGTTCTTTAACATGCGGTCGCTTTTGGGTAAATATTCAAATGCTGTTGTCACCGCGCGAGCAATTTCTGTTTCAGAAATAGCATCTTTTCCTTCCGTAATATCTCTGAGCCAACCACGCAAGAACGCTCGGTTTGGCAGATTATCTTCTATCAAAAATGGGTTCAACGACACAGATTCATCGCCATCAAATTTAATATAGGGCGCCCCATTCACCACCGCAAAAACCTTGGCACCTTTGTTACGATCAAAGAAGTATGTATGCAAATCTGGAATACGCATGGCCTGCGACGCAATAAAGCTGAAGAATGTTGTTTTACCTTGACCAGTTGGACCGATCAAAGCTGTGTGCGCCACCGCATATTGTTCTTCTGTCACATGGAATTGGAATGCATATGGTGTTCCCGTAATTGTTCTGAAATAGGCCAAAGGCACAGGACCCCAGTCTGATTTTTTACGACCCTCTGATGGTTGGTCAATCATCGTTGCACAAGCCACCACATTGGAAAGATACAGGTACGTTCTTGGATAAACATCATAGGTTGGAAATTGGTTAAAGAAAACGGCCTGTGCAGACCAGCCCTCACGAACAGGTGTCACGTTATGAATACGACAAATACGTTCCACCTCTTCTTGACCAAACTTCAATTCGTCCGCCGAATCTCCATACAAAATCATAGACATAGCATATTCATTTAATGTCTGGCTATCTGCGTCTGTTGCATCCAAAGAAGCCAACGCTTCGTTGTACTGATCCAACACGTTTTGTGAAAAGCTTGTCATGTACGCCATTTTGCGCTGGTTGAGCAAAAGCGCCGTGGATTTCGACATTGGCACCGCTTTAATGTTGTGCAAAAAGACCATTTCAATATCAAGACTTAACAAATCTGCCACCATTTGTTCGTCCATATAATCGCCTGGTTTTCGAATCCCCATCATAATAGCCAATTTTTCTCGATCACCCGCAAAGAAACGCACAATCCCTTCGTCCTTTGTAAAGTGAACATAATCTGATGTTAAAAGCACATTTAAATAATCGCCTTGTTCCCCATGGATAAGTGGTTTAGGACGAGAAAGCGGACTGGCCAATCGGGCAAACACCCACAGCGGGCTTTTATCTTCTTGATTCACACCATCTTTTTCCGTCAATAAAACGGGGTCGTACATATCCAAAATGGACGTCAACGCATTGGACGCTTGTTCCAAGTCACGCATTGCTTCTTTACGATCGTTCACACTGATGACAATATAGTGGCGATTTTTAAAGATGCGGTGCATGTTTTCCATCCACAATTCGTCAATTTTGTGCAACAATTTGTTGTCTTGGAATGCTTCCATCGTATCCAATTGCACTTTATCACGCACCGTCATCATGCGCACAACAATTTCCAATTCTGCCATCGAATCAATCCAGCGCTTACGGGCACTTGTTAAAGAAACCCGATCTTCGGGCGGCATCAACGTACTATCCACACCTTTTACTTCAAACACACGCGCCAAGGCACCATTTCGAAGGTGAATTGTTGCGCCATCTTCATCTAATCTTTCAAATGGTAAAAAGTCGGAAAGGCGTGTTTCCTTTGGTTTTGGTAAAACCCATTCGCCAATTTTCGTCACAGATGCAAATGCCAACAACACAGCAGACACCAAACCCAAAACCGCCAAAATCATCGGGGTTGAAGTGGCGCTGGTCAAAATAAAATCAATGATGTTTGCGTCTATGTTGTTCATTCGTTTCCTTTTTTACGGAGCCAGTTTTACCCCTCGATCTTTGTAAATATTGTGACTGGTCGCTGGACCATTTGTTCCCCATGCTTGCAACATGTGCGACAAGTGAGGTTCTCGTGTTCCTGCAATAACCAAAAAAATGTGTCCAAGTAAAATCGTAATCAACGAAACCAACGGGTTCACATTAAACATCCCGATCAAGATAAACATCCACGCCGCTTGAATCACAAAGTTCGCCATGGCAGGAACAAATGGTGCCAAGAAAATACGGGGCGGCATAGCAACTGCTCTTAAAATTGGTTCGCGCATTTTAATCTCCTGGTTCTATTCATACTCTAAATTCTTGCAAATGAAAAGAAAAAAATGCTTTTTTCTTGACTTTTTTTATCTTTTTTGGCATAATTTTACCATTCGTAAAGGAGAAAAAAATGGCCTTAAATCAGGAAACAATTAAAAATCTTTCCACTTTGGCGCGCTTAAGACTGCCCGCCGAACGTGAAGAAAAGATTTTATCCGACCTCCAAAGTATCTTGGATTGGGTAGAACAATTAAAGGAAGTTGATATTGAAGGCGTGGAACCTTTGGTTTCTGTGACCCAAGGAAATACACCTATGCGCCAAGACGAAGTAACAGATGGTGGACTTCAAAAAGAATTGATGATCAATGCACCTGAGGAAATTCAGGGCTTTTATGTTGTGCCAAAGGTGGTGAAATAATGACTGATTTAGTGAACTTGACCATCGCCGAAGCGTTGGATTTATTGAATAAAAAAGAAATTACGTCCGTTGATTTAACAAAGGCACATATTGCCGAAATGGAAAAGGGACGTGTTCTCAATGCGTTTATTACAGAAACCCCAGATTTGGCTTTAGAACAAGCAAAAGCCAGCGATGAAAAAAGGGCAAATGGTTCTCCTTTGGGGGCGTTGGAAGGCATTCCTATTGCCAATAAAGATTTGTACTGCACAAAAGGTGTAAAAACAACGGCCGCCAGTAAGATTTTATCTAATTTTATCCCTCCCTATGAATCCACCGTTTCTCAAAAATTAAAAGACGCTGGTACGGTGATGCTTGGAAAGTTAAACACAGATCAATTTGCGATGGGGGGATCCACGTTGACCAGTTATTTTGGCGTAACGAAAAATCCATGGAATTTGGACTTGGTACCTGGTGGTTCGTCTGGTGGTTCTGCCGCTGCTATATCTGCTGGTTTATGTATGGGCGCAACGGGGTCTGACACAGGCGGATCCATTCGTCAACCGGCCAGTTTTTGTGGTGTAACAGGTATCAAACCGACCTATGGGCGTTGTTCTCGCTATGGTATCGTGGCATTTGCCAGTTCGCTGGATCAGGCGGGTCCTATGGCACGCACAGTAAAAGATTGTGCATTGATGTTGGGGGCAATGGCTGGTGCTGATGATAAAGATTCCACCGTTGCCAATATTCCTGTGCCAGATTATACAAAGGCTTTGACGGGCGATATTAAAGGTAAAAAAATTGGGATTCCGAAAGAGTATCGTTTGGATGGACTTAACGAAGATGTACAACGCATTTGGGATAAAGGTATTCAACTTTTAAAAGATGCTGGTGCTGAGATTGTGGATATTTCATTGCCACACACAAAGTATGCTTTACCTGTTTATTACATTGTTGCTTGTGCGGAAGCCAGCTCTAACCTGTCCCGCTATGATGGCGTGCGTTACACAACGCGCGTAGACGGCAATTCGTTGGATGAAATGTATGAAAACACACGCACAGACGGCTTTGGTGATGAGGTTGTGCGTCGTATTTTACTTGGCACATTCGTGTTGTCGGCGGGTTTTTATGATGCTTACTATACACGCGCTCAACGGGTACGCCGTTTGATTTATAATGATTTTGTGGAAGCATTTAAACAAGTGGATGCCATTTTGGTGCCAGCAGCGCCAACGCCAGCTCTTTCCGCAGAAGATATGAAAAACATGAAACCTGTGGATGTTTATGCGGGCGACGTGTTCACAACACCGGCCAGCTTGGCGGGCGTTCCAGGACTTTCGTTGCCGATTGGTCTTTCCCAAAATGGGCTGCCGATCGGTTTGCAAGTTATCGGGAAACACTTCGATGAAAATACCGTTTTCCAAGTGGCTGATGTGTTGGAAAAAATGGCAAACTTTGACAAGACTCCCCACAGAGTGAAAGGATAAAAGATGTACACGATAGAAGGAAAAACAGGTAAGTGGGAATTAGTCATCGGATTGGAAGTCCACTGCGAAATTTTATCCAAATCCAAAGTCTTTTCGGGTGCCAGCGCCGCTTTCGGTGGCGAACAAAACACTCAGGTATCCTTTATTGATGCAGGATTCCCAGGTATGCTTCCAAAAGTGAATGAATATTGTATTGAACAATGCGTTAAAACAGGCATGGGTTTGAACGCTGTTATCAATAAATATTCTCGTTTTGACCGCAAGAATTATTTCTATGCTGACTTGCCTCAGGGATATCAGATTTCTCAATTATATCATCCGATTGTGGGTGAAGGATTTATTGAGGTAACCACCGCTGATGGCACGCGTAAAATCGGTGTGGAACGTTTGCATTTGGAACAGGATGCTGGCAAATCCATCCACGATATGCACCCCAGCAAGACATTGATTGATCTCAATCGTTCGGGTGTGGGCTTGATGGAAATTGTGTCTAAACCAGATATGCACAGCCCCGAAGAAGCGGGCGAATATTTGCGACAACTGCGTGCTATTGTTCGTGCGCTTGGCACTTGCGATGGCAACATGGATGAAGGGTCTATGCGTTGCGACGTGAACATTTCTGTGCGACCAGTTGGTGAAACGGGTTTGCGCGCTCGTGCAGAAGTCAAAAACGTGAACTCTGTGCGTTTCGTTATGCACGCGATTCAAGTGGAAGCCGAACGTCAAATTGATGTTTATGAAAATGGCGGCACTATCCGTCAAGAAACACGTCTTTATGATTCCGAAAATGGCGAAACACGCCCTATGCGGACAAAAGAAAATGCTAATGATTACAGATACTTCCCTGATCCAGACTTGTTGCCTGTTGTGTTGACGGACGAGTATATTGAAAACATTCGCAAAAATTTACCCGAGCTTCCTGAAGTGAAGAAAAAACGCTATATTGAACAGCTGGGTTTACCCGAATATGACGCAGGCATTTTAACTGCTGACAACGAAACTTCCGCTTATTTTGAAGCCGCCGCCAAGGGACACGATGCCAAAAAGGTGGCCAACTGGGTCATGGGTGACTTGTTTGCTTATTTAAACAAGGAGTGTTTGTCAATTACTAAAAGCCCTATTTCCGCCGAAAATTTAGGAGCGTTGGTCGGTTTGATCGAAGACAATACCATTTCTGGTAAAATAGCCAAAGATGTCTTTGTGTTCATGATTGAAACAGGCAAAACGCCAGCCGAAATTGTGGAAGAAAAAGGCTTGAAACAAACAACAGATACGGGCGCCATTGAAGCGATCATTGATCAAGTGTTGGCAGCGAATCCAGACAAAGTTACCGAAATCAAAGCGGGTAAAGACAAGCTGAAAGGTTGGTTTGTGGGTCAAATTATGAAAGCCAGCCAAGGCAAAGTCAATCCTGCGATGGCTAACGAATTATTGAACAAAAAATTACAATAATAAGGAGCTAAAATGACAATAAAAAACGCCATAGAAAATAACAGCAAATTGTTTGTGGCCCGTCAAGATCCTAACAGAGTCGGCCGCCAACCGATAGATTTTAATTCTCGTCGACAAGCATGGGAAGCTGTGTTTAATGAACTGCATATTCCTTGCGTTTTTATGGGAGATGCGCAAAACACCGGAAAAAATAAACAATTATGCATGGTGTTTCCAAACGGATTACGCATTGAAGATAATGATACGATGGGGGTTTCCTTTTGGGCCAATGAAGACCGCAATAAATTGGACGAAAACATGAATAGCGTTATTCAAATCATCCGAGTGGCCGCCAAACATTTAAAAAGTCGTGGCGATCAAATGGTCAGCAAGGTGTTCGGAGGAAAATATGAATTATCTGGGGACAATTTCCCTGGATCCAAACCATATGTAGATGCTTTTGTGGCCGCTTCTACAGAAAAGGATCCGCCACTAAGAACACTAAACCATCAACTCAACAGATAAAATAATAAAGCTCGCCCAAACGGACGAGCTTTTTACTTGGCCTTGTTTTTATTTTTTCATCTTCGTGCCCGTGTAAGCAAAAATACACCACAGGGCAGATACTCCCACAAGATCATAAACAATCATGGATAAAAAGCTGCCTATCCCAAACAAAAAGGCAACTAAATCAAAATTAAAAAAGCCCACTAATCCCCAGTTCAATGCACCAATAATCACCAATGCACATGCAATTTTATTCACTATTTCCATTTGTTCCTCCTTTTTTGAACAAGGTTCATTTAGGCTTACCCTTTTCGTTTGTCAATATATACAAAAAACCGGAGCGCTAACGCCCCGGTTTTTGCTTTCTGGTTTTCGAATTATTTCCGACCCAAATAGCCCAAAAGGGCAAATAGTGCAGAAATACCGATTAAGTCATATGTCACTTTTGTGGCCAATGTACCGGCGCCAAACATTTTGACAACCAAGTCCATTCCAAACATGCCCACAAAGCCCCAGTTCAATGCACCAAACAAAACCAGGATACTTGCAATTAAAGCGACTAATCTCATGTTATTCTCCTTTCTTTAATATTAAAATTTATACTGAACCTGCACACCAAAAATGTGGGATTGCATGTTCTTGTATTTAGCGTGAATTGGTCGCACACCATGATTTTGATCCCCTTTATCCTCTATGGCCTTGCTTGTTTTCGCAATCATGTGTGCATAACCCACGTCAAATTGCCAGTTGTTTTTCATGTAACTTGCACCCACACTCATCCACCAACGATCGTTGTCTGGAATACGAATGGTACGACGATCTGGCTTATGTGTTGGACTTTCATCCCAACCACCACCAAAACGGAAGGTCAAGTTCTTGCAGTAATAATAATCCACACCGGCCGACAACGTCCATGTGTTTTGATAACGATAGTATGTTGTCTTTTTGCCGCCTGGAAGTGCGCTGGATCGCACAACAAAATCCGGGAAAGAGGATGAAAAGTGTGTCCAACGCGCTGTACCAGAGAATCCCACGTCTTTATAACGATGATAGGCGGAGAATGTAATTGTTTCTGGTAAATCAGGGTTAGCCCGTACCGTATACATACCATTTGCAAAACTTCCACCCTGTAGTACTAGCATGTTGTTGTTTTTGTTTTTGGAAATCTTGAGCTTTCCTTTTGCCCTTTGCGCTGAACGCAAACGCCAAGACAAGCCAAAGCGTGTGTTTTTGTTGACTTCATACATGGCACCCAAACTGGCCGTTTGTGACCAACCATGCACATTAAAGTTCATATATCCGCCACCAATTTCACCTAATTGTGGATGATTTCCAAAAACTGGTAAATTCTGCGTCATACGACCATAAATATAACGCAAAATGCCGCTGATACCTAAGGACAAATGATCGGTCATTTTATAAGCTGCGGATAAGTTAAAATCCACAATGTCCAATTTGGACAAAATTGCAGCCTCGTTTCCATACCAATCTTTATCATACTGGGTTTTTAAACCAAACGGGGCATAAATACCAAGACCAACTTTAAAGCGATCGTTGACGTTATATTGTGCAAAACCCGCTGGCACTGGTTGCCAAAAGTTCATCTTTTTATGCTTACCGGCATGTTGTCCCATGCCATCCACGTCTGCACGCAAATTAATAAAATTAAAGACTTGTTGAACGCCCGATTTTTCCATCAAGGTCATACCGGCTGGGTTATAAGCAATGGCGGAATAGTCATCCCCCACAACACCTTGACCAGCATAGGAACGTCCTAAACCTGTCACGGAATAATCGTTCAATTGATAGCTTCCTGCTTCAGCAGAGCAAACACCCAAGGTGGCCCCCAGCAATAAGGCTATTTTTGTTAGTTTTGTCATTTTTATTCCTTTTGTTAAAAAGTTTACAAAAGGCATTATATCCCGTGTTTCACAAAAATGCAACAAAAATGTCAAAAAAGCGTCACAAATATTATTTTATTTCTTCATATTCAACATCAATTATTTGATTTTCCTCATTTTTTTGATGATGCACCTTTTGTGGTTTTTCCTTTTTTTCAGGTATAAATCCACTGATCAAAGAAATAATGGCGGACAACAACATAAAGAATAAAACAATGGGCAACACAACATAAATTCCGACCCAAAAAATTGAAACTAAAATCACAGTAAAAACAACAATACTGATCAATAGTGTAAGGATGCTCATTCTTCTGTCTCCTTTTTCAAATTATACAACAATGACAAAGCCTCCCGCGGAGATAGCGCATCCACATCAATTTCTTTCAAGTGTTTCAACGCTTTTGATTCTGTCATATGTTGATATGTAGGAGCTGTTGCTGCAGAAAACAAGGGCAAATCATCAAAAAGTGGCTTTTGATCTTTCTTTTTTTCTTCTAATTCACCTAAAATTGTCTCGGCCCGATCCACAACTTCGCTTGGTAATCCCGCTAATTTAGCCACATGAATTCCGTATGAACGCGCCACTGCGCCTTCCGTTACCTCGTGTAAAAACACTACGTCACCTTGCCATTCTTTTGTTTTCATTGTGTGCAAAGATAAGTTCTTCAATCGTCCTGTGAGTCCTGTCAGTTCATGATAATGTGTGGCAAATAAAGCCCGCGCCCGCACTTTATCATGCAAATATTCCACCACTGCCCAAGCAATTGAAAGACCATCATAGGTTGCCGTTCCGCGCCCAACCTCGTCCAAAATGACCAAAGATTGTGCTGTGGCGTTATTCAAAATTGTTGCCACTTCAACCATTTCAACCATAAATGTGGATCGCCCGCGCGCCAAATCATCGCTGGCGCCAACGCGTGAAAACACTTTATCCACAACACCAATAACGGCTGATTCTGCAGGTACATAAGAGCCCATTTGCGCCAAAATTACAATCAACGCGTTTTGCCTTAAATAGGTGCTTTTACCAGCCATATTTGGCCCCGTTAAAAGCCACAAATTATCTTTATCCGTCATCACACAATCGTTCGGAATAAAAGCCACATTGTCTTTCTTTAAGGCGGCTTCTACAACGGGATGGCGGCCTCCAACAATATTCAAATCTGTTGTTTCATTTAAAACGGGCCGCGTCCAATGATTTTCCAACGCTAAATCAGCCAAAGATGAAGCAACATCCAATTCAGCCAACGCACCGGCTGCCATTAAAATGGTTTCTGCTTCGGCCAAAATTTCTTGCCTTAATTGTTCGTATAATTCCAATTCAAGCGCCAGCTTTTTGTCCTCTGCATGAAGAATTTTATCTGCTTCCTCTGCCAATTCTGTTGTGGTAAAACGCACCACGTTGGTCATGGTTTGACGATGAATAAAATCAGGATTATTAAACAATATGTCCGATTGTTTGGCGGGCACTTCTACATAATATCCCACTAAATTATTAAAGGAAACTTTCAGGTTTTGAACACCCGTTTGTTGAACATATTTGTATTGCAAATCCATCAAGAATTTTTTGGACCCAGCGCGCATGTTTTCAAATTCATCTAATGCTGCACTTGCCCCAGGTTTGATAAACCCTCCATCACGAGCAAACAGCGGGGCATCATCCCGAATAAATCGCTTAATTTTATCACACAACTCGCTGTGAATACCCAACCGATTTGTCGTTTCATGTAATGAGATTGGCAATTCCCCCGACATCATATTTCGTAAAGATGGCACTTTGTCCAAACTATGTGCCACAGCTAACATATCACGCGGACCACCACGATTGGAGGCCAAACGGCTGAAACATCTTTCAACATCCGCCACCTCTTTTAACACAACGCGCACATTGTCTTTAATCAATGGATTTTCCACAAAATAGGTTATTTTATCCAACCTCGCATTGATTTCATCTATTTGTACCAATGGCGAGGATAGGTAAGCAGCCAATAACCGAGCACCCGCCCCCGTCATCGCGCGATCAATTGTGTTTAATAAACTCTTGGCTCCACGTTCATCGGATAATGTTGAGGTCAATTCCAAACTGCGTCGGGTTGCCCCATCAATGCTCATATATTTTTTTTCTAAAAATTGCTGTGGCTCTGCCAGTGTTGGCATACCCTTTAATTGAGTTTCCTTTAAATAATTGATAATCACACCAGCGGCAATTTGTTCTGACTTGGAAAATGACGGATATTTGTTGATAATTTCCAACTGATTGATTGCGGAAAATTCATCCATAGGGCGCGTGGTTTGCAAACCAAACGAATCATCCAGAGAAATCGGATAATTACCAATGTTTTCAGGCACTAATAACTCAGATGCTTCTAATCGACTTAACACGGAAGGAACGTGGGCATAACTGACCTCTTCCACGTAAAAATCACCCGTAGAAATATCAACCCAAGCAATACCGCAACCTGCCGCCATCGGTGCCAACGCCACAAGATAGTTATGTGTTTTGGCATTTAATAAAGCGTCTTCTGTCAACGTTCCCGCTGTCACAACCCGAATCACTTCGCGTTTCATAACCGCTGTTGATCCACGTTTTTTGGCTTCCTCGGGCGTTTCCATTTGTTCACAAATGGCCACTTTGAATCCCGCTTTAATTAAACGGACAAGATAGTTTTCGTATGCATGGAAAGGAATACCACACATGGGTACTTCTTTATCTTCAAATTCCCCACGATGCGTTAAAACCAAATCAAGGGCACGGGAAGCTTGTTTTGCATCCTCAAAAAACAGCTCATAAAAATCGCCCAACCGGAAAAACAAAAGGCAATCCGGATACTCTTTCTTGATCTCAAAATATTGAGCAAGCATTGGCGATGTTTTCTTTTTTGCCATTTTTATCCTTTCTTTTTTTCTTGAATTCTATTATACTAAATTTATGAAAAAAAATAAAGCATTAAATGTCCTCGTACGTGTTTTAAAAACTATTGCCCGCGTTTTAATTTTAAATATCCCTGCGGTCATTATTTTGTTGTGTTTATTGGCGGCAAATCAGCTGTCCTGGATTTCTGCTGGAATCGCATTGTTGGCCTTTTGGGGTATCAGCGGCATTATTGTCTTTTATGTCTTTAAAGACCTTGATAATTTTATGAACTATTTGAAGAAATTAGCCCAGGGATTCGAACCGGAATTACCGAAGTTGCATTGGGGTATTTTTTCTTCCACGCGCCTTACAAAAACCTTTTTAAGTGTTAAAAATTTGTGGCTAAATCAATTTGTTTCCGCTGGCAGCGTATTGGAAAACCTTCCAAACCCCATGTTGATGATTGATGAAAACCAAAAAATTGTTTTTGCTAATTTCAGCGCCAAAAACCTTTTAGGTGGAAAATTGTTGGGTAAAAGATTATCCACGCTTTTTAATAATGCGACTTTACTGGACACCGTTAGAAGCGTCATCGCTCAACCACAATCCTCCAAAACAATCGCCGAATTTGATATTAAAAACAAGACAGAACAAATTCAAACCTTTCAGGTAAAAGTTGATCATCTGCCCGCCCCAACGAAGGACGGAGCTGTTGTTGTTCTTTCTTTTTTTGATATTACGCCCTTTAAGTTATTTAAAGTTCAACAGGCAGATTTTTTTGCCAACGCTAGCCATGAATTAAAAACACCACTAGCCATTATCAGCGGAAGTGTTGAAACTTTACAAGGACCAGCCAAAAACGACGCCTCTGCCCATGATAAATTTTTACCGCTTATCGCCGAACAGACAGTACGGATGACGGATTTGGTCCAAAAGATGTTACAGCTGTCCAGACTTCAAATGGATGTCCCTTTAAACCGCAAAAATTCGTTTTCTTTAAATGACTTAATTCAAAAAGTTGTTAATGATTTCGATGTCCGCGCTAAAGCGATGCACAAGAAAATTATTTTAAATAAACAGGCCCATCTCCCATTGTTTCATGCGGATCGTAATGATTTATATCATGTGTTTCAAAACCTTGTGGATAATGCCTTAAAATATGGTGCGCCAAAATCTGATGTACATATCAACACCTACCTAGACACGACAGGAAATTCTGCGCTTGTTGTGGCCATACATAACTCTGGCAATCCCATCCCCCCCGAACATTTAGAAAGAATTTGGGATAAGTTTTATCGTATTCATTCATCTGGCACACAATCTGTCGAGGGCAGTGGTCTTGGATTGGGGATTGTGCAAAGTATTGTGCGTAAATATCAAGGCCATATTGACGTCGTCAGCACCGAAGAGGCCGGAACAACTTTCACGGTTTATTTACCTATCGCCCCATAACAAAACATTTCTTTTAAAATACGATTAAGTTCGTTTTGTAAACTTTCTGGCAAAGCGCCTATACGATTTGCCAAATCCGACTTTGGGACAGCGTGCAGCATATCAGGGGCAATTTGGCCTTGCTTACCGCGCATTTTTACCCCCAATCGGAAAGGCAAATTTCTTTCTGCCGTCGTAATGGGCGCAATTAAAACGTACGGCATTGTTTCGGCCATTTCATCTGGCGACAAGACAACACAAGGTTTTTCAACGCCATGTGATTCACACAAATATACATCTCCACGTTTTACCATTCCCATTCTCCCAAATATCTTAAAGGTTTCGAATTAATTTCATCTTGAATAGCCTCTTGCCATCCTTGACGCGGTTGTTTTTCGGCAGATAAAACCACACTTTTACCTTTGACCGTCAAATCTAAATCTGACGAAAATTCACAAGCATCAATCACTGCCTTGGGCAGGCGCACCCCGTATGAGTTGCCTATTTTAACCAACTTTACTTGCATTTTTATCTCCCTTAAATAATGTTGCTAAAACCATATAAAGACGTCCAGGATCAGATCCCACTAAAACACCCAACCAAGGGCTGTCTTCCAGACCACGCGTTAAATCTTCAAAAGCGCTCATATAAGCATTGACGTTTTCTTGAAAAGCTGTGTCTAACATCGCCACATCCAACACCTTTTGATGTTTTGCTTGATTTAACATAGATTTAATATGTCGCATAAAAACAGCCTTATCCCCAGCATAATATTGGTTCCACAATTCTTCTTCATTTTTGGGTTTTAAAATGGACATCATTTCAACAGATAACCCTTGTAATTTATCTAAAATCTGTTGCATCCGTTCGGTAAATTCTTTTGCCGAAAACGCGGTCGGCATGTCGGGCAAATGAACACCCTCTTCTTTCTTGTTTTGTTTTAAGGCTTTTAGACGCATATCCAGCGTTGTTCCAATTTCCTTGAATCGTAATAACACTTTATCTGTGTCTGCCAAAAATCCTTGCATCACATCTGTTGTTTTCATTGCTTTTTCAATACGTTGTGCATTTTCAGACAAAGTGCCAATCCACTTGCCAGATTTATCCAATGTATTACCGATACTTTTTTCCGCTTGGGCCACAGCGTGTACATTTTGGGTAATTTCTTCGGTTTGAGTTTTTAATTGTTTGGTTGTGTTTTCAAAACGATTTTGGGCTTCTTCTGTTACTTTTACCAAAATATCTGCCTGCGCCACCAAATTTTGCCCTGCTTTTGCAGATTGTTCATAAGCCACAGTAGCGGCCGAACCTAATTGCTGCACATAGTTGGCCATATTCTTTGTTTGTTCGTCCATATGTGTAATAATTTTATTCAAATCCTCAATCCAATCACTCAGATCATCACGCACTTGATTTGTTTGTTTTGTAACTTCTGTAAAAGAAGATCTAAATGTTTGAATTTGTTGCTTTAAATCAGAATTTAATTCCTGAACACGTTTTGCCCCCAAATCGGAAGGATAAACCAATTCTTCCAAATATGCTTTGGCCGATGCCATTTCCATAGAAGCCAACTGATTTCGGTCAATATAGCTGCCTAACAGGTAAAAAACTGTGATTGGAAACAATAAAGCGCCCAATTGCACCACCATTTCGGCCGGCGTTAAATCGGGCAATCGGCTTAACCAACCATATGTTGCAAATCCATAGATGGCAAAAATGCCCCATAAAACAGACAGGGCAATAAAAACATAATGTCCTGTCCAAGCAATTTTTCCTTTTCTTTTCGTCATTTATGACCCTCCATTGTCTTTATTCTAAAAGACTTTTGGATAAATGTCAAGAAGAAATTACTTTGTAATTACACTCTTTTTTTGATATTTCTAAAATTATTTTATAACTTGTTGATTTTATTTTATTTTTACACGTAATTACTTTGTAATATCTTGAATTTTTATTTCACTTGGATCGGTAATCACATGCTGCGGTGTTCCATGATGACGGAACCACGTCATTTGACGTTTGGCATATTGCCGTGTTGATGTGACGGTTTTTTCGATCATTGTTTTTTTATCTATCTCTTTGTTTAAAAAGGATTTTATTTCCGAAACGCCAATAGCTTTTAGCACACCACCTGTTGCTTTTATCTTATTTAAATTTTCCACTTCTGCCAATGCGCCCTCTTTCAGCATCAACTCAAATCGTTTAGCACAATTTTTATAAACCAGTTCTCTTTCAGGCAAAACATGGATCAAGAAAAAATCGGCATCCAATATCTTTCTTTTGGGTTGATTATGAAAGTATTTCAAAGACTTACCCGTTGCCAATTGGACTTCCAGCGCACGCCGAATTCGTTGTGAGTCTTGAAAGGGATAATTTTTCATCATTTTTCTGACATCTTCCAGTGGCATCTCGCGCACCTTTTGTCGAATCTCATCTGGAATTTCAGGTACATCATTAACGCCATTAATAAGGGCGTCCAAATACATCCCCGTCCCCCCAACAATGATTGGATTTTCTAAATAAGGCACTGTCTTTTTAATATCCGACAACCATTCAGCCATTGAATAATTTGTCCAAGCATCCACAAAACCAAACAAGTGATGAGGAATTTCTTTTTGTTCTTCCGTGCTTGGGCGAGCAGACAATATTCTCAGATCTTTATAAACTTGGATAGCATCTCCATTTACAATGGAGCCACTTACATGTTCTGCCAATCGAATAGCAAGTGCAGATTTACCACTTGCCGTTGGACCCCCTATAACAAAAATCCGTTGTTTTTTCATGTGGATATTATACTTAAAATTCCTTTTAAAATCTATCATTTTTCTTGTTTTTTATAAAAAAAAGATATACTATTTGATAAGAGGTGTCTTAAATGAGATATGTATTTTTAAGTTTATTATTCTTAACCGCTTGTCAGTTTCATCCTTTATATCGGGATCAAACATACACATCCGTTTGTGTTCAATCTATTCCTGAAGCATCTGGTTATTTGTTATATCAAACCCTCACAAAACGCTTTCCTGAAAAAGAAAGTTGTATGTATCGTTTAGTTGTGTCGACGCCAGAATTTACAATATCAGATCAAAGTATTTCCAATAAAGACTTTATTACGATGCAGAAAGTACGTGCAAATACTTCGTTTAAACTATTGGATAAAGATAATAAACAAGTTTTATCTAATTCTGTAATGGCTGAAGGATCTTCTGCTGTTGTTGATAACCCTTATTCAACCGTTGTATCTATTGAAAAAACTCAGAAAAATCTGGTTCCTATCTTGGCAGAACAAATTTCATTACATGTTGGCGCTTATTTAGACAGGAATCAACCGTGAAAGCTAAATCTTTTCAAATCAAAGCTTTAACTTCTCAATTAAAACAAGGCTTTGATGCTATTGTGCTTTATGGCACAGACGAGGGAGAAATTGATTTTGCATTAACTCAATTAAAACAAGAGCTTGGCCTTGATAAAAAAGATGGCAATATTTTTACTTTAACAAAAGATGCTTTAAAGAAAACGCCCTTTTTGGCAACAGACGAAGCCAATACCGCTTCTTTAATTGCTGAACGCCGCTTTTTATTTGTGCCAGAGGACGCTTCTTTTTCGGCCCCTGCTTTGATTCATTTTTTGGAAAATAAGCAAACAGACGCGTTATTAATTATTCAAGCTGGAAATCTAACAAAATCAAATGCTTTACGTGTGGAAGCAGAAAAAAATCCACGTGTTTTGGCTGTGGCATGTTATCAACCAAACCTTCAAGATATTCAACGTAATATTTCAACCTTTTTAATGACACATCATAAGAAAATTAAACCTGCTGTATTGACAGAGTTGTGTCAAAAAATTCCATTTAATCAACAAATTATAGAGAAAGAATTGGATAAATTACTCCTTTATCTTGGGGATGATCCAGAAGTGACGTCAGCCGCCATTCAAGATTGCTTAACAGATGGCGCTCAGGCTTCACTTGAAGGATTGTGTATAGATTTAGCCGATGGTAAAGCGGACGAGGTTCATCGTGCCATTTCTTTGTTTTTGGCTTCTGGCGAACAAGAAACCACTCTTTTCCGAGCTGTTCGGGATTATTTTGAATTACTTTTACTAATTATTTCAGATACTTCTGACACAGTAACTATGGTTGTCAAAAAACATTTAAAACCAGCACAATTTCGACTTGAAAATCCCCTTATTCGCCAAGCCTCTCGTTGGCAAAAAAGTGATATTTTATCTGTTTTAGAAAAACTTTCTCAATTGGAACAACGCACCCGTACAACCGGCCTGCCCACCGAAACAGTTATCGGTCAGGCATTTTTAAATTTGGCTCGATTTGCACAAAAATTAGTTAGCTTGCGTTAATTTTTGCAAAATTGAATCCAACTTTCCAAGGCTATCATAGTGGATTGTCATGCTGCCCTTACGGCCATTCCATTTAATCGAAACTTGGGCGCCCAACATTTTTGATAAATCATTTTCCAATGCCATAACGTCTGTATCTTTTGTTGGTTTTTCCAATTTTTCTTTGACTTTTGGCTCAGAAACAAGCTTTTCTGTTTCACGTACACTCAAGCCCTTTTTCACAATTTCCTTGGCTAATTTTTGAGGATTT
>Ga0310690_10003026_pt1 | contig 26066 bp, 28 predicted proteins | sample AusTroGonzalo_MG_2_FD_207661 | JGI IMG/M metagenome (GOLD analysis project Ga0310690, IMG submission 207661) | Bovine rumen microbial communities from tropical cattle in Woodstock, Queensland, Australia - Gonzalo_04 (v2) (version 2) | ecosystem: Host-associated > Mammals > Digestive system >... | reverse complement strand
ATTAGTATTAGAACTTCCTAACTTAATGTTTTTGATTTGATCTGATAAATGAAACCCAAGAGCTACTAGATTTGCATTGCTCTCTGATCCTCGAGGTAGCGAATTAAGAGAGATATATCTCTTGCAATCAGGAGAGATAATGTAGAACTTTCTTGCGAACACACCATCCTGTAATCTGTCAAGAAAATTCTCATATTGAGACCACTTCATTGAAACACTCAAATAGAAAGAAGGAGTTTCTGAAGTTTTCTCTCTTTTCATAATGAAATCTATCAACACAGATCCATCAGCAGCCTGATTAAACGAAAAAGTTGTGTCCTTATCTTTCAAGTCCGCAATAGCATAATCTGAGACATCTATAGTTTCTTCTGCTATACTTTCATGTGACTTATGTACTATCAACCCTTGTTCATTGTACACGGCGATCTTAACAATGTTGCTGTTATTTTTAATGAACTCAGAAAATATTCTTTCTAATGATTCATCTTCTTTATCGTGATTCAATACTATAGCATCTGAAATCTCAATAATCTCTTTTCCGGTATTTTTCAACTGCAAACTGATATATTTAGATAAGTTTGTTGATTCGCTATCCATATACGAATCCATGTATCTTCTTACATCAGATTCTGAAGCAGATTTAATACTTGAAAATCCGATAAGCAACGGCAACAATATGCATCCCCACATTATCGCGGTCACTTTGATTAAGTTCAAAACCTTTTTCAACATTACACACCTACACAAATAGTTATGATAATCCTATAAAAAGAAAGTTACTAATTAGTAAAGATTTTGAATTTTCGCAAAAATAACATAGGATCAACAAAATAATTACGGATCAAGAGTACTCATTTTTTATTTGTGATATTCCGCGTGAGGAAGTATAATTTCAGCAAATTCTAAGAAAGAGAAAATGAACACTATTGCGGTTATAAATCAGAAAGGTGGCGTGGGAAAAACTACGACTACGATAAATTTATCAACAGCTTTGGCTGCTGTCGGGAAAAAAGTTCTGATTATAGATCTCGATCCGCAAGGAAATTCCTCTACAGGATTGGGAATGCCAAAAGTTCGCGGGTTAGAAAGCAGTTACGGTGTGTTGCTCGGACTTGTTCAAGCGAAAGACGTAATTAAGAAGACTTATGTCGACGGGCTTTCCGTAATTTCGTCCACTATAGACTTAGCCGCGGCGGAAGTAGAATTGTTTCAGCAGAATGATCGGGACAGCAGGTTAAAAAATGCTCTTACAGATCTGGACTTCGACTACGTTTTTATTGATTGTCCTCCGGGATTTGGTCTTATAAATATAAATTCGCTTAATGCTTCAAACAAAATTGTTATTCCTTTGCAATGCGAATTCTATGCACTTGAAGGATTAACTCAGTTGTTCAACACGATTCAGAGTGTTCGTGGAACAATAAATAAAGATTTAAAAGTCGGTGGAATTTTGCTCACAATGTACGACCGCCGAAACAGCTTGAGTCGTACAATTGAGAAAGACGTAAGATCTCACTTCGGAAAGTTGGTTTTTGATACTATTATTCCGCGAAATGTCCGAATAAGCGAGGCGGCATCTTACGGACGTCCTGTGATACTGCATGACATGAGGTCGAGTGGAGCAATAGCGTATATAGAATTAGCTCGTGAATTTTTGAGAAGGGAATCAGATGGCGAATAAAAGTCTCGGACGAGGATTGTCCGCTTTTTTGAATACGGAATTCGAAACAACGGACACTAACGATAATGTGGTAAAAGTAAAGTTAGACAGCATAAAAGCGAATCCATATCAGCCAAGACAAGTTTTCGATGATGAGCAATTACAGTCTTTGGCTGCCTCTATAAAAAGAAAAGGAGTTTTGCAACCGATTTTGGTACAGAAACTTCCAGGAGGAAGTTATCAGTTGGTAGCCGGAGAAAGACGCACAAGAGCTTCAAAATTAGCAGGACTGACCGAAATTCCGGCCATAATTACGAATTTTTCTTCCGAAGAACAGCTGGAAATTGCTATTCTTGAGAATGTTCAGCGTGAAAATTTGAATCCGATTGAAGAAGCAGAAGGTTACAAGAGATTGATTGATGAATTCCATCATACTCAAGATCAGTTATCGGAGATCATAGGAAAAAGTCGTAGCCATATTTCAAATGTAATGAGACTTTTAAATCTGCCGGACGACGTGAAGCAGATGATTAAGGAAGGTAAGTTATCTTTTGGACATGCTCGAGCTTTGGTAACATCAGAAAACGCTTCAGCGATCGCAAATGAAATTGTAAGCAAATCTTTGAATGTCAGAGACACGGAAAGTCTGATAAAACGAAAGAGAAATCCTTCTTTCGCGGATCCGGAGATTTTCAACATATCTCGTCAGATAGAGGAGCTTTCCGGATTAAAAACAAATATCAAATTAAAGGGAAACAGCGGAATAATTCAGTTGAGTTTCGACAACTTAAATCAATTGGACAGTTTTATACAAAAAATGAATCGCTAGGCGAAACGATGGGAGTAGTAAAGTCTGCATTTACAGTTGGAATTTTTACTCTTTTCAGCCGAGTTGTGGGATATACCCGAGAATGTTTAATGGCGGCATTTCTGGGTGCTGGAATGTATACGGACTGCTTGTTAATAGCCGTCAGATTAGCCAATATTTTCCGAAGAATTTTCGCGGAAGGTGCTTTTAACGCGTCATTTCTTCCGAGATTTTCCAATGTTTTGCAGAAAGAAGGAAAAGAAAGAGCAAACACAGTTCTTACGGATGTTTTCAGCTGTTTGTTATTGATGTTGATGGTCTTTGTTACTATCGTCTTGGCATTTTTTCCATCGGTAGTAGAAGTAGCAGCCAGGGGATTTGATGTTCTCAGTGAAAGATTTGGATTAACCGTAAGATTAGGGCGAATATGTTTTCCGTTTTTGATTTTTATTTCCTTGAGTTCCTTATGTGCCGGAGTGCTGAACACAATAAACAAATTCGCTTTGCCGGCTGCTTTGCATTGTCTGCCGAGCGTTGTTAACGGAACAGGTCTTGTTATCTGTCATTTCATTGGATTGGATAAATATATCACCGTTCACGTATTGTCCGTGTGCGTGTTGCTCGCTGGTTTTTTGCATACCTCCATCTTATTGTGTGCAATAAGACGTTATAAATTCAGCTTGAAGTTCAATTTTCACTGTTGGACTCCGACTGTCAAAGATATTATGAAAAATATGATTCCGGGAATCATCGGTGCGGGTGTTTGGCAATTGAATATGTTAGTAGATACATCGATTGCGTCCTATCTTCCATCCGGAACCATTACTTGTATGAATCTTGCTGAAAGATTGAATCAATTTCCGTTAGCGACCCTAGGAATTGCTCTCAGTACAGCATTACTTCCGATGTTATCAAATTGTTTAGCGGTAAAGGATTATAAAAGAGCCGGAAGTGAAATGCAGCAGGGATTATTATTCGCATTCTTCTTAACTTTTTTCGCAGCAACTATGTTAATTTCTTGCAATGAAGTAATTGTTGCAGTTGCTTTTCAGCGAGGATTATTTGGTCCGGAAGAAGTAAAAATCACCGCAAGTGCGCTGGTCGGATTAGCGTTGGGTCTTCCTTTTTACGTGTTATCAAAGGTTTACGCGGCGGTATATTTTGCGGCTAAAGACACAAAGACTCCCGTAATTTTTGCGGCGATTTCAGTAATTGTAAATCTGATTTGTTTGGTAATTCTCGTTCCCTTTTTTAAATATTTCGGATTATCTCTGTGCACCGCAATATCTGCAATGATTAACGCCGCTCTGCTGGTCTGGTTTTCCGATAAGAATTTACGAATAAGCTGGTCGAAATCCTTCATTTACAAAATTGTAGCTCAAATTTTCGCATCGATCGTAATGTATTTTTCTTTAAAATATCTAATCAATATAATTTGGACATCTGAATTGGGATATTCTCCGCAAAAATGGATTATAATGTGCGCAATATTTTTTGTTGGAGTTATTATATTTATGATAATGACGATGCTATGTCTGTTAGTTACTAAACAAAAAAACTGGAAGCTTTGGAAGAAAGAAGCTTGGATATAATAATGAATTATAAACATTCTCCTTTGAGCTTGTGGTTCTGAAATAATTAATTATTAACATCAACCACGCGACTTTGTCGGAATAACACCATAAATTTTCGAAAATTGTTCCCTCACTAATCCGATAGTGCTAAAAAGCAAAGAAATTTCTTGCCTTTCACTAATTTGCCGACCAAATTAATGTTGATATTTCTGGTTTTAATGCGTGAACTTTCCCCTATTTACAAAAAATTGTTGCAATTAATAAAGTTTCTCCTTATAATCGGTCTGTTTTTATTAATTTACGGAGAATATAAATGTCTGATGGCAAAAATGCAGAGCCTCAGGAATTCACAGGCTTGAGATCGATATTCTGGCCTATTCATTCCTACGAATTAAAGAAGTTCCTGCCTATGGCTTTTATGATGATGGGAATTTTATTCAATTACAGTATCATGAGAGGATTAAAAGATTCTTTAGTTGTTACTGATATGGGAGCGGGAACTATTCCTACTCTGAAGTTGTGGTTTGTTTTACCTGCCGCTGTTTTATTTATGATTGCTTATTCTAAGCTTTCAAACGTGTTTTCAAAAAACGGCGTGTTCTACATTGTTGTGTCATTCTTCTTAGCTTACTTTGCTTTGTTTGCTGTAGTTTTATACCCTTGTAAAGATGCTTTGACGCCGGATCTTCTGTCGGGAGTTTCCGAGGGTATTGGAAAGACCTTTTTAACTCCGATTCAGGGATGGGTTTATTCGTCTTTCTATATAATGGCGGAGCTCTGGGGAAGTGCCATGATCAGCTTGATGTTCTGGCGTTTTGCTAACGACGTTACCTCGATAAAGCAGTCCAAGAGATTTTATGCGATGTTTGGGTTCGTCGCCAATGGTGCTTTGATCGTTTCCGGTACTGTTTTGCAGACTGTGAAGGATATTAGGCTCGTTACCGGAATTGCTGTTGCCATTTGTGTTTTCATTATTGCTGTTTACTACTGGCTGAATAATTACGTATTAACCGATCCTCGCTTCTTCAATCCTGATGAAATTAAGAAGCCAAAGAAGAAGGTTAAGCTCAGCCTTGGTGAGAGTCTTAAGTACATCGCGACTTCCAAGTACTTGGGTTACATCGCTTTATTGGTTATATGTTACGGAATCAGCATTAACTTGGTCGAGGTTATGTGGAAAGATCAGGTAAACATGCTTTACCCAAATAAGGAGCAGTTTAAAGCCTTCATGGGTGGATTGCAAATTTGGACTGGTGCAGCAACAATCTTCTTTATGTTGGTTGGAGCTAACATTTTGCGTCGTTGTTCTTGGTTTACATCTGCTATGATCACTCCGTTGATGGTGTTTTCTACCGGCTTGGTTTTCTTCGGATGCATTATCTTCAAGGGAGAAATGGGACCTGTCGTCGCGTCTTGCAGTTCTTTAACGGTGTTAGAGGTCATTGCTTACGCCGGATTGGCTCAGAACGTTTTGGCGAAAGGTGTGAAATACTCACTGTTCGATTCCACAAAAGAGATGAGCTACATTCCATTAGACGACGAGTTGAAGTCTAAAGGAAAAGCGGCTGTCGATGTTATTGGTGGAAGAGCCGGAAAGTCTGGTGGTGCAGCTATTAACTTCTTCTTGTTAGCTGTTGTTGCTAAGAACATTATTCCGCCAATGGGATCTACTAAATTAGCGGAAATTGCTCCTATTGTTGCGGCGATTTTTGCTGTGTTCATGTTCGTTTGGTTCTTTGCTGTATACGGATTGAACAAGGAGTTCTTGAAGATTACATCTCAGAAAGACGAAGACAAAAAAGCGAAAGCAGCTTAAAAAGTTTCTTCTTTCTTTGTATTTCTAAAGCCTCTTCGGAGGCTTTTTTAATTTCCATGTGCTGTAATCTGTTTTATTTATCAATAATTCCCGATCGAAATTTTCTAAATATTTGACCTCAAGAAACTTATCAGCTTCATATTCTCGATTTACTTTGGTGATTATTGCTTCGTCTATTAAATCTTTTTGTAAGGCGTAATTGTAGATCTCCGCTCCCCCGATAATCCATGCATCCGGATAATTTTTAATGGCTTCTTCTAAACTTGAAAAACAAACCACTTTCGGAATAGTTTGTTTTGTAATCACGCAATTTACCCGATCTTTCAATGGAAAATTTTTGTGCGAAAAGAAGGTATTTCTTCCCATTATCACGACAGAATCCTTTGTTAATTTTTTAAATAACGCCCGATCTTCTCTAAATTCCCAAGGAATTTTTCCGTCTTTTGATAATCCGAAATTTCTTTCAACAATCGCTAACAGCTTTATCATCGTCGTATTTTAATTCAAATTGATTAAATATGTAAATCATAATAAAATCATCGCAAGAAGTTTTTGGAGGGTGTTATGATTTCGTCCGTTGTTGCTATCCTTTTTTCGTTAACTTCTGTCGTAAACGCATCTGACAATGAAGTAAAAAGCGAAAGCACGGAAAAGAGTGTAGAAATAACCTCCGAAGATTTATGGGGAAGCTCAGGATCTGATTTTGAAAAAGCGTTTGAATCAGGACCCCGTAAAACAAATCCTAATATAAGCAAAGCATTGAAATTAATCCGGAAAGATATAATTAAATTTCGATATGATCGACCTTTCGATCAATACGCGATTTTTTCGGAGTTAAGAGATGCTTTTTCTGAAGAAGAATTCCCTTCCGGAGAGTTGATGGAATTCATCGCGGACGCAATGGAAATAAAAAGTAAATATCCGTTGATTTTGGAATTTGTTATCAGAAGTGAATACGCTCGTAAAGCAGTAAAAGATAAAATAAATTCTCAAGAGGCTCTTCAACTTGCAAGTTCTGAATATATTTATTTACCGAGATTCATTTTACGGGAGAAAATCACGGAAAATCAAATAAATGAAGTTATTTCAGATTTGGGATGCGGAGTCACTTGGAAAGATCGCGCAAAATACATATTCGCGCTCAACAATTATCTCGAAAAAAATAAGGTTGTAATATCAAACAAATTAAAGAGATTTCCCAAGCAAGTTCAGAATTATTTAGATCTTTTAGACGAAGTCAGTAAGTTTTTTGCCGATTCTTATGACCATTTAAAATATAAAATTGCACAGGATTTTTATTATGGAGACGTTCCTAAGGAAAAGATTACGAAGATTTTTTCTCTTTCAAAAGAAGAATGGCGCGATCTTATAAAACCAAAAGATTATAAATAAACAACCTTTAGCAAAATGTTAATCTTTTTATCTCATAATAGTGTCAGAAGTGGGGTGTATGAAAGATGAGATTATTTGTTTTAACATTAGTTACAACTTTTTTTAGTGTGAATGCCGACTTTAGTGTGGAAGGTATCAAAAATTGGTTTAAGGATTTATATAACAAAGGATCTGCCAAAGTCGAATCCGGGATAGAAGATCTAAAAACATCTACCGCGGGACAGCAAGTAAGTAACTTTGTGGATGAATCCAAAGATACTTTTCGAAGCTATCGTAAAGGAATGCTTTCTCCGGAATTCTTAAATGCACGAAAAAATCTGCTGGATTATACCAAAAAATTAATTAAAGAGTTGGACGCTGATATTCATTCGCTGAGTCAGTTAGATGACATAAAATTTCACGATAGAGTTGCCATATATAAGGATGGAAGAAATTATGTAAAAGCCCTGGAAAAATGTTTGTCCGCAGAACTGGATAACCTTTCTGACGCAAAAACTATGAAAGAATCTGTGGATGTAAATATGGGTGAGATTGTTAGCATACTAACAGATGAACTTATATTTTCTTATATAGATGATCTGAGACAAGCGCATCAGAATTTTAATATGACGTTTGAACAATTGGAAAACGATCTGAAAAACAAGAAATAGTTTTCAAAATGTGTTAAAATGACCTGTTTTTGTGAGGTCGGATGGCTGCTGCTTATGCAGAGGAAAGTCCGGACTCCTTGAAGGAGAGTGCCGGGTAACGCCCGGCGGTGTTGGCTTTTTGTTTCTATACTGTATGTATTTTTGAAAAGTCGGCGCTAGGGAAAGTGTAACAGAAAATATACCGCCTGATTTTCAGGTAAGGTTGAAAAGGCGAGGTAAGAGCTCACCGCATGTTTGGTAACAAACATGGCAGTATAAACCCCACTCGGAGCAAGACCAAATAGGAATAACGTGCCCTTCACACTATGTTATTCGGGTAGGTTGCTAGATGTCTGCGGTAACGTAGATGCAAGATGAATAGCCATCGGAATCGAAAGGTTTTACAGAATCCGGCTTATAGACTTCACAAAAACCTAACATTTTGAAAAATCAATCAGATTATTTGAAAAATTTCATGAAAAAAAATAAAAAATTTATATTGTATTCTTTGTCTCAAATTTCAGAAAAAAAACACTTTTTAAACAATGATTGTTATATAAAAAATATAAAAAAATTTTCGAAAAAAAATAATAAAATGTGCAAAAAACAAGGTTAACTTATTGATTTTCCTAAAAACTACCCTCTAGTTGCAATATTATTTTTTTTGTTTTATTAATAAAAGCAAGCTAGATAGCGAAATGAAAAATATGAAACTGGTTCTCGTAAGATCCTTATAAGGGACTATCAGTACCTAAGAAACTACAGCGCAGATTCGTCTGTAAACGGTAGGTGGCGTTTCCCACCTACCGACAATTTTTTTACACAACGATGCGTAACTACATCTTGTGGCGTGGTTATCGTTTTCTAATTTTATTTCGCGAAAGCCTGTAAATAGGCCCTTCAAGCTTAAAAAGTGAAAGGGGAAAGGAAATGTTTAATTTTTTTAACAAAACAGCGAAGCGAAAAGAAACATTAGTTGCTCTGCGGGGAACAAATCCTGAATGGACTCCGAATAATTATCATTCATTGGTTTCGGAAAGTTTTCAGAAAAATGTTTTTGCTTTTCGATCTATAAATTTGATTGCATCCGGCATTGCATCTATTCCGATGTATGTAAAAAACGGAGATCTGACAATAAATCCCAAACTGACAGACTTATTGTCTCATCCGAATAAAGAACAAGGAAGAAGTTCGTTTATCACAAGCATTGTGAGTTATTTACTTTTATCCGGAAATGCTTTTATTTACTCAGATGAAGATAATCTGTATTGTTTAAGATCCGATCGTGTAAAATTGGTCTTCAATGAAGCCAAAACTGCAGTAAAATCATATGTTTACGAAGTCGACGGAGTCAGAATTCCCGTGGATTTGGAAGATATTTTGCATATCAAGTTTTTCAATCCGACTGACGATTGGTTTGGATTCGCGCCGTTGCGTTCTGCGATGTATGCAATTGATCAATACAACGAAATGTCGAAACACAATCTGAGTATTTTGCAAAACGGAGGTCGTCCGAGCGGATGTTTAATTTTGAAAGATTGCAAATATCTTGATAGTACAACGCGTGAAGAAATGAGACAAAACCTCAGTGAAGTTTACGGTGGTTCAAAAAACGCCGGACGAATTATGCTTTTGGAAGGAGGATATGAATGGCAAGAGATGGGGTTGTCTCCTAAAGACTTGGATTTCGCGGAAGCTCAAAATACAATTGCGCGTGAAATTGTTCAGGCTTTCGGAGTTCCTCCGATTTTGGTCGGAATTCGCGGTGATGCTTCTTTCAATAATTATCGTGAAGCGCGTGCGCATTTTTGGGAAGACACAGTTTTACCTTTGGCGGAACTGATTCGAACTCAATTTACGGATTGGCTACGCAAAAAATACAAAACCGACTGCGAAATTTATTTTGATTTGGATTCCGTTCCTGCGTTGATTACAAAAAGAGAAAAACTTTGGGAAAAAGTTTCTAACGTAGATTTCCTTTCAACAGATGAAAAACGAGAAATTTTGGGATTCCCAAAACTATCAGCCGAAAATCATTCAGAAAAGGATAAGGAAAATGAAAATTAAATCAATAAATGAAAAAGGCCAAATAGAAGGATATGCAAGTGTGTTCAGCGAATTGGATTTAAACGGAGATATCGTTGAGCAAGGCGCTTTTACAAAATCCATCGAAGAATTTTCAAAAGGAAAAAAGCCGAAATTGTTATGGCAGCATGATATGAGCGAGCCGATCGGAATCATTGATGATTTACAAGAAGATGATTATGGATTATTTATTCGAGCTCATCTTCTCATGGATCTTCCGAAAGCAAAAGAGATCTATTTGTTATTGAAAAACAAAGCGTTAGATGGATTTTCTATCGGTTACAGAATCCGAAACCATTTTATGAAAAATAATCAAAAGCATCTGACTGATATAGAGTTGTTGGAAGTATCAATTGTAACTTTTCCGGCGTGTGAATCGGCTACGATCGATGCCGTAAAATTCGATCAAAATACTATAAAAAATTTAGAAGGAAACAATAAAATGAGATTACCATTAAATACAGAAACACATGAAAAATTTGCAGATTTTATTCGCAGCGGAGCGGATAATTTTTTAAGAAAATCGCTTAACGAAACTTCCGATAAAGACGGAGCGGTTTTTCTTCCGCAAAACATTTTACAAAAGATCGACGATAAAATGATCTATCTTTCTCCGATGCGAAGTATTTCGCGAATCACAACAATTTCGACGAGTTCGATAGATATTCTGGTCGATGATAAACTTCCGGGAGCAAGCTGGTGCGCAGAAAACAGCGAGCACAAAGAAACTTCTTCTCCCGAACTGAAAAAAATCAAGATTAATGTTCATGAGTTGTGCGCAAAACCGAAGGCAAGTCAGATACTTTTAGATGACGCTCAGATTGACGTAGAAAATTGGTTGATTGAAAAAATTTCTGAGAATTTCGCGACTTTGGAAGATGATGCTTTCATAAACGGAGATGGAAAAAATAAGCCTCGCGGATTTTTGAAATGTAAAACTTCGCGCGAATCCAAACCTGATAATTTGCAATATTTTTTGAGTGGAGCGAAGGGAAAGTTTGCGGATTCAGAAACAGCTTTAAACACTTTGATTGAGATGGTTTGTTCTTTGAAACCTCACCATGTGAAAAACGCAACTTGGATCATGTCTCGATCTGCTTTAGCAGAAATTCGCAAGATCAAAAATCACGATGGAGTTAGCATTTGGCAAATGTCGATGTCTGAAGCAACTCCCGCAACTTTGCTGGGATATCCCGTTATAATTGATGACAATATGCCGGCTTTGAATTTCGAATCTGGAACTTTCTCGGTTGCTTTCGGAGACTTTTCGAGCGGATATCAGATTGTTGATCGCCAAGGATTATCTGTACTTAGAGATCCATATACTTCAAAACCGTTCGTAGAGTTTTTTATTTCAAAAAGAGTCGGTGGAGATGTCGTTGATTTCGACGCGATTAAACTCTTGAAATTCGATAACGCCGAATAAAAATCCGGAGGAAATAAAAATGGATTTAAGATTAAAAGAAAAAGTTGAGGGTGAAATTATCACCCTCGGCGATGCGAAGGGATATATCCGCGCAAATGGAAATTATGATGATGATTTGATTCAAACTTTGATAAAATCCGGGCGCGAAATTATCGAAAAAATTTTGCAACAATCTATTCTGCGCGAAACTTGGATTTGTAAATGTTTTCGAACAGAATTTATAAACAGAAAATCACATATCTATCCAAATATTTATCGTTCAATAGTGACAATTCCGTTTCCAAAAAAACCAGTGTTGGAAGTTAGAAATGTTTTTGCTAATGATTTTGCGATAAATCCCAAAAATTACTGTATCGAAAAACACGGACCTAAATATTATCTGATAATTCATAATTTGCGGCATTTGGATGAAATAAATTATTTTTCTTTCGAATTTGATGCCGGAGTTGCGCAAGATATTAAGTCCGTTCCAAGCATCTTTCGAATAGCCAATTTAATGATTGTTGCTCAGCATTATGAAAAGAGAAATTCTGATGAGAATTTTGTTCCGAAGTCGGCACAAAACATGCTGACCAACTACATTCAATACGGAGGTTTTTAGCGTGATGAAACGACTGTTTAATATAAAAATAAAAATCGAAAAATTAGAGAAAAAACTTTCAGAAAATAATGTTTGGAAAACAGAATTCATTCCTTGGAACGAACTGTGGGCATCGATTCAATTAGGAAATATCGCTATCACGAAAACCAACTATATCTTTCGGATAAAATGGCGCGGAGAATTTCCGAAAAAATTTCGTGTGATTGTTAACAATGTGATTTTTATTCCGACACAAACAGCCGCAATTGATCTGAAAAATGATTTGGTGATTTTTCACGCAGTGAGAGAAGGAGAAGAAAAATGATCTCTTGGGATTTTGGTTTAATTAATGCGTTAAAAGAAAAAATCGGCTTGGAAATTTATCCGTCGGAACCGCCAAACGAAATCGGTCATCCGTATTTGATTTTGGAAGTCGGTGAAACAAAATATCAATTCGATCATACAATTTTAGCGGAAATAAATATTCATATTATCGATACGGAAAAACCCTCAAATCGAGGTTATGAAATTTGCAAAAAACTACAACAAATTTCGATGGAAGATTTAGTGTTGCGTTTCGAAAATTCAGAATGCGGAAAAGCCGCAATAAAAATCGATCGAATTTTAACAACAAAAAATGATCAAATCATAAAACTTATTTCAATCATACAACTAAAAAATATGGAGGAAGAATAATATGGAAATTTTAAAGAAAAACGCAGAAAAAGCTTTAATGATTGCTGAGAAAAAATTAGCGCGAGCAGTAGATGTATATAAAGAAAATAAAAATAATATTCCGCAAAAGTTAGGAAAGAAATTTCAAAAACTTTTGGATGCCTGTTTGGATTTCCTAAGAGAAGTCAGAACTATCTTGAATGGAGGGAAAAAAATCTATGAATAAAAATTCGGAAAATGAATCAGACGATTTAGATGAAAATTTTTCAGATGAAAGTTTGGCTGATTATTTGGAACTTTTAATTCGGGTAACTCCGACAACGATGCCCGAATGGATGAATTAATGAAAGAAGAAGAGAAATGAACGAAATTATTTTGGGAATCGCCGGTCTGCCACAGGAAAGAACGAGAAATTGTGTACAAGAATTGTTTCCGGTCGCAAACGGTGAATTCAAAAAATCAATCAACGGAAATTTGATTTTCGTTGAAACATCTGATCGCCAAAAATATCGAAGTATAATTTCCTGCAACGATTTAAATTCATCGATTATTGATAAAATTTGGATTGGAACTCAAATCAATATCGGATGCATTCAAAATTTGTGTCAGGTAATTCGACCGGGAGAGACGGTGTTGGACTTAATACGTCCCGCCGTCGCCAATTCGATCAGAGTTATAAATCATTTGGGAAAAAGTGTTTTGTTTTCTGTTTTAGGAAATCAAATTATATTGCAAAAACCAAACGATCAAAAAATTTTCGTCAGTTTTAAACCGTGGCTGACGATGTTGGTTACAAATTTTTCAATGAAAACCAACGAATGGAAAATGGAGAACGGTTGGAAATTAGAGTCGGAAGAAATTTAGGAGAAAAATTATGAAAATAACAAAGAAAAAAATCTACATGAACATTATAAATCAATTACAAAATATCAAAAATCAAATAGAAGAAATGTATGAATGTTGTGCCGAAATCGATAAGTTGCACGAAAAATATTTGAAATTTCCAAAGCGCCGTTCAAAAAACTATCCGTTTTTCTCAGATAAACTGACCGGATGGCTCTTTTTGGAAGAAATAGTGTAGGAAAAATCGGAGATATGATCTGGACAACGAACTCAGACTTTTGCTTTCTCTCTTTTTCTTCTGCGGTTTTCGCTGTATCCCAAATAAAGAGTGCTCGGAATCAAAATCAGCGCACCCGCGTAGACATTTTTTCCGGGAATTTCGAAGAAAAAAATGAAGGCGAAACAAGCACTTACCAACAATTCCAAATAACGATACGGCGCAACGGCGGAAACATCCACCAAGCTGAAAGCCTTGAAAATAAAATATTGAATAAGGTTTCCTCCAACCCCCAAAAGGAACAGCATCGCCAACTCAAAAGGAGTCGGAGTGAGCCAAACTTTACAGGCAGTCGGGAAAGAAACCAAGCTGGTGATAAGCGCAAAATAAAACAGCATCGTGATGCGATCTTCTTCCGCGGTGACCATTTTTTTTATCAAAATATCTTGCAGCGCAAAAAGAAAAGCCGCGCCGATCGGAATGCAATAAAGAATGTTGAAATGGAATTTATCATTGGACGTCCAAGTCGTGATAATTGTCAATCCGATGAATCCGATCAATGTTGCGATCCATCGAAATTTGGTTACATTTTCACCGAGAAAGATTCTGGAAAGCACGAGAGAAAACAACGGAATCGTCCAAAGAATGATAACGACTTCAGCCAACGGCAATTTGATGACGGCGTAAATGTAGAGGAAGAAACTCACTGCACCGAAAATTCCACGGACGACATTCAAGAAAAATTGGTTTGTTTTGAACGCAGATCTTCCGTGAGCGATCACGAAAGGAAGCAAGGTAATAAGACCGAAGAAAAATCTGAAAAAAGTCACCTCGAAAGCACTGAGTCTTTGCCCCATGAATTTCGAAATAATATCGTTGGCGCAGCTGACAAACATCTGGCAGAAAAAAAACATAATCCCCTGCCAATACTTATTCAAGATCATAAATTCTCCGAAATCAAAAGCAAATTACTTATAACATTTATGGTGAACAATGAAAATATTTTTTAATTGGATCAATAGTTTTAATGACAATTCTGAATGGCATAACGACGAAGAAATTTTTGCGCTGAATATTTTTCAAAGAGAAGGAAGTTTTGCTATAGCGAGAGTTTCTATCAAATCGAAAAAATTAAAGCACAAATTTGCGCGAATCGGAATTGAAAAAAACGGACAGATCGAAACGATTTTTCGCGGAAAACTAATATCGTTTCCGTTGAGTTGCGAAGGTGAAATTATGACCGTTGAAATCTTATCTGAACCGCATGATTACCAAAATCAATTGCAGAATTTTCTTCAAAAAAATCGGAAAGAATACGAAAGAAAAAATCCTCAGATTATTTTTGATGATTTGTTTTTTTCAGAGAGAGATAATCCGTCGATTTTTTTGGAAGGTTCGAACAAGATTTTTTATTGGAACATGGCGACGGGAAAAATGTCGTTGTCGGACATAAATCACGGTGAAAAAATTTTTGAAATTTCGAAAGAAGATATTCTGAAAAATTCAACTCAGGTGAAATTGGCGCGCGAACCCTACAGAGAAATTCACCTGACTCTTTCCGCAAGTTGGATTCAAAAAGTTTTCGGATATATTGATTTGATGCCGATGATTTCGCAACGATTTTCGTTCAATCGATTGAATTCTTTTACGAATCTCTCTCCGTGTTTTCGCCATGGTTCGCAAAGTGGATACTCGCTGATTTATAACAATGTGAAAGCGATAAATCCGAACGGTGGCGGAGTGTTAAATCGCTTTCCGGAAGTTTCGAATTCGGTAAAAATTAAAAATGATTCGGGAGAAAAATTTGTAAGGTTTCGGCGATTTTATTTCGACGGAAAATTCGTTTTGGGTTGGGAATATCATCAAAAGCGAACGGAAAATGTTTGCGTTTCGCTTTGCGATAAAAACCATTCGCGTCGCAAGGATATTTCCATAAAATTGGGACCGATTCAGCTGTCTAAAAATTATCCGAGATGGTACGCTTTCAAAAATTATTTGTGCGCCGATCGAGTAATTTATAACGGTTGGATTTTCGAATGCATGACTCCGCATTTTTCGAACGAAAGTTTTGATGAAAGCAATTGGCGACGCATTGAAAAAGTTCCCGATGCTTTGGAAAACGATCAACTGAATTCGTTTTTTGCAACAGAACGTGGTAGATCGGCAATTAAATATGCGTTGCACAAAATGGCAGCGCTAATGAATTTTTCACGTCGTTACGTGACGATAAATTTCAGTTTAGATGCCAATAAATTTTCGGAAATTTCCGTGAATGATTCGATTACTTTTTCTGATTTATACACTTATCCGATCACGGCAAAAGTTATCCAAACGAAATTGATTTTGAACAGTAAAAAACGGTTGATGAATGTTTCAGTTGGATATTCTCCGGACAATGTTTCGGATATTTTTGAGCTTGTGAAAAATTACGACTTCGAAATCAAACCTGATGAAGATAAAGTCAAAATTTCAGACATCGTAAAAAATATTTCAATAGAAAACGATCCTGAATCGCAAGAAAATTTACTGACTTCGCGAAGTTTTCAATCGGAATCCGACGCAGTGAATTTTCTAAAAAAATATCCAACAAAAATTCACGTTGATTTACATCCGATCAGCCAAAAACGCGAAATTATTCGCAACATAAAATTAAAAAATTTAGAGGTATAAAATGATAATAAGAAGTATTAGAAATTTCGGTAAATTGTATGAGAAAGCCGCAAATATAATTGCCGATACTGAAGAATTAATCAGAAATCGAGCGGCGATAGATTTTAAAAATGACGATTGCGAAGTCGAGTTATCGAAAGATTTTCCATCGGAAATTTATCTGCGCGCATCATTGAATCCAATCGCGATGAACGAGATTACAAAATTAATTCGCAATGATTCAGGAATAAATTTTGTAATAGAAAATATTTACGATTCGAGATTTTTTCATTCGGAATCAGAAGTGAAAAATCACTTTTGCAAATCCGTTTTGATAAAATACGAAGGCACAGGATACTACATAAAGAATGGTCAAAAATTCGATTTTTCCGACAAGAATTTCGAAAATTTTAACTTGGATTTCGACGATGAATTATTTCAAATGGACTTCCAAACTTGCGGAAAAAATCTTCTGCGCGAAAGAGTCGAAGATCAAAAAATCATATTCGGATCAGGTGAAAAATCTACAAATGTTTTTTATTCTTACGGCGGATTCTTTTTCTACGGATGCCATCCGAAACACATTGAGCCATGCTTATGTCGCGCTCAATTTGAAAGGAAAGATTTCAAAATTCGATCTTATACTTATTCATCGTTATTAAATAAAAATATCGATGTTACAAGAGCAGGCGAATTGAATAACAAAGTTAAATTCAACGAATCTCCGCACATCGGATTGTATGAAAAAATTAAAAACGGAGAAATAAAAATCAAGGTAAAAAATCGCGGTGAAGTGATTTTCAAAAGCGCAGCGGTTTTCAATGTGATGAATACGAATTTAATTACAATAAGATTTATAGAGGAATGAAAATGAATAACGATTTAAAAATTTTAGCCAAAACAATTTACGGCGAAGCCAGAGGCGAATTGAATAATTTCGGATTGGCTCCGCTAATTGCTGTTGGCAATGTCGTGATGAATCGATTTCGAAAAAGATTCGCAAATTCGATCGCTGATGTCTGTCTTGCGCCGTATCAATTTTCATGTTGGAATCATGATGATCTGAATTATAAAAAAATAAAAAATCTCGACGAATCATCTACGATTTTTAAAACATGTTTGGAAGTCGCAAGAAATTTGATCGAGGAAAAATGGCCTGATTTAACCGACGGATGCGATCATTATCACGCGAAATATGTTAAACCGTTTTGGGCCAGAATGCTGACACCGAAACGAATTTTCGGCAATCATTTATTTTATAGTTTAAAAAATTTTCTAAGTAAAAAAGGAGAAAGATAATGGAAGAGAAATTGAAAAGACGAAGAGTTTTTGAACCGTTAAGAGATCCGCGAACTTACGCAATTCACATAGCACGCGAAAAAAGACGGAGACTGATGATAATCGGCGCAAGTTGCGGACTGATTTTATGCTTGACAGCTCTCGCGATTTTCAAAAAAGAAATGTCGGAAGAAGTTATCGGCATTCTTTACATGATCACGGGAATTTTCGGAGCATGCCTGACAGAAGCTTACGATTTCGAATTCAGATTGTTTAAACCAAAATTTCGGAAAAAGGAGAAATAAAGTGCCGGAAAAGTCTTGAATCTGGCGTTGTCAGAATACAATTTAACTACAGCACGCAGATCAGCAGGCGGGAAAATCCCGCCGCCGTTTGTTATCGAATACGGAGAATCTCCAGCGGCAGTCGATTTGGGAAGATAAAATCCGAGGAAGACGCAATGATCCAAATTATGCATTTCCCTCGATTTGTGATAGACTGTCCGTGCTTCTGTGAGAGATTGAGATGATTGATATTACTCGTTTGGGCTATTGCTTAAAAACTTTGAAAGAATGCTCCTCTTTTTATAACTCTGCAGAGGATGCAAAGATGAGAGAGTTTCTTGGCGATGCTTATATCCAGCGATTTGAATATACTCTTGAAATCGCGTGGAAAACTATGAAAAAATATCTGAAACAAATGCACGGAAAAGAGGATAAAGACTTAACCGTTAACAACATTTTTCGGATAATGGAAAGTTACGGATTTATCAGATCGTGGGAAGCTTGGCGCAAGTATTACGAATATCGCAACAACACCAGCCACGAATATGATCGAGAGAAAGCGCTGGAGTTGATAGGCAAGATCTATGGATTTATTGAGGAATGCGAATATTTTTACGCGAAACTTTCAGAGGCTTTAGATCAATGATCCCAGGCGTCAATGAAAAAGAACAGAAAATCGTCGAATCCATTCTCGAGAAATATCGTGATGAATATTCGTTTTATTATTACGGATCGCGAGCGAAAGGAAGTTTCTCGAAATCGTCAGATCTGGATCTCTTGGTTAAAGGTCAAAACGAAATGCCGATAGAAACTTTCGCACAGTTAAGACGAGAATTCGACGAAAGTTGGTTACCTTTCGTCACGGATCTTCATGATTTTCACTGCATGACCGATCGATTCTATCAGCTAATTGAGCCTTCACTAATTGACGTGTTTGAAGCTAAATAGGCATTAACTTATTCTTAACCAATCCCTGCCAAAACAACTCCGTGTAGTTTTTGTAGTAAGGAGTTCGCCATGAGATGGTTTGCCAAAATGATATTTGACAGGGAAGGGGTAAGAACCTAAAAAATCGCAAAAAATCAAGTGGTTATCCTTATAAAATCCTCCAAAATTTAAAATATTTTTCCGATCAATTAGCAACTTTTATAACACCGCGACACGGAAAAGAATTATTGAATTCTAAGGGAGCAATCCTCATCGAATTCGCAGTCTGTATGCCGATTTTGATTATTGCTCTGTTTTATATCAATGACTTAATGAGAATTAAAAGATATTACGCACAGACTGAATTTGTTGCTCAACAAATGGCGAATATTATTCAGAATATTTCGCAGAATAGGAGTGATAAAAGGATATATCTACCTGATTTAAAAAGAGCCTTTGCTCTAGCATGGCAGACAGTTTATCCGGGCGTAACTATGTTTAAACAAGGATCGGGATATCCTTTCGCTCACATGCCTCACTTTTTCATATATTATGTGACAAAAGATGATAACGCCAGCACAGTTTCATGCCGTTGGATGTCAAGAGTTTGTACATACAATAAAACCGCTCCACCAAGTAACGTAGAAACTGCAAAATATACATCAAATCATTCTTGTAGCATTGTCCGTTATAAGACAAATTCTGCACCATCAAACATATATTCTTCCTTAAAGATGGGTTCTGAACCAAGAGTTATAATCGAGGCATCAACAATGGTCGCATCAAATTCAAGCGGAGAATATAATACCAGTGGCAATATAATTCCTGTAAAGCAAGCTTTTGGACTGTATTTTGTAAAGCCAAAAGGCTATTGGGGATGGTATCGATTTTTCCCGTCCGTAATTATATTTACCCCCAAACCGGGATTGTTTACAAATGACTATCCAACAGAAAGTTAACAAAGCTGTTTCTGGGTTTTTTTATTAAAGCATCGAAAGCCATTTTGATAACGGATGACGAGAAACATTTCGGATATGTCCTGAATTTAAAAATCTGGAGAAGTTCTGAAATAAAACACGTTGCAAGCTGAGTTTGTCTTTCACAAATTTCGCGCGCACAGAGACCGTACAGACTTTGCTCGATTTATCCGAATCTTTTCCTGAATACCTTAATATAGAAGAGATTTAGAAATATCGCCTCCAATTGCAAACTGGGCAGGGAACCCCTGCGGGTGATTTTAATTCATTTCAATAACGGTATGCGAGTTAAAATTTTTGCTAACTCATTGAAATTAATAGTTTTTTAATCTATTTGTGCTATTTTCCCAAAGGGTGGGGGCAGTGGGGCTGTCTTTTGTTAAAAGTAAATAAAAGGTTAATTCAACAGTTTTTCAACTTTTTTGTGATATTCTTCCTTCGGGTGGGGTTGTGGGATTTCGTTTAATTAAAAGTTAACAAATTATTAATGTTAACGAAAATTTAACCGTTTGTGATACAGTTCGAAGTATACCGAAAAAATCACGAAAATTGATTCAGATACAAGGAGCAAACCAGAGTATCAGAGTACTTTTAATACTGCCTCCAGGCGCTGCCTGGGCAGGGAACCCCTGCAGGTAGTTTTAATTCATTTTAATAACGGTATGCGAGTTAAATTTTTGCTAACCCATTGAAATTAATAGTTTTTTAATCTATTTGTGCTATTTTCCCAAAGGGCGGGGGCAGTGGGGCTGTCTTTTATAAAAAGTTAATAAAAGGTTAATTCTATACTCCTGCAAACAACCAATTATTATAACGATGTGCTGATTTCACCTGCAGATTCATAGCAACCACGAAATCACAAAAAATATCGGAGCTAAAATTCCGATTGACCAGCCCATGTAACCGAGAAAAGACGGAACTTTTATCCCGTGATGTTGGGAGATCGACTTGACCATAAGATTTGGTGCGTTTCCGATATAAGTCAGCGCTCCCATGAAAACTGTGGAAATCGAGAACGAAGTCAAAATCGCGGCTTTAGTCGTCATTAATTCCGCGGCATTTCCTGACGCAAGATGGAAGAATATCAAGAAAGTAGGAGCATTATCCAATACTGAGGAAAGCAATCCGCTTGCCCAAAAACATTTACTCAAAATAAACTCTCCGCCTGGCGCGATCCAATGGAATATCATCGCCAACGATCCGTTTTCTCCCTTAGATAGAATTGACAGAATCGGCGCAACTGTTATGAAAATCGCCACGAAAAATTCCGCAACTTCGCGAATCGGAGCAAAATTAAATCCGTTTTTCTCCCGAATTTCCTTATGGGTGACTTTGAGAGATATAATCGAAATCGATACCAACATTACATTTCGCAAAATTGACGAATATTTGTAATTTTCGTTCGCGAATTCGAACGATCCCTCGAACTGGCACAAAATCACTGCAAGCAATACCAATATCAGCAAAAATAAATTTCTCGTTCCTTTAATCACAAAAGACGCGTTATCTCGATTCACGGCGAATTGCCCTGTTTCCTTCTTAAACAAAATTACATCAACGACGTAAAACAATCCGCAAAGAACAAAAACCGTACTAAATAAAAATGGAGCTAAGTGATTGATAAACCAAAAGAAATCAACGCCTTTCAGAAATCCGATAAACAACGGAGGATCGCCTAGCGGAGTTGCCGCACCTCCAATATTCGCAATCAAAAAAATGAAAAAAACCATCAAATGAACTTTGTACTGTCTCTCCGCATTTGCTCTTAAAAACGGACGAATCAATAACATCGCCGCGCCCGTCGTTCCGATCCAACCTGCCAACAATGATCCGAAAAATAAAAATATCGTATTGAAAATGGGGCCTTTTCCGTTGGGAAAATCAACGTAAATTCCTCCTGCCACTATATACAGCGTCGCGATTTGAATAATGAAAGAAATATAATCGTTGAGCAACGGTTCGAATGTCGCAGGAATTACTTCACGAAATCCGAAAACCCAGGCGACACATGCCAAGTAAATCGCGGTCCAGGCAAACGGAACTACTCCGCCGTGCTTCTCAAAAAATCTCGGAGCAAGTAGCGGAAGAAAAGACATGGAAAAAATTATCCCTAAAAAAGGAATCGCCCAAAGAATATTTTCGAAATTCATTATTTATATCCAATATTTTCAATTCATTGTAAGTTAAAAGGGCGGATTTTTCTATTCCCAGATTACATTCCTTACTTTTCCCTATACTATATCTAATGATTTCGAGATAGATTGCATTCACTAGCCAGATATCAATCGTTTAATCCTAATTGACCTGACGTTGACCAATCGATTTTTGAGAATCATTGCGGAGCAGTTTCGGTGAATAGACTGAGTTCCCAGAGGTGTACAATGACATCATCATGTTGTTGGTGGATTATCGGGGTCAAACAATCCCGGTTTTGGGGTGAAGATGACGACAGAGGGGAAATGCCAAGCACGATGTCTCGGTGGATTCACAATATGTAATCCCAAAGCTTGCTTGTTATAAACAATTTTACCATTAATGTCATAATTATAGGTAAAATGGTCAAAGACAAGAGATGTTTCTATTATAAGTTTTGGATTAGAATCAAGCCTTAAGGAAGGGTATATTTGTGAAGGAGAAACGTTTTTTCCATTTCCAACTGAACTATCTGGCTGAAACCAATCTTTATTAGCATAGCAAATATTGGTAGGAGGAGGTACTCTGTTGGTTGAATATGCACATGAGTTCCATCTGCACGAAACTGTATTTGCATTATCTCCTTGTGTTATGTAGTATATACGAGTGTATGATGCATGAATCAACGGATGTCCCGATCCCTGTTTAAATATAGTTATACCCGGGTAAATTGTTTGATTTGCTAAAGTAATTGCGTATTTTATGTCGTTTTGTTTTATCCTTTTATCGCTTCTATTCTGCGAAATATTCTGAATAATATTCGCCATTTGCTGTCCGACGAACTCGGTTTGCGAGTAATATCTTTTGATTCTTATTAAGTCATTTATATAAAACAGTAAAATAATCAAAATCGGCATGCAGACTGCGAATTCGATGAGGCTTGCTCCTTTGCAGGAAGCTCCTGCAGGCGGTATTAAAGTACTCCAATCCGACAGTTTGGCACGGAGCCCGTGCAGGCGGTATTTTTTATCTGAAACGATTTTTTTGATTTTTCCGCATACTGTGGTTAAGGAGTGCTTCAAGAATACCGGATCCAAAAACCTTTTGGGGCATACTGTAGTTAAGGTGTTCTTCCTAAAATTACAGGCGTCAGAACCTTTCTGATTCCTCCTCCTATTAAATATCATTTTAACCCATTTCATGGCGAACTCCTTACTACAAAAATCATTCTGGCAGGGATTGATTAATTATTGGTAAAAAATCTAGTCGATACTCTTATAAACACGCGCTCAACTATCAACTTTGAAAGCAAAAACTAAACTACGAAAAACCACAAATACCACACTATTATTTTTTTAGCACATCAATTGCTTCATATCCCATATTGGTATGCTGAACCACTAATTTTACCTTCTGATTTGGTTCAAATCCTTGGATGTCCAATTTTTTCAAAAGACTGGCATGAATAAAAACGTCTTCTCCGGAATCAAGCTGTGCAAAACCAAAGCCCTTCGCAGGGTTAAACCATTTCATTACGGCAGAAACCTTTTTCGTTCTCTTGCTCGTGGGAAATTTGCTGTGAGAAATAAACCTTTGAATTTTTGTGATTTGATACCCTTTATCTGATTTGCTCACTAAACACGAAATCATATCATCTTTACTCAAATCTTTGACGTTTGATTCATCGACAACAGAAAAATGGAGAAAAACATCTTCCGGAATGCCTTTTATTGCAACGAAACCATAACCTTTGTATTGGTTAAACCACTTTACCTTTCCGGTCATTTCCACTGAATTCTCGTCATACATCATCATATATCCACACTAACTATTATCTCGATAATATCGCAAAAACTTTTATATAAAGTTAAAATCCCTCACTTTTTTGGAAGTATCACAAAAAATTATCGTTGAATCGTATATTACTGATTCCTAGGAGGCGCGTCAGTTCACCTCTCCGCTTATATCAATAACATATAGGGGGCAGTGAGGCTGTATTTTATTAAAAGTTAAGCACGGAACCCGTGCAGGCGATATTTTTGTTCTATTCATAGATATACCGGAAAACCCGCGAAACCCAATTCAGATGCTGGAGGGCAAACCATTATATCAAGGTACTTTTAATACTGGCTCCAAGATCATCTTGGCTCCAGGTGCTGCCTGGCTTCAAGCTCGGCTTTGTATCACCTTGATATCAAAAATTCTTTAATCATCAGTTTCACGATTTCGGGAAAGAAGGAGAACAAAGTCTCCTTATGTGATTACTTTGCTCCGGCTTTTTTTAAGATTTTTTCTATATTTTCATCCCCCAAAGCGTAAAACAGAGCAGTGTCTCCGCTTACGTTTTTCATATTGACATCTGCCCCATAATTCAACAGTAAATCTATCACTTTTTCGTCACGACCTACTGTTGCAAAAATCAGAGAAGTAATACCATATACATCTTGAATATTTGGATCTGCTTTATGATCGAGCAACCACTTAACTAAGTCGAGCTGCTTTCCATCTTTCTGAAAATTTCCGTGAATTATTGAATACATCAGTGCTGTCGTTCCGTCTCTGTCGCGAATATTAACATCCGCTTTACTTCTCAACATGATGGATTTTGATTTTTGCAAAATATATTCGTTACTTCTCTTTCGTCGATATTTTCTGTCGTACAGCAGCTCCAAAATAGGTTCTGTGCGATTTTCATTCGGTATTAATAACTTTGTAACTTCGAAAAAACCCTTCTGCGCCGCGATAATCAGAGCGGTTTTACCTTCTTCATCTATCGCGTTTTTATCAGCACCGTACTCCAGTAAAAGTTTCACTATGCGAGTATAATTTCTCTCCGTCGCCAGATGTAAAGCCGTACTTTTCGTGTCATCAGTACGGGAATTAACATTAGCTCCGCCCTCTAACAGCAACTCTACTGCAGATCTGTGACCTTTAGATACAGCCAGCAACAATGCCGGATGATCTCTCTGTCTTGTTTCGTCAACATTTATTCCATTATTTATAAAAGTTTTAATCGTCGAAATATCATTTGTGATTACGGCATTCTTCCAAAAATAATATTCTACTGAATTCATACGACGGTATCTCAATCCTCCTTGTATCCGAGGACGTCCATAGTCGGATAAATACGAACTGCTTGAGTCGTCACTTTTCATATTTCCGGACATAAGCATTTGTAATTCACGATTTATTTTATAGAAAGCATTATCTTTCCAAATCATACCTTCCACAAAAAGACACCCTGTTTGGATTAATATCCAAACAATATATAAAGCTCTTAAACACATTTTTCACCTCTTCTATTGTTTGGAATTTTATAAAAAATTTAGATAATTATCAGTAAAAATTCGGAAATATTACCGCGTTTTAGGCTTCGATATATCCAATGTTATAGTGTATTCATTATTCTGCATGCTAATACTGAAAATTCTATCTCTCCGGACATAGCGCATAAATTCTTTATTAATTACCAATTCTTTTAATAAAGGCAGTTCAAAAATATTACTTGGAATTTTACCAAAATCATTGTTGCTAAAGGACAGAGATTTTAAACTCCCGAGAAATCCTAATTCCATGGGAAGACCTGTCAATTTGTTATCTTTGATATCTAAATCTTCTAAAGATTTTAAATTTTCTATTTTGGGAGAAATATTTGTTAGTTGATTATGGGAAAGATCCAACGTATTTAAGTTTACCAAATTCCAAATCTCTTCCGGAAGATCGACTAACTCATTGTAAGAAACATTTAATATTCCCAAATATTTCAAATTTCCTATCTGCTCAGGCAGTGCTGTGAATTCGTTGCCGGAAATATCCAATACACTTAAATTTGATAACAAACATATTTCGTTGGGGAATTCTTTCAGATTACTTTCTCTGATATCCAATACTTTCAGATTTTGTAAATTCCCTATTTCAGCAGGAATAGATAATATCTTACTGTTAGACAGAATCAATCGATTTAAATGTACTAACTTTCCTATCTCTCTTGGAAGAACCAATCTGTCCGCACCTAACAGTTCTAAACATGTTAAGTATTCTAAATTTTCTACCTCCGCCGGAAGATTTAACCTATTACCAAAATAACTAAATGAGCTTAAATTTTGAAAATTC
>Ga0310690_10003025_pt1 | contig 26068 bp, 23 predicted proteins | sample AusTroGonzalo_MG_2_FD_207661 | JGI IMG/M metagenome (GOLD analysis project Ga0310690, IMG submission 207661) | Bovine rumen microbial communities from tropical cattle in Woodstock, Queensland, Australia - Gonzalo_04 (v2) (version 2) | ecosystem: Host-associated > Mammals > Digestive system >... | reverse complement strand
CATTGAATAATACTATATCAATTCAGGATTCTGCATATAATCTCTATGGTGATATGCTTCTGGAAAAGGAAGCAAAAGAAATCTGTGAAGAAATCGAATCGGAGAAAGGAACAGAAGCTGAAACCGTCATGACGGATTTCTTCATTCATAACGAACAAAAGCATCTTCAAATCATTGAACGCAACTGTCATGTTAGCAAAGGCAGTCTGATCATTCGTATTCATGCATTACACAAAATCGCACAAATTGCAGCTGTACTGATAGTATGTTTGGCACTTGCAGGCGGAATAGCACTCGCTGCAAACCCAAACATCAGAACACAGATTATGCGGTTGTTGGCAAATGTGACGCCTAAATATACAGAGCTAAACTTTTCTGTTGAAAAAGAAATGGACATTCCATCTGATTGGCAAGGAATATACTATCCCGGTGTGGTTCCTGAAAAATCGCATGTCTCATTTCTGGAAAGCAACGAAGTGTTTTCCCGCGTTACTTATTCAATAGAGGCATCTCAGAATGGATGGATTCTTTCGTTTTCAGAATATGATAACGAAGTATATACCAGGATCGATACAGAAGATGCCGACCAAATCAATTCGATAATAAATGGAAAAGAGGTATCAATCACGAAAAAAGATAGACTAATCACAGTGTATTGGAACGATGAACAACGCTTGCTTGTTTTGCAGACGCAAAACTGTTCCATGCCCGAAACGATTACTTACGTCTCCAATGTTATAATGGTAAAGTAAAAAATGAAAAGACGAAGTGTTTCTCTAGTAACAAAATAGCAGCGAAACAGGTCTTTATAAATATATCAATAAAAAGGAGGCCTTTTCCTATGCAAATGACACGAAAACACCGAATAATCACTTTTCTTCTGGCTGTTATGTTGCTTTTAACGCAATGCATTGTCTGCGCCGAGAATCTTAGCACATCCGAAAACGAACCACTTCCATCCAGATATCAGGCAATTGCCCAAATCTCTGCAGCACTTAAGATAACTGGCAATACAGCAAAATGTATAGGAGATATAGCACTTAAAAGCGGGTACTCAGGTACTTTGACAGTTACACTACAGCGCAAAAATGGAAATTCATGGGTCTATGTGGCTTCATGGACAGGAAGTGTGCCGACAGGCGGATCAAAAACAATAGTGGGAACGAAGTCACTTTCTATTCATGGGACTTATCGCGTGAAGGTAAGTTTTGCGTCCAGTGCAGAGAACGAAACTTTATACTCTCATACGGCTGTATATTAATAACTACCTTTTATAATCAAAGGAGGAAAAGGAAAAGGATGCTTTATAGGTAGAATGAAAAAAGAAGAGCGTAAAGAGATAGATGTTTTAATGCATACAGAAGCCGAATGCAGTATCGCATCTGAGAACAGCAAAGTAGCAAACATATAGAAACATACAATGATAACAATCGAGCAGACACTATGTATAATTTAAACCAAATGCAACCAGTCTGGTGGAAGGATTTGCAATACACAGATGAAACAAACATTTATAGATTTGGGCATTAGCCTTATAACTTCTCTCAGTCTTGTTATCACTTACGTTATAGGAAGCATCTTAGTTCAAGAAGTAAACGATAAAAAAGATTTTAATTGGATTGCATTAATTCAAAGAAAATCCATATGGATATTAGAGATTGCTGTTTTCGTGGTCATTTTCTCCCAACGTATAATCGCAAGAAAGCAAAAAAAGAAAATGGATCAGCAAGAAGAAGAAAGGCTCCGTAGAATAGTTAAAGACTCATTTAAACAGTATATACTTTTAGAAGACGCGAAAAAATCATTGGATGCTTATAAACGTATATCATCCACAGGAAAAAAAGAAGCACCATCTCAAGAAAAATCAAAGGGATGGATATTCCGGTCCTAAAGAGCCATCATTCCGGAAGCAATTGAGCCATGAATCCGGTTGAAAATGAGCCAGCATTCCGGTGGCTTTTGATCCACCTGGTACACTCCCCCGGTAAAACAAAAGCGTTAAACTCTGGGGGTTCGAGGGCTAGCTAGCCCCCGTAGGGCAAACACTCAAACCGATTCGAGAATGTCGATTCTGGTAGGTGGTTCAACTCTCATCGGACAGGTGGCTCATTTATGGGCGGAAAATTCAAAAGGGAGATGAACCAAATGGCGAATAAAATCAAAAATATAAGAAGCAATACTTTCATTGTGAAAGGTACAGCAGAAAACATCGAAAACGGCATAATTCCACACGCAAAAGCAACTGCTCTGACTCGTGCAATAATCGATTTGAACACTACAAAACTAGAATCCCTATTAAAAACCGGAAAAGTTCATAAATTCCCCTCTAATATCACCAAAAAAACGTATGTTTATAAGATGAGTCCAGACGACAGAATCATTTTCTCCGTAGAAAGTGGCAACAACATAATACGCGATGTAATTGATATGAAGACAGAAAAATCTATCCTAATACCAGCTAAAGTCAAGAAGTAATTTATCATATCTCTATTCTTATCATAAACCTCGAACTGCGTAGCTTTATTTATCTCAACAGGATTATCAGAAAAGCCATCCGGATGAGATCTGTATTTCTAATATTATATCAGATATTGTCGACCTCTTCGCCGGTTCAGAGGTCGGGTAGACAAGTCTCTTTTATCTGTTTAGGGGTTGCAAAAGACAACAAGAATGCCGGACGGGGAAGAAAGCTGCTGATACATCTGATAACTTGCAAAAGTCAAGCAGAATTTTACATGAGGGGGTGCGGACGGGGATTCCGGAGAAACGGGACACGCGTCCCGGTCGGCCGGAATTTCCAATTACATCGCTGAATTCATGCGAACAGCTCGGCTCATGCAATATTGAAGGTTGATCATATGTCGTATTTCAATTAAGACTAATCTCTATTCACTCACAGTTTCATTTGGCGTCACAAGTATTACTTGCCCTTCTTCATCCGGCACTTCTGAATCCGTTGCGCATTCCGGCTTTTATCATCCAAAGCATACACCACTTTCTGATACGGAAGGTTGATGGAGACCGAAACTGTTGAAACGCCCAGATGCTCTGCGATAGCAGCCACAGCAGCTTTCAGTGGCAGATCTTTTCCTCCATCCTTTGTTGACGCGGTTAACTTCTCATACAGCGCACCGATCACCCGGCTCCGCTCCGTTGACCATCGATTGCCAGTGATCAAAATCTTCTGGATCTTCGAACGGGATAGGCGAATATCGTATACTTCATGCAGTTCCTTTTGAAACAAACGGATAGACTTGTGAGCCGCACGCATTCCGGGCTCCCAGTTTTCGCCACCGATCCGGCTATCCTCTTCCCGATCGTCATAAGCATCACCATAAAGACGGCAGATGAAATTGATGTAGTCTTGACTTGATGTCTGCATCTGATTCATTCTCCATTTCAATTAAGACTTGTTTAAAAAACAAATTGTTCTCTAATATCATTTGTAGCGGGACACCCGAGCTGCGAAAACCGTGTCCCATATTTTTCTCTGAGAAAACTGTGTCCCGTTTTTTATTCCTCGCTATGCCTTTAAATCAAAACATTAAGCCAATTGATTGTAATGCATCGTCCTGTCAGAAGAAACGCGCTGAACCAATTATGAAAAAATAGATCCTACCATTTTTCCTTTGGTACAAGCAAATTGCGAAAACTGTGTCCCGAATATTATTCCTTGTGAATTGCGTTTCTGTATGATATTTGAAAATAACGCAAAAATATCAACGATTCTACGCTGCACAGATTTTGTTTCTATGCTGCATTTTGGATATTGTATACCGTATCCCAAGTGGGACACGAAATTCTCACTTTTCGCGTCCCGCAACAACCAGCCAAACAGAGATAGTATTGACACTGGCCATTTCACTTGATATAACATTTTCACCGTCTCGGTGAAATGGGGTGATTCAATGAAAGCGCAGTATACGGAACGACAACTGATAGATTTGGGACTTAATCAACTGAAAGATTTATTATACAATATTCCTTTTGTTAAATATATTGAGGCTAGATCAGATATGTGAACCATTATAATCCAGACAAAGCTTCTTCAAGTTCAGCTTTTCTTTTTTCCTCGACTTCTTTTTTATACCTGCAGTCGTCGCAATAAACCCAGGAAAGCAAGTCTTTAAATCTACTTTCTTTTACTGTCATTCCTGGAATAGTGATCCCTTCCGCTTTCGGTCCTGTCATTATTTCTATAGAATCTATAATCTCTTGTGGGAAATGCACATAGATTCGTTCTTTCTGAAGTCCGGGAACATCAATATGCAGTCTTACTTCCTTCTCATAGCTCCATGCTTCGTCTTTAACATATCCTATCATTTCAGGATCCAAATAATCTCTGTACAGATCATTCTTCATTGATCCTCTGCTGATTGGTGCTGCTGTGTCTTCTGGGACGTAGAGCACATCTGCATAGTATATTCGAAATGGCTTGTTGATTACATTTCCATCTGAATCATATATCCTTGTAATACTTCGAATCCACTTCTTAAAGGTATTAGCCGGAATTCCAATCCTTACAGCGTCTTCCCATGGTTGCGCATACATTGACCACATCGAAACAGCTTCTGAATTCTCCCGCATAAAGCATGAAACGAACTTACCATCCCAATATGGATCACCGCCAAAAGCATTGTATTCATATTTGTCATTTAAGAAATACGGATGACCAACAAGCCATCGATGTGTGTTCAGTAGTTCTTGAACTTTGGAAATCTTCGTATACTTATAAAGGTACTTTTTGCCATCCAAGCTTCTTTCTATGTCCCCAAGATATGCTTTCATCTCGTTGCTTGTCTTGACATGGTTAAAGGAAGGAGAATAGCGATTAACAGCAATCCACTGTTTGGGGTCAGGAATGTAGAGCGTTCCGCCACCTATTTTTTTGACTGTTGCACCTGTGGATAGAATCCCTTTGCCGAGAAGCTCTGTCAGAACCGCGCGCATATCTTCTTGAGCAGTGAAACTCGAATAACCCCAATCCTCAATAAGATGTCGTTCAAGTTCCGACTCCAAGAGGCGTCTTTCGTCACGTAAATCCAGAATATCAGGAATTAGATTACGCAAATCCCCAATGGTCAATTTCATAAGTGGCCTCGTCAATCATTATTTCTTTCAATCAAGTCCTTCATTTTCTGATTTCTCAGCATTCGAACATGCTACTTGTCCTATTCTATTAGTAAATTTCAATTGGAAGCTTTTATGCTTAAAGTCATACTCTATAACGGAGCATTCAATGATATCATTCTCAGCAATAGAATTATACATATCGATGGACAATGCATACTTCTTTTCATAAGTAGAAAGAAACCCTTTGGTCTCTTCGCTGCCTATCAAGCACACCAATCCATTATCTCTTTTACTGGTTACTCTACACTGGATTATCCTTCCGGCATAATACTCGTTTTGTTTATTCACTGCCTCAGTTAAACCAGGACCATACTGAATATATAGCTTTATTGCATTGAATAATTCATCAATGCTATATGCTTCAATAAGATCCTCTCCTGCTTCTACAAAACTATCGCTGACAGAATACTGATCCCGATATTCCATCAAATAATCAACCATGTCTTTAGCATTTAGCAATTGAATGTAGTAAGGATCATCTTCAAGTTGGCGAAGCCTGTTTGTTATTCGTGTCAAGGTATCCGTATTCTTAAATAAGAAATCTTCAGCACACGCACCTAGATATGTTATATGCTTCAGCATCTGCATATGGAGATGTCCTGGGAGAGCAATCTTTACCATATCAGACTCTTCAATTTCCCCAACACTATCGCACGCAATTAACTCTTTTCTGATCATGTAATCTAGCTCACGCATAATAATGTGTGGATTGTGTCCAAAGAGCTGTAGATTACGAACCAATTCTTGAATCGGAAACACGCCTCTTTCTTTTGTTGGACCTGTCTTTTTGTTCATGCATTGTAGCCACCACAGAATATCAAGTCTAACAAGAGGGTCAGGCCAATCATCATGAAAATCAGAAGAAAACAAACTGATAAAATTTGATTCATTACTGTTATAATATCTTCGATTTTTCCTCAATAATACGTTCTCGAATTTGTATGTTGGTATATTTGATTCGTCTTCCAGTACCCTCATCTCAAATATGTCATCAGGCGTTAGATGTCCACTCTTACAGAAATCTTCAAAAACCTGAATGCCATTTCTGATGTTTTTATTTGACAGACGATAAAAAATATCTGAAATCCATCTGTCTTTTCTAATTGCAACTAGTATGCACTTATAATACTCATTAAGCTCAGTTCGTTTTACGAGTACCTGAGCACCATTTTTTAAGACATACGTATTACTGTTAATATCGGTAATCCGCACTAAATAATCCAGTCTTGCTTGCAATACTCTCAATAAATCAGGAGGATCAATTCTAAAAACAAGATCTCGAACAACCGTATCAAGCGGAGGTTCAAGCTTATATTCATCGTAGGTAGTATCTCTCATAGGAAGAAGAACTATGCATCTGAAATTGGTTCTTAACCACTGAGCAACTTCAAACATCAGTAATTGCTCATCCTTATGCCTTTTATCACAATTATCCATTACGACAATCGGAATTTTTGCATAATCTCCTTTTATATGCTTTAGCAGCGAGGTAAGATAGGCATCTTCATCTTGTGTTTTCTCCTGAAGCAATTTGTATAATTCGCTATTATACTTATCCTGATCAGCTGCTATTAATGCCCCTAATCCTTTTTCAAATTTCGTTATATCGTTTTTAAATATCTTTTTGATCGTCTCTATATTGTCAACATCCATATCTGGATGATTTGTTTTGATTGATTCTATAATATTCTGCTTAACCCAAGTATAAATTTCATCCTTTGATACCGGAGCAAGGTTCATATTTAAAAAAATCCATTCGCAACGTGCTGCCAGTTTAGAATGATTCTGCTCAAGAAATACATGTCTAAAATACCGTGTAAATGTTGTCTTTCCACTTCCAACATTTCCAACGATAAGCATAAGAGAATACTCTTCAGCATTATCGATTACGTTTTCTTTTATCCTATCGACAAGCTCTTGTGGATTCTCTGTAGCAATTAGTGTAAGTTTTGTTGAAGAAGGTTGTTCAAAACGTTTTATCTCTTTGTAAATGGGATCCATGTGCTGTTCGCGCTTAACAGAAGAAATATATGCGTTTTTTACAATCGCTTTTCTTTCATCTTCAGTGTTTGGATCAAATATGCCTCGGTTTTCAAATACTAGGATACGTCCAAAGGCATTTTCCTCTAGCTCGCTATTCTGAACTCTCTTTCCGCCCAACTGCCCAACAGGGGAGATATACTTTGCTTCTCCTCTCCGCTTTTTGTAGAGTAATGCCACAGTTTTTTCAAGTGTTTTCCTTTTGATTAAATCTACACATTTTCCAAAGTTAATATTTTGAATATTGAAATCTGCATAAGTCAGTTTCATCGCCGGTACTGACTGATCTGCATATCCAATCCACATCTCATGTCCATTTGATGCAACAATATACTTGCATGTGTTGAACCCATGAGAAAAGGCTGAATTCAATTCCAGCGCATATAATCTTGCTTCATAGTATCCATCACCCAGCAACTCGCTTGGTGCTTTCGCTTCCACAACCATAACAGGAAGCCCACGTAATGAAATCACATAGTCTGGATAGTAGTAATGACATTTCTGCCCTTTATCGATCTCAATTTTCTTTAATATATGCTTGGTCAATATTTCTGAATCTGTGTATCCCAAGCCCATTGGAGTTTCGCTATGCAGAAAAGGATAGAGAAATTTCTGCTCCACATCGCTTTCCGTTATCATGCTTTCAAGTTCACAATACAGCGGCATAGTATTTCTCCATTCACATTCATTTTAGTAGTAAGCCTACCGTTAAGATCATATCACGCCTTTGCTACCCACAGTCCATGCAGATTACAGTGCTCATAAGCCGCCACAACAGGTTCCGTGACCGCAAAGCTTACCTCTGGCTTCTCCCCTGGTTTCAGTTCCTTTTTCTGATAACCCGTTGCAGTTTCGAGGATGATGAACTCTATGTAATGTTCGGGAATTGATGGATGCTCTATACTCCCCACCTTCACTATCACGTGATCACCACTGTGCTCAATCACAGGAATGTGCTTTTCAAACGCGGCTTCGACTGCGTTTGGGATGATTTCCTCGCCATCCGGATCATTGATCACGATCTTGCCATCAAGTGCTTTGTAGAACTTAAGCATGCAGCCTTCCCCCTTTATTCTTTCGGCGCACCGAAGTCTGATAATCCTCATTTTCCAGAGTTTTTCCGACTGTTATGAAGTGACCTTTGTCAAGTAGGTCTGAGATGTTCTGGAAGTTGAGGGTCCCGCAACATCCCGCAACATGTGGATTGTCGGCCCTTCTCGATTCTTGGGGAAATTGGTAGGTTTCCTGGGGACGACCCCAGCAAATCGTGTGTAGCTGCGCACCTACCTTGTCCGAAATATGCGCCATTCCATCTCTTGCACTGCGAATTTCTGTCTAACGCCGCTCAGCTGAACCATGTGCTCACACAGATGATTGAGGCAAGCGCATCGGCAGCAGATAATCCAAAGGACAGCGAAGAATAACATCTTCATCCTACAGAAACTATGCGGAGGTATTTTCTCCCATCGGCGCAGTTTTAGAATCGTGGCGGGTTCATGCCGCTGTTTTTGACAACTATAATCGCAATTTTGGACCGTTCAGTCTGCTCTCTCCGGTCCTTTTTCTACTGCATTTTGGCGCACCTATGGGCCAGCCATTAGATTGGGAGTGGATTCAGATTATGAATTTAAGGTCATTGAAAAAGCCTTGTTTATCGTTAAAATGGCGCACATTATTGACACTGAAAGTGCGCAGGTACAATAGATGCGTGAATATAACTTCTCCGCTTCTATCCTGTCGGCATCAGTTATTCTGTGGGATGTTATTCCAATGGTTAGGGCATCGATTACTTTCTTTTTTTCCATAATCTCCTTGTGGGCATCCGTGAGCGAAGGGAGCAAACCGAAGGGCAAGCAATCGAGCAATCGCTCCTATCTTTTCTACTTCTCTTCTTTCTTTGTGTCCTTCGACTCGATGATCTCATCTTAATTTCTGAACCAACATAAAATGTTGGAATGTCAGAAAGCAGTTTTTTGGGCTTGGTCAGCGATTATGAGTAAGATATCCACATGGGATAATCAATCCTTCTGGATCTATGGGAAAATAAGCGACCTGGATCAAGTTGTCCACATTTTTGAATTCACTACGCAGTGCGTAGAGTTTTCCGCCCGACCACCAGTCTGACCACTACCTGACCAGTGTCCAATCTTCATAGCTTGCATAGTCAGCTTGCATACTAACTACCCGCTTTTCAGTTGGTAAGGCAGTATGCAAGCTAAACCTTGCTCCTGTATTTCTGATCCGGGCTCTTCGGCTTATCAGGAATAGTTAGTTCAAGCAAATCTGCCTCCAGCATAGGAACCAGAATGTTTTTCCGAACATAATCCCTTGATTTCAAATCCAAGTGATCCAAAATTTCAACGATTCCCTTTGCTTCAATGCAATAATTAATCACTTCTTCGACTCGTTCCTTTGTTGCCTTGATAACCACTCCATTTATAATTATCTGATTATCCTTAGCTTTTGGCAAAGCAGGCCCGGCGCTAACTGTGGCCGCCTCACTCAATGGGATGATTATTCTGAATAAATCACCGTCTTCTGTGAATGTCGGTGTTCCGCCGGAATAGAGTTTCGTAAACTTGTAGCTGTTGCGCATTCCACTTCCCAGTTCATCTGCAAGTCCCATTTCCCTGAACGCCTGCGATATCGATGGATTCTTCTGGAATGGACTGAACCTTTGAATATCCAGATTACCATGACCATGCGGACGGTTGGCGTTTACAATTTCAATCTGGTCTCTTTCGATAACCATCCTGGCGACATGTCCGGAGCTGAAATCCCTGTGCATTAAAATATTGCCGATGATCTCCCGAAGGATCTTGTCTCTGGCGCTTACGCTCTGTACGCTTTCAAGGCCTTTTGAGTCCCTCGTCTCATTCAAAACAAATCGGTCATTAAGATGGCGTTTTCCAAATGTCATCAGTCGATCATACGAATCAATCAGATTTGTCGTAATTACATCCCGATCATCAAACCGATCCGTATCTATGATCCGCACAATCGCATCGGTTTTATGCTGGAAACATACGGACTTAATCAGATTATCAGTGCCGAATAGAAGTATAGCTGCAAGGGTTATCCCCTCTTTTCCGGTCAGCTCATCTTGCAAGATAAGACCGCACGAACGCAGCAAACCCGCGTTATCCAGTCTCCCCCACTCGTGATCGGCATTTTTGTTCAACGCCATGCTTCTGGCTTTGTTGATCAGATCCTGCCTGAGATCATTTATCGAAAACGCAGGATAGACCTTATTCACAAAATAGCTGTTTTGTCTTGTGTCAGAAAGGCGAAGCGCAGCTTCCTCCAGCTCCGGCCCCTCGATCATCTGGAGAGTCGATCCGGAGCGTGTGTACTGAACGCCATTGTAAGTGACAAGCGTCGTGTGATGTGCGACTTCTATTTCCAGATAGTAGTATCTGCCGTCCTCATCCTGACATACAGGATTTTCAATTTTCCATTTTTCGAGGCGCTCTTTTTGCTTTTCATTCTGGGGATTGAATGCCCCACATGCATATTGATTGATCTGTTTCGAAGCGATACTTTCTGGCACAGTATTATATCGAATATTCGTTCCAGGCTGTTCTGCATGACAGAGGCGAACAAATGGCGTTATGTGAAGCTTGTCCCGAAACTTGTTCGGCAAATCCTCCAGGAGTTTTCTATAGTCTTTAAGCCCGACAACATACCCATCATCGTTCACACCGATATGTAAAGTTCCGCCATTTGTGTACGCAAAGGCAGACATCCATTTCATATACTCGTCGCGCCACGACCATTTCCATTCGCAAATATCAGACTCAGGAAGAGATCTATCCACATCAGTTGCCATATTAATCTCCCCCTTTCATAAGTTGATTTATCACCATACCTCAAACGCTCAAACTTGCTTTCCTGGACATAGCTTCGCCCTTTCCCGCCTGGTCGGTTTTCTTCGACCTCTTCACGGTACCGTGACCTTGGCTATGTCCTCCGATCTATACTCAACGTGCAATCCACGACGATTGATTCAACCGGGATCCTGATTACTCCTGCTCCGGCAGGATGAAAAGAACATCTATCACATCGCAGTCGAGGCAGTTACAAATCTTCACGATGACCTCCAGGCCAACTGGCTCATTCCTGGCCATCTTCGAAATCGTGGTCCTGCTGATTCCCACCCTTTCAGCCAGCTCGGTCTTGGTGAGCTTAGCGTCAATCAATTTCTTCCAGAGAGGGTCGAAATTCAGGTTTCTCCTGGCAGTATTCTGTTCAGCCTTAGCTTCCTTCGCTGCTTTAGCCATCGCTCACCCTCCCCAGCGCCTCCCATTATAATGGATGAATGTATCTTTGTCAATGATTTTGTTCACATATCTGGTCAATATTGTTAGTTTTGTGGTCATAGTGTTCTGCATTGTGGTCAGACCGATGTCATTCCTCAAACAGTTTCCCGATTTCGGTCACTCGAACAATCCGGCTTCCAAATATCTCTACCGTTCCTCTGTCGAGATCTGGATCACCAAGAATGGCAATGCACTTTTTCTCAATCGACACAGCAACAGCGGATGTCGGCTCCGAATATACAACCGCATTCCTGACTTCCATCTGTGACTTGAAGCTCGCCGAGTACATTGTGAACACATCATGAGCCTTCACATAATCAAGCAATTCACGTATCTTTTGATTATCCGTCCTCGACAATTCATCCAACAGCCTTGTAATCGTGTTATGTGATATATACACATGGTCGAACTTCAGAAAATCATCAAGTTTTCCGTTCTCTACCATGATATACAGAGCCCAGGCATCAATCACAGCCGTCTTATCGATACTGAACTGATTTCTGAATGGTTTATCAATCTCCCGATGCCAGCTTTCATTCATCAGCCTGGATCTCACCAAGACCGCTCTCTCGCTTGTCATGCTCTGTGGCGGAGGCAGAAAGCTCGGTTTGATCTGACCAATCCAGTTCAGGAAATGAATCTCTTCAAGCTGCAGTATGAGCATATTATTCACAGGATTCACGTAGTGCGGATAATGCCTGATATACTCATTATGTTCTCTGGCCTTTTCTTCATTGAGATTAACCATATAGGCAATAAAGGCTGTTCTGTGATACTGCTCCTCTGTCAGCAGTCCCTTTTCCATGAAAGGCTTACGCTCGATCTCGAATCTCTCTGGATCATTGAACGTATTTGTGTAAACCATCAGCTCAAGTTCCCAGAATCCTTCAATGTCCGTATCCTGGAACGCTTCCTTTGCATCAAGGTAGCATTGAAGTGCGTCTTTCATGTCCCTGTGATAAAGGGTGATGTAATCGATATATGCCCTATAAGCATACTCCGGGCCTTCCGCAATCAGCTCCTTCCTCTCCACAAGAAGCTCTTTATACATTGCGTCCGCCTGATCCATCATCCCATGCCTTACATAAAGATGGTTCAGTTCCTGCCATGAACGCAGATTTTTTCTCTTATCAAATGTCTGCCTGAATCTGGCAATCACATCATCCATCGGTGCTTCATATTCATATATGAAGTTATCCATGGACTCAAGCAGCTCATCGTCATTACACTCCTGCAGCCTCTCGCGGCAATAATGGAGCTTGTCGATCTTCTTCCAGCCGAAAAGAAGCATTCCCCGGCCATACATATTCATCAGCTGAACATAAACCGGCGTCCTGTCCCTTCTGTCGATAACCCGGACATTGTTTTCGGTATCTCTTATCGCCTGTTTGATAATCTGCTCCAAACCAGACGCCTTAACCTGCTCAGGTCTGAAATTAGCAATAGCCTGTTCGATATAGTTTTCACATTCGCTTGTCTTTGCTATTGTCTCCAACAGGATCCTGTCAGAGCGGTTTATATGCGGATAATCGTATGTATTTATCTTCCCGGACTGAGCCGCAATTCTGGCGTACTTCATTTCAATATCACGCCAGAACGTGTGCTCGTCCTCCTGTTCCGGCAGGACAGTAATGTATTTCTTAATATCTGGATAGATAGTAAGAATCCTGTAGTTGTCCTGAAGGAACACAAACGTGTTGTAAATGCAAAGGCCGATTCTTCTTACCGTTCCCGACCAGAACAGTTCATCAGCCTTGCCGATGATTATCAGGAAGCACTCTCTCGCTTTGTATAAAGATTTCTGGTCGATCTTCTGATAATCAACCGTACCGTCCTCTCTTGTGGCATCCGTGATTCCAAGGAAATAGTACGCCGCGCCGAGTGACTCCAAAACAATATTATCAAAACCAATACGATAGGAACGGTTGAGAAATCGTACTGCGTTCACATGGTCGTGATAGCATTCTCCATAAACATATCCGATCATCTGGTAAATCAGCCCGCTGTCTTCCAGATCATCAGTCTGATATATGAAGTTTTCATGCTCATCAAGAAGTGAACCGATTGTTTCCTCAACCGGAAGATTTTCTTCATAGGCTTTTGCAAGAATAAGAAATGACTTGGCACAGGCAATAAGCGTTGTTTTTGATTCGTTGTCGGGATCTGACAGGCAATCTTCCGCAACAGCGATTGTTTCCTTATACTGTTTCTTCATGAAAGACCTGGTCAAATGGCGGAGAATATCATACTTCTTAAAGAAGCCTTTCTCCACCATCTCTGTTTCCAGTTCATCGAATTCTGCATCCAGATCTCCGATTTCATAACAGTACAGTAAATATTGTACTATTCGTTTCTTCGAATCAAAACCGCAGGATTCAAAACGTTCATCACATATAACAGCTTTTGCGATATCAATTGCCTTCTGAAGTTTCAGATCATCTATACTGCACCGGCAGGCTGCTGTCTGCTCTTCTATCCACTTTTCAGCATCCGATTTTTCTGCTTTGCTGACCGAGCCATCAAATTCGATGGGTTTAAAAGTCCCGCCAGCGACGTCCTCATCTGGGATATCCACAAGTTTTCTTTCAATCGTAATGCCAAATTTCTCGTTCATCAGTGACCGAATCTGCTGAGACTTCATGGCGAATATCTTTGAAAGCAGAGCAGTCTTATCGTAGGCGCTGGAAATCAAACCGAGAAGGCTCTGTGTTTCTACATCACTCTTTCCATCCCAGATTGGCGCTCCTGATAAACCACGCAGCTCATATACGCGGTTTCCCTGATCCAGATAGTTTTCTTCAATCCTAATCGTGAACCTGTTATTATCAGCTATATTCAGGACAACGGAACCGTGAAGGCATTCCAGATACTCTACAGGATTCTGGCCTGCAGGGACTCCATTCGGATACCCCTGTGTGTATATCGGATTATGCCTTGATGATTCACCAACGAAATAATCCGTGGGAGCTATATCGAAGGTTTCCGGTTTTTTGATTTCAATGATCGCCAAGTCCTCAGAGTGTACTTTCACCTCATGATCCATTGTTACGGTATCGAGCGGCGAGAAATAAACCTGCTCACGAGAAACATCCGTGGTAAAGACCTCATACTGATCCTTCTCTACATCGAGAGGTTTCAGAACGAAAATCCTGACAGTTTCCAAATCGTCGACCACGTGAGCGCAGGTAAAGACAAACATAGTGCCACCACCGGGATAATAAAGAACGCCGCTACCATTCACGGTAGTGTCTTTATCCGTAATGTATACCGAGTATTGTCTTGTTCTATCTTCGCCGGTCACCATCTAATAGCCACGCCCTCCTTTTGCACAAGTTCTATGCTGCTGCGATCATCTGTATCTGTAAAAAATCCGCTGCTCCACCAGTTGGAAGGGCTGTATACAGTACAGCATCCATACCATTTGATGAGCTTCGCTATCGTCTGCTTGTCCGGATGCATCACTCCATCGGTACAGATCAGGAAACTATCTGATTGGATGATATTCGGATACTCTTCTGACAAATTACCAGCAGCTCCATGATGAGGCAGCTTCACAAGGTCGAAATGCTGCTTACTGGCATATACTGTTTTTAGCGCCTCTACAATACCCGTTCCCCATGCATCACCTGTGAATAAAAGCCTGCGGCCATCATACTCGAAGATGAACACAATGCTATTTCGATTGTTTATGCTGTGGTCAGTAGTTTTTATCGGTTCATCTGCCAAAGTGTTCAGGGATTTTCCATAATCGCGTTGATAAGCTAATGGCGTATCACATCTACTGTTATCAGCTATGATTCCTTTTGGCCAGATCGTTGTTATCTTTGCATTATAAAGCTCTATCACTTCTCCGGCAAGTATCGGTTTCACATCAACACCCTGATCAACAAGTCTTGAGTATACTTCGTCATTTTGCCGAACTGAAAGATAAGCATTTCCGGAAGATAATGTGCCGGATCTGTTCATCCTTACTTCCTTAAACGGGCACTTCCATCCGAATCGCAGTAACGAGAGGATACCGCCGATATGGTCATCATCCACATGAGTAAGGATCAGAAGATCATGAGATGTCATGCTCTTGCATATAATCTGAAACGATGGCGCAAACCTCGTAACACCAGTATCGATCACAATGTTATGAACGGATGTTTCATCGCCATATTCAATTCTTATGCAGTCGCCCTTTCCGGCATTATAGGTGTAGAGATGGAGCATAATGACCTTTCTACTTATCCATTTAAAGCGGTAATCACCACATACTGCTGCATTCGTTTGCCATCTTTGCAAATGAATCGAGTACATTCGCAGCAGGAAAGCATCTCTGAAGATCGTCCACAGTCACTTCTGTTTGTTGCACAAGCTCCATAAGCGAAGGGACACTACCAGTCTCGTTTCTCAAATTCACAAAATTCTTGATAACATCTTCCTTAGTTTTCAATCTCCTATTTTCCTCCCGGTGATAATTCGTAGAAGACTCGATTCATAATAGGATTAACCTCTACATCAAAATTCCAGCCATTTAGAGCTACTATCGTACTGAAGAATCGAATTACAAATTCTTCGATGTACTCGTTACTTTTGACACCATTATAGTACAAGAGTCTGCCACAGTAATCATATACACTTGTCATGTCTACCCGGATCGCTCTATCCTTTTGTTTCATCCCCTGTTCTATCTGAGAAATAATAGTGTCAGAGCAACTATTGGTAACATCGAGAAAAATCAGTCCCCATTGCTTTTCAGATAGCCTTGCCTCGGTGTTTACCCTTTCGATAAAGCTTGCGTTTCCAAGGATGAAATAGTTGATGGCTGTGTTGTTGTTTCCGCCTACATTTCCGTAATTATCACCATATACTGTATTATTCATCATCCACCTATCAGTTTTTTCATCACATACGGCGCAGCAGTCTCTATCGCCTTCTTGAATAACTGGCTACTTCCTATTCGCTTTATCGTTTCCCAGGAACGTTTAAGAAGGCTCGTCTTGGGCTGATCTCTCTGAACTTCATCAGTAACGAAATCCACATTTTCAATAAACTCTGAACGCTCATCTACAGGAATCGTGTCAGCCAGTCCTCTTATCATCGACATCGCAGAAAGAAACTCTGTGAGGTCATTCTTGGTGTTGAACACCGTATTGTTTGAACCGCCGACATTTCCGTAATTGTCACCTATTACCGTATTGTTTTCCACGACTACACTCTCCTTCTTCAACGGTTCGTCGGTTATGTATCCATCAGCTATGTCCTGAGCGTATTCCAGACCATTTCTATGATAAGCCCGGCCTATCATAGCTGTGAAGTCGGAATCACCCCAAGCAATCAGCGCATCTTTGAATTCCTTCTGCCAGAAAATACGCACCGTGCAATGAACATCTCGATCTGCAAGGACATATTCGGCTTCTTCTCCGATAAAGCTTAAGAAGTCCTCCATATACTCATCAGCTAATGTAGAAGTAACAACATCTGTCCGGCCTTCCCATGATAGCACTGTCATTGTCAAGCCTAATATGCGCATCTGCAAAGTATCCATCTCCAGAGGAGAAACACCCCTGGCTCTATCCACATAGTTGATATACCCGGCGACCTTTTTTCCTTCCTCTTGAATAATAGCCTGTCCTGGCTGACATTTCAGCATCTTTTCAAGTATTCTGTTCATACTTCTGCTCCCATCTTCACATCCTGCCGTACCAGTCTCCCAGTTCATCACAGTATTTCTGGATACGTCGGAGACTACCATCTGAAGCCATGCCCATAAGGGTGTCCACAGGTTCGGATTCAAAACCAGGCGCATAATTCAGGATCATGCCCACAACCTTATCCATAGCATTATCAACTTCTTCAGCAGCAGATTGATAAACCCAAGATGGAACAGTACTGCCTATCTTCGAGTAGATGTAATCAGAGGTGCAGCTGGAGGTAAGCTGTCCGGCAGATAATCTCGCAACATAACGGGCTGTATCCGAATCCGCCCTCATAATCACACCAAGATTCTTGCTTAAATGGATAAGTTCTCCTCGTACCAGCTCATTAATCAGACCATCTGCACTTCTACGAATACTGTCATCATTTTTTTTAACCGTGCGGCTTCGCGTTCTTCACGCTTTTTACGCATGTTTTCAAATAAGCCCACATCATTCACCTTCCCGTCAGATACAGCTTTCGATCTTCCCGTGATGCTTGATAGGCACTGATAATTCTGATTCTTCCGTTCGATAACAATTGTAGCGGGACACCCGAACTGCGAAAACTGTGTCCCGAATATTATTCCTCGTGAATTGCGTTTCTGTATGATATTTGAAAAAAACACAGAAATATCAATGATTCTACGATGCGCAGATTTTGTTTCTATGCTGCATTTTGGATATTGTATACCGCATCCTCGGTGTGACACGAAATTCTCACTTTTCGCATCCCGCAACATCTTCTTCATTGGAATTTGGATCCCATTCTTCACAGTCAAGGGGAACAAGATCTAACAATTCATCAACAAGACGGCTTACCTTAACATCTTGAAACTCATAATTACCTGAAGGAAGTTTAATAATCGTTCTCTTTATTGGCTCTGTGACTATTCGATCATAGTGATTTATCATCTTCGTCCCCTCGATAAAAGAAATTATTCCTTCATCCCTGCAATCTTCTCAAGGATTGAGATATCAGAGTATCTGTTTCTTTTTTCTTCAGTTTTATTATAGAATATTGGATTACAGAGATACATACGTCGATGAAGATCAGAAAACTTCTTTTCATTTCTTATCTGTAAATCAGCCCACTGATTTGAGCATTTTATTAAATAAGAACAAAGCTTATCCTTCACATCATTGTTTTTAATTAGCAGAATCCAGAGAGGGAAATATCCCTTTAGATTATAGTTTTGAATTTGCGTAATAAAGGAGTTAAATGATTTGTAAAGTGCAGAAGAGTCCCGATCAATGTTCAGACCCTTCTCCCAGCTTTTTAAAAAGTCCCTGTCAACCTTAACCCATTTATTCCATTTTATCCTTGAAGGAAACCTCTCTAAAACCTGTCTCATTGTTTCGCTGACGAAATAACATCTTAGTTTAACTTTATACCCATCTTCAATTTTATCCGTCATTGTTACGCTGATATTCTTTTCAAGAATTGAAATATACTGTTGTGGTTTAATTGATAATGACAATATCGATAGGACATCGGAAAAACATTCCTTTGTTATATATATAGCAGTGTCTATTAGTTTTCTGATTTCACCAGGATTATCATCGCAGTAAGATCTAATTGTATTTTCTATTCTAGAAACCGAATCAAGAAAAACTGAGTTCGTCAAGCACTTTGTAACCATCTCCCAATCATCTTTACTAATTATACTCTCATTCTTCTTGATTTCTTTTGTCCATTCTAGAACGTTTGTGTCAGACGAAATCAGTTCCCTAAGTATTCTCGTAAACTCAGAAAACAAATTGCGTTTTGCATTTGCACTATAGTATTGATAATCATCCTCGGGATGAATTTCAAAAAAAGCGTTATCTTTCTTGATGTTAAGCATGCATGTGAATAACTGATATATTCCAATTCCGCTTTCATCCGCAACCGAAATAAAATAACTTAATGAAAAGGAAATCGCATCCCACAATATTTCGTATCTTTCTTTCCGCAATCTAATTTCTCGTGGAAGCACATGGAAGAATTCATGAAGCAAATTAAATTGATTATCGTTTACCTTTGCTATATTGATCTCTGGGAGCTTTATCAGACAAACTTTCCCATGCTTCCTTCTCCCCTCGAATAAGACAATTGCTTCACAATTCCCCTCCGGAGTTGGATTAACACAAAAAGAATACGTTTTTCTTTCGCCATCCACTGTATATATCTTTGATAAATCATTGAGCAGGTTTGAGTAATATCCATAAAGTTTGGGAGATACATATGAGATTGCGGTTATTCCCGGATTCGATGGATTTGTAATTCTATTTGCGTTCCATACTGATTGTGAATCCTGCTCAATCATTCTCCAAAAAAAACCAATTGCCTGATCTATTTCATAGCAGACTTCCGTCCTGTAAGTCCGTATTTTTGCTATACTTTGATCTGTATAATTTAGATAGTCATCTATTCTGTCTGAAAAATGCTCAAGAAGTAAGATGTAAGATTCCTTATACACGCTTCTGTACTGAAAAGACAGTATATAATTTGAATTCAAAAGAATAGTTTCTATTTTTTTTATTCGATATATATAGTCTATGATTGCCACAAATTTATCTTTTTCTGCAATCTTTAGTTGTTGCTCGATTTTATGAATAATTCTATCATAGCTTCGTTCGCTGGACTCATTTCTTCTCCTCGAGTATTTCTGTTCTGATACTATAGAGCCCATGTTTTTTGATTTTCGCTGCAGTAAGGACTGCGTTTTCCCCGACATATATACTTCTCCAATCCTTTGTCGATAAACCATCTACATGTATAATCCTGTCATCAATGCCTAGTACACCATAGTCCGAAACCTTTTCCTCGCCATAATCAGTTTTAAGCTTTCTTACAAACTTTTCATATTCCTTATAATCTGAAACCTGACATCTCATTAGTATATTAACGGTTTCTTCGTTATCCACATTAGCAGCTCTTGAATCAAATAGAACTGTCGTTGAGCTGTGTAAAATCTGATTGTTAGGATTTGACAATCGAAGAAGAGCATCAAACTCTTTAATGTGTTTGAATCCAAAGTGATAGAATTTCGTTTTCAGACAAACCAGAACATCTCCACCATCTAAGGTATTGTACATGATCGAAACAGATCCATCAGTAAGAGAGTCGGATAAGACACTGGAAAAACTTGTTGTATTTAGCGTTTTCCTTGTAGAAATACTCGTAATGAATAAATATGGAAAGGATTCGTCGTCCCAAAACTTACCCTCGAGCTCATCTTCGGAATCATTAAAAAAACCAACGATGTATGCCCTTTCACCTTTTATCTTATCGCTGTTCTCTCTAATAATATAACCATAAGGATCTGAAACTATCTTTACTTTATCTTCATCGTTCCAATTTTCTTTAATTGACTTCAGATAATCGAAATAACCCAGGGCAATATATGCATTTTCAGGTTCCTTTTGTTCCCCTCTATCAACATTTACAAATTCAAATAATCTAATCATTGACTATCACCGTACAGTATCAAAGCTATATCATCAGATAGAGCTAGGTTACTTAATCTTAGCAGTGGATTATCTCGAGAGTTCTTTATGATTGTTTCGAACAACTGACTATCCTCATCGCTCAATATTCGCTTCATCAAATGTATGTAATCAGAAGATTTCTTCGTTATCAAAGATCCTATCTTCTGTTCACCTGCACTTCTGAACAACTCATAGACTTTCTTGTTTACTTCAGAAGTAACACCTTTTCTTCCATATCCAAGTTTTGATACCATTAATTCAAGGGTTACTCGCAATAGAGCAATGGTTTCATCATTAGCACTCTCTTTCAATTTATCCCACAAGCAATCAAACTCCGCAGGCATATCCGCACATGCTACCATAAGCGCTACACTAAGCACATCGTTCATCACAACAAATGCATGTTCTCCGGAAAATAGGCTTCTTGATCCTATTTTCCCCTGTAATCTTGCTACCATGTCATACAAGAAAGCCTGATCTGTTTGAGTCCTCTTCATCCAGCTCGAGATCACATCAAGACTATCAACACAATAATTCACAAGGCAATCCGATTGTGTACTACTTATGCATGTTTCTATTACTTCATAAATTGCAGCAAACTTTTCATTGATTGACTCCTCTCCATCAAGCATCAGCGGTATCAGATGGAAATAGCGATTCGTGCCACTCGACCCCTCTGTTCCTGATTGATTCTCTGCTTTACTCAGCCATTCCTTTTCAAGCGAACAAATGATTTCCAGGCAATGCTTCTGTGAGGTTATTCTTATACAATAGGTGATAAGTAGAAATTGAACAAGTATTGAGGATAATGCTCGAAAGTAGAATATTGCTACATACTCGCTATAGTAATCGTAAGTCATCAAAATGACAATGATGATGTTCTCCAGTACGCACAGTGGTATCATCATTGTCCCTACATCATACGCGATGATTCGTCTCTGCGCTACGCCATAATGCATCTGGTGCTGTTGGTTATAGTAGGAAACCAGGAACGCAGATAATACGGTAGTCAGTGTCCAAACTGCCGTCCCGAGGAAATCCTTGTTTTCACTGAAGCTTATTGATATGTCCTCTGCTTTTCCTCCAAAGAAGATTGCTATCAGAATGGGTTTTAAACGGTTCCACACGACGGGAATGCATGAAAGAATCTGAAAACCGAAGATTAAAGCACATAAAATGAATAGCCAATGACCAAATCGGAGTTTGACGTATTTGTCTCCGAGTAAATTTATTGCATCCTCTTTCACTTTCTTACTCCCTGTTGATTGCAGTATACAATTCAGCTGGACATGTACAAAGCATAAACAAATTAAATTGGCTGCATTACTTCATCTCGCTGAAAAGCAAATGTCCAGATACATTAAAATTCAATAAAGAAACACATTAAAACCCAATAATTCTGTTCTTCGTTCTCACATCAGTTGCCCATAATTTTCACTCTGCATAATCCGAGATTGATTTCCCTTTCAAATTCGCCAGCAGAATGTAACACACCGTTTCGTTTTCAACTTATGCTGTCTGGTAAACCGATTCGTCTTTGCTTCAGCCTGTTCAAACTGCCAGTTTGTCAGGCCTTCGAGTAACAAATTCAGTTTTATTTCCGCCTTCCATCCATTTTCCATCATCCACTTGGAATCTGCAGCAAGCAAGCCGTAAATCATCATATGAAATCGTCTCCCTTCTCGGTTCCGAAACAGGTATCCGGTATTCTGCCGAATGGAGATCCATCCAGGAATTGCTCATCATCAATGGACTTTGTTCCAATGGAACTGCATGAACACGGGTAAACATATCCCCCGGCAGCTTGGGGTATCATATACCAATACGTTTTGCAGTAGTCAACAAAAACTGGACACGAAATTTGAATAATTATTCAGTTCATAGTGCTGATGTAGCGGGACACCCGAACTGCGAAAATCGTGTCCTTTTTTTCTGAGAAAACAGTGTCCCAAATTTTGATAGTCCTCTGCGCCTTGTAAATCAAAGAAAGAAATGAATTGACTGCATTACTGCGCTCTGTAAAAAATAATCCAGGACCATTCACAAGAAACGATCCCATCAAAATTACCTTTTGTACAAATAAACAGGTATTATTTCTCGTGAATTGTATTCACATATGATATTTGGAAAAGACAAACGTGGAATTTCAAGGCTTCTAAGCTACGCCATCGTTGTGTTTATGCTGCATTTGGATATTGTATACCACATCCCCAGCGGGACACGAGATTCGCATTTTTCGCGTCCCGTAACAACTGTGTCCCGTTTTTTATTCCTCGCTATGCCTTTTAAATCAAAGCATTAAGCTAATTGATTGTAATGCATCGTCTTGTCAGAAGAAACGCGCTGAACCAATTATATAAAATTGATCCTACCATTTTTCCTTTGGTACAAGCAAATTACGAAAACTGTGTCCCGAATATTATTCTTTGTGAATTGCGTTTCTGTATGATATTTGAAAATAACTCAGAAATATCAACGATTCTACGCTGCGCAGATTTTGTTTCTATGCTGCATTTTGGACATTGTATACCGTATCCCCCAGTGGGACACGAAATTCTCACTTTTCGCGTCCCGCAACACTGCCGCTCACACCGTGGTCATCCTTTTCATGCAAACCCGGCATTTAGTGTAGTGGGACACCCGAACTGCGAAAATCGTGTCCCATATCTTTCTCTGAGAAAACTGTGTCCCGTTTTTTAATTGTTGCGGGACACCCGAACTGCGAAAACCGTGTCCCATATTTTTCTCTGAGAAATCTGTGTCCTGTTTTTTAATTGCTCGCTATGCCTTTTAAATCAAAGCATTAAGCCAATTGATTGTAATGCATCGTCCTGTCAGAAGAAACGCGCTGAACCAATTATGAAAAAATAGATCCTACCATTTTTCCTTTGGTACAAGCAAATTACGAAAACTATGTCCCGAATATTATTCTTTGTGAATTGCGTTTCTGTATGATATTTGAAAATAACGTAGAAATATCAACGATTCTACGCTGCACAGATTTTGTTTCTATGCTGCATTTTGGATATTGTATACCGCATCCCCAGCGGGACACAAAATTCTCTTTTTTCGCATCCCGCAACATCATTTCCTATATACTCATTTTCCAGAGATTTTCTGAATAAATCCCATAATTTGACATTTTTGCCGCTCTCCGGAGTGTTTTTTCTTGTCCGCACCTCCTCTCAGGAATTTGACTTTTAATAGTTAGTCTCGTAATAATTATTTCCCATGACTCGATAACGACTTTTTACTGTCAGATGAAATTATATATAATAAAATCTTAGTATATCTGATTACTCAATTAAGATATAAAAATAACGCATTGAGAATAGATAAAAAACCCGGGAAGCTAAATAAACAACCATAAGAATATTTCTGATACAATTTTGATGTTGCATTCTTGAGCTTACTAAGGAAGCAAAAATAATACGAAAAGTAGCCTTTGGTGGTGGACAATCTTTCCTCAATCTTTCCCCATCACTAAGAGCTCAAAAATCATCATACCATTTTTGTTTTATACATCCCAATTTAAAACAAACGCTCCATTTATTATACAACTTTATTCGATCTTGTCATTTACATAGTCATATCGTTTTTCATCTCTTTTAATACCACCGTAGCGTAGGCCCAGAAGGCTTGTTGCTAATATGCTGGTTCAATTTTTCTAGCAGCATCATAGTAATCATGGAGGGCTTTGATGGCTTTCAAGATCTCAGTCTGTTGTTCGTTTGTGATGCTGCATTTGAAGCTATTAAGATATTCTGGATTTATATACTGTTGATTGAGAGTCTGATCATAGAGTGGGTTCATCGGAGCTTCCAATACTCTCTGCTTTTAGAATTGCATCAAACGCTGCTTTTGCTAATAAGGGAGGCACAGCATTCCCAACCTGCTGCTGCTGGAATCCTATGCTACCACAAAATTTATACGAGTCAGGAAAAGATTGAAGCCTTGCTGCTTCTCGTACGGACAACCCCCTGTCTTCCCAAGGATGAATGATCATACTCTTGCGGTAATTACCTACAGTCATCGCCGGTTCGTCCTCTTTTAACCGCTTATATATACCCGTATGGCAACGTGATTTATCGGTATAATTCTTCATCAGTTCATCTGGAATATCCGTCCAATTCCCCCCCTGCGGGATATGTTTGTAGCGTTCAATCACAAAAGGAGCATTTGTTGACACTAAATGTCCCGAACACTCGAATCGTCCCGCCCTAAGCATTCTCGCATATTCTGACTTAGCTTCTTTGGGATAAGGGAGAACATCCTCGGATGATCCATTTAATAAGCTCGGCAGATCCTCCAATGCATCCTTGACCGTCACTGTTTTCGACTCATTGCTATGCATTTTAGGAATTCTTCCGTCTTTCGAACCAAATAAAAAAAAGCGTGTCCGCTTCTGTGGAACACCATATTCAGCAGCGCATGGTTTTATTACAGTACAAGTATACCCTATTTTTTCAAACTCTTCTCGAATCCTGCTCTCAAAAAATCCATGCTCTGTATCCATTATTCCTTTAACATTTTCAAAGACAATCCATTTCGGATTCAACTCTCCTGCCAAGCGAACAAATTCTTGAAACAGCCAATTCTTTTTATTATTCCTATTACGTGTTCTCTGATTTGATGTCGAAAAACCTTGACAGGGAGGGCCACCAAATAAAACAACGTCACCCTCAATATCTGACAAATCTTTATAATTTATCCTTTTTATGTCTCTATTTATTATTTGGGTATTCGGATGATTGGTTCTATATGTTTCTGCTGCATAGGTATCAATTTCCACAGCATATTTCACTTTTATCCCTGATAATTCAGCACCCAAAGACATACCACCAGCTCCAGCGAATAAATCAATACCACTCATCTGGTTCATGAATGGTATTCCCCTTCATCCAGCAGTGGTAAATCATCATACAATAATTCCTTACTAGATGATTTCCTGCATTTTATAAGTATTTCTTTGGCACTTTTATCATCCGGCTTTCGTCTCGTTACCCAATCAAACGAATTGACGCAATGACAATCTTCAACAACTAAGCCCTCCTTCTTGCACAGGGTCTTGATTTCATCCAGTGTGAAACGTCTGTCACGAACTATAAACTCTACAGGCATAGAAGTACCTGTTGTGAATTGTTCTCTCCTATAAATAGTGTGAGCATTCTCGTCTACAAGGTAATAGTCCGAATTAAAAATGTTACCACTTTTTTCCATCGTATTGCTTGGTGCAATTTCAAGTAGTTTTCCAGGCTCTTTTTCCAAATCAAAAACGTATTTAGCATGGGCCAGTGTGGATTCGTAGTTCATCACCGTTAAAAACACTAAACCTTCGGGTTTTACGTGCTTATATATGTTCTTTAGGATTCTACCATTCTCTGCATTATCAACATATGTTCCAATCACATCATATAAGCA
>Ga0310690_10003024_pt1 | contig 26079 bp, 35 predicted proteins | sample AusTroGonzalo_MG_2_FD_207661 | JGI IMG/M metagenome (GOLD analysis project Ga0310690, IMG submission 207661) | Bovine rumen microbial communities from tropical cattle in Woodstock, Queensland, Australia - Gonzalo_04 (v2) (version 2) | ecosystem: Host-associated > Mammals > Digestive system >... | reverse complement strand
ACGTTCTGCTGCTTTACGCCTGCCATTGTGGTTGCTATATATGATTTTGTTTTGCCGTCAAGCTTATCCCACTCTGCGGCAATTTCTTCCAGGATATCTTCCATATCGCGCCAGTTGCCTTCCTGGTCCATCAACACAACGTCAATCTTCGACAAAGCTTTCGCAATATCGTTAACCTTGGTTTCGTCTTCCTGGTTATAACCTGTCTGTTTGATCTGGTGCAGACGCGCAATAATTGTATTGAACGCAGTACCGATTGTCCGCGCTTCCTGACGTGTCGTCTCGGAAACTGTCGCGATATACGATGCCAGCCATTCCATGGATACGCCGAACGCACCGGCGGAAGCTGCAGCCTTCTGCATGGCTTCGCCGATTTCCTGGCCGCTTGTTGCCGCGTTATCACCGATATTCAGAAACACATCAGCAACACGCTGTGCTGCATTTCTGCCGTCTTCCGCTTCTTCTTCTACAAGATTCATGGAGTTCACGACTGCGGTAATAATTTCTGACGCATCCTTGAACTCAACGTTCGCAGCCTTTGCATACCGCGTTACATTAACAAGACGTTTCTCAATTTCTTCCGCTTCAAGGCCCTGGCGCGTAAAGTAAATTGCCGCATCCGCCATGTCAAGCGAACTGACATTCATATCAGCAGCAATCTGCCTGTATGTTTCAGCAAGCTTTGCAACTTCCTCATTACTCTTCATGGTGATCATCTGAATCTCATTCATCTTGTCAGAGTATTCAGATACGTATTCAACCATGTTTTGTATTAAGCTATTAATCGTCCGAATAACAGCCACCAGGCTCAAATAGCGTGTAACAAGGCTCTTGACCTGTGATTCAAGTTCGCCTGTAACCTGCACATTTCCTTTGACAACATTGTTGTGCTGCATTTCTGCAGTAGTACACTGATTAACAATATTCAGGATTTGTTGTTTCTTACTGGCTTCCATATCAGATGCATTGACGATCTGCTGAATGACGCCAACCTCTTCCATGATTTTGTCAATCTTTGCCTGTTCTGTCGCCATGCCAAGATTATTCTTCGCGTCTCTCTCCGCATTATACTTTTTAATTGCGTCTGTCAGTTCAATGTATTTTTGCTTCGCTTCAGCCAGCCAATCTGTCTGATATGGATTTTGTGTGGATATGTTCTGTTCAACTTCGTTAAGGTCTTTACGTGCCTGTGCAGCTTCTTTGCTTGCTTGCGCGGCTTCTCTTGCACCCTTTGAATAAAGGATAAAAGCGTCATATGCTTTCCCTGCATTTTGAGTTGCTTTTATATATTCTTCTGTGCCTTCCTTGCCCTCTGCCTCAAACTGTTTGACTTTTGACTTTGCTTCAAGAAGTTTAATATAAGCTTGAGTAGCTTTTTCAACCTCTTTTGATTCAGCCGTTGCTTTCGCCGCGTTCTGTACATTGACAGTTTTTGTGATTATCGCTTCATATTCTTTTGTTTCCTGCGCGGCTTTTTTTATCTTATTGGTAAGATTTCCAAGAGCACGTTCATACTTCTCGACATCTGCAGCAGCCTTTGCATAAGCCACACTGTCCTTCTGACCTTTCTGGTCAAGTTCATATAACTTTGCTTTTGCATTATATAGTTTTTCATACAATGCAAGTGCACTCTGTATGCTCTGTTTGCTCTTTTCGTCATCGGCCTTTGTCTTACCAAGTTTTTCAATTGACGCAACAGCCTTGTTCGTAATCTCTGTAATTCTTTTCTCACTCTGCCCAATAAGATTTTCAATATCTTTCAGTGATTCACGAACGGCAGCTGTTACTCTTGAACTTATATTTACTTTCTTCCCAACACCAAGGTCGCCAAGCATCTCATTAACTCTTTTAACAGCCTCTTCTACGCCCTTGGTATTAAGCGTCAAATTACCAATACATTTATCCGCCATGCCCTCACTCCCTTTATAAAAAAGTCCGCCAGCCATGGCGGGTCATGTTATTCTTTTCTGGCAAAACTCAGTATATTGTTTCCGACCTTCATGGTTCCGTTGTCGATCTTTTGCTTTTCTTCCTGTTTTTTCTGATTGATTGCTTCCAGCGCCTTGAACATCGTATCCTTTGTCATCTCAGCTTTCGCCATGGACTCAGTGATGTCCTCGCCGTTAAACAAAAATCCGAAACTCGTCTTGATCGCCTTCTTTAGCGACATATCATCTGTATACGTGTCAACAACCATATTTATGATTGCAATATAAACATCTTCCGCCTCGTAATAATCTTCCTTAATGCACTCGCTGATCTGACCAAGCAAACCGTTGTTGATTACGAAGTCGGCAACCGCTTCTGCATCAGCGTCATCCACGTTTACGTTTGTGTAGTAATTCATCATCGCCTTAATCTTCTCTGCGTAGATTTCATAGCTTTCATAGCAACACGAATCATCGTGTATCATGACACAGTTTTCAATGACATCCTTTGCCATCTGAACCTTATCCGCATACGATATATGATTCCGCACGGTAATCTTCGTGCCGTCATTGCCGACCAGTTCAGTCTCTTCATGCATATCCGCATATTTCTTGAAATCAATTTTCTTCTTTTTCATATCCTTATTCCTTTCCCTGTGCCGGCGCCCTCGGTATATCAACGCTGCCGGCTTCAACAACCCTCGCTGTACTGAAGAAATCCGCAAACGCCTGTGCCTGCTTGCTCGACATATGCTTACCTTCTCCGATCATCATCGGATTGCTTTCCATAATCATGTCCCAGCTCTTTTCGCAGAAACTGTTGCCTGCGTAATTTACAATCGCGTCATAGCTCAGTTTATGCCCGAGTTCTTCAAGCACGTCGCTGAAAAAAACATAACTCATTTCGTTAATCTGTTCTTCGTCAACCACTCCGAGGTGAGTCGCAATCAGTGCAACCGCACGGTCAAGCGTTAAGCCTCCCCCGGAGTCTTTGCGTTTTTTAGTTTTTCCTCAGTCTCTGTAATCTTGTTCACACGCCTGAAGATCTCAAGCATTTTATAGATCGTTTCGGAATCGATCTCGTCATAATTCTGCGTGATCAGTTCCTCATTATCCGTCACGGCTACCAGCCAGTCAAACAGTTTCTTGTCTCCGTCCAGCCCGTCACCGAAACTCTTTGGCCCCATCGCAAGGATGTCCGCGAGCGGATACATTTCCAATATATGATAAAACACAGCGGTTCTGTTCCGCTGGTACTTTAATTTCGTAGGTTTAATCTCGATCAGCTTCCCGCCGATCATCACGGTATTTTCCGGTATACCGATCTTCGGGAGTTCCTTGACAAACTCCATCTTTGCCGGCACAGGCACAGCTTCCTGTCCTTTGTCCGGCAGTTCTTTTATCTCCTGCTCTGCCGCAGGCAATTCTTTTTTACTTGCCATCTTCCTTACTCCTTTATAATTGTATAAAAAGAAAGAGGGGTTGCTTTTCTCACAGAAACAGCAACCCCGTCCTTTCCTCTAAAAATCCTTATCTGCCTGTTTAGGCAGATTGTTTAATTAGGCACTCGCAGAAGCTGCGGTACCTGCCATGGTCGTAATCCAGCCGACGCTTGCGGTAGCAACAGAAGACTTCGTCACGATGTTGCCGCTGCTATCCAGCGGTTCGTACACCAGGTCGTACATGCTCTTGGAGCCGAGTTTCGGGTCCATAGCAGCAAAGGTAAGACCGTTTGTCCTTTATGTTCACAACGATTCGCTATTTCGTTGCCGTCTTTCGACAGCCCTATGTTACCATAGGGAGCAGACTATATCATGCTCCCGGAGGGAGCCTCGCCATTTCAGACGCCAATCGCTTGCGTCTTACTCTCATATAGAGATAGTCGTTAGGCTTTTAATTTAGCACGGTAGGTTATCCTGCATTTCAGCAGGACGTTCCCCGTTTAGACGAGTTTTCAAATAACATTACTGTTATAGGGGCCTATATAGGGTTAAGCCGCCTGTTTATAGCTGTTGCTGAATCCGGGCAGCGCGGTTACGCGCACACGCGGAATGTACAGGTGCAGGAAGGCCTTGATCGCCGCGTCCGCACAACTGGTTCCGTCAGAATACCAAATGTTCATTTGAATTCGCTACAATTCAAACCGTTGCAACCCAGTTATATTGCAACCGCTGCATGTCACCATGCAGAGCAGACTATATCATGGTCCTGTGATATTTCTTCACAGGATCCCTACCACTTCAAACGCCAATCGCTTGCGTCTTACTCTACTCACTTCTTCACGCATAATGCGCTATGTTTTCGATAGTCGTTAGGCATTTATTAAATCAAGCATATTCCCAATGATATCCTTTTGTTTTTTCAAAATTACCTCTGCAAGCGTTTGAGATATGACTTGAATTTGATCCACACCATCTTGCAGCATCTCCGCATGACTCAAAAATTTGTCCTGTTTCAACACACAACACAGGACGCTTTGGATTTCCTCCGCCGCGATATCCGTGTCCCATATTTGCCTCTGATATTTTCTTTTTTGTTTCTTTTGTCATTTTCGGAGCGTCTCCGCCATTCTGAATGTTGTAACCATACTCGTCACACTGCAACATTAAGTCGGAAATCAAATTCTTTTCTATCTCTTCTGCTTCTTCTTTTGTTATATTGTCAACCAATACTCTATGGTCAAATCCATCCCACCCATATTTCTTGATTGCATGATTAAATTTTGTACAATGTCGATAGCCTTTGCTCCAACGATGTGCGGCGCCTTTTCCTGTTATACCGACATACATTTTTCCATTAGTAAGATTAGTGTGCATATATACACACCAGTTTCTTTCTTCCTATTCTTTTCTCATATATGCTCTTTCTGCTTGATTTAAATTTAGCACGGGATTGTCTCAGTGAGAGTTTCCCCGTTTCAGTAGGTTTTTCAATGCACCTTTAAGCGCAAAGCCTCAATTCTTGTTTAAGGGGCCAATGTGCAAAGAGCGAACCCTTCGCAGTGGTGGACGTGGTCTTAACCGGCACCTTGGAAGACCCGACAACACGGCGCTGATAAGCTACACGCACAACCTGTCCGACCGTTACGTCGCCCTCGTAGAACTCGATAACAGTCTTGCCATCGGTGTCAGCTCCGGACTGGGTAATCGTTACCTTGTACTTACCGGTCGCAGCAGCAGAGTCTTCCGTCAGGCCACGGATAACAACAGAACCCTCTTTGACTTCGTAGGGGATGTTGATCTTCAGGCCGGTTTCAACGTCGAAGCGGTTGGACTCCAGCATACCGAAGTCTCCGGCTTCCTGGGTAACGCCGTTCGCCATTTCAAAGATCTCCAGGGTGAACTGGGAACTTTCAAACGTGAACTCGAGTGTAGAGTCTGTGTCGATGTACGCCAGCGGGAAGTTGCCCTGTCCGCCGGTGATCGTGATCATATTGTGACCAGCGGTCATACTCGCGGAATTCAGTTCGTCATACGCGAACACAGTGCCGTCGCAGCGCACAAACTCAATGTTCGGAACGTCCGCAAGATAGCCATTATACTTTTCGATATAAAGCATAAAGCGTTTTCCTCCTTGAAAAATATATTGACAGACAGTGATCCGCTCCTCCTATAACGGTCAACCGTCATATCGTCGTCTTGTAAAACAAAATCAGCCTGTACAATTTGTAGCCGACTGTCTTTGTCCACTGATCGTATTCGTCTTCATACTGGAAATGCAGGTTCTCGCAGTTCCATCTGCGCAGAAGCAAATACTTGATTCTTTCGGCGACCATCACCTGCCGGCTCTTCAGCCGGTCGATGTCAGCCGTATGTTCAACATCTTCCTTGATAAAGATATCAAACGTCTTGTATTTCCCATGAACACCTTTGTTGAACGTATCAAATCCCTGGTCGTCATGGCATACAACACGAACCTTTTCGTTTGTCAGCAGTTCATCCGTCGAACCGTCGCGAATAAAATACTTTTTCCCAAATGTAACAATATCTGTCCCAACAGGAACCAGCATCAGTTCCTTCAGTTTATCGTCAGGATAGATGACGTTGCGAACAACATTGTTCCAGTTATCCTGCCATGTCCGTTCCTTCTCGACATAGCGGTCTGCAAATGCCATCATCATCACCCCTCTGTAATAAACTGCGAATAGTCAATTGAATCCATCAGGTCGTCAAGGCTTCTGTCAAAATCTCTCAGATATGTGTTGATCTGTTTTTCAAAAATATTGTCAAGCATATGTCTTGAACGCCCGAACCCGCTTACCTTTTCAAACTGCATCATGCCGTCCGGCATCATTTGCGGTTTTCTCGGCGAACCGTCCTTGTTTACGGCGGGACTTATATGCATACTGTTTACATTTTTCGTCCATGTTTTACTGCCTGGTTTTGTCATCAGAGGTCCGCTTGTCACGTTACCGTGAAGCACGACCATTGTCCGCACAAAGACCTGGTCGTTAAATCCGCCGAGCTTATCCTCGTCAATGCCGATCACAAGCTCAACTTCAGTTCCCTTGATCGTCCTCGATATTTCCTTCACCTGGTCTGCCGCAGTCTTGCGCATTACGCCGCTGCCGTTCCCGTTCGCCATGATCTCGTTCTTCATCAGAACAATGACGTTTCTCGACAGCCTGTCAAGCGCGATATCAAGGCATTTGTAAAACTCGCTCATATATGCTTTTGTGTCAAACCCGAGTTTGTTCGGGATAAAATCACTCATCGCCGTTCACGCTCCCGCCGGCAACACGTTTTGCGTTCAGCACAAGAATTCCGTAATCCCTGTCGATATTTACTTCCGCAAGCGATATATTCATCACGCGGTATGTAAAATCGCCAAGGATAAACTCGTCGTCGAGCCGGATCATTCGCGTTGTCGGATTCCACTGGCACGTAACGGTAATCAGGTGGTCAGGATGCATACCTGCCTGCATGCTTGCTCCGCTGTAGTCAGGGCGTCCTGCGTACTCTGTATGATTAACAGGCAATCCTGCAGCAATAGGGCGCCTCCCGCCCTCGCTGATAAGGATTCCCTTCTCGTCTGTTTCGTCTGTAAACTCCCTGGTAATATCAATTACAGCATTGCATTCTGTGCTCTGTGTTGCCTGGTTGTTTGCGTGAAGCGTGATATTCCAGTTCAGCATAAACAGCGTCCCGTCCTCGCGGATTACGTAGTCGCCCTTCTGCACTTCATGCGTATAGTCGGTCTTGAAGTTCGTGCTCATATCGGAGTTACCGATCTTGGATTTCCAGTCAATGGAAGTCTGTTGTGCACGGATATATTCGGGTTTATACTGGTCTGTAATTTCATACGTTCCGTTTTCACTGAGCGCATAGTACAGGTTTTCCGTTTCCCCGTCCTCGTTCTCTTCCGTATGAATCCTGATAATCCTGCATCCGCCGCGATACATACTCTTCAGCTGGTACTGCGTCAGTTTCTTCAGGCTGTCTTCCGTCTGTGTGCTGACATAATACCAGTTATGGATCAGTTCAAACGTCCAGTTAACATTCGGCACATCATGCCGCAGCAGCCGCTCAAAATCCGTGTGTATCCTTGCCGGAGGTTTGAAGTTCTCGCGGCTCTGCCTTTCTTTGAACGGAATGGTTTTCTTTGCGTTCCGGATATCAGTTTCCCGGTCCCAAACGACTTTCGCCATAATCAGCATCATCCTCTCCGTTCAGAAGTCGAGCCATATACCTGGAAAGCGGCTCTCGTGTCCGCAGCGTCAGGTTCGATGTCAGCCTGCCGATCTCGCCTGCCTTGTCCAGCAGCTTATGTTTGATCCGGCTGAATACCGCAAAACTTTCGTCGCTCCATTCATCCTTCGGCTTGTTCTTATTGGCAATATATCCGAGCGTTTCAACTTCTCCGACAAGCCCCTGCAAATCTGCGCGGATCGTATCGACATATTCCGGCAGCGTATAAGTCTTTGTGTATGTCGGCTGGAGGTCTTTATCCCGGTACGTGACGCGCACAAGGATTTCCTGTACTACATCTTTCATCCGGTCACCCCCAGCTGGTTGAACCTGACCATTCTGGTCCATACAACCGCCTGTTTCGCCTGCCTGTCCTCAACCGTCGCCTTGATATTCTTATAAGGCTTGTCTCCGTGCGTGACAGACATTGCGTCCGTTGTATAGGACTGCAGGTCGTCCACATTGGACAGCGCCAGGTTATAGAACGCGATCTCGCCTTCCAGAAGAACCCATTCCTGTTCATCCAGTTCAAGCGTCTCCTCAAAGAACACGCCCTCGATCACTTCTGTCTGCGGTTCGCCGCCCTCTTCTTCCGGCGGTATTTCGACCGTCATTGTTTCTGTAAACATGTCATCCGAAAACTGAAAGGTCCGACCGCTGATCACATACAGCATGCGAATGGCGTCACACAAAATATCGATCAGATCTGTGCTTGTCAGTTCCTCCGGAATCTCCTGCCATTTGATCCGTCTGTGCAGTCGCTGTGCCAGCTTTATAATATCCGTCACAGGCACTCACCCTTTCATATATCTGTTTATTCAAAGAAATTGTACTTTGGCATTTTCTCCTGAAGCACCTGGATTTTATTCATATTCAGGTTCATTGTCTTCGCGACCTTTGCGATCTGCGCCATAACGTCAGGATTAATCTCTTCGGAATTCAGCCATTTCTTCAGCTGGTTTGCGTTTCCGGAAAGCTTCTTTTTAATATCTTCATCGCTCATAAAGTTAGCGTTGTTTTCCATATCAATACCCATGGTGTCCGCCAGTTCTTTCTGCTTTTCGCCGGCAAGCCGCAGCACTCCGCTCTGAAGCAGCGTACTTGTCGCCATCAGGTAATCAATCTCGTCCTGCGTTACCATCGTAAACGAGTGCGGCAGGATATTCACGCCGTACGGTTTTTCCGGCGTAATAATTCCGACGGCATAATCCTTCGGGTTATTCAGTCTCATTTTTTCATTCATATCGTTTTCCTCTTTCCTTTATTTGTAAAATAAAGGGGCGGGACTCCAGGACAGAATCCCGCCCCCAGTCGAGGTCAGTTATCAGCCGACACTGGAATCAGCATACATGCTCAGGTAAGGACGTACGCCCTTCGCGATAGCAGCATTGAAGTACTGATCCAGGCGGATCTCCCAGCTGAGATCATCGATGTTCGTGGCTTCAGTGGAGAACACGTCGCCCTCGAACACGACCTTCAGCGGACGCATACCTGCGTCGATGCTGGTCGGGACGATGAACAGCTTTTTCTTGTCGAACAGGAATCCGTCGGTTCCGTCTTCCTTCAGGGGGTTCAGCAGCTGAACAACCTGAGCGGACAGATAGGTACCGATCACGGCATTCTGGTTCTGCTCGTTGATGATATTGCCGGCAAACTGCATGGCGCCGGAAGTAGAATTCGCCACGAAACCGGTCAGCTGCGCAATACCGGTCGTCTCACCGATGTCGCCGAAGATGATGGCGCCGCCGGTACGTACCCAGTGCATAACCATGGGATCCAGCGTGGACTTCACCAGACCGGAACCAGTGCCGTAGTAGGGACTTCCCCAGTCATCGGCAGCATTCACCAGGACGTTTTCGATGAAGGCGTTCATAGCGCATTCCATCTGGAAGGAAGCATCGTTGATCACGTCGGCAGCATTGGCCAGACCATTCTGCAGTTCAACGATATTGATTACCGGACGAGCGGACACAGACAGGGTTTCCAGGGAAACGGTCTTGTGGGCATTCTTGGTCCGGGGAGTGGTAGCGCCCTTGGCCTGGATGAAAGCCTTAATTCCGGGCAGCTTCACATCAAACTCAGCCTTGTCGCCGAAACCGACGCGCTTGACGTCAGCCAGGACATCCAGGTAGTTGGTGTCGCGCTTGATGATATCATTCACGGCAAACTTCACGAGCTGCGCGATCTGATACTTGTTATTGGGATTTGGATCACTTGCCAGATCCCTGATCAGCTTATCGGCGTTCTCACGCACGGCGCTGTCAATACGCTCCTTGCGAGCTTCAGCAATCGCCACATTGACGATTTCACTGTCTTTATAAATCTGAATAGCCATTACAATTTCGCCTCCTCTCTATTAAGCTTTCTTAACGATCGTACCGCCGGTGGTGGGCTTCACGGTGTCGCCGACAGCCAGGGTCGCCAGCACTTCGCTCGTCACACTCACGATCAGTTCGTCGTTAATATTGGGACGCCGCATTTTGACGTAGTGTCCCGCAGGAATAGAGTAGGTGGTCTGGTCGAAGTCCTTGTCACCGTAGTCTTCAAACTCGTTCTCGGTCACATAAATCTCGGCAGAACCGGGTTTAACGCATACCAGCACAACAGCGGGGAGTCCCCACAGCGTGGTCTTTTCAAGTACGCGGAATTCGGCGTCGCCGGCAGAACCCAGCGGCTTGACGCCATTGGAGCCGTCGATGTACACGAACAGCCCGTTGGTGAGTTCCTGATAGGCCTTGTTGGAACCGTCATAATTCCACGCTTCAGCCCGTCTGAAATATCCAGCCATAAAGCAATTACCTCCGTAATTATTTATTTTTGCGGCTCAGAAGTCCGCCATATTTATCATCACTGACTTCCATCTCTACGAAACTCGCGAGAGTAATCGTCTGCTGCACAGGTTCGTTTTCCTCTTCCTGTTCTTCAGCCATGGCCAGTTCAGCAATTTTCTCATAGTCGAGTTTTTCAATAGCCTCCGCTACAGCAGTGTCCGTTGTGTTCAGACCCTGCTTCTCCGCAAACGCCTGGGCGCATGCGCGTTTCTTTGCCAGTGCTTTCTCTTCCTGTTCAGCAATGATCGCGTCGTACTTACCTTTGATCTCTTCAAGCTCTGCGATCCTGTTGTCCAGTTCGGCAATCAGGTTTCCAGCGTCTTCCAGCGTCTCAATAATCCGTTCGTGATATTCAATTACATGCACGGGTTCTCCGGTATACGGACACTGTTCAACACTCTCATGCGTATCGACGGAATGCTCCAGCACTTCGGCGTTCGCTTCCTGTGTCTCTGCGACAGCTTTCTTCTGCTCGTCGTCAGGATCGATTGTCGGCGCGTCTTCCGTTGTGTCGTCATCGTCGTCGCCGCTGTCGTCGTCTCCGCTTGCGCCGGAACCGCCGCCTTCGCTGGCACCTTCTCCACTTCCTTCAGAGGCGCCTTCGCCGCCCTCGGAAGCTTCCTCGCCGCCGGTTTCAGAAGCACCTTCGCCCTCGGCAACCGCGACAGCATTATCTTCTGCTTCCGCAACCGCCTCCGTCTGCTCGGCCTCCGCTTCAGCTTCTGCCGTCACATTCTCTTCGGTCACTTCAGCAGTGATTTTTTCTTCTTTTTTCATAAGGGTTGTCTCACCTCGCATTGCTGATTTCTCACTCTCAGCAACGATTTCGTCGGAATCATCGGCAACCGAAGCAACCATATCCAAGGCAGTAGCATCAGGTACAGCAGGTACAGATACAAGCGCAAGTCCAGTCAATGCGTTTTCTTCATTAGCATCAATATACAGAATTCCATCTTTTTCAATGGTATATTCCGGATTGTATTTAATCTCAAAACTCACATTTAACTTTTCAAGCTCATACAACTCAGCCAACCTGATACATATTTCTTGTTCGCGCTTCGGAACACGAGCAGTTGCATACAGGGAAATAACACCATTGTTATCAGTCTCTGAATAGAAATCTGTCAGACTCCCAATTTGTGTCGAAGAAAACCTCTTTGTTACCCTGTTATACATATGTCCCAAATTGTCGTAATTCCTTGCAAGAAGATTTTTGACATCCGCGTAAAACGGCAAACATTCAAATTCGTCCTGACGATTAATCAGATCACTAATGAAACTTGCCGTAACTCCCTGATTATTTCGATTACCGGTATTATCCGCTAACTTCAATCTAATAGAAAGAAATACGGGATTAAGTTTTTGATCTTCTTCAGAAATCATTGCTTCCGAAGCAAGGAGTACCAGCTTTTTCTGTTCGTTCTCCATGCCAATCATTCCTTACACGTCTTTAACACCAGTAGGAGGACAGGCGCCAAAAACTTGAAGTAATATATAACAGCCTTTCGGCTTGCTATCGGAAGTTATTTTTCCAATTAAAAAAGCCCTCCGGTTAAGGAGGGTTATTCTTCAGGTTCTTCAAATGCTTCGTAGAAAACTTCTTTCGCTTCCTCACTCAGCCATCCGTACCGCTCGTTATCCTCGAGCAGCGTAATCGCATAATCCAGCGTGTATTCGCCGCTGCGCACACAGTTAATAAATGCGTTAATTGTACGCCTCTCGCGCTTCGTCATTCAGTATCACCCCTTTAATGTTCAAGCACCAAGGCCTGAACCTCGGCGATCTTATGATCTACATACAGTTTTGTATCGCACGGATACTTCATATACCCGATCTTTCCGCCGCTCACGTAGTACGTGTTTTCGCCAAGCTGTACGGTCGGCGTATACGGATCAAGCGTATATTCAATCGGTTCCGCAAGAGGTACGGCAATCTGTATCGTAATTTCTGTATTAACCCAGTCTGTCTGCCGCATATGGTACTGGTCATATCCAAGATACAGCAAGTCGTTATCTCCTGTCGTATCCACACCGAAACTTGTGCCGATATTCAGCACCTGGTTTGTGAACACCTGCGATACATTCTCGCCGACAATCTCTTTGATACCGCAGTCCTTCCATCCGGGCTGCACTTCCATATTGTTCATGTCAACGCAGCGTTTTGTAACCAGTACCCTGTCAACCGTCAGCTTTCCGGTCATCGGATTAAACGTTCCGCCGTATACAACACCCGCTTCATTTTCCCAGTCTGTCACATACGTATTTACGCCTGCATCGGTAATATGAATCAATGTTACGCCGTACACGCCACTGATTCTCCGGATATTCTGCGGACCCGGCGCACCGCTGCCTGCCTGAACAGGATCAATGTCAATCCTGATCTCGTCCACACCAAGGTTATCTGCGCCGTCATAGATTGTAATATCGTCAGAATTCGTCCGCTCGTCATGAATGGAAACGAGCGTGGAAGTGTCGCCTGCCGGCAAACCAAGATTCAGTTTCGCAGTACTGCCTTCCCATGTGACGCTCGCCGTTGCTTCCGCGCCGGGAGCCAGTGTTGTAACCGTTCCGATTGTCAGGTCAAATCCGCTTGTGCCGTCCGCTTTTACGCCGGTATTCACAAATTCGCCCTGTTGCGCGTCGTACACCATCCAGTATTTATCATCATTAATATACGGATACTTCAGCACGTTTTCGTTCGTTTCCTCAACTGCTTCAGCCAGCGCTTCCAACGCTTCCTCAATCGCCCTGTGTTCAATCGGCGTGATCTCTTCCTCGTCGATTGCAGCCCTGTCAATCACGGGAATATGGATGTGATATACGCTGAATCCGTCGTCTTCTGTCGTATGCATATACAGGTACGCGTGGATATCTTCACCGTTCCGCAGGTATTCGTCTGGGATAGCGACGCCTTCCGCGCCGCCTTTAACGGTCTTGTTTGCCGCGCTTGTCGTGTTTCCGAACTGTACTTCATATTCCTCCGGCAGTGTCACGCCGTCAATGATAAGCACCAGTCCATAGTCATACTGAAATGCCGGGTCAGTCTTGACGTATGTCTTCTCACCGACATGCGCCGTAATTATATTGTCTCTCATACTGCATCACCGGCCTTTACTCTTGTGGTACTGATCCATCGGGACTGGAAGGTTTAGGATTCCGGCCTGTTTCCGAATTGCCGGGATCACTCTGCCGTTCCGAATCGTCCAGCGTCGGACGCCCGATCGGCACGTCCTCGTCACCTGACGGTTTAGTTGTATTGTTGCTTTCAGCAGACTTTCCTGGCGCCAGGAAAACATCAGCCATTCCGTTGTTCTGCTCTTCCTTCTTGCGCTCAAATTCCGTATTAATATCAACATTATAGGAATCAAGCAGCGTCCTCGTACTCAGTACGCCCTTCTCGTACAGCTTCATGCACTCTGCCTGGAAAGCCGCAACCTGCGTCAGGTCGCTCACCGGCATATTGAATACAGGAAGTTTTTTGTCGTTCGATCTTGGCAGTCCGTAGGGCGATCCGTTCACCGCACGGATAATCTTATTCATTACCTTGCACAGGCTCTGCCGCGCCGCGTTAATGCGCATCGAAACAAGTTTTGTGCTGATCTGGCTTGTGCCGAAGGATACCGCGTTATCAGATCCGGACGAAACCGTTGCGTTAATACCGAACGCGCTCAGGATTGATTCGTTGACATTGCGGTATTTATCCGCTTCATAGAAATGATCCATGTCCGGCTGGATAACCTGGTACTTAACGCAGTCGTTTGTAATCGCGACGCCCGTTCCTGCTTTCATGGCACTCTTCGTAATACCGAGCACAGCGTTCAGGATTGGTACGTCAACAACAATATTGCTATCCTTCGGTGAACCTACGGCGCCATGCACAAAGCTTGCCGCAGCAAGATTCAGCAGCGCGTCTTCCTGGTTCCTGATCAACGCTTTCTGCGCCAGAGGAATCAGCGCCGTTGCGATCAGCGGGATCGCGTACCTGCTCCATTCAGGCTTGTCGCCCTGCCAGAGCCATGTGTTTTTCGGATCAAGCTGTACCCATTCAACATTCTTTTTCAGCGCTTCCGTCACTTCTGGCGGATACCCGGCAATCCGGATTTTCATATCCTCGTCGTCCAGGAATTTCTTCCACGACTTCTGCGATGATTTCCGCAGGTCCTGTTTCAGCGACTTGGCGTTGAATTCTGTCAGCGGGTTTCCGTTCACAGCCACGTTGGTAATCCGCATCAGATGAGGCGGCAGCGTTACAAGGTCGCCGTCTTCCATCAGCGAGAAATATACATTATAGAATACATAATACTGGTAAAACCAGCTCCTGAGCTTTTCGTTCAGCGAAATCCGCTCAAACCATTCTTTGTACTTTTCCTGTGTCTGTTCTGTACCGCCAGTCAGGTACCAGCCGTCAATCATGCTGAACGGCACAAGAATATGCCTGATCGCTCCGCCGACCAGGTCGTCCGCGTCAACGAAGTAATCTCCAAGCTCATAGAATTTATTGATATTCTGCTGCTTCTGTTTCAGCAGTGATTCGTAATCATAATCGTTCAGCGAACCGTTGAATGTAATTGACCTTTCGTTGTATGTCGAACTTACATCAGCCGCCGATTCCGCAACCGCGAAGGCGGAAGCATTGGGCTTCTTATCTTCATATGCACTCATTGTGTTTACCTCATTAGCCAATCATTCCACCTCCTGTTATCGTAGTGATCCGACAATCCCCCATTCCATGGATGAACCGCCGCGCATCAGGTTCCTTTTCCGCGCTTCTTCAAGCCCGGTAATATAATGAATTCCCATCATAAGGGAAGATACTCTGTCCTTGTGCATCGAACTTTTCGCGCTATCATACAGCACATTGCCGTTCGCGCCTTGGCGTCCAATAATGTTGCCCATCTCAATCTGCAGTGCGTCAGCCTCAATAAAGATTGCTTTCTCAGCGACCGTCAGCTTCCTGCCGGTTCCTTCAGCGTCATCGTCGCTTTCCGCTATCTTATTATTGATAATATATCTCGAATTGATCGGCATCTGGATGCTTTCTTGTTCCAACGCAACCGTTGTAAAGTTGACCATCTGCTGGTTCAGCAGGTTTGTCGCGATAAACGGATGAATCAGCGGGACAGCGTTGTCAATAATACTCGGCTCGTCGTCACGGACAAGCGGCGGATATTCCTTCCCGGTACCGGGATCTGTCCACGGTTTGCACATAAACTGCGGGAACGCATCGCCAAGTCCGCGTACGTCAACGACTACCTTGATCGTATTCGGAAACAGCACAAGGTTTTTCCTGACTTCTGTTGCCAGAGCGTCCAGTCGTTTTCCTTTGAATGTCTGAATCCTTACAATCTGTTTCAGGTATCCGCCGTTCTCCAGTTCAACAAGCTTGAATGTTGTCAGCGCAGCATTATCTGCGTTGCTTGCGGTCGATGTCGCGATATCCAGCGACATGACATACTCGACGCTTGATTTTGCAGGCTGCGCAATTTCAACTTCACGCAAAGTCCTGCACTTATCCGTAAGTTCAAACGGGAATATGGCGCCTTCTGCAGCGCCGAGAAATTTGGATTCATATTCCATCATGAACTTTTCTTCTGTCATATCCTTACGCTGGTCGTCAAAATATGACTGTTTTGATATTCCCTCACGGACAGCTTCCTTATAACTCATTGCCCAGGCAAAGCATCCTTTTTCTCCAGCAGACATCCGCTTCAGAATGTTCACAAATGAAGTATAGAAATAATTGTTCTTCAGGCATGCAGAAGTAATACTGATAATCTTGCTGTCATAATCCTCGATGCCGCGCTGGATGCAGATATCACGCGTTTCGTTCATGATCGGCTTTGCAACCGCGTCCAGGTCGTTCTTGGCAATCTCCGGCGCCTCGTCACAAATCAGGATCTTTGCGCGGTTACCTCTCAGCGTACCCATCGAATAGCTTTCAATCTTGCTTCCGCTCTTCAGCCAGCAGACGCCCTTGTGCGGATTAACCTGCACAGGCTTGTTATGTCTGCTCGCGTTGATCTCCCGCAGCACGTCCGGATATCCGATAAACTTTTCTTCGATCTTTTTAATCACCAGGACTGCCTGTTCTGCAGTACTGGAAATTACAGCGATCGAACTGTTCGGATAAAGAACGCCAAGCGCTATCGCACAAATTGCGATCACCCATGTCTTGCCGGCGCCACGGTTTTTTACCAGGTCAATGCTCTGGAAATTTCCGAGAATTCTCGCGTCAACACGCTGGCTCGGTTTCAGTTTAATTTTGAAGTAATCTTCAATAAACCGGTCAAGATGTGTCCGCCAGTACCATATCTGCTTTTGCCACGCAGCATAGTTTTTAAGTTCCCTGATCTGCGATGCTTTGTCTGTCGCAGGCATCAGCGGATATCCATTCCGATTGATTCAAGTGTATACTTGTAAGCCTGGATTACCTTGTCGATATCGTCATCAGGGAACGTATAAGGATTCTCGTCAAGGTATCCCTGCGTCTCAAGCTTCAGGATAATCTCGCCAAGAGAACCCATGCCGGTACTCTCTCCGGGCTTCCGCCGGCATGCAGCAAAATTGGAACTCTTGGAAAGATCATCGAAAATTTTCTGCGCCTTCATGTATTCGTCAGGTGTCCCCTGGCCACGGCGCATCCTGTCTTCCGCAAGGTCAGCGTTCAGCGACGCCTTGATTACCTTGCGCGTATAGTCCTGCATATTGATGTTGTCAAGCACGAAGTCTTCTGAATACTGAACGTACTTCTCGTTCATCCATTCGACCTGCTCCGGCGTGAACCATCCCTGCCAGACTTTATCGTAATACGGCTTGTTCCGCTCGTCCGTAAACTCGTGAACTACTTCGTCCCGCGTCGAGTCGGCAACATGAATATTTTCAATATATTCATACGCATAGCCGTTATTTTTGAGCATTAAAAAAGCCCTCGCTTGCGCGAGGGATTCTTCTTCTTTTTTCTTTTCCGGAGGCGTCATTGGGTTCAGGTAAACCTTGTTGTTGTTCAAGTCATACGCCGCTTTCTTCTTCGCGGCTTCCCATGCCTTCTCCTTGAATGCTCTGTTGTTTTCAAAACAGTAACGCTTTACTGTCTCTTCGTCTTTGCAAAAATCTCTTGTGCACTCCGTACACCAGGCATCCCTGTACTGCTGGGAAGCCCAGAGCTTGTTTGCACTGAATTTTTCCAGCGGCAGGATGCGGTTGCACCGGATACACAGTTTTCCTGATATCTTTTTTCTCGGCATCCTTTAAACCTCTGTTTCTGCGTCAGGAAAGACGGATCGGATAAACGCACCTGCGTCCGTATTCTCTTTCCATAATAATCGCTGTCGCGCCGGCAGGCGAACCGTAACCTTTGCTCTGCGCATACGGATCGATCCCGCACATACTCGGCACACGCTCGATCAGCGTATTCCCTCCCGGATTAATGCCGGAAGTAAATGTCTGGCTTTTATGTAAATGTCCGCACATCACCACGTCAATCTTATTGTAATAAAGATTCTGGTGATCACGGGCAATGTTTTCTATATTGTCCCCTTGTCCATGGATCAGCATAAACTTATATCCAAGGACATCAACCATCTGCACCATCGGCGCATCGTCCTCAAATACAAGAATCTTTTCATTATCGACGAAACGTTCATACAGGTAATGCATCACAATGCGTTCCATGTTTTCTTCCGGGAATTGTCCGGCCTTTGACCCAAGTGGCCTGATCTCCCCATGGTTTCCACGGACAGCATATACACGAACCGGAAGCGTTGTCGCCGTACTGAGCGTCACAAGCCACTGGCAAAGATATTCGCTCAGATACATGGCGCTTTCAATAACACCGTATTCAAGCCGTGAAATCTGGCTGTTTCGCAGCATGCCGTCCAGCATATCTCCGACAATCATCACCGTAATCATTTCCGGTCTATGGGTATCAACAATTACCTTAACCTCTTCAATAAGCTTTTCCATCCTGCTTTCAAACACGGTTGAATCATAACTGTTCAGGACTTCGTCATACAGTCCGCGTACTGTAAAGTTTGCGCCGTAGTGGAAATCGCCTATACCAAGGACGAGTTCTTTTTCTATGTCCTTCGGCTGTGTTACAGGTTCAGCGCACTTGACTTTTATTGCCGGAAGTCCGGCGATTGCGTCCTTGATCGTTTCGCGAATCAGTTCGCTCCTCGATTGTTCGCGCAGGTCTTTGCGGATATTACGCTGCAGATCATAGAGCTTCTGGCGCTCAACATAACCGTCCATAACGTCGCGGGTTCCAGCGCCGTCAATCGGGAAGCACATCCCGGAATCACCGGCAAGCTTTACGCCGACGCCGGCTTTCCGAAGCGTTTCCGGATTACAATCGAGATCATAATCCACGACCATGTCGCACCAGTCTTTATCCAAAACCCCGTTTTTCTTATCCAGTATCTCCTGGACAAGATCCGCTTTTTCCTTCATATCGAGCGATTCAATTGACCGGCTCAATCCCTTCACTTCCTTTTACAGTGGACCCCCGTGGCACGATCACGCTAAGGCTCCCATCCAGCAAGGCCCATTATCAGTTCAAGACCCTATATTCTTTACATCTTCTTCGCTATGTATTATATGATTTGCTGTCAGGGTCTTTATTATGTAGCAAGACGCCGGTGTTCATATCTATATAGAATATATTGCTGCAAGCGTCTTTGGTCGGCGTCACAGGAATTGCACCTGTATCACAACGGGTTAGGGCCGTCCGCTCTTCTCGTTGGCGTACACGCCGAAAAGGAAACCCAGGATAATGCAGGCATTTCCCCGGGCGGCATTTCTGCCTGATAACAATAATGCAAGACGCAGCAAAAGGCCGACCATGGTGCGCATTGTGAAGAGGCGTGGTCGGAACTATAATACATTTTTCATCTTATATATATAATTGCTGTGTGCGTCTTATGCGGCACGGGTTTTACGTCTCCGACCCGACGAAAGAAATGCTGTCGTATGGCATAATCCCGCCCACAGCAGAAACTTTTACTTCATTATAATTCATGTCGTAAAACTTTCCGTTCGAGGCCAGGATTCTGTCCATCGCATAATAATCACCGTAATCCGTTTGAACCGGCTGGTATTGGATCTCGTTGTCATCAATCCGGTAAAACTCGTTCATATATCTGAACACTCCGTCTGTGTCAACACGACACCATACGCCATCATGAATCCCAAGTTTAAGCTTTTTTGAAAATATACTATTCTGTTTCTTCGGCTTCTGAAGCGGCTGGATTTCAGGGCCCAGCGAATCAAGAAGTAATTTGAACGCGTTTTCGTCTTCCCTGATATCCTGCTCTGAAGAATACCCCGTAGTATACATGATATTTTCAATATGCTTCGGACAGCTGCTCACAGGAATCTCCCGCTGGTTTCTTACAGCCTGTTTATACTTTGTCTCAATCCCTACTGGGTTAAGCTGAAGTATAAAATATGCCAGTGAATCAAGCAAACGTTTTACCTTCAGTTCAGGAGTAAAAACATCACCTGTATCATTCAGCCAGTTACGATCACAGTAATTCTCCCATTTCTCCTATATCAGGTTTACACGCTTCATTGCCTCGTCAGGGTCGTCCGCCGTAATAAGTGTCGCCCTTCCGGAAGGATCATAGATCTTATAACCTATCGTAGGCAAAAATACCCCTCCCTATTATATATAGTAAATGAGAAGCCCAAAATGCAAACAAAATGCATTTATTAATCATCTTCTCCGTTCGCGGCCATAAGCGCCATCAGAAACATACCAACTATAACTCCGCCAAAAACACCGGCAACAAGCCACCATGCGCTGATCATAACACATCAACCTCCCCGGTCTGCTCCGCGAGCGCTGTACGTAGCCTTTTATTTTCATCCATCAGTTTGACAAGCACATCATGTATCTCAGCAACATATCTGCTCTCCGGGCAGGAAAGGCACATCCGTCCGCACGGCCCCGTGCAGGTTTCCAGATCCTTGAGTAATTCTTCAGCTGTCATTCTTTTCTCCTTCCAGTCTTTTCGACGTCGCGCATATAAAATCAAACACCCCGCTCAGAAGCCTGCAGGCCAGCGGATTATCCCTGTTCTTCGCAAACGCTTCTGCCAGTTTCCTGGCAAGTAATTCATACTCAGCCGGATATTGAAGGCTGAAACGATTGTCTTTAAGAAAATCGTATGCAGTGCGAAATGCCTGGTTCTGCTGCTCTTCACGTATCAAAACGCTCATCAGTCTTCCTCCGCAGACGAGAATATGCACTCATCACAGTATTCTGATTCAAGCTCTGCCAGCGCCTCGTCCGGGTCGTCGTGTTTGGCGAAGCATTCCTTTGCGTGGATGCATCCGTCCATGCACTCGTCCAGCGACTGGCTGATCGGACAATCTGCCGTTCCCTTGAACATCGCGTACGAATGTAGACCTGTGCGATCGATCATGTTCACGGAGTTCCTTCTGCATGTCCTCATAGGACAGTTCTCTTCCATACACCATGTGATATCATCAAGAATCCAGCTTGCTATCGTCATCGGCGTTCACCATCTTCAGCACGTCGTCGGGCGTAATTCGTTTCGCCGCCTCTTCCATGGCAGCTTCCGGATTCTCGTTAAGGTACAACTGGTACAGGTACGGTGTCATAATCTTCTTCAGCACCTTATTTGCTCCGCACTGCTTACCGCAGTATTTCACGCGCTTACACAGGTTGCAGTCCCCGCCGTTGCGGTACTGGTCATTATTATCATTCGGCTCAAGCCTGATATCCCAGAAGAAACCGTTTTCATCCCGGATGTTAGGCGGCATATCCCGCAGTTCGGCAATCTTTTCACGTACGCGTTTCCGCAGGTCTTCCTCGCTGAAGCTGTTCAGCCATTCAACAAACTTTGCCATTTTTTCGGTTACCAATATATCCTTAGACAATTGTATCTTCCTCCCCAAAGTATTCTTCTATAGGTACAGACCCATGTTCCGGACAGCATTTATCACAGTACGGGGAAATCCATCCGAGTGTCATCCTGGTTGCAGGCGCACCGCATACAATACATGTGCGTTCGCTCAGTAATTCATATTTCTGCTCAATCTTATGAACACGCGAACCGATCTTTGTCCCGCTGTCGTACAGGCGAAGCGTTCCGTACTTTTCTTTCATCTGCACGATTCGCCATCTGTCTAGGTCGCCATCGTCAATCAACGCCGCTCTGATTTCCTCGCACATCTGTGTTCCGAATGCTTTCCGCCATCCGTCCGGCATACAATCCAGCTCCGTATATGTCCAGTCATAATCCGGCGGACGCTCTCCGGTAAACCTGTTCCATGGAATTAAAAAAGGAAACCGCTCACACAGTTTCTTGTTTTCACAGATTGTCTTCCGTTTCTTAATCCACTTACCAAATCGTGTACTCATAATCGTATTCTTTTTCATAATCAGCTCCTTGCGGAACAAATGCGTCTTCCGGGTCCATCTTACGGATCATAATCCTGTACTTCTGCCGGATACGTTTGTCGGAAAATTTCTTCGCGTACTGGCGCATACCGGTCATATCATACAGCTTCCAGTACTCCCAGCCGTTGTTGCGCGGCGGATGTTTTCTGTTCCAGTAACAGTCTTCCTGCGCTTCCAGTTCCAACCTCCTGCGAAGGGCTTTGACATCGTACTCCCTGTGTGTGCCGTACCCATATCCCCTCGCATATTTCTTCTCAAGTTCCCTCTTGTGTCTCCTCTTCTGTGCATACCTGTTCATACGCCTCATCAGGTTCCCTCCCAAGAAGTTCGTCATACATTCTGACCGCTTCGCGAAGTATTATCTGCTGACAGTTTTTGAAACGAAATAACGGGCATGACTGCGGACATGTCTTCCTGCTGTTCAGGCAGTTCTTCGCGCCCGAAATAATATTAAGCCTCGTAATACCCATACTTTTATGTTTTCACCCCGCTAATTCGGCGGCGTACTAAGACGTGTAAAGCTTCAGACGAATATTTACTCATCCGGATACTTCAGTACGTCAGACGCCGCTGTTTTCGCGGAGATCATCGGCATCTTCAGCAACCTCGCCGAGATAGTCATCTCCGCACATCACAACAACGCGGTAATAATAGTTTTCGTTCTCAGGCGTCAGGACAAACTCATACACTTCCCCGTTGCAGTCAACGTTCTCCCATATTGGCATAATTCCGTTCTGCGCGTTTTCGTCGAAATACTGCCATTGCACAAAATAGTTTTCGTCAATGCCCTCAACAATACACCTGAGTTTCACAGGCTCATAATAATGAAGAATACAATCCGGATCTTCAAAATCAATATAGACATTCACGTCATTGTTTGAAGAAGACGCGAGCGGCACCATCCCGATTCCAAGCGCTATAAGAAATGTAATAATCTTTACTGACATTTTCTTTTTTGCTCCTGTTCCTCCAGCCATTGTATCCCTTTCTCGGTAAGCACAAACCGATCGTCATCATCGATATATCCGTCATCTGCTTTTCTGAACGCTTCGCGCAGGTCATTTATACTCAGCTTTTTGCTCACATTAATAAGTTCTCCGTCATGGTAAACCTTTGCACACAACTCAACCTCCACGGAATCTTCAGGCAACTCCACCATGGCGCGGTGATTTATAAGCTCAATAAGATCTTCTTCTGGTACGCCAAGCATGATTTCTTTCTTTTTGCCCACGGTTACTCCCTCGCTTTCAGTTCCTTGCGGTTATTCCACAGATAGTCAATAAAAATATCCCAGTTATTCATAACCTGTTCGTATACGTCAATCTTCTCTTTCCTGAACCTGTTCCATCCGGGATATACCTTCAGGTCAACATCTTTATCCATGATTTTTTCATTGATGTGCCAGCTGTCACACTCCAGTCCGGCAGACTTGAACATATCGCACATTTCGCTGACCGTCATTGTTTTGCGCAGTTCAGACCATTCCCCGTCAGGCCAGTGGTCAAGGATAATTTCATATTCACACTTCGACCAGAAAAAATAAGTCAGCCAGCTTCGGACTTCCTTTTCAAATCCTTCCCTGTCATCCTTGAACTTCTTCTTTGCTTTCAGGCATGCCTCATAAAACGACCAGTGATTAAAGATATTGAATACTTTAATTTCCCCGCTATTAAAATTACTGCAGTATACATTCCAGCACAGCATGTTGTCGCCTCCAGGTAATTAAACAATCAAGACGCAGATAGAAACAATTTTTTATGTATCTGTATATATTGCTGTACGCGTCTTCCGGACACAGGTATAAAAGCTGCCGTGTGCAGTAACCTTAACTTCCCTGTGCGTATAAGTTTTTTGAAAGATATTGGGGGTGTGCAGTCGCCGTATCCAATCTGGTCAGTTCTTATAAATAAGTAACCGCCATGGATACCGCTCAATCACACGCATCCGCGCCGGATGTCAGCACCTTATGTCGCGCTTTGTCTGCGCATCGGGTTGGTCCCCGAAGTGTTCCGGCTTGCGCGGCTTTATTTTCTTATCGCCTATTACAGCTGTTTCCCCGTGGTCTCCCGGATCTCCAGCCTCTGTGCTTGGCTACCCCATATTTGTCCTCTGATATATATAGGAACATTTTTGATCAAATGTCTACCCTGGCTTCAAAATCCATTTCCCAGTCATGCAGTTCCTGATGGTCAAGCTTCTGGTACAGATCGCAGTACATGATCTGGCTATCCCGCGCATACGTCATCTCCGCATAGAGATTCGCCATGATCGGCCCATAAACCATACACTTCTTGTTTCCAAGAAGATGTGTAAACCATGTCAGCTGCAGATCGTCAATCGTCGCCTTAATCCCACGCTTCTCCAGCATATCAATCACCGCGTTCTTCGCGGCAACCTCAAATTCATAACTCGTCATTCTTCTTCACGCAGCCAGTCGTCTTCCGCCGGCCAGTCTCCTTCCTGGATAATTTCTGTTTTATCCTTCCGCCGGCGCATCCATACAATCAGCCATACCACCGGAACCATATATGCGAACAGACACCAGCTGCTCACAGCACATATTGTTAACCACATACTTCATTCACCTCTCAAACTCACCGTCGTCCAGCCGTCCGCCTGTACACTCTTCCCAGTCCGCATTGTTTCGCTTTACAATCTTCTTGCAGGCTCGCTTCAGCAAAATCTCAAAATTTTGCCGCGACTTTCCGTAGTGTTCCGCAATATCAGACAGAATATATCCTTTCATCAGCAGGTCAACCGTCAGGCGCTCCTGCTCGCTCAGGCCGGCTCTCTCAATCAGTGAGTCGAGATCCGCATACACGCACAGGACATCTTCATTCAGCGCAAACACCCCGTCTGTTGTTAACGCGCTTTGATGCTCCAGTATCGCGTAATACGATTCGTCCTATACCGACCGCTTCCGTATCAGTTCCTCGACAACCCTTTCCTCACTGAACGGCACATACGCAAGCGACGTATTTACGCGGTTACTCATCTGCCGCCTTTGCCGGTTTCTTGTTTTTCTGGGTTGTCTTTTTCAGCGCCTCGTCAAGCTCGCGTTCCGCGTCAGCCAGTTCGAGTTCAAGCACCTTAATCTGCTCCTCTGCTTCTGCGGCAAATTTCAGCGCTTCCTCAATATCAGCCAGGTTGTTGTACAGGATATTCTTCATCTGCTCAACCAGCGGCGCATGGTTTGTCGTGTTCGACATCCCTTTCCGCATACCGAACGAGCTGCTCCTGATTTTTTCATATAACTCTTTTCTTTCCATAAACATCATCCTTCCTTATTTCCGAAGCTGTTCCACCCATTCCTCAAAAGGAATAACAGCGTCCTCGTCAAAATCCCCGTATTTCTTCATCGACTCGCGCAGGTCGTCAAGCCCCGTCTTGATTACAATATCCCCTGCGCCCTTAAATATGTAATCATAATGCTTCAGGAAAAGCGCCACACAGTCTTCCGCGTCCTGGATTAACTGCTCGTTTCCCGGAAGGTTCCAGCTTTTGCTGTGCAGGCGCACATACGCGTCCGTAATTGTCCTGCACACAATGCCCTTCGCCGGCACAAACATCCCGCGCCGCAGCAGTTCGTCCACCAGTGCCGAGTTCTTCTTGCATAACTGGTCATACGTCTCCAGCACGAAGTTCTTGCATTTGCGCGTTACGCTCTGCGGGTTGCACTGCCACAGGTACAGCGGATCTTTGATATATACCGCGTCCTTCTTGTTCAGATGATATTTCACCAGCGCAATGAAATACGAATCCTCATGCAGCTGCACGTCATTGTTGAACCGCAGGTTATTTTTCTTCAGCCACTCCCGCCGGAACGCACGTCCATGTACAAAGATGTAATCCTTCCCGGGATGCCACAACAATATGATATGGCCGTCCTCGCGGCTCGGCGATTCCTCGAAGAACGCGCTGAACACCGCAACCTTATCGTCTGTCATGTACCGCAGGTATGTCTGCAGCGACGTCGTACACAAAAACGCGTCGTCCGAATCACAGAACATCACCCAGTCCGCCTGACTGTGGTCAAGCCCAGCATTTCTCGCCGCGCTGATCCCACCGTGCGGAACATGTATCCATGACACTTCAAACGGACAGTCCTTCCCGAAGTCTTCTGGCATCTCAATATCCTCGCCATCGCACACTATCAGCACACGGAAGTCTGTCCACCTCACGTTGCGCTGCAGCTTCAGGATACCAAGC
>Ga0310690_10003023_pt1 | contig 26102 bp, 18 predicted proteins | sample AusTroGonzalo_MG_2_FD_207661 | JGI IMG/M metagenome (GOLD analysis project Ga0310690, IMG submission 207661) | Bovine rumen microbial communities from tropical cattle in Woodstock, Queensland, Australia - Gonzalo_04 (v2) (version 2) | ecosystem: Host-associated > Mammals > Digestive system >... | reverse complement strand
AGACACTGTAGGGAAAAACACAGCGAAGATAGCAGAATATATCAAGGGTAATGATAAAAATATCAAATGAAAGTGAAAAAGATAAAGCAATAAAAATAGCTAACGAATTTAGAGAAAACGAAGTAAGTAATGATATTATTATAGTTCTTGATAAGGATGACGGTTATGAAATAATACCGGAGAATGAAGAAAATAAAGTTACAAATAAAGTTATAAGTTATGAACAAGCATTAAAACAAGAAAATATTAATAACGAATTTATTGTTTATGTCGGTAGCCAAGAACAAGATAATTTAACAATAAATGCCAATGATATGAAAAATTTATTGGATAAAGGTGTAACATTGGCTTTTGATTCCGAAATAATAGATTCTATGGACTCAAGCAATACCGAAAAAGAAGGAATAACTATGTTAAGTATAATAAATTTAATACTTAAACAAAATAGTCCGGAAACTAAAATAATAAAAGGCAGGAATTTTGTAATTAGAAACAATGTAACGGAAGAACAAGAAACAAGTTTGATTAAAGCCTATAATAATGAAACCGATTTAAGAAAACTGTTATCTGAACTTGGTGTAAAAAATATAGAAAATTCAAAATTTGAAGAACTGAAATACATAGCTTTAGGTATAATTCAAGCGGTAGAACTACAAAAAATTAATCAGAATTTGAATAAAGATAAAATTTCAAATGCAGATGAATTATTGACAATGTTAGGTATGTATAAATTATCAAGCAAAGGTAACAAAAGTTATACTGCAGAAAGAGAAGACAAACTTCAAGGTAACGGTAAAACTACAGTTGAGTTTTTAAATGAACTAAGGGCAAAAGTAAAAGCAAATGAAAACGATACGGCAGCAATTGCAGGAATAATTGATATATTATTGGCGGAACAATTAAATATACTTGATGATATTGAAAAATTGTTGGATATTGACGATGCAAAATCCATTCAATCAATTTTAGCCGCCGCATAGTTTGGATGATTAGAAGATTAGAGGGATTGGAAGTATGGAAAATTTTGCAAAGCAAAATTTAGCTTAGAGCCGATAACGGCAATTTATAATTAACAACAATAACGGCAGTTGAATAGTTTAAAATAAAAAACGGGAAGAGTTTTTCTTCCTGTTTTTTATATTTGTTGGACAAAATAAATTGAATATGCTATGTATAAACCAATGTATTTTTATTTTCATTCCAACCTGTATCATTGCTTGCTTGAATATATGTCAAAACGAATAGAAGAAAATAATATTGGTGGTAAAAACAGCAAAATAACATTCGCAAGCGAAAAAGGTTACTTTTCTATTTTTTCGCTTGTATAACCCTTTTTATCTATAATAGAATAAGAACTATTTATCCTTTACAATATTCAATAAACTTTATATAATAAGCGAAAAAGTTGCAAATACACTTTTTTCGCCTGAGGTAAAATATGGAATTCAAAAGAGAATGTTACATTAACAAGTTAATTAACAAACAAAACAATGGTATGATAAAAGTTATTACAGGTATTAGAAGATGTGGAAAATCTTATCTTCTTTTTAAGTTATTTTATAAACATTTAATTGAAACAGGAATAGATGATAACCATATTATTAAAATACAGCTTGATGATGTAAAAAATGTAGATTTACTTGATACAAAAAAACTGTATTATTTTATAACGGAACAAATAAAAGATAAACAACAATATTATGTTCTTCTTGACGAAATTCAACTTGTCAAAAATTTTGAATTGTTGTTGAACTCTATGTTGCATATTGGTAATGTTGATACTTATGTAACGGGCAGTAATTCTAAATTTCTATCAAATGACATTATTACGGAATTTAGAGGTAGAGGCGATGAGATAAGAGTATATCCTTTAAGTTTTGCAGAATTTTTACCGAGTTTCAAAGGTGAAAAGGCTGATGCTTTGGCTGAATATATGATATATGGCGGTATGCCTATGTTGCAAAACTATAAAATAAGTCAGGAAAAAAACAAATATTTGCAAACTTTATTTGATACTGTTTATTTAAAAGATATTAAAAACAGATATAAAATTAATAATGACGGTAATTTTGAAGAGTTACTAAATATAATATCTTCTTATGTCGGTTCTTTAACAAATCCTACAAAATTAGAAAACACTTTTAAGACAGTAAAAAAAGTTAATTTTAATCATTCGACAATAAAATTATATTTAGATTATTTAAAAGATGCCTTTTTGATAGATTCTGCTTATAGATATGATATTAAAGGTAAAAAATATATTGATACACCGTTAAAATATTATTTTACCGATATAGGTTTAAGAAATGCAAGGATAGGTTTTAGACAAACAGAGCAAGAACACATAATAGAGAATGTTATTTTTAACGAATTAAAAAAAAGAGAATATAATGTTGATGTCGGTATTGTAGAGATATTTACAAAGAACAAAGAAGGTAAAAGAGAAAAGAAACAATTAGAAGTTGATTTTGTCGTAAATGAAGGTAGCAGAAGATATTATATTCAAACAGCACTATCTATACCTAACAAAGAAAAAATGGAACAAGAACAGAAATCTTTAGTTAATATTCCCGATTCATTTAAAAAGATTATTGTTGTAAGAGATAATATTCAACCATGGCAAAATGAAGAAGGAATAACAATTGTAAGCATATATGACTTTCTTTTAAAAGATAATATCCTTGAATTATGCTAAAAGACCTTAAGCAATAATTTAGCTTAGAGCTTATAAAAACAATTTATAATTAGCTGAGGATTCAAAACAGCAGTTGAGAGTTGAGAGCTGAGGGTTGAGAGGTTATAAAGACAGTTGAAAGGTTGAAGGGTTGAACACTTGAATATTTTAAGGAATAAGCTGTGAAAATAAAATATAAAATTGTTAAATTAAATTTTGCGGAGTGAAATTTCAAAAATACCTTTGTTATACGGAACATTATTAACGGTTAAGTAATTGTCCGTTAATGCTTTGTTGTCTTTTAATGAAACGACATTTCTTTTTGTTCCGATAAATTTATTATAAAAATTGTTTCTTAACATTTTATCAAGTTCTAAAAGTTTATTCACTCTTTTTTTTATTTCTTCCGGTGTCGATATTTGTTTTAAATTAAAAGCAACCGTTCCTTTCCTCGGTGAAAACGGAAAAACATGCAACCTTGCAAAATTATTCGTTTTTAAAAAGTTGTAAGTTTGGTTAAAATCTTCTTCTGTTTCCGTCGGAAACCCTACAATTACATCGGTAGTTATTGCAACGGCAGGTATTGTGTCTGTTAATTTTTTTATAATGTTTTTAAAAAATTCTTGTGTGTAATGCCTGTTCATTTGTTTTAAAATATTATCACTTGCCGACTGTAACGGAATATGTAAATGCGGGCATAAACGAACAGGTTCTTTTTTCATAAGTTCTATCAGTTCGTCGGTTACTTCGTTTGCTTCTATTGAAGAAAGCCTTATCCTAAAATTTTTATTTATGTCTTTAAAAATTTGTTTTAATAAATTTATGATACCGCCTTCGTATTTGCCTATATGAATACCGGACAATACAACTTCGTAATATCCGTTATCAATTAAAGTGTTTATTTCGTTAATAATTTCCGTTTGCGGTTTGCTCCACATAGTGTTTCTTGCAAAAGGAACTATGCAGTATGAACAGAAACTGTTACACCCGTCTTGAATTTTTAAAAAAGCTCTTGAATGTTTTTGAAATAAATTTATTTTTTGTTTTTCCGGTAATAATTTGTTTTTTTGAATTACCTGTATTGTCGGAAACATTTTTTTTATTTCTTCTTGTGATACCTGCGAATAACAACCGGTTAAAATTATTTTTTTACCTTTGTTAAGCTGTTTTTTTATTAAGGTGTTACACTGCTTGTTTGCCTGTTCGGTAACTGTGCAGGAATTTATTATTATCGTATCGGCTGTTTCAATATCGTCTGTTAAAATTTTGTTGTTTTTTACAAATTGTTCTCTTATTAATTGACTTTCATATTGGTTTATTTTGCAACCGAAAGTGTAAACAAAAAAAGTTTCTTTTTTCATTTTAAATCCATTTATTTAAAACTAAAACGGAAGCCGTAAGTGCCGCAGTTTCAATTCTTAAAATATTTTTTCCTAAAGTTGCTGTAAGTAAATTGTTTGCTTTTGCAAGTTCTATTTCCGCAGGTTCAAAACCGCCTTCCGGTCCTATAAAAATATTTATTTTCTTTATATTTTTGTTAGAGTTATAAATGTCGTCAATTGTTTTTTTATCTTCACTTTCCCATGCAAGTATTGAAATTGTATTTTTATCGGTATTGTTTTTTAAGGCTTCTTCAAAAATAACGGGCTTTTCTATTTTCATTATATCGGCTCTTCCGCATTGGCAGCTTGCAGAAAGTGAAATTTTATTGAACCTTTCATATTTGTTTTCGGATAAAGAAGTTATAACACTTCGTTTTGTAATTAACGGTATAAATTTTGTTATTCCTATTTCTGCGGCTTTTTCTATAAGCCATTCGGCTCTTTCACCTTTTGCAATTGCACAATATAAATAAACTTCAACGGAAGGTTTAATAAAACTTGTTTTGCTTATAATAATGCCTTTTAATTGATTGTTTGAAATTTCGGTTATTTTTCCCGTAAAACTGTTGCCGAGCCCGTCAAATAAATTTATTTCGTCATCAACCGCAAACCTTCTGACATTAACTATATAATGCAGTTGCTGTTTATCCATAACGAATAAATTGTTTTGAATATTTTTAGGGTTAACATAAAAATGAGACATTTATTATTTTACCGGTTCGGTTATTTTTATTTTTAAAGACATATCAAGTGCGGGTGCAGAATGTGTAAGCATTCCTATTGAAATTCTGTCGATTCCCAAATTGGCATATTTCTTTATTTTTTGTAAATTCATCCCGCCGGATATTTCTATTTGAGGTTTGTAAGTTTTTGTAGAATTTTTTCTTATAATATTTATAAACTTTTTTAAATCTTTATCTTTTATGTTGTCCAACATTATCATATCAACTTTTGCATTTAAGGCATCCAAAATAGTTTTTTCGTTTTCACATTCAACCTGTATTAAAACTTTTTTATGCTTTTTTCTTAAATTTTTAACCGTTTCGGTTAAGTTTTTAATAAAAGCCAAATGGTTATCTTTTATTAAAATCATATCCGACAAACTCATTCTGTGGTTTTTTGCACCGCCGCACCTGACGGCATACTTTGATAAATGCCTTAAACCGGGAATTGTTTTTCTTGTATCGTAAATATAAGTTTTTTTACCTTTTACTATTTCAACAAATTTTCCGGTCAATGTTGCCATTCCGGAAAGTTGCTGTATAAAATTAAGTGCCGTTCTTTCCGCACATAACAACTGGCATGCGGGACCTTTCATAGTTAAAATAACGGTTCCTTTTTTTATTTTGGCACCGTCTTTAACATAAGTTTTAAAAGAAAATTTTTTGCTGAGTGTCAAAAAAACTTTTTTAAATATATCAAGCCCGCAAATAATACCGTCGGCTTTTGCAAGTAAAATTGCCGTTGCCGTTGAATCTTTTGATATTATTCCGTTTGATGTAATATCGTTAAAAGCGGAATCTTCTTCCAATGCTAATGAAATTATTTTGTTAAAATTCATATCTTTTTTATTATATCACAAATAAATCAGTTTTTTCAAGAAAAAATGCTATAATTAAACAAGTTTTAACGGGGGAAATTAAAATGGAAAATAAATATGATGTTGCCGTTATAGGTGCCGGCCCTGCAGGATATACCGCTGCTATCGAATTTGCAAAACAAAATTCAAAAACCGTTATCATTGAAAAAGAAAATTTAGGGGGAACTTGTTTAAACAACGGATGTATCCCTACAAAATTTTTGTGGCAGACTGCAAAAACAAAACAAATTATTTCAAAATCTTTTGAATATTCGTTAAAAGCAAATTTGGAACAAATAAATTTTAAAGATATTATAAATAAAAAAAATAAATTGGTTGAAAATTTGTCAAAAGGTATTGCAAGACTTTTAACCTCAAATAAAGTTGATATTGTAAAAGGAACGGCTTGTTTTAAAAATAAAAATCGGTTAGTTGTAAAAACGGATGAAAATAATATTGAAATAACTGCCGATAAAATAGTAATAGCAACAGGTTCGCAATGTAAAAGTATATCGGGTATAAATTTTGATCATAAAAAATATATAAATTCAACAGATGCTTTAAATTTAACCGAAATTCCTAAAACAATGCTTGTTATAGGTGCAGGTGCAATCGGTGTGGAATTGAGTTCAATTTTTTCATGTTTCGGAACGGATGTTACATTAAGGGAAATTTGTCCTCAAATATTACCTAACGAAGATACCGAACTTGCTTCGGAGCTTACAAAAGTGCTCGCAAGGCAAGGTATAAAAGTTGAAACTTCATGCACGGATACATTAAAAGATAAAGATAAATTTGAAAAAATATTGATAGTTGCAGGAAGGCAATCTACATCAAATACTTTAAATACCGAAAATATCAAATTAAATTTGGATAGCAAAAAATTTGTTGAAACGAAAAATTATAAAACAAATGTTGATAACGTTTATGCAATAGGTGATATTACAGGTAAAGGTTTTTTAGCTTACACGGCAGAACAGGACGGAATAAATGTAGCAAAAAATTTGCAGTCAGATAACAGTCCGATTCCGAAAGTTGTTTTTTCTTTTCCTCCTGTAGCAAGTATAAAAGCTGTTGATTTTAATAATGATACCGTTTGTTACGGAAAAGCGATTTTTTCTTCAAATGCAAGGGCACAAATTGAAGCCGAAAGAACGGGTTTTGTAAAAGTTGCTGCAGATAAAAAAACAAAAAAAATAAAAGGTGTTTGGCTATTAGGGGCAAATGCCGATGAACTTATAAATATTGCTTCCGTTATGATAAAAGCTGAAATGACAACGGATAATTTATCTAAGAATATGTTTTTCCATCCGGGACTTGCAGAAATTATTTTTGATGCTGTTAGAAATATTAAATATTAATCCATAAAAAAACTGCGCCATACAGGAATTGAACCTGTAACCTAACGATTAAGAGTCGTTTGCTCTACCAATTGAGCTAATGGCGCATTAAAATGTTTTTTTATAATTTAATAGTGCCCGATAGAGGACTCGGACCTCTGACCCCTTCCATGTCAAGGAAGTACTCTAACCAACTGAGCTAACCGGGCAGAAAGTTAAGGTGCGAATCGGATTCGAACCGATGCAAAACAGTTTTGCAGACTGCTCCCTTAACCAGCTCGGGCATCGCACCTTTATCAATTAAAATATTTTTTAAGTATATAAAAAATTAATAAAGCTGTCAAATAACAGCTCTAAACTTTAAACTAAAAAAATCGCTTTGCGATTTTTTTTACATCTTTGTTTTAAAATGCTAAAATAATAACATTATGCCGAATATTTTAGAAATAAAAAAATATCCTAAAATAAAAAATTATTTTAAAATTGTTTTTGACAACGATATTTCGGCTTTAATTGATGCCGAAACCATTGTCGTTTTCGGTCTTAAAAAAGATTTGTTTGTTGATGACGATACTTTTAATAAAATATTGAAGCATAATAATTCAAACAGAATAACAAGCTATGCTTTTTATTTAATAGAACATAAAATGTATAGCAAAAAAAGCTTAACCGATAAACTGTTGCAAAAAGGTTTTGACCCTGCCGATGTCGAAACGGTTGTAGAAAAGTTTTGCAGGTTAAATTATATAAATGATAAAAATTTTGCAACTGAACTTGTAAAATATTTAACGGCTAAAGGCAAAGGTCCGTTTTATATAAAAAACGAACTTAAACTTCATAACATAGATAATGAATTGATAACTGAATTACTTGACGGTGAACAGGACAAACCCGCTTATTTGCAAATAATAGATTTAATAAAAAAAAGGTATCCTAAATTTGACGGTCGGCAAAAAAACGAAGTTAGAAAAATAGCTATGTTTTTTCAAAGAAGAGGTTTTTCTTCCGAAGATATAGCAAAAGCAATAAAAATTTGCGGAGCAAATTTTTGAAGATTTAAAGAATAGAAGATTGGATGATTAGAAGCAAGATAGTATAAAAATATATTTTAAATTATAAACAAAAATAAAAGGGAGAACAAAAATGGCAACGGCTTTATTAAGTGTTTGTGACAAAACAGGAATTGTTGAATTTGCTAAACAATTACAATCTTTAGGTTATTCCATAATTTCAAGCGGAGGAACCGCAAAAAAATTAAAAGAAAATTCAATAGAATGTAAAGAAATATCCGATGTTACCGGCTTTCCTGAAATGCTTGACGGAAGAGTAAAAACATTAAATCCTAAAATTCACGGCGGAATACTTGCAAGAAGAGATATCCCGAAACACTTAGAACAGTTAAAAACTTTAGGAATAGAAACAATAGATATTGTTGCGGTAAATTTATATCCTTTTGAAGAAACTGCAAAAAAAATAGAAAAACCTGCGGATAAAAATATATCACAAGATATAATAGAAAATATAGATATAGGCGGTGTTGCACTTATAAGGGCTGCTGCAAAAAATTATAAAGATGTTTTAATAGTTTGTTGTCCCGATGATTATTCAAAAATTATTGAAAATTTAAAAAATAAAACAGTTGATAACAATTTTAAATTGGATTTGGCAGGTAAGGCATTTAGACATACTGCATATTATGACAGTTTGATATCAAATTATTTATCTTATGAACAATTTCCTACACAAGCAGGTATTCCGTTAAAAAAACTTGCTTCTTTAAGGTACGGTGAAAATCCTCATCAAAAAGCCGCTTTATACAGTTTCGGTAACGAAGAAAATTCTTGCGGAGTAATTTCCGCGAAACAATTGCACGGCAAAGAACTTTCATACAATAATTACTTGGATTTGGAAGCGGCATGGAGGCTTGTTCACGAATTTGATAAACCTGCATGTGCAATAATAAAACATAATAACCCTTGCGGATGTGCCGAAGGGGAAAATGTAAAAGATGCTTATTTAAAAGCATTGGCATGTGATCCGGTAAGTGCTTTCGGCGGAATAATAGCATTTAATTTACCGGTTGATAAAGCCGTTGCCGAAGAAATATCAAAACTTTTTGTCGAATGTGTTGTAGCCTGTGATTTTACACAGGAAGCATTGGATATTTTAACTCAAAAGAAAAATATAAGGTTACTTAAACAACCTAATAAATATGTAAAACCTTCCGTTTCTATGGAATACAGAATGTTGACCGGTGGTATGCTTGTTCAAGAAAGGGACGAGCAATTATTGAATGAAGTTAAAACAATAACAAAAAAAGAACCTACTAAACAGGAAATTGAATCTTTGGCATTTGCATGGAAAATTTGCAAACATGTTAAATCAAATGCAATTATTCTTGTTAGGGGGACACAAACCGTAGGTATCGGTGCAGGACAAATGAGCAGAATTGACTCATTAAATATTGCAATAAAGAAAATGAAGGAAGCAAAATTTGAAATAGATGAGCAAAAATATCCGTTGGTTCTTGCTTCCGATGCTTTTTTCCCGTTTCCTGATGTTGTTGAAGGAGCTTCTAAAGAAAATGTTACCGCTATTATACAGCCGGGAGGTTCAATAAGGGATAATTTATCAATAGATTTGTGTAACGAGAAAAATATTGCAATGCAATTTACATCAATGAGACATTTCAAACATTAAATTTATAAATTAATTCCTTATAGTTTTGACTAAAAACTAAATTATGAAAGCAATAACATATTCACAATTTATTAAACAATTGGCAATCAAAAATCTTTCTCCTATATATTTTTTTGCAGGAGAAGAAACTTTTTTGTTGGACGAATGTCTTAATCGCACTGTTCATAAAATCAATGCTGATACTTTAAATAAAGAAGTTTTTCAAGCACCCGATTTAGATGCAAAAGCCGTTTTAACGGCTGCACAAACATTGCCATTTTTGGGTGATAAACGAGTTGTTATATTAAAAATGGCAAACAAATTAAAAAATGATGACTTTAAACTTATTTCAACTTTAATAGAAAAACCGGTAGAAACTTCATGTTTAATTGTTTTATTTAACGATAAAATTAAAGATTTAAAAGCTAAAAGAAAAGATTTGATAAATTTATGTTTAGACTCTAAAAAAACGGTATGTGTAGATTGCAAAAAAATTTATGAAAACGAAGCAATAAATTTTGTTAAAGAAGAATTCTTATCAAGGAAAAAACATATATCAGTTGATTTGTGCAGGCAAATAGTGCAGGATACAGGAACCGATTTATTAAGTTTATCGAATGAAATAGAAAAAATATGTATATATTTAGGCGAAAAAAATAGTGATGTGACGGAAGAAGATTTTATAAAAATCAGTGGTTTTACAAAAGAAATAAATATTTATATGTTTACCGCAGAAATAGAAAATAAAAATTTACAAAAAGCTTTGTTTATATTAAATAAAATGTTACAAACAGGTGAAAAAGCTGTTCCTATATTATCGGCAATATCAAATACTGTCCGAAGACTTTTAATTGCAAAAAGTTTACTTGAAGAAAAAAAATATTCGCAACAAGAAGTAATGGATTATATAAGAATCCCTGCTTTTTTTGATTTTAGAAAAAAATATTTAATGGGACTTTCAAAATATAAATTATCTCATTTAAAACAATGTCTTGAAAATATTTTAAAAACAGATATTGCAATAAAAACACAAAGTCAGGTTGACGAAGCCTTTATGCTACAAAAACTTGTTATGTTTATATGTAAATAGTATAATAAAAAATTGCAATGCAATTTTTTAGCTAAGGAGTTTAGAGCTGAAAAGCTGAAAAGTTGTAATTGAAAATTCAATGTTGTTGCGAACCGACGAAGTCTGTGTGGCAATCTGTGCCGTTCGTTTTGTCACCCTGAACGAAGTGAACGGTTTTGTCGTTGATGTAGTTTGTCGTTGCAGTTTGTTGTTTAAACTCTAAGCTTTCAGCTTTAAGCTGTTGCTCTAAGCTCTAAGCCCTAAGCTAGATTTTGTTGTACAAAATTTTTATGGGAGAAACCGGTGAAAGCATTTATTTTGGCGGCAGGCATAGGCAACAGGTTAAGGCCATTAACTTTAAAATTACCAAAACCTATGATTCCGCTTGTTAACAAGCCTGTAATTGCACATACTCTTGATAATTTAAAAAAACATAATATAAATTCCGTTGTTATGAATTTGCATTTTATGGCAGATACAATTTCGTCATATTTCGGTGACGGACATAACATAGGTATGGATATAAATTATTCAAAAGAAGAAAATTTGCTTGGAACCGCCGGTGGACTGAAAAAATGCAAAAAATATTTTGATTCTACTTTTGTCGTTTTATCCGGTGATAATTTGTGTGATATAGATATAACTTCCGTAGTTGAATTTCATAAAAGAAAAAGATCTTTAGCTACGATGGTATTAAAAGAAGTTGATGCCAAATATGAATATGGTATTGCAATATCTGATAAATACAACAGAATAACAAGTTTTGTTGAAAAACCTACATGGAGTTCGGTTTTTTCAAATACGGTAAATACCGGTATTTATGTTTTTGAACCTGAAATTTTCAAATATATTCCAGACGGATTTTATGATTTCGGTAAGGATTTGTGGCCTAAACTTTTAAAAATGAAAAAGAATATTTATTCATATATTATGAACGGATACTGGACCGATATCGGAAGTATTTCCGAATATCAAAACGGTACAAAAGCCGCATTGGAAGGAATTGTCAGAATAAATATAGACGGGAAATCTTTGAAACAAACTGATGTCATAGTCGGTAAAAATACCGTTATAGATAAAACAGCTAAATTTATAGGAAAAATTGTAATAGGTAAAAATTGCAATATAGGTAAAAATGTTTTTATAGATAACGGAACCGTAATTGGTAATAATGTAACAATAAAAGACGGTTCAATAATAAAAGAGTCGATAATATGGGACAATGTCAGTATAGGGAAAAATGTAAGCTTAAATTCGACAATAGTAGATATGAATGTCCCTCAAAAGCTTTCAGTTTATAAGGGAATATTATTTAATACAAAATAGTTTGGAGACTTTATGGAAAATTTAAACAATTGGATTTTTACTTCAGAATCCGTTACCGAAGGTCACCCCGATAAAATGTGTGATATAATTTCAGATAGCATATTGGATGCAATTTTAAAGCAAGACCCTAAAGCAAGAGTAGCTTGCGAAACTTTTGCATGTAATGGTCTTATAATTGTCGGTGGAGAAATTACAACAACGGCAAATATCAACAGAACAGAAATTATAAGAAATGCAATAAAAAATATCGGTTACACGGATTCGAAATTCGGATTTGATTATAAAAATTGTGCAATAATGGAAACGATAAATACACAGTCTCCAGATATTGCAATGGGTGTCGATACAGGCGGTGCCGGCGATCAGGGTTTAATGATAGGTTTTGCTTGTTCGGAAACAGAAGAACTTATGCCTTTACCGATAATGTTGGCACATAAACTTGCCGCGAAATTGGCACAAGTAAGAAAAGATGATATTTTAAAATATTTAGGTCCCGACGGAAAAACACAAGTTTCTGTTGAATATAAAAATTGGAAGCCTGTTAGAGTTGATACTGTTGTTTTGTCAACACAACATACTGAAGAAATTTTAGATGAAACAGGTGATAAAATTACGGAACAATCAAAAAAAGAAATTTTTAAAACAATAATAGAGCCTGTTTTAGGTAACTGGATAGATTCAAATACAAAAATTTTTATTAACCCTACAGGTAAGTTTGTTATCGGCGGGCCTCAAGGCGATACGGGACTTACAGGCAGAAAAATTATTGTCGATACTTACGGTGGTATGGCTGCACATGGCGGAGGTGCTTTTTCGGGTAAAGATTCGACAAAAGTCGACAGAAGTGCCTGCTATATGGCAAGACATATTGCAAAAAATATAGTGGCGGCAAAACTTGCCGACAAATGTACCGTGCAACTTGCTTATGCAATAGGGGAAAAAGAACCTGTTTCAATTATGATTGACACACATAAGTCAGGTAAAATTTCTGGCGATAAATTAGCTCCGATAGTTAGAAAGTTATTTCCTTTAACACCGCAAGGAATTATAGATTATTTGGATTTAAGAAAACCGATTTTTACAAAAACAGCTTCTTACGGACATTTCGGCAGAAGTTGTTTTAAATGGGAAGATACAAATAAAGTTGAAGAATTAAAAAAGGCAGTAGCCGAATTATAAGGTTTTAACATGTTATGGTTTTTGTTGAGTTTAATTATTCTTCTTGTAATTGTTGCCGTAATATTTATTATAAAATTTTATGATACAAAAAAACTTTATAATGCGGAAAAACAAAAAAATATTTCTTTTAACGAGAAGGAAACAGCTTTTTTAAAAGAAGCAGGAAAACTTGAACAACTAAATTCCGTTCTTGAAGAAAAAAATTCACAGATAGAAAAATATCAAAATACAATTTCTCAATATCAAGAAAAAATAAATTTATTGGAAAAGGAAAAACTTTCAATAGACAAAGATAAAGAATATTTAAAAAAAGAAAAAGAAAATTTGGAACAACTGCAAAAAACTCTTCTTAATAATTCAAAATTGGAGTTTCAAAATATTGCAGGCGAAATTTTAAAATTAACAAAAACCGAACTCAATTCCATTAACAAAGAAGAATTAAAAAACGTCGTAGCTCCGTTTGAAAAAAATATAAAATCTTTTGAAGAAACAATTCAAAACCAAACAAAAGAATTCAGCCAAACAAAAGGTTCGCTTGAAAACGAACTTAGAAATGTAATTAATCAAGGTAATCAATTAAAAGAACAAACCTCAAATTTGATAGATATGTTTAAAACCGATTCAAAAGCTAAAGGTGATTTCGGTGAAACGATTTTGCAAACCATACTTGAAAATTCCAATTTGCAAAAAGATGTAAATTATTTTGTTCAGCAACAGGAAAATAACAAAAGAACGGATTTTCAAATAAAACTTCCCGGTGATAAATGGATAGTAATAGATTCAAAAGTTCCGTTAAATGCTTATATGCAGTATTGTTCTGCCGTTAATGAAGATGAAAAAAACAAATTTTTGGATGAGCATGTAAAAGCCATAAAAACTTTTATTGCCGATTTGTCGGGGAAAAAATACTATGAAAGGTTTGATAAAAATTCAAAAACAATAAGCCCTGATTTTACAATGATGTTTGTTTATCCTGAAGAAGCTTATATTGCAGCATTAAGATATAAACCTGATTTAACAAATGAGGCTTGGTCAAAGGAAGTTGCAATTGTTTCGGCAACTTCGTTGATACATACGATAAAAATTATAGAAAAATTATGGGACGTTCACAGACAAGTTCAAAATCATGAAAAAATAATTTCAATAGCAAAAAATTTCAAAATAAGGCTTTCAAGTTTTGTTGATAATATGGCAAAGTTAAGTAATAATATAATAACAGTAAATAAAACTTTTAATGATTTCCAAAAAACCGTCAAAGGTGACAGAGGCCTTGAAAAAATAGTAAATGATTTATCAAGTTACGGTATAAACCCTTCCGAAAATAAACTTGATACCGAAACAATAAAACAAATACAATAAAATCTCCATAACTAAATCAACATATAACCGAAAATTATTTAAGCAATTTTTTATTGACAATAATAAAAGAATTTAGATATAATAAAAAAATATTTATGATAGAAATAAAAGGTTGTAATCACTTCTTAATATTTAATTTCCAAAACCTTTTTGAGTTTCGATGGTGTTTTTAATCCGTCGGTTAAATTGTAAGAAATTATAAAAAACTCAAAAAGGAGCTTTATTATGTCTAATTTAAATAATAAAAAAATAATTTTAAGCGAGCAGGATATACCAAAACAATGGTATAACATTCAGGCTGATTTGCCTACACCGTTGGAACCTGCATTTAATGCAAGAACCGGTAAAATTGCAACTAAAGATGATTTGTGCCAAATATTTCCCGAAGAAATTGTTAATCAGGAAATAAGTCAAGAAAGATGGATAGATATTCCCGAAGAAGTTAGAGATATTTATAAAATATGGAGACCTTCTCCTTTGATAAGGGCAACAAACCTTGAAAAATTTCTCGATACACCTGCAAAGATATATTTTAAAAATGAAGGGGTAAGCCCTTCCGGTAGCCATAAATCAAATTCCGCCGTGGCTCAAGTATATTACAATAAAAAAGCAGGGACAAAAAGAATTGCGACCGAAACCGGTGCAGGTCAGTGGGGTTCTGCACTTGCTATGGCATGCAAAATGTTCGGCATAGAATGTGTTGTTTATATGGTTAAAGTTTCGTTTGAACAAAAACCGTATAGAAAATCTTTAATGCATGTTTACGGTGCAAATGTTTATTCAAGCCCTTCAATGCAAACCGAATATGGAAGAAAAGTTTTGGAAAAAGATCCTAACTGCAGCGGTTCTTTAGGTATCGCAATATCGGAAGCTATTGAAGATGTTATAACTCACGAAAATGCAAAATATTCATTAGGCAGTGTTTTAAACCATGTTGCAATGCATCAAACCGTTATCGGGCTTGAAGCAAAAAAACAAATGGAAATTGTAGGTGAATATCCTGATATAGTTATTGCATGTTTGGGTGGCGGTTCCAATTTTTCAGGTATGGCATTTCCTTTTATTATGGACAAAATTAACGGAACTCATAAAAACCTTAGAGCAATAGCAGTTGAACCTTCGGCATGTCCGAAACTTTCTAAAGGTGTATATGCCTACGATTTTGGAGATTCCTCAGGTTTTACACCTGCATTTAAAATGTATACATTAGGTCATACTTTTATGCCCAGTGCAATACATGCAGGCGGGTTAAGGTATCATGGAGCATCACCGCTTGTTTCTGCAATAGTTAAAGAAAAACTTGCAGAATCGGTTATAGTAAAACAAAGAGAAGTTTTTGAAGCGGCAGTAACTTTTGCAAGATGTGAAGGAATACTTCCGGCACCGGAATCTTCTCATGCAATAAGAGTAGCAATAAACGAAGCGTTGAAAGCTAAAGAAGAAGGTAAATCCAAAACCATATTGTTTAATTTATCAGGTCACGGACATTTTGATTTAACGGCTTATGAACAATATTTATCGGGACAAATACAGGATTGTAATTATTCCGAAGAAGAAGTTCAAAAAGCATTAAAAGATTTACCGGTCGTAAAAATCACAAAGTAATTTTTACAAGATTATAGGTTAAACAGTTGTAATGTAGTTGAAAAGTTAAAAAAGAAAATAGTTGTTTGTTTTTGTTGTTAAACTTTAAGCTCTAAGCTATCAGCTTATCAGCTAAAAAACGGAGTTTTTTAAGTATGTCTAAAACAGGTATTATTTGTACAATGGGACCTTCAACAAGGTCGATAAAAATTTTAAAAAGTATGGCAGATTCGGGAATGACAGTTGCCAGATTAAATTTTTCGCACGGAACTTTTGAACAATATGAAAAAGATATTGCATTAATCAGAAAGTTGAATAAACAATATAATAAAAAAGTAAAAATTTTGGGCGACTTGGAAGGGCACAGAATAAGGGTAGGCAAATTAAAAGGTTCAAAGCCTGTTGCACTAAAAAAAGGACAAAAATTAACTTTAACATTAGAACCAGTTATAGGTAATTCCAATACGATATCAATAGATTATTCCGGTCCTATAACCGACTTTAAAAAAGGACTTGCAATATTTATTGATGACGGTAATTTAAAATTAACGGTAAAATCGGTTTCAAAAAATTTAATTGTTACCGAAGTTGCAATGGACTATTTATTGAAGGAACATAAAGGTGTAAATATACCTGATGCAAAACTTCATTTTCCTGAAATCGAAGAACACGATATGAAACATATTGAATTTGCAATAAAACATAAACTTGATTATATTGCAAATTCTTTTGTCAGAAATAAAGCCGATATGGTTGCATTACAAAAAACGGTTCAACAAAAACATCCTAATTGCAAACTTGTTGCAAAAATAGAAGACAGAGAAGGAATAGAAAATATAATTTCAATTATAGAAGCCTGTGACGGTGTTATGGTTGCAAGGGGTGACCTTGGAATATCAATACCGTTATGGACCGTACCTGTAGTTCAAAAATATTTAATAAAAAAATGCAGGTCAAGAGATAAATTTGTTATTACCGCAACTCAAATGCTTGAAAGTATGGTAGAAAATCCTGTTCCTACAAGGGCTGAAGTAAGTGATGTTGCAAATGCCATAATAGACGGCAGTAATTTTGTTATGTTATCTGCAGAAACAGCAGTTGGTAAATACCCTGATAAAGCCGTTGCAATGATGGGCAACATAATAAAATTTACCGAAAAAAACAGTTATCGTTTGTAATATGAAAAAACAAGATTTTATAAATCTGTTGAAACAAAAAGTTTTAATTCTTGACGGTGCCGTCGGAACGGAACTTTTAAAGTTCAATTTTCTTAAAAATGTATCAACCCCCGAAGAATTAAACATAAAATTTCCGGAAAGAATAAAGCAAATATATGCCTCATATATTGATGCAGGTTCGGATATTATCCTTTCAAATACTTTCGGTGCAAATAAAATAAAACTTTCTCAACATAACCTTGCAGATAAAATAGAAGAAATTATAAAGGCAGGTGTTTGTATTGCAAAACAAGAAGCAAAACGAACAGGTGCTTTTGTTGCCGGCGATATGTCGTCTGTAGGTTCATACATTTATCCGTTAGGTTCAGTTTCTTTTGACCAAGCTTATGATGCTTTTAAACAGCAGGCGGAAATTTTAAGAGACAGCGGTGTCGATTTAATTATTATTGAAACAATGACCGAAATTAAAGAGTTAAAAGCTGCGGTTCTTGCCGCCCGTGATGTTTATGACGGACCGATAATTGTTCAAATGTCATTTACCGAGGAAGGAACAACCGTTACCGGAACCGATGTTTCAAGTTTTATAGCTATGGCGGAAAGCCTTGATGTTACTGCACTTGGCATAAATTGTTCCGTAGGTCCTATTCAACTTTTAAAGCTTGCAAAAATATTATCTGAAAATACAAACCTGCCAATATCATTTAAACCTAATGCCGGAATGCCTGAATTTATAAACAGAAAAACGGTATATCCCGGAACACCGGAAGAATTTGTTGAAGTTTGTCTTAAAGCATATGAATATGGTATCAATATGTTCGGCGGTTGTTGCGGAACAAATCCGCAATATATAAAATTATTGTCGGAAAATTTAAAAAATAAAAAACCCGTTAAAAGAAAACAGGTTACTCATCATTTATTATCTTCAAGAACAAAAACTATAGATTTGAATTTATTAAAAAAACCGATAAAAATAGGTGAAAGAATCAATCCTACCGGCAGGAAAAAATTTCAGGAAGAATTATCTAAAAATATATTCGGTATGGTAAAATCCGAAGCAAGAATACAGGCCAAAAACGGAGCAGATATACTTGATGTAAATATGGGCCTTCCGGGCGGTGATGAAACAAATTTACTTATAAATGCAGTCAACGAAATACAGGAAATTGTTCAGTTGCCGTTATCGATAGATTCAAGTTCTCACAAAGCAATAGAAACTGCATGCAAACATTGTGCAGGTAAACCTTTAATAAATTCCGTTAACGGTGAAGAAGAAAAACTTAATTTAATTTTACCTATAGTAAAAAGATACGGTGCAAGTGTAATCGCTTTAACTGTTGACGAAAAAGGTATTCCTAAAACTGCAGAAGAAAGATTAAAAATTGCCGAAAAAATTTTAAAATTTGCAGATAAATACGATATAAACAAAAACGAAATAATTTTTGATTATTTAACATTGTCGGCAAGCTCTTCACCCGAACAGGCACAGGAAACTTTAAAAGCCGTTAAAAAATCAAAACAAATTTATCCCGAAAATAAAATATTGCTTGGAGTATCAAATATTTCTTTCGGCCTTCCTGCAAGACAGGTTTTAAATTCAACATTTTTTAAAATGGCAGCCGAATGCGGGCTTGATATTGCAATATGTAACCCCGGACTTGACTGGACTATTGACGACGAATATGCAAGAAATTTATTAAATAACAAAGATATAAATGCAAAAGAATATGTTAAAAAATACTCGTCATTTCAAAAAGTTACTGCTAAAAATTCAGATGAACTTTCAACGGAAGACAAACTTTTTAATGCAATTTTAAATGGTGACAAAGATTATATCGTTGATTTAGTCGATGAGCTTTTAAAACAAAATGTTTCTCCGTTAACTATATCAAACGATTTAATTTTAAAAGCATTAAATATTGTCGGTGAAAAATTCAATTCAAAAGAATATTTTTTGCCGCAAGTTATAATGGCTGCCGAGGCTGCCCAAAAAGCATTTGCATATTTAAAACCGAAACTGAAAAAAGAAAAAAATTCGGTTGCCGGTAAAGTTGTTATGGCTACCGTAAAAGGTGATGTTCACGATATAGGTAAAAATATAGTATGTGCCGTTCTTGAAAGTTTCGGCTTTGAAGTTTTTGATTTAGGTAAAAATGTGGATGACCAAACAATAATTGATAAAGCAATAGAATATAAAGTTGATATTATCGGACTTTCCGCACTTATGACAACTACAATGACGGAAATGGAAAAAGTTATTAAACTAAAAGAAAAAATGAAGTTAAAAGCAAAAGTTATCGTAGGCGGTGCTCCGGTTACAAAAAATTTTGCGGAAAGTATAAAAGCAGATGCCTATGCACAAGATGCCATCAGTTGTGCCAAACAATGTTCCTCTTTATTGGAAGGTTAAATTCTACATTATAAATTATATATAAATCGTTTCAGCGATTTTTTTAATTTTTCTTTTTATTTTCACTTTTGTATAATAAAAGTATAATGGATAACAATTTGGATAAATTATTGCCTTTTGTTCAAAGGCCTGCAAGATATATAAATCACGAAATAAATTCTCATAAGCCTGATATGTCAAATGATGTATCTATATGTTTGTGTTTTCCCGATATTTATGAAATAGGGGCTTCAAATTTAGGTTTGGAGATTTTATATCATTTGATAAATGAAAAACAATTGGCAAGAGCCGAAAGAGCTTATGCCCCCGATATCGATTTGGAAAAATTGTTGTTGGAAAAAAATATTGAACTTTTTTCGTTGGAAACACAGACTTCTCTTAAAAATTTTAATTTTGTAAGTTTTTCACTGCAATGTGAACTTGTAGGAACAAATATAGTAAATATGCTTACCTTGTCAAAAATTCCTGTTTTTTCAAAGGATAGAACAGAAGATACTCCGCTTATTATTGCAGGCGGTCCTGTTATGGCAAACCCCGAGCCGTTTGCCGATTTTTTTGATTTGTTTGTAATAGGTGACGGAGAACAAGCATTGGAAACAATTTTAAATACCTATAGACAATGCAAAAAAACAGGTAAAAAAAGAAAAGAAATTTTAAAAGAATTGTCAAAAATTGAGGGTGTGTATGTTCCCGGTTTTTATGAAGTAAAATATAATGCCGACTTAACTATCAAATCCGTTCTTCCTGTTGAAAATGAAATAAAACAAACCGTTCAAAAAACTACCGTCGATATAGATAAAGCATTTTTTCATACAAAAAAAATAGTCCCTTATGTCCAAACGGTTCATAACAGATTAAATATTGAAATTGCAAGGGGGTGTATAGGTCAATGCAGGTTTTGCCAAGCTTCAAAATATTACAGACCGTGGCGAGCAAGAAGTACCGAAAATATTTTGAATTTGCTTGATAAAGGACTTGCTACAACAGGTTATGAAGAAGTTTCTTTTTCTTCCTTATCATGTACCGACTATAAAAATTTGGAAGAATTGCTTTTAAAAACAAACGAAAAATATTCAAGTAAAAATATAACGGTATCACTTCCTTCAATGAGATGTAATCAATTTTCTTTAAAAGTTGCAGAATATATTAACAGAGATAAAAAGCCCACAATTACTTTTGCTCCGGAGGCAGGGTCAAACCGGCTTAGAAATGTAATCGGTAAATATTTATCTGAAACCGATATTATAAGTACTTTGACATCAGCCAATGCTATGGGCTGGAAAACAATAAAATTATATTTTATGATAGGGCTTCCTACAGAAACTGAAAGTGATATAAATGCAATAAGTGAATTGATTTTTAAAATAAAAAAATTAACTAAAGGTTTAAATTTCAATATAACAATTTCGCCTTTTGTCCCTAAAGCACAAACTGCTTTTCAGTGGCAGGCAATGTTTGAGGGACAATATTTTAGTGATGTTATAACAAAATTAAAAAAAACTGTCCCTGCAACAATTAAAGCTCACAACTACAAAGAAAGTATTATAGAAGCTTTTTTAGCAAGAGGTGACAGAAAATTATCAAAAGCGATATATATTGCTTGGCAAAAAGGTTTAAGATTTGATCAATGGGTTGACAGGTTTAATTATGATACTTGGATACAAGCAATAAAAGAAGCGGGTTTGGATTTAAATTTTTATGTTTACAGGCAAAGACAATTTGATGAAATTTTACCTTGGCAGCATATAAATCTTGGTGTTACAAAAGAGCAATTGTATAATGATTACTTAAAAGGCATTTCAGAAACCGATTCTTGCGACTATACAAATTATAAAAGAGATATCAATTTACCTAAAAATTATTCTTTGGCAAACAATTTACCGACACAAGCAGGTGTAAGAGTATTATTAAAATTTTCAAGAAAAGGTGTCGTTAAATATTTATCACAGCTTGAACAAATAGATTTTTTAAGAAGAGCAATAAAAAGAACATCTCTTCCGGTTGCATATACTGCCGGTTTTAGTCCGCTTGTAAAAACTTCATTTGGCCCTGCAATTTCTGTAGGTTATGAAAGCGATTGTGAATATGTTGATCTGTATATGACCGAAAAAGTTTCGGAAAAGGATATAATAAACGAAATGACAAAAGTTTTGCCGGAAGGTTTTAATATTGAGCAGGCAAAATATTTACCGTTACAGTTTCCTGCAATTAATGCACTAGTTAATATTGTTGAATATATTATAGAAGGTGTTAATATAACACAAGAACAAATAAATAATTTTTTGGAACAGAAACAAATTTTAATAAAAAAAGTAAAAAAACAAAAAGAAACAATAGTTGATGTTAAGCCGCAAATTTTAAGTATAGTAAAATTATCCGAAAATAAAATAAAAATGTTACTTGAAATAAAGCAACAAAACAATGTTAAATTAAATAGTATTTTATGTGCATTATTAAATTTAACTGACAACGAAGTAAAAATTTTGTATATTAAAAGGACAAAGTTGTTTGTAAATAAAGATAGTTTGTTTTATGAAATTTAAAAAAGTAGCATTTTTATTATTATCAATAATTTTTTCAACAGTAATATATGCAGAGGAAAAATCTGTAGTTTATATTATGGATAGTTCCTATTTAGGTGATAATACCCGTGAATATTTTTCTAAATTGCAAACACTTTTAAAAAATACTAAAGATGAGATTTCTTTATATCCTATATCAAAATTCGATATGAACACTACAGAATCTTTAAATATTTTGAAAAAAATGAAAAAAGGAAACATTGCTGTTGTTTTAAAAGCAGGAGAAGCTAATTATTATAATCTATATGGTTATTCTTCTTTTAGAAGATATCATTATCGAAATTTGAAAAATGAATTGTCATCGGTAAAAGAGATAAATTTTGAAATTGCCAAACGATATGGTGTTATAAATAAAAATTCTTTTTATGATGTTGTTGATAATGTTGGGAAACAATTTTTTGTATCAAAAAAAAGAAAATTTAAGCCGTCAGTTATTCCTAAATTTTATATTTTAAATGCTAATTTTGAACAGAATATAAATGTAGCGTCATCCATAACTTCCTATACTTATGCTTGGAATTTGATGAATGACGGGAAATTTAATGAAGCTTATAATTTTTTGATGAAAATTATATCCAAACAACCTAACCAAAGTATGTTTCATTATGCTTTAGGTTCATTATATTTATTAAAAAAGGATGAGAATTATCAAGAAAAAGCATTAGCCGCTTTTGAAGATGGCATATTGGTTGAGCCGTTCAATAGAGATAATTTGTGCTATAAGGGTTTAGCCGTCATATTTATGATGTATGATGGAAAAATAATAAAAGATATTTTGTTTTTTTCAAAATTATTAAACAGATATATGCCGAATTATTCAAAAGATATTTCTGCAATACTTGCAATCGGTAATGTGGAATATGGAGAAAAAATAGAACTTATAAATGAATGGATTGTTTCCGATATGGAAAAAATCAAACAGCTTTGTCAAAAGAAAAATATAGATTTAATTTTAACAGGTTATCCTATGACCGTTAAAAGCGAAGAAGTTATTAAACAATATATAGTTGATAATGATGATGAAACTTCTTTTGTTGATGATAAAATAAAAAGCAATGAAAGTTTTTACGAATGGGTTAATAATTCCGTCCGAAAAATATTTTTTGCATTAAAAAACAAAGGATTTATTAATGAATAAAGAAATAGTTGTAAATATGACACCTGAAGAAACAAGGGTTGCTGTTTTGGAAAACAACAGATTATCCGATTTGTTTTTGGAAAGAAGAGAGTCCGAAAAAATTTTAAATAATATTTATAAAGGTAAAGTACAAAATATTGTTGCAGGTTTATCGTCCGCATTTATTGATATAGGTTTCGGTAAAAGTGCATATTTGGCAATGAATGATATAGTTGCACCTAAACATGAAAAAAATATTGAAAATATGCTTAAGGTCGGGCAAGAAATAATGGTGCAGGTTTATAAAGAACCTATAAGCACTAAGGGCCCTAAAGTGACAATGGATATTTCTTTGCCCGGCAGACTTTTGGTATATATGCCGTTTAGTAATAATATAGGTATATCAAAGCAGATAGAAGACAGAGAAGAATATTCAAGATTAAAAAATATAATAAAAGAGATAAAAAAAGAGGTTGCCGGAGGAATTATTGTTAGAACCGAAGCCGAAGATGCAACACAGCAAGAGATAGAAACGGAAATAAAATATTTGGTTCGTTTGTGGGCATCAATTTTAAACAGATTTAGCAATGTTCAGTTTGGAACACCTGTACACAGGGATTTGGGTGTAGTATTTCAAATTGTCAGAGATTATTTTAATGAAGATGTCGATTTAATGTATATAGACGATGAGAAAGAATTAAACGATGTTAAAGAATTTGTTCGCACCGTTTCTCCGGAACTTGAAGATAAAATAGTGTTATATGAAGGTAAACAGCCTATTTTTAAAGCTTATAAAATAGAAGAAGAAATTAAAAATTTAAGGTCAAATAAAGCAAGGCTTCCCTCGGGTGGTTATTTAATAATACAGGAAGCTGAATCTTTATGTGCAATAGATGTCAATACAGGTAAATTTACAGGTAACAATAATACACAGGAAGAAGTTGTTACAATAACGAATATGGAAGCTGCCCGTGAAGTTGCCAGGCAACTCCGTTTAAGAAATATCGGCGGTATTATCGTTATAGATTTTATAGATATGCGAAAAGAAAAAAACAGAAAAAAAGTTTTGGAAGAATTAAAAAAATCCACAAAAGGCGATAAAGCAAAAATAAAAATATGGCCTATTACAAAACTCGGGCTTATAGAAATGACAAGGGAAAGAAAAAAAGAATCTTTGTTTGCATTGCTTGGTGATACTTGTCCTACATGTAAAGGTTTAGGACTTGTTTTGTCAAAGGAAACAATTTTTATTTCCGTATGTAAAGAAATAGAACAAATGAAAATTGAAAAATATAACGGTAAAATTAAAATAAAGCTCCATCCTGATGTTGCAGGATATTTTAGTGAGAGAAAAAAACACTTAAACGAAATATTTAAAAAAGGTATAGAAATAATTTCGGATGATTCCGTTGACAGACAGGATTATAATATTATACTTGAACAATGAAAAATTTTTCTTTGGATTTAAATAAAAAATATGTCTTTATCGTCGGAGCCGGCGCAAGCAAAGACGACAAACTTCCCGTTCAGGACGAAATCTTAAAAAATATTTTAAAAAGTAAATTTGCCTTGAAAGATAAAATCTCTTCGATCGAATATAAAAAAGTTTCAAAAGAAATTAACGAATTATTAAAGACTTTTTTTAACGGAAAAATTGCAACAAACAATATTACACTTGAAGCAATTTTTAATGTTTTGGAAACTGCCGTCAGAAAGGGTGAAAATATAGGAAAAATTAAAGTTGAAAAAATAAAAAAATATTATGACTTTTTACTTGAAGGCATAATGTTTGCTACACTTACCGATGCAAAATTGCAGGAACATAACATCTTAAACTCTAAAAGCCAAAGCCCGTATACAATTTTAGGCAGAAAAATTTTTGAAACATATAAAAAAAGAGAAAATATAAACTGTTCGTTTATAACTTTTAATTATGATATTTGTTTGGACAGAGTTTTGCTTTCAATGTATGATAAAAACGAAAGTAAAAGTATAGATGTGGATTTCGGTATAGAACTCGGTAATTACAGCATGCAACAATGGTTTCACAGACCGAGAAAAAGAAAGATATATTTGTTAAGACCGCATGGTTGTATTAATTGGTTTTTGTGTGCGACTTGCGGTAAAGTTTTTTCAAGAGTTTCTCAACAGGGTAAACCTTTGGATTTGGTTAACGGTGAGAAATGTTATTGTTGCGGTATGGCATCATTGGAACCTTATATAATACATCCAAGCAATAACAGAATTTATGAAAATAAATACATTATGCAGGTGTGGGATAAAGTTGAACGGTTATTGTTTGAAGCAGATCACTGGTGTTTTATAGGTTATTCTTTACCTGAAGCCGACAGATATTTTACATATTTGCTTACAAAAATATATAACTTTAGGAAAATAAAACAAATAAAAAATAATAAAAAACCTAAAATATCTGTTGTAAATACAAATCGTTCTATTACAAAATATATAAAAATAACCGATGAGCTTATTTCAAGTGCGGATAATCCTTTGGAACAATCGGAATTAAAAAAATATTTTACTTCGTTGTATGAAGAAAAAGATGTGTTTAAAAGGTTTGAAGTTTATTTTGACGATATAAATAAATACGAATGCTCGTTTAAAAAATTCACAACCGATTTTTTTAATG
>Ga0310690_10003021_pt1 | contig 26116 bp, 16 predicted proteins | sample AusTroGonzalo_MG_2_FD_207661 | JGI IMG/M metagenome (GOLD analysis project Ga0310690, IMG submission 207661) | Bovine rumen microbial communities from tropical cattle in Woodstock, Queensland, Australia - Gonzalo_04 (v2) (version 2) | ecosystem: Host-associated > Mammals > Digestive system >... | reverse complement strand
TTGATCCCACCTTTGAATCCCTGCGCACCTATTCCGCCCCGCAATGGTTCCGGGACGCCAAGTTCGGCATCTGGAGCCACTGGGGTCCCCAGAGCGTCCCCATGTTCGGCGACTGGTACGCCCGCAACATGTATATCGAGGGAACGCCCCAGTATGAATACCACCTGCGCCACTACGGCCATCCGTCAAAGTTCGGCTACAAGGATATCTGCGCCCTCTGGAAGGCGGAGAACTTTGATCCCGAATCCCTGGCGGACCGGTACTGGAAGGCCGGCGCCCGCTACCTCATGACCCAGGCCACCCACCACGACCATTTCTTTAATTATGACTCGAAGCTGAACCGCATGAACAGCGTCAACGTGGGCCCCCACAAGGATATCCTCGCCCTCTGGAAAAAGGCGGCGGACCGGCTCGGCATGCCCTTCGGCATGAGCGAGCACCTGGGCGCCTCCTTCTCCTGGTGGCGGGTCAACAAGGGCTGCGACAAGTTCGGCCCCTACGCCGGCGTCCCCTATGACGGCACCGATCCCGCCTGGCGGGATTTCTACCATGCCAATGAGGAGCACGGCACGGAGGATCCCGGCGCCGCCGCCCCCTGGTATACGCAGAACCCGCAGTTCCGGGATTACTGGCTCCGCTGCGTTACCGAGATGATCGACCGTTTCCATCCGGACCTGCTGTATACCGACGGCGTCCTGCCCTTCGGCGAGCACTGGATGGACAAACAGGATACCCCGGATCCGGAGGTCTACCGCCTCGGCCTGCAGGCCGTCGCCCATCTCTACAATACCTCCATCGCCGACCACGGGGAGAACCGGGCCGTCTACCTGCAGAAGGACCGCCGGCCGGAGATCTTCAGCGTCGGCGTCCTGGATATCGAAAAAAGCCAGCTCCCGGGCATCATGCCCGAGCCCTGGCATACGGATACCTGTATCGGCAACTGGTTCTATGACGTGCATTATCCCTATAAGCATCCGGAGCAGATCATCGAAATGCTGGTGGATATCATCTCGAAGAACGGCGTCATGCTGCTCAATGTCCTGCAGCGGCCGGACGGCTCCATTGACGATGAGGCTTCCTTCATCCTGGATAAGATCGGCGAATGGTTCGCGATCAACAGTGAGGCGGTCTACGGAACCCGTCCCTGGCGCGTCTTCGGCGAGGGCGAAACCCGGGTCAGGATCGACGGCTTCACCGAGGAGAAGACTTCCTGGGGCCGCAGCGACTTCCGCTTCGTGCAGAAAGACGGCGCCGTCTACGCCTTCATGATGGGCGCGCAGGGCGGCGAGGCCGTGGCGCTCCGCAGCTTCGCGCAGCAGCCCGTGCATTCCGTGGAACTCCTGGGAGTCGGCCCTGTTCCCTTTAAACAGGAATACGGCGTCCTGCTGGTTTCCCTGCCGGAACGCCTTCCTTCCCTGTGCGCGAATACGCTCAAAATTCTCTGATTTTTCCTTACAAGCTGCGGACCGCCGCGAATCCCTTCTCCAGGTCGGCCAGGATGTCGTCGATGTGCTCCGTGCCGATGGACAGGCGGATCGTGTTGGGCCGGATGCCCTGGTCCAGCAGTTCCTCCTCGCTCAGCTGGGAGTGGGTGGTGGAGGCCGGGTGGATCACCAGGCTCTTCACGTCCGCCACGTTGGCCAGCAGGGAGAAGATCTCCAGGTGGTCGATGAATTCCCAGGCTTCCTTCTGTCCGCCCTTGATCTCAAAGGTGAAGATGGAAGCGCCGCCGTTCGGGAAATATTTCTGGTACAGCTTGTGGTCCGGATGGTCCGGCACAGACGGGTGATTGACTTTCTCCACCTGCGGGTGGTTCGAAAGGAAGTCGATCACCTTTTTTGTGTTCTTCGCGTGCCGGTCCAGCCGCAGGGACAGGGTCTCCACCCCCTGCAGCAGCAGGAACGCATTGAACGGGGAGATGCAGGCGCCGGTGTCCCGCAGCAGGATCGCCCGGATGAAGGTCACGAAGGCGGCGGGGCCCACCACGTCGTAGAAGGATACCCCGTGGTAGCTGGGGTTCGGCGCGGCGATGTTCGGGTACTTCCCGCTGGCCTTCCAGTTGAATTTGCCGGCCTCCACGATGATGCCGCCCAGGGTCGTTCCGTGGCCGCCGAGGAATTTCGTCGCCGAGTGCACCACGATGTCCGCGCCGTGCTCGATGGGGCGGATCCAGTAGGGGGTGCCGAAGGTGTTGTCGATCACCAGGGGAAGCCCGTGCTTATGGGCGATCTCCGCGATGGCGTCGATGTCCGGGATGTCGCTGTTCGGGTTGCCCAGGGTCTCCAGGTAGATGGCCCGGGTGTTCTCCTTGATCGCGCCTTCCACTTCCTGCAGGTTGTGGGCGTTGACGAAGGTGGTCTCCACGCCGTACTGGGGCAGCGTGTGGCTCAGCAGGTTGAAGCTTCCGCCGTAGATCGTCTTCTGGGCGACGATGTGGCCGCCGTTGGCTGCCAGCGCCTGGATCGTGTAGGTGATGGCCGCCGCGCCGGAGGAAACCGCCAGCGCCGCGGTGCCGCCTTCCAGGGCGGCCACCCGCTTCTCCAGCACGTCCTGGGTGGAGTTCGTCAGCCGGCCGTAGATGTTGCCCGCGTCCGCCAGGCCAAACCGGTCCGCGGCGTGCTTGCTGTTGTGGAATACATAGGAGGTGGTCTGGTAAATCGGTACGGCCCGCGCGTCCGTTGCGGGATCGGCCTGTTCCTGTCCTACGTGCAGCTGGAGGGTTTCGAATTTATAGTTACTCATGGTTTTGATCTCCTTTTCATTCTTTAATATTTTTTGTTTGGGTTTCCCGTGGTTCCGGTTCTCCGTCCCTCCGGCGTATAAAAAACCGGGGGCTTCTCTCAGCTCCCGGGCATAGTCGCAGTCCGCCGGCCTGTCAGCCGCGCATTCGACGGAGGCGCGGCAGGGTACAGCCGAAGCGGCCCGCTGCATTTGCTGCCCGGGAGTTAAGCATTCGTCCGCACATACACATCATGGTTCCGCGTCTCCTTTCCTTTCGATGGCCCGATCTTATCACCATTCACCTACCATGTCAATAGGTATTCTTGTATTTCGATTGTTTTTCGATTGTACTTCGATGATGCTTCGGGTTCGGCTTTCGCCGGTCTTTACTCTTTTTCGGCGGCGGTCAGCGCGTCCCACGCGGGCACGAAGCCGCTCTTCAGCGCGTTGCGGAAGGAGCGGACATTCGCCCACGCCGCCGCGTAGAACGGCATTTTTCCCGCGTCGAAGACCGCCCGGGCCAGCCGGTTGGTCAGTGCCGAGGCGATCCCCTGCCGCCGGTATTCCGGCAGCACGTCGATCCCGATCTGCCACATCTCCGGGCAGTCGGCGGAGCATCCCGCCAGGCCGATCAGCTTTCCCCCGTCGTAGGCGCCGACCCCCAGCATGTCCAGCTCTTTCCGGTCGCTGCACAGCGCGTTCCACCATTCCGGCACGTACAGTTCCGCAAAGTCCGCCGGATGCAGCAGCCGTGTCTCGTAGGCGCAGGGCAGCTCTTCGCCGAAGATCCGGTCCGGATCCGGCAGGAAGCAGGTATGCATCCAGGCCGCCCGGGCGTTCACCTTCGCCAGGATGTCGTTCAGCTTGTACAGGTACGGCGTCTCAAAGCAGCGGTGGATCTTCTCCGCCCCGTTCACGAATCCTGTGATCTCCGGGATCAGTTCCTTCCGGCAGGCCGCCACCACGTTGTTCCCGAAGGTGAACAGCGCGCAGATATGGGGCAGCTTCATGTAGCGGCTCGCGCCTTCCGAAGCCTTGGATTCAACGATCACGTTCTCCCCCCTGCGGAAGTCCGCCGGGTCGCAGGAGCAGTCCGTCGCCGCCTGCCGCAGCGCGGTCTCCATGATTTCCTGTCTTGTCATGATTCCCCTTCTTTCGGAAATAAACGCCGGCCTCCGGCATTGGATACCGGAGGCCGGCTGGAAATATACCCGGTTCAGGCTTACTTGATGATGGTCAGGGCTCCGCGGGGCTGTCCGTACGCCGCGTCGGTGATATCGCCGTCCAGCACGGCGGTAATATAGTCCATCACAGCCTCGTCCAGCGTGATGCCGGTGTCGAAGGTGTTTCCGGAAAGCGCGAATACGTTGTAGGTATCGCCGCCCACCGCGCAGAAGTCGTTGGTAACCACCGCGTAGGTCTCCTGCAGGTCAAAGGGCTTGCCGTTGACCGCCGTGATCGTAACGCGCTGGATGGAAGCCGGTCCGAAGTAGGAGGTTTCCTTGCCTTCCAGTACATAGACGCTGCCCTTGTCGTAGGCCTTCGTCGTGTCCAGCGTCCATTCGATGCCGGATGTCTGCGGGAATCCGCCGATCAGGTCCGGCGTGCAGAAGGTGGAGGCTTCGAGGACTTCCAGCAGTTCTGCGCCGGTCACATAGACCACCGACACCGTGTTGCCGAAGGGCAGCACCGTGGTGATATCCTTCCTGGCGATGTCGCCCGCGGGGATCGAGGCGCGGATACCGCCGCCGTTCATGATGCCGACCACGTCCTGCAGCTCATCTTCTTCAATACCGCCGTCCTTTACGACAGACCAGACCAGCGCGTCCGCGACCAGGTCGCCCATGTTGGTTTCCTGGGACCGGTTGGTGGCCTTTTCGCCGTCCAGGTTCGCTTCGGATTTTGCGAACACGGCGCTGTACTCCGCGTCCACTTCCGCGGAGATTTCCGTGCACTTGGCCTGTGTGTCCGCGTTGACCGGCTTGAAGCTGTACAGTTCGGCGCCGATTTTGGTCGGAATCAGGTAGTTGGCTTCAATGCCCTTGGCTTCGTTGTCGATTACGATCACGCCGATATTCGCGAACTTGGTGCCGGTGGACTGGATGGATTCGCCGTCCTGTCCGGCTGTCATCACGGTATGGCTGTGGCCGTCGATGACGAAGTCAATGCCCGTAACCTTTTTCAGCACGTCGGTGGAGCGGTAGCCGTTGAATTTGGATTCCACGTCCACGCCCAGGTGGAACAGGCCGATCACCAGGTCGGACTCCTCCCGGATCCCGTCCACGGCAGCCTGGGTGCTCTCATACAGCTTGTCGAACGCGGAGAAGGAGACCTTTGTAATCATTCCGGGATTGACCTTTGTGGCGGTTTCGGGCGTCTCCACGCCGATGAAGCCGATCTTCAGGCCGCTGTTGGTTGTGATGACCGTGGATGCGGGCAGGATCAGGGATCCGTCTTCATCCTTGTAGACGTTCGCGCAGATTGTGGTGAATTTGGCGTCCTGCAGGTTCTGCATCAGCTGGTCGTAGCCGAAGTCGAACTCATGGTTGCCCAGCGTTACCACATCGTAGCCGGCCGCGTTCATCATATCGATGGCTGCCTTGCCCTTGCTGGCAATGACGTATACCGTTCCCTGGCTGAAATCGCCGGCGTCGGCCAGGATCACTTCGGCGCCGCGGCTGACAAACAGGTCCCGCACTCCGGCGATATAGGCGTATCCGTCGATCTGGCCGTGCACGTCGTTGGAGTGCAGGATCACGGTCTTGCCGGTGTAGTCCTTTTCAAGCGCCTCCCGCAGGGCCGCGTGGGCCGCGTAATCGTCGGCGGTCCAGTCCGTTTCTCCCACTGCTTCAGCGAAAACGGCCGTCGCGGTCAGTGCCATCATCAGCGCCAGGAGCAGTGCAAGCAGTTTCTTCATGAAAACCTCCCCTTCCGTATCTGGATGTAGTGATGGGGAACCCGTACCTTTCCGGATTCCCGTCAGATTTCTTTGAATCTATTATAAGATTTGTCAGGGAGATTTTCAAGAAAAAACAGTTGTCAGTTCCCCGCCTTCCGCCGGTACAGGTAGTAGGCCCAGGTGCGCCCCTCGAAAAACATTTCCGCCTGGTCGGCCAGTTCATATTGGCCGGCGTTTTTCAGTTTCTGCTGCCGGGTAACGATGAATTCGGTTTCCCCGCTTTCCACCGCCTCCTTCAGCGCCTGCTTCATTTCCGGCAGGTCGTTGTTCAGCGTGCAGAACCAGCGCGTCACGGGCAGGGATTCCGCCGCGTAGTAGAATCCGCCGTCCAGGAATCCGTAGTTCAGCAGGGACGTGTCCCCAGCCTCCCGGATCGTCTCCGCGAACCGGTACTGGGGCAGTTCGCTTTTCTCCTTCCCCAGCAGGTACACGTTCCCGCTCCAGTTATAGGCTGCCAGGGGCCCGAGGCAGGCCGCCAGGGCCGCGATCCCGGCGGCCGCCCGCCGGAATGCCCGCTTCTCCCGGATCTTTCCGGGAATCACCGCAAACAGCGCCCCGAACCCGGCCGCGCCGAAGGCGGCCATCACGATGGCGTAGTAGGGATACCGCCGCCCGCTGGCGTAGGTGAACAGGAAAAGCCCGATCGCGCCCAGTACGCAGGCCGCCGCCTCCCGCCAGCGTTTCTTCGCCGTGCACAGCAGCCAGAGCAGCCCGGCCGCCGCCGGGATGGACCAGCCCAGGTTGTTCAGCAGGTTCGGCAGCGGCAGGTCGTAATTCCCGCTGCGGATATTCTGGGTGTACCGCGTCAGGTTGTCCGTAAAGTACGCCTGCCACAGTGCCGGCAGTGCCCCGGCCGCGGCGTAGCGGACCAGCACCGCCGCCGTCACAATCCCGGCGCCGGCCAGGGCCTGCAGCACCGCCTTCCCCAGGCCCTTCCCGCGGAAATCTGCGATGTACCAGGCAGTCACCGCCAGCGCCAGCCCGGCGAAAAGGCCGCAGAAGGTATATTTGGTCCACAGCGCCGCAGCCCCGCAGGCGCCCAGCCCGACGGCCTGCCGCGCCGTCAGGGGCTTCCGCTCCTTCATCGCCTTCAGCGTCAGGTAAATCCCCAGCGCGAAAACCGGCAGGAAGAGCTCCTCCGCGCTCCCGCCGTGGGAAAACGCCGGGGACAGCGGCACGCCGATCCCCAGTCCCGCCGCCGCCCACATATAGGCTGCCGGCGTACCGGAGAGCATTTCCGCCGTGCGCCCGCTGATGTACAGGAACGCCGCGAAGCAGGCCGCCTCCACGATGAATACGCCGATGAAGCTTGTCTCCGAGATCCAGGCTGCCAGCGCGTAGGCCGCGTACAGCAGCGGCCCCTTCTGCTCATATAAATCCAGGTAGGGCGTCAACCCGTGCCGCATTCCCCGCCCCACGGTGAAGAAGCAGTTCACGTCCACCCAGTCGTTCATCGGGTACAGCGGGGAATTCTTCGAGCAGACCAGCAGCACCGCAACGGAAAGAAGGCCGGCCAGGGCAATCCGCCCTGCGGTGCCGGCCCGCCTGCTTTTAATACTGTTCATCGGTTTTCCTCTCGCTCCCGCCTTCCCGCCGCCAGCCCAGGATGCTCCGGGCGATGGCGCCCAGGCACAGGGCGGCCAGCAGCCACCGGGAAACCGTGTTGTCCGTAAAGTTCATCATCGGGTTGAACTGGTCCAGTACCAGGAATACCAGGAACATCATCCCGAGGATCGCCGTCAGGTGGTTCATCCATTTCATTGCCTTATTCATCGCTGCGCACCTCCGCGATCAGCAGCGCGTCGCTGCTTTCCCTTCCGCCGCCGGAAGGATTGTTGATCACTTCGTCTCCCCATACCATGATGGAGGAGTTCCCGCCGTCCAGGTTGTAGGCCGCGCTGCATCCAAGTTCATGGAACAGCTGGCTCAGCTGCGGCAGGGTGATACCGGCGGATTCGCCCCGCCCGTCCACCACCACCAGGCAGTAGTGCCCCGGTTCGTAGTAGCCGATGGCCGTCCGCGGGTTGGCGGAAATGATCCGGTTCGGGCTGGAGAAGCTTGTCAGCACTTCCCCGCTGCTGCCCAGCAGCGCCGGCCCGAAGGTCCAGGCCTGCCAGGCGCCGTCCGCCACCGCCTCCTCCACGGAGAAGCTGCTCCCGGGCATCACCTTCATCGTCCCGTCGTAGTACAGCACGCATACGTCGCAATCCGTCGCGTTGGCCCGGTAGATCGTGCCGTTCCGGATCACGACGCCCTCGCTGGTGTTCCCGTAGTAGTCCCCGTTCACCGCCAGCAGCGCGCCCTTCAGCGCCGCCATCCCGGCGATGCTGTCCCGGAATCCGCTTCCGTAGGTGTCCGACGCCAGCGCCGTCTGGAAGCAGGTAATATCCCGCACGTAGATGTCCGCCACGTAGTAGGTGATGTTCCCCTCGTTCACTTCGCTCACCGTGATCGAAAGATCCTGGCTTGAGTAGCTGTTTTCGGTTTCAATCACCTCGTCCGTATATTTGTCGGCGAATTTCTCCGCGATCGGCACGTTCACCGCCTCATCAGATACAGCCGCGGCCGTTTCGCTGCTCTCCTCCAGGGCGCTTCCGCCCTTGGAGTTCCCGCCCATGCCGCCGCTGTTCCTGCCGCTGCTCTTTCCGCCGCCCCGGCTGCTGCTCCTGCCGGGCGGGCTCCCCCGTCCCGTTTCGCCGGTACCGGTTGAAGCGGTCATCCGTACCTCCGGCGTAAAGGTTTTTTCTGCTTCTGTTTCCGTCTTCGTCTCCGCTGCCGCCCGGGCATTATCCGCCGCCTGTGCCGCGGCTGTTTCCGTTTCCGTCTTCGTTTCTGTCTTCGTTTCCGCTGCAGACGCCTGGGCCGTCGCCGGCCGCGCCGTCTGCAGGTTCAGGCTCTGCTGCTTGTTCGGCAGCACATGGTGGAACAGCGCGAAAACCGTCAGCGCCAGCCCGGCTGCCGCCGCGTCCAGCAGCAGGTTCCGCAGGACCGGGTGTTTCTTTCCCATGGGATTGCCTCCTCTCCAGGTCGTTTCTTACAGCTGCGCCTGGGGTTCCGCCCAGGGCAGTACGGCAATTTCCAGGTTGCCGTTGCGGGTCCGCAGCTCGTCGATCATTTCCTTTTCTTCCTCCGGGTTCTTCATCCGGATCCGGAAGCTCAGCCGGTACATGCTGCCCATACCGGTGGTTTTCACCCCCACATTCTCCGCTTCCTGCAGGTAGCGGCCGAAGGGTTCTTCAAAGGCCCTCGCGTAGTCCAGGGATTCCGGGATCGTGATCTTCAGCAGTTTCTCCTCCCGGTGTCCCTTGTGGTCAAACAGCTTCGTCCCGGAAAGCCCCAGGAACAGCAGCCCCATCAGCACCAGTACCAGTACGCCGTAGGCGATGTAGCCCATCCCGAAGGCGCATCCCGCCGCCATGGCGATCAGTACCGCGACGATCTCGTCGCTGGTTCCCTGGGCGGAGCGGAACCGGGTCAGCGCGAAGGCGCCGCCGAAGGCGATCCCCGCCCCGATGTTGCCGTTGATGAAGGTCAGTACCAGGCCCACCACGAAGGGCAGCACCGAGCTGACAATGAAGAAGCGCCGGTTCGCCCGGATCCTGAAGCTCATCAGCCAGGAATACAGGATGCCGGATCCCAGTGCGGCCGCTGCCATCAGCAGCAGCTGCACCGGCGTCACGGACGCGGAATAAATCGAATTGAACATGGTTCCTCTCTCCTTTGCTTTTTCCCTGCCGTTTTTATCCGGCAATCGGGAGGATCCGGAGCGCCGGCCGCGCCGCCGCGGCCGCGCTCTCCAGCCGGTACGCCTCCCCGTATTTGGAGAAGCTGCTCTTGTAAATCTGCCCTTCGTCCAGGATGGCGCTCAGCCACAGGGGCATCGCCGCCTGTACCTTGACCTCCAGGATCGTGTCACCCTCCGCCAGCAGCGGGTTGCCCTCCATGCTTCCCGTCAGCCGCAGGTCTTCCGCCCGGTACCGGGGATTGAAGTCAATCGTCAGCCGCAGGTCCCCCTCCGGCTCAAACCAGGCGATCCGGTCGTACAGCACCAGGCAGGCCGGTTCCAGCGGCTCCCAGGAATCCCGGAACCACTCCAGCTCCCGGCAGATCTGCCGGTCCGGGAACAGTCCGTTTTCCCCGCCGAAGAAGGTCCTGACTTCCGGGAGCGTGCTCTTCACCCGCCGCTTGTACACGATGCCGGACGCCTTCCGCTTCAGTTCCAGGAACACGGGGGAATCCTCCGTCGCCGGCCCGTAGGAGCGCAGCCGCATCTTTTCCTTGAAATCCGGCTTGTCCATGGATGCCCGGATCAGCCGCCGGTCCGGCGTATCGTAGTACAGGGAGGCGATGGTGGTCTTACCGTACCGGTCCGGCTCCATGTGGCCCTTCAGCCGCCGGACCAGGTAGGCGGTCTGCCCCCGGTCCATCAGGTATTTCAGTTCGTATCGCATCATCACATTGGTGAAGTGCCCTGTCTCCCCTGTCATATGGATGCCTCCCTGCTGTCGTTTGCTTTCTTTACCGGCCCCGGCCGCCGCGGCCGCCGCCCGTGCTCCAGCCGCCGCTGCTTTCGCCCCAGCCGCCGTCGTTCATGCCCCAGCCTCCGCGGCCGCCGCCCATGCCGCCCATGACCTGGTTCGGGATGGAGGAGGTCTGCTGGCCGTTGATGTAAACCGTGCCTCCCGTGAAGGAAAGCGTTCCGTCGTAGTCGAAGGTGCTGTTCCCGGTCACGCTGATGACGCCGCCGTTGATGTACAGGTTTCCGTTGGAGTCAATGCCGTCGGTGTCTCCCGCGCCCATGGCCACGTTCACCGTCGCGCCGTTGAACTGGATGGCCACCTCCACCGCGGAGGATTTGTTCGCGGCGTTGATGCCGTCGTCCGAAGCGGCGATGCTGATGGTGCCGCCGTTGAGCTGGATGAAGGTTCCCTCGATGCCCTCGGCCGCGCTGATGGTGATCTCGCCGCCGTCAATCTGCACCACGGAGGTGGCGTGAATGCCGTCGTCCCCGCTGGTGATGTCCAGGGTGCCGCCGCCGATCCAGATATATCCCTTGCTGTCATCGTCGCTGTTCTCGGCGTGGAGTCCGTCGGTTCCGGCCCGGAGGGTGAAGGTCCCGCCCGCCACGCGGATGGAGTCGTTCGCCTCAAAGGCCTTGGATTTTGCCGTAATCACGTAGGTTCCGCCGGTGATCTTCAGGTCGTCCTTGCAGACCACGCCGTTGTCCGTGGAGCTGACCGTCAGCGTCGCCGTTCCGTTCAGCGTCAGGTCCTGCCGGGAGAAGATCACCCCGTCCGTGTTCGTGTCCCCGTCCGCCCGGAAGCTTCCGGTCACCGCCAGGGTGCTGTCCGCCGCCGTCGTGAGGAACACCTTGTCCGCCGATACAACGTAGATCACCGGGAAATCATCGTTCGTCACCTGCAGTCCCTGCAGCACCAGCTGCACCTTCGCGTCCTCCGGCGCTTCCACATAAACTGTGGCGTTCGCCGCCGTTCCGCCCAGCACGTAGGTCCCGGCTTCCGTAATCCGTACCGTCTGTCCGTCGCTGACGGTGATGCAGGTTGCTTCGCTCAGGTCCGCCGTCTGGCTCAGGTCCCTGTCGGTGAACAGGTCCTCGCTGCTGTATACCGGCGTTCCGCCGGTTGCGGCCGAGGCCGCCTGCGGGAATCCTCCCGCCAGGATCATCACGGCCGCCAGCAGGCAGGCCGCCGTCCCTGTAATTTTCTTTATCCATGTGCGCTTCTGTTTCATGAGATCGCACCGCCTTTCTTTCTCTTTTCCCTCTCGGGACAGCGTCATTGTAAAGGGCGAAGCTTAAAATAAACTTGAAAAAAAATAAAAAATTGATTTTTTCCTTCCGGCAATGGTAATATAGGTGCAGAGATGAAAAAAAAATAAGCCTTTACAGGTTAAGAAACGAGGAATGCCCGTGATCCATGTCGACGACGCCTTATGGTTCCTGATGGAAAAAGATCCGGGTCTCACCCCCTACAGCGGGGAGATCCGGATGCATATGGACCGCTATAACGACCGCCGCTGGCACCTGGCCGGCACCGGCTCCCTGTCGGATTTTGCCAACGGCCACCGCTACTTCGGCTTTCACCGCACGGAGACCGGCTGGGTCTTCCGGGAGTGGCTCCCGGGGGCGGACGCCGCCTGGCTCACCGGCGATTTCAACGACTGGGATAAATGGAACACCCCCCTGCACCATATTGGCGGCGGCGTGTGGGAGATCACCCTGGAGGGCTGGGACGCGCTGAAGCACGGCCAGTTTGTGAAGCTCATGGTCGGCCGCCAGGGCGCCAGCTTCGAGCGGATCCCCGCTTATATCACCCGCTGCGTCATGGATATGGCCAGCGAAACCCTCTGCGGCCAGGTCTGGATGCCGGACGAGCCCTTCCAGTGGACCGACGGCGATTTCTACGGCAGACAGCGCCCCGATTCCCCCATGATCTATGAGGCCCATATCGGCATGGCCCAGGAGCACGGCCATATCGGCTCCTACCGGGAGTTCGCGGATGAGACCCTGGACTGGATCAAGTACGCCGGCTACAATACCGTGCAGCTCATGGCCATCCAGGAGCATCCCTATTACGCCTCCTTCGGCTACCAGGTGACGAATTTCTTCGCCCCCACCCATCGCTACGGCACCCCCGAGGACCTGAAGTACCTGATCAACAAGGCCCACTCCATGGGCCTCTCCGTCCTCCTCGACGTGGTCCACAGCCACGCCTGCCCCAACGTGGGCGAGGGCCTGAACCAGCTGGACGGCACCGACGACCAGTATTTCCTCCCCGGCGACCGGGGCTGGCATCCGAACTGGAAAACCAGGATCTTTGATTACGCGAAGCACGACGTGATCCATTTCCTGCTCTCCAACCTGAAGTACTGGCAGGACGAGTTCCATTTCGACGGTTTCCGCTTCGACGGCGTCACCTCCATGATGTACGAGAACCACGGAAACTGCTCCTTCAACGGCTACGATTCCTATTTCTCCATGAATACCAATGTGGACGGCCGGATCTACCTGATGCTTGCCAACGAGCTGATCCACGGCATCAACCCGAAGGCCATGACCGTTGCCGAGGACGTCTCCTGCTTCCCGGGCATGTGCCTGCCCCTGGAGTACGCCGGCGTCGGCTTTGATTACCGCCTGGCCATGGGCATGCCGGATACCTGGATCAGGCTCGTGAAGGACCAGATGCAGGAGGACTGGAACATGCACGCCCTCTGGCATGAGCTGACCTGGGGCCGCCCGGGGGAGATGAGCATCGGCTACGCCGAATCCCACGACCAGGCCCTCGTGGGCGACAAGTCCCTGATCTTCCGCATGGCGGACGCGGAGATGTATACCGGCATGGCCAAGGATTACCATTCCCTGAGCATGGACCGGGCCATCGATATGCATAAGGTGATCCGCTTCCTTACCTGCGCCCTCGCCGGCAACGGCTACCTGAATTTCATGGGCAACGAGTTCGGCCATCCGGAATGGGTGGACTTTCCCCGGCAGGGCAACGGCTGGAGCTATCACTACGCCCGCCGCCAGTGGTCCCTCGTGCATAACTGGGACCTGAAGTATGAGTGGCTCGCCAATTTCGACCGGGGCATGACCTACCTCATGAATACCCATAAGGTGCACTGCACCGGCCCGGCGGAAAGCCTCTGGATCGACAATGAGCGCAAGCTCCTGATCTTTGCCCGGGGCGGCCTGCTCTACGCCTTCAACCTGCATCCCACCTGGTCCCAGGAGAGCGTGTTCATCAACTGCCGCGTCACCGGCCCCGGCGGCTACCGGGTCATCTTCTCCACGGACGACTGGCCCTACGGCGGCCAGACCCGCATCAATATGGACAATGTCTATTACGCTGCCGATACGGAGTTCGGCTACGGCATCAGGCTGTACCTCCCCTGCCGCACCGGCGTCGCCCTCAAAAAAGTGGAATGGTAAGCCCTCGCGGCTTACCATTCCTTTTTCACAGATATACGGTTTTCGCCTTTCTTATTTGCAGATCCTGTCCCGGATGGCGGTTATTTCCTCCGACCTCAGTCCGATGGACTTAAGGTACCCCTCCGCGCAGGCCTTCAGGTCTGCGCCTTTCAGCGTCTCCAGGCCGAAGGCGGTCTTCAGCATTTTGAGGAAAATGTTCTCCAGGATGGCGGTGTAAGCCTCGCTGCTGTTTTCCACGCCGTAGAAGTACTCATAGCTCAGCATGTAGTCCGTGATGATCTCCTCCTCCGTCGCCCCTGCCAGGCATTCCAGGATCGCGCAGAAGAAGCCCGTCCGATCCTTCCCCTCCAGGCAGTGCACCAGGTACGGCCCGTCGTTCCCTGCCAGGAAGCGCAGGCCTTCCGCCAGGTCCTCCCGGTAATCCTCCGTCCGGAAGTCCATGCCCATCTCCAGCAGGATCGTCTTCTGCTTTCCGCAGTAGCTGCCTGCGTAGCCCTCGAAGGCCTTTATGTCCTCTTCGCTGTCCGCCAGGTTGATCACCGTCCGGATGCCGGCTTCCTCCGCCGCTTTGTCGGCGCAGGTATTCCGGCCGATCTCGGGATTCACGGGGGATGAGGCACGGTAAAGCCTGCCTTCGGCGATCTCCCCGGCCTTCACCATCCGGAAGTTGGCGTATTCCGCGTCCGTCAGGTGCGGATAGTCCTCCCGGTTCACCGTGCGCTTCAGCTGGCGCACCGCCCACTGGTCATAGTAGCCGCCCGGCTCCTTCATTTCGATCGTTATTTCGTCCGGGGTTTCCAGCCCTTCCGCGTAGATCCATACGAAGCCGGGATCCGCCTCCGTCGTTTCCTTTACGGCCAGCCCGGTTTCCTCCGTGAAGTTGCCCATGTTGATCGCCAGGGAGACGTAGTCCTCCTCCATGTCCGGCCGGATCACCAGCAGGCAGGCCATATGGCCCTGGTCCACGTCGCTGAAGCTGGATCCGATGGGCATCTCCCATTTCTTTCCGCCCACCGTGACGCTTACCAGGTCCCCGTATTCCCATCCGGCCTCCAGCATGGCGCTCCCTTTGAAGTCCAGGTGGATGTTGCCGTGCTTGTTGATCTCCAGGATCTTCGCCGTCACCGGCTGCGGATCCACCCGCATGGTGTCCGGCAGTGCCTCCGCCAGGGCGGCCGCAGCGCTGAGGAGCATCGTCAGCGCAAGCAGCAGGGATATCCATTTCCTCATTTCTTTTCCTCCAGTCCGGGAATTTCCATCAGCGCGGGAATCAGGCCGAAGGGGCTGTCCCACTGCGTGTCTTCAACGATTTTTTCGATCCGGTCCATGGCGGCGCAGACCTGCGCCGTTTTTTCCTCCGGCCGGTCCGTGTAGTTCCCCAGACGCCCGCCGGTGTATTTTCCGTCCTTAATACCCAGGAACAGTTCCTCCAGCCGCCGGTCAAACCGGCCGAAGGCAGCCGCCAGGCCCACCGTGTCGGCAGCCAGCTCGTCCCGCAGGGCGTCGATGTCCTGCGGGTACGTCCTCCGGCAGATCACGTGGGTCAGCTCGTGGTACCGGCGGATCGTGTCGCTCAGTTCCGTCCATTCGTCTTCGCCGAATCCGGCCGCCGCCGCGTCCACGTGGCTGTAGGGCCCCCGGGACAGGATCACCAGTGTGTCCTGGTAGTTCTTTTTGTCGGCGGTGAAGCGCTTGAATTCCGCGCTCTGCTCCTCCGGCGGGAATGCGGCCAGGTGATTGTGGATCCGCGGCCAGTTGAATACGGTCATCATCGCCGCCCCCTGGCTCGGCGGCACCGGCGCCTTCGGCCCTTCCTTGGCGCCCATCAATCCCCGGATCACCAGCTCAAAGTCCTGCCGGTCCCCCAGGGTAACCACCCGCACCGGCCCGACCGGCGTTTCCTCCGTCTCCTCCCGGTCCCCCGCGCTTCCCCGGTAATGGGAAAGGTCTTCGGTCCCCGGGTCTCCTCCCCGCAGGTATACGTTCCGGTATGTTTCCTGGTCCGCTTTCTCCGGATCCAGGTACAGAACCGGATAATCCCTGACCAGCGCCTCAATCACACATAATCTTTCCATCTTTCTTCTCCTGTATGAATTTGTTGTGTACCTTTAATGATTCTCCCATCATATAATCAAACCCTTCCGTCCTTGACAAATCACCCCCGCTGTCGGAAAATAGAACCAACAGTTAAAACTTATCATACGAAAGAGGCGTCGCCATGAAGAGATTTTCCCTGCTTCTGGTCGTTTCCACCCTTCTTCTTTCCCTGCTCTTCCCCGCCTGCGCCCCCGCGGAGGCAGGGATGACCATCGGCGAGGCAGCCGGCGTGGCCGTGGAGCACGCCCGTCCCTCGGTCAACGGCCGCCTCCGTGTGGAAGGCAACCGGCTGGTGGACCAGTCCGGCCATCCCGTCCAGCTCCGGGGCGTCAGCACTCACGGGCTCAGCTGGTATCCGGAATATATCAGTGAGAATCTCTTCCGCCGGGTGTCTGAGGAATGGAACTGCAACCTGTTCCGCATCGCCATGTATTCCGTCGATTACTGCAACGACAAGCTGAGCGAGGATAACCTCGCCCTCATGCGGAAGGGCATCGAGGCGGCCATCGCGGCGGACGCCTATGTGCTGGTCGACTGGCATATCCTCGAGGATTACAATCCGAAAATGAACATGGAGGCGGCGAAGGGCTTCTTCGCCATGATCGCCGAAGATTACGCCCAGTATCCGAACCTGATCTTTGAAATCTGTAACGAGCCCAATGGCAATACCTTCTGGTCGGAGATCGCGGAATACGGCAACGAGGTCATCCCCATCATCCGTTCCTATATCCCGGACGCGGTCGTTATCGTCGGCACCCCGGAGTACGACCGGAACCTGGGCGACCCGCTGCTCCGGCCCTTCGCTTTTGACAATATCATGTATGTGCTCCATTTCTATACCGCTTCCCATTCCTTCGGCCTGCGCAGCGAGCTGGTCTCCGCCGTAGAGGCGGGACTTCCCGTCTTCGTCAGCGAATGCGGCATCACCGAAGCCTCCGGCGACGGCGTCATTGATTTCGCCTCCGCCAGGGAGTGGTTCACCGTCCTGGATCAGTACGGGATCAGCTATGCCGTCTGGAGCCTCTCCGACAAGGAGGAAACCTCCGCCTTCTTCACCCGCAGTTTCAATCCGGAAGGTGAAATCCGTGATGAACACCTGACCCTCACCGGCAAATGGGTGCGGGAGCTGATCCGCGGCACGGATCCGCGGGAAATCCCGGCCCCCGCGGATCAGGTGGCGCCGGATGTGTTCACCCGGGTCGGAAACTTCCTCGCCCTTTCCCTTGGCCAGAACACCGGCTGGGAATTCTCCGCCTGGCTTCTCTACCTGGGCATCGCCGGCGGCGTCACCCTGCTGGGCGCGATGATCTGGCTCGCGGTCCGGAAAGGAGAATCCCGGAAGCGCCGCACCTATTACGACCTGATCGGCCGGGCGGAAAAGCGGCGCGGCAGGAAGGGACGACTGCCCGGCTGGATCTGCCTGATCCTTGCCACCTGGGCCGCCGTAATCTACATGCTCTGGCGCGTTGCCCATTCCATTCCCTTCGAGTCCGGCTTCCTCGCCGTGGCGGCGAATATCCTCCTGTTCATCGTGGAGCTCGTGGGCTTCGCCGAAACCCTGATCCTCTACCGCAACCTCCTGAGCATGCGCACCTGCCCCCTGCCGGAAATTCCTGAGGACGCCTGGCCGGAGGTGGATATCTTCATCGCCACCTATAATGAGCCGCCGGACCTGCTGCGCAGGACGCTCAACGGCTGCGTGCATATCAAATACCCGGATCCCGCGAAGGTGCATATCTGGCTGTGCGACGACAACCGCCGCCCGGAGATGCGCGCCCTGGCGCAGGAGATGGGCGTCGGCTATTTTGACCGCCCGGACAACGAGGGCGCCAAGGCCGGCAACCTGAACCACGCCATGTCCCTGACCTCCGCGCCCTATATCGTCACCTTCGACGCGGATATGATCCCCCGCAGCGATTTCCTGCTGAAGACCATTCCTTATTTTGTGGATGTGGAGCTGCGGGAGCAGGACCGTCCGGAAGGGGAACGCCTCCACCTGGGCCTGCTGCAGACGCCCCAGTGCTTCTATGATCCCGACGTCTTCCAGCACGCCCTCTACTGCGAGAAGCGGGCCCCCAACGAGCAGGACTTTTTCTACCGCACCATTGAGCCCGCGAAGACCGGCACCAACAGCGTCATCTACGGCGGTTCCAATACGGTCCTTTCCCGCCGGGCCCTGGAGGATATCGGCGGCTTCTATACCGGTTCCATTACCGAGGACTTCGCCACCGGCATGCTGATCGAATCGGCAGGCTATGTCAGCCTCGCCCTGCCGGAGCCCCTGGCCAGCGGCCAGACACCCCATACCTTCAAAGAGCATATCCAGCAGCGCACCCGCTGGGCCCGCGGCGTCATCGTCACCGCCCGCAAGCTGAAGCTCCTGACCCGCAAAGGCCTCTCCCCCGCGCAGAAGATCAGCTATATCAGCTCGGTTTCCTACTGGTATTCCCCGCTGAAGAACCTGGTCTACCTGCTTTCCCCGCTGCTCTATGCGGCCCTCCTGATTCCCGTCTTCCGCTGCAACTGGCTGGAGCTGCTGCTCTTCTGGCTGCCGATGTTCATCCTGCAGGATCTGTCCCTGCGCATCAACAGCCGCAACCGGATCTCCGTCAAGTGGAGCGGCATCTACGAAACCAGCGTCATGCCCAAACTGCTGATCCCGGTCCTGAAGGAGACCTTCGGCATCACCCTCTCCACCTTCAAGGTCACGGATAAGTCCGGCGCCGCCGGAAAACGGAAGCGGGATCTCCGCTCCATGATTCCCTTCCTGGTCCTGATCGCGCTCTCCCTCGTCGGCATCGTGCGGATCTTCTGGAATTTCCGGCTGGTCCAGGCGGTCGGCTTCCTGATCCTCCTGTTCTGGATCATCCGCAATCTCTATTACCTGATCATGTCCCTCTTCCTCGTGGACGGCCGGGATTATGACGGCGAGGTCGTCACCGTTTCCGATGCGGAGTTTGTGGAGGTATCCGCCGATGGACAGGTCTTCTCCGGTGTCACCACCCGCATGACCGAGCACAGCATGACCCTCTTCCTCGATGAAGAGGAAGGGCAGGAGCTGACCCTCGGCGCCCGTGTGGATGTGTCGGTGCAGGGTAAGACCACCGGCCCCGTCCTGGTCAGCGGCGTCGTCACGGGCATCAGCGAGTCCCGCCGTGGAACCATCCGCACCCATGACATAGAAATCCTGGACGATCACGGCGCCCGTATGGAATACCTCCAGATCCTCTACGACCGGGTCCCGACCCTGCCCCAGTCCCTCCGCAAGGACCACGGCGCCCTGGCCGACCTCTGGCAGAACATCGCCCACCGGGTAGCAAGAACGATCAAATAAGCCAAATAGAAACAAGTCTCCTGCTATCAGGATTCTTCGCCCAGTCCAGTGTGTCATCCTGAGCAAGGGCGTCAGCCCGCGTCGAAGGATCCCCTTACGGCTTCAAGTCCCCAAAGGAACTCCAGCTAGCCCACGTTGTCATCTCGACCGAAGTGGAGAGATCTCACCCCGTGCTTGACCTCCAGCCCTCAAATCGTATACAATATCCATACCCCAAAAAACTTTTTTAAAAGAATTTTTCCGGATCCGCTGCCACCCGGCATCTGTCCTGCGTATATACAGGTGTCCGGATGATAACGGACCGGTGAAAGAAATAAAAAACCATGGATAAAGGAATTGAAAGGAGATCACCACAATGGAAAACAAGGAAATGAACCTGAACGAAATGGAAGAAGTATCCGGCGGCCGCGGCGGCTACGCCAAGAAGCCCGCTGCCCGCTTTGGCTGTGATCTGTATCAGATCAAGGCCGGCGACACCCTGATCCGCATTGCGAAGCGCTACGGCGTCACCTGGCGGGACCTGAAGGAAATGAACGCTGACGTGATCAAGAACGCCAACGACATCACCACCGGCTACTGGATCTATGTTCCCGGCCCCCATGCTTAATCCCTGAGGGTACACTCCAAACAGACAGAATCTTCTTCATACCAATCCCCCGGCTCCCGTGAAAGCGGGAGCCTCTCCTTTTTTCCGGGCGCCAAAAGGGACCAGGGGGACGGTTCATCCTGTGGCCCCTTTTTGGGCCATCGGAACTGTCCCCCTGGCGGTGTCTTTTTTGTTTGGTTTTTACTTATTTGGCCGCGTAGATTTTCTGGATCATATCGTCCATCATCGCATTCAGATCGTCTGCGGTCCGCATTTCGCCTTTGAACTGGATGTGCTCATATTCCGGATGGCTGTTCATGAAGTCAAGCAGGTAGGTTGCGTCAAAGAAATCCTGCCACTCCATCGCTTCGAGAAAGGCTTCATAGGTCACGCCGTAGGTTTCGCACAGTGCCGTGACGCCTTCCACGAATTTCTCTCCGGATTCCGGGGTGACCGCGAATACCTTGAAGCTGCCGTCTTCCTGCTTCTCGTAGTTCACCAGGAACACATCAGCCTCGGAGTTCGAAAGACTCAGGTCCTTCCCGTCGTTAACTCTGGTGTAGTTGAACAGGGTGTAGCAGCCGAATTCAACGTTCGGATCCAGCTCGTCGAGTTTGTACACGCCGCACAGGGTGAGGATCTGCTCGTCACCCTTTCCCAGGTCAGGGTGTTCCTGGTTCATGTAGTCCTGCATCGCTGTCAGGCGGGCAATATAATCCTTGTATTCGTCGCTTTCCTCGTAGGATTGCACCAGCTGCTCGAGGCTTTCGCTTCCGCTTCCCTCTCCGCCTTCACCTTCGGTGCCGAACAGGCTGCCCAGCAGGGCGAGGATGTCGTCCGTGCTTTCCGCCGTGCCTTCCGTCGTGCCCGTCGCGGTTTCCGTCGTGCTGGTGCCGCTGCTGTCGCCCAGGCCTTCCAGCAGGCCGGTCAGTGCGCTCAGGTCCGTCTCGCCGCTGGAATCGCCGCTGGAGTCTCCGCTGCTGTCACCGGTTTCCGTGCCGTCGGCGGTGCCCTTGGTCAGCCCGCCCAGCAGGCCGCCCAGCTTGCCCTTCAGCATTTCGACGATCGCGCTCAGGCTGGCGCCTTTCAGTTTTCCGCCCAGCTTCTGCATCACAGTCTGCAGCAGGCCGCTCACGTCCAGGCCGCCCTCGCCGCCTAGCAGGCCGCCCAGGGAGCCCAGCAGGCTGCTGGCGTCGCCGCTGGAGTCTCCGCTGGAGTCTCCGCTCTCGCCGCTGTCGCCCAGGCCGGTCGTCGTGGTCTGCGTGTTCGTGCTCCCCGCAGCGTTCTCCGCCAGCGCGGGAACGATGGTCATCAGCATCACAAAAGCCAAAACCAGTGAAAGAATCTTTTTCATGGGTCATATCTCCTTTATGTATGTACTTGGGAATGCCCCGTCATTATATCACATTTCTCTTCCCTGCGCTATGCCGGATGTTCCGTGTTCCCCTTTTGTCCATATTTGGGGTTTCCTGTTGTATCCGTTTCCTATATATGGTAGAATTCAAGTAGTATGTCCGGATACTGACGGATGGAGGAACCGACCATGAAAAAATCCCTGCTGATCCTGCTCCTGGCAGCTGTTTTCGCGCTGCTGCTGGTTGCTGCCGGCACTGCCGCGGAGGAAGGCCGCCGCATCACCCCGGAGGAATTTGAGCAAATCGTGAAAGATCCCTCCACCTCCTGGAAGGTTGACACCAGCGGGACGAAGGTTGAGCACCCGGAGCCGGATTTTTCCGATCCGAACCTGGTCTTCAGGATCCCTGCCCGCGTAGCGACCGTCTCCGATCCGGACACCGGCGCTGTGATCAGCGAGCAGGTCATTCCCATGGAGAACACCGTCGCCGCGGTGCATGAGGATGTGGCCCTGCTCCGGGAAAAAGACGCCGGCTGGATTGTCTCCTGGCCGGCCAACGGGCCGATCCCGCTGACCTCCGGCAGCTATTCCCTCTCCGGCAGCGGCGACCTCAGCGCGGGGAAAAAGGTACTCATCGTTGAAACGGACGGAACCATGCACGCCTTTTATTCCGGCGGCGTGGAAAACAATCTCCTGGCCGTCGCGGACGATTCCCTGGAGGTCTATACCTGTATCGCTGCCGTCCGGTCCAGGGAACCAAACAAAACCTTTAATATCGATACAACCATCTCCCTTCCGAAAAAAATGGGAACTGTCCGGCTCCACGGCACCCTCACAATCGATTACGATATTGACGCCGGATGGATCCCCTGGTACGGCGCGTATATATCCCTCGACAGCATGAGCGCCAAGCTGGACCTTGACCTGGTGGAAGTTCAGATCGAAAAAATGATCGAGCCGGTCAATAAGGAGATCACGCATGTCGAGATCCCGATCATAGACGGCCTTGTCGGTGTGGATGTCTCTCCCCGCTTTTTCCTGGATATCACCCTCGAAGGCGACGTCGGCTTTACCTTCGCGTCGAATGCGAGTTTTCACGGGGAGGTTGATGTCAGCTACTTTGGAACCTTTTCCTTCAGTAATTTCGGGGGCGACCTGGAGACCCCGGAGATCGGATTCCTCGGCGCCACCGTCGGCGCGGAAGTCTATACCGGCCTGGAGTGGGGCCCCGGGGTCGATGTCCTCGGCGGCGTCGCGGAACTCGGCGTCCAGGCCAAAGCCGGCCCGGTGCTCGAAGGAGAACTGATGATCGGGCATTTCTTCCCGGATGATCCGGATGTAAACAGGTACCATGCCTGTGAATCACTGAAATGCCTCGAGGGGAATCTCCGCGCGCGGATCGGCCCGGCCGGTGTCATGTTCTGGACCGGCGATGACGCAAAGGAGATCTTCCGTATCATGGATCCCTACGACACGGATCCGTTCCTCGAATTCTACCATTCCTGGGACTACGGGGACGGCAGCTTCTCGCACCTGTGTCCACATATCGGCTACAAGCTGCTCGTCAGCGTGGTGGACCAGGACAACAATCCCCTGAAGGACGCGGTGGTCGGCTTCACGCCCTACGAATCTCAGTTCAAGGACGTGGCGGAGAACGTCAAATACGATGACAAAAAAGGATACTGGCTCCTGTATGTGCCGAAATCCAATCCGACTGTGGACGACAAGGACAGCAATACCGTCACCGTGACCGCCTCCATTGCGGATCCCCTGGATCCATCCTCCACCCTCACGGCCTCAAAGGATATCACGGAGAAGGGCATGAGCGGCGATACGCCGGATCCGAAGTCACTGGTCCTGCAGATCGACCTGAGCACCTGCACCCTGTCCTTCAAGGATACCGAAACCGGCGACGCCGGAAACATGCCCGACCCCATTCCCTTCCATCCGTCGAAGGGCAAGCTGAAAATCCCGGACAACGTTCCGGAAAAAGCCGGCCGCATCTTTACCGGCTGGAATACGAAAGCCGACGGAACCGGCACGGAGTACCATCCGGGCCAGACGGAGACTTTCAAAGAGGATACCGTCCTGTACGCCCAATGGCGCCTGGCGGGGGACAGCTGGTATGTGGCCTATAACCCCAACGGCGGCACGAAGGCCCCCGAACCGCAGGTCATCCCCCAGGGCGAAGGCGCCCTGCTGACCACGGAGCTGCCCGAAAACGGAAAGATGATCTTCCGCGGATGGGCGCGGGATGCCCGCGCCGCCGTACCGGAGTACCAGCCCGGGGATTTCCTGCCCTACAACAGCCGTACGGATTATGTGGTCCTCTACGCCCTGTGGGATCTCTCCCCCGTTCCGGAACCGATCTGTGTCTCCTTTGATGCCAACGGCGTCCGGGACTGCGTCCTCCCCGCGGACGCCTGGTTTGAGCAGGGCACCTGGATGGAGCTTGCCCCGGCGGAACCGCCCGTGGGAAGTGTCTACAACTTCCTCGGCTGGAGCGAGGATCCGGCTTCCGCGGATCCCGAATTCAGGGCGGGCCAGTCCTATTACTTCTATAAGAATACGGCCCTCTACGCCGTCTGGGACAATCTGGAAACCCTGACCCTGACCTTCCGGGATTCCCTGCCGGATGAAGCCTCCGGCATCCCGAACCCGATCGTCATCCGGCCCTCCATGTCCCGCTATGTAAGGATCCCGGACCAGATCCCGCAGAAGGACGGCCGCGCCTTTACCGGCTGGAATTCCAGCAGCGACGGCACCGGAGCCCGTTATGCCCCCGGCTCCGTCATCACCCTCTGGGAGAAGGAAACCACCCTCTGGGCCCAGTGGCACATTGCGGAAGACAGCTGGTTTGTCGTCTACAATGCCAACGGCGGCTCGGAGGCTCCCGGCCCGCAGGTCTTCACGGACGGACAGGACGGCGTCCTGACCCGGGAGCTTCCCGGGGGCGGAAAGATGATTTTCTCCGGCTGGGCCCTGGATCCGGACGGCAGCGGTACCCGGTACATGCCCGGGGATACCCTTCCCTTTACCAGCGGGGATGACTATGTGGTCCTTTACGCCGTCTGGGATCTCTCCCCCGTCCCGGAACCGATCCGTATCTCCTTTGCGGACGGCGGCCTCAGCGGCGCGGTCCTCCCCGCGGATATCTCCTGCGAACAGGGCACCTGGATCACGCTGGACGCGGCCCAGCCGCCCGTCGGCAGCACGGCTGTCTTCATGGGCTGGAGCGAGGATCCGGGCGCTTCGGTGCCGACAGCCGTCGCGGGCCATTCCTATTACTTCGTAAAGGATACGGTCCTCTTCGCCGTCTGGGATAAGAAGGAAACCGTCACCCTGACCTTCCTGGATTCGCTTCCGGGCGCCTCCTCCGGCATCCCGGATCCGATCAGTATTGTGCCGCCCATGTCCCCGGCTGTGGATATCCCCGCCGCCATCCCCCAGCGGACCGGCGCGGTCTTCACCGGCTGGAATACGAAGAAGGACGGCAGCGGCACCCGGTATACCCCCGGCGCAACCATCCTCCTCTCGAAGAACACGGCCCTCTGGGCCCAGTGGGAAACCACCCCGCCGGAGCGGCCGGTAGTGGTCTCCTTCAACGCCAACGGCGGCCAGTCCGCCACCGTGCCCGCCGCTGTTTCCCAGCGGTCCATGGTATGGTTCCAGCTGCCGGAGGGAGAGCCCTCCTGGGACAGGCAGCATGCTTTCCTCGGCTGGTCCGCGGACCGGGAGGCGAAGCGGCTGGATTACAAGGCAGGTTCCTGGGCGATCTTCAGTGAGGATACAGTCCTTTACGCGGTCTGGAATCCGCAGTATACGGTCATCAGCGGCGCCGGCGACATCTGGGACAAGAACTCCACCCGCTCCCTGCGGTTCGTTGCCGACGGCAATATGGCTTATTTCACGGAGATCCGGATCGACGGCAAACGCTTCATGGACGGCGTCACAGTCCACGCCGGCAGCATATCCGGCACCACGGCCGCGGATATCAAGCCCTGGGCACTGCAGAAGCTGGACCTCGGCTTCCATGAGATCACCTTCAAATATGAGGACGGGGAAGCCACCGCCCCCTTCAAGGTCACCAAACTTCCCCCGAAGACCGGGGATTCGGGCAATCCCGCCCTGTGGATCGCCCTGGCCGCGGCCGGCCTGGCCGGGCTCGGCAGCCTGCTGCTCCTGCGCAGGCACGCGAAGGGATAACCAAATCGCATAATGAAGGGCCGCTCCTCACGGAGCGGCCCTCATATTGTCATTGGATCTTACCGGATGGAACCGCCGTCTACCGCTACGGTTTCGCCGGTGGCTTCCTTCACTTCCGCCTTTACGTTTTCGGAAATGTTTTCCGCCGCGGCTGCGGCTTTCTCCGCAACGGGTGCGGCGGCTGTTTCAACAGCCTGGGCCGCCGCTGCAGCTTCTGCCGGAGCTTCAGCTTTGGGAGCCCTGGGTTTCCGGACTCTTGCGGTTTTGCCGGCGGCTTTGGCCGCGGTGCTTTTTTTGGCGCCTGCCGCCTTGGCGGCCGCGGGCTTTTTCTTGGCGGCGGGTTTCTTGGCCGCAGCCTTTTTCACGGTCTTCTTCGCGGCTTTCGCTGCCTTGGCTTCCTCCGCCGCGGCTTCCTCTTCCGAGGTGCCGATCAGGATCCGGTCGCCGCTTCCCTGGGGAAGGGTGTCCGTGCCCTGCTTCAGGGCGTTCACCATCTGGCGGCCGAATTCCGTCTTCAGGTCCACGGCTTCACCGGAGAACAGCTGCTTGCCGGTGCTGGTAGCCACGTTGCCCAGCGTATCCATCAGGACCTTGATCTGGTTCAGGTAGTAGTTGTAGGTCTCGCTGAAGGTGCTGACGGTGTCGGAAACAGCCTTTTCCGTATCCCGCTTCGTCTGCACGATTTCTTCTTTGAGGTGGTGCCGCGCCAGGGATTCTTCCTTCGCGTAGTTTTCTTCCTTCGTCTGCAGGCTGCTGTCGAAATCCTGGTTCTTCTTCAGGTACAGTTCCTTCAGGCCCTCGTACTCCGCCAGGGTTTCCTTGGTTTCCTTCTTCAGCTGCTCCAGGTCCGTCTTGGAGAGTTTGTCCTCCAGGTCGGCAATCTTGGCCTTGGCGTTGACCAGGTCGTTTTC
>Ga0310690_10003020_pt1 | contig 26127 bp, 21 predicted proteins | sample AusTroGonzalo_MG_2_FD_207661 | JGI IMG/M metagenome (GOLD analysis project Ga0310690, IMG submission 207661) | Bovine rumen microbial communities from tropical cattle in Woodstock, Queensland, Australia - Gonzalo_04 (v2) (version 2) | ecosystem: Host-associated > Mammals > Digestive system >... | reverse complement strand
CCATCGGTGCGGCAAAAGCAGAAAAGGACATGCCGCTGAAGCTCCTGATTGAGAAAGCCGATGCCGCGTTGTACGAAGACAAGAGACATTGATCTCCCTGATTTTCGGGTAGCGCAAATACGGGCTGCTTAAGTGTTGGAACGAGAAGATGAGCATACAGAAATACGAAAGTTGGAATCCTTGGCACGGCTGTACGAAATACTCCGAAGGATGCCGTTACTGCTATGTTTATCGGCAGGATGAAGCATACGGCAGTTCGGTTTCGTCGGAACAATGCCGCAAAACACAAAACTTCAATCTGCCGATGAAAAAGAAGCGTGACGGAACGCCGAAGATCGCGCCCGGCTCTATTGTCATGACTTGCTTTACCTCGGATTTTTTGCTGAAGGACGCAGATGAATGGCGTGATGAATGCTGGGAAATGATAAAACACCGCGACGATTGCATGTTTTACTTTTTCACGAAGCGCATTGAACGCTTTCCGGAATGTGTGCCGGCTGACTGGGGAGACGGCTATGATAATGTTATCGTAGGCTGCACCTGTGAAAATCAGGATCGGGCGGATTTCCGGCTGCCGATCTTTGCGGAGCTTCCGATCAAGCACAAAACGGTTATCATTGGCCCCATGCTTGGTCCTGTCGATCTTGAAAAATATCTTGATGGCAGTATCTGCGAAGTGACTTGCTCAGGTGAATCGGGCATAAACGTGCGGCCGCTTGATTACGAATGGGTTCTGGATGTTCGTCGCCAATGTATGAACAAAGGCGTCCCTTTTCAGTTTCATCAAACGGGTGCCTATTTTATCAAAGACGGCAGAATGTACCGTATACCCCGTCGTTTCCAAACATCGCAAGCTCGCAAAGCGGGGATCGACTACAAAATTGTGGATGGGTTTATACCGGAATATGAAATTCGAAATGTTTGGATTCACGACACCCCAGGCGATATACAAGTGGCAGAGGGGAACGGCAATGCCGACGCTGGACAATATGGTTGCGCTCGCGGCCGTGTTTGGCGTGACGGTCGATAAGATTCTCGTCTTTGAAAGTGAGCCCCGATTTCGAATAATTGCCTGAAAAAATAACAGCTCCGGCAACGGGGCTGACACGGTCCCTTCGACTAAACGGCCAGGTCGTCACCCTTTCAAGGTGAAAATGCCCGGTTCGAACCCGGCAGGGATCACCAATTGAGAAAACTTTGTAGAAAAAGGGAGAAGAGAGATGAAGGTAAGGGTTATGAGCCGGAAGGAAGCATTCGTATACTGCAGCCTCCCGCATGAGAAGCCTGCGGTAATGATTTCGGTCTCGGATCCGAACATGATCTATGACTATGCGCCCTTTGTCTCTGAAACAAACGGAATTAAGGAAATCCTGCCGCTATGTTTCGCGGATGCGGATGCGCCAGGACCCGATGTTTACGGATTCGAGGCAGAAGAGTCTGATCTGATGAGCTTTGAGGACGGACAAAAGATCGTCCGGCTTTTGGAAAGAAACCCCGGTACCGATATCATAGTCCACTGCGACGCGGGTATCTCAAGATCTGCGGGAATTGCCGCTGCCTTGCTGAAATACCTTACAGGCAGTGATGACCAGATTTATCGGGACACCTATTACTGCCCCAATTCCTGGTGCTACAGAAAAACACTTGCCGCTCTGCAGCAGAGCGGCCTGAAAAGGAATACCGGATTGGTGTAACGGCAACACGCCTGACTCTGACTCAGGAAGTCGTGGTTCAAATCCATGATTCGGTGCCAAAATACAGCCCCGTAGTGCAGATGGCTAACGCACCTGACTGTCTATCAAGAGATTGCGGTTTCGAAGACATTCTGACTGCCCCCTTTATGGTGGAGATGATTCGTACCACCACGAACATGTACGCCCACGGCTGGGATGAGCGCAACGGCGGCAACATCTCGCTGCTGCTGGACGAGCGTGATGTCAAGGAATACCTTGACACCGCCTCCGTGCTCCGCTCCATCCCCACGGGCTTTTCCGCACCGGAGCTAGACGGCAAATACTTCCTCGTCACCGGAACTGGCAAGTACTTCAAGAACGTGCAGTACGCGCCTGAGGTTAACCTCGGCCTCGTGCGCCTCACGGACGGCGGTGAGACGGCGGAGCTGCTGTGGGGTTTTGCTGACGGCGGAAAGTTCGCCTCCGAGTTCCCCGCCCACATGATGAGTCACGTCGCGCGGCTCTCGGTCGATCCGGACAACCGCGTCGTCATGCACTGCCACCCGGCGAATCTCCTCGCCATGACCTACGTCCACACGCTGGACGAGCGCGAATTTACCCGCACGCTCTGGCAGATGTGCACCGAGTGCATCGTCGTCTTCCCGGACGGCGTGAACGTGCTGCCCTGGATGCTCTGCGGCACGAACGAGATCGGCGAGGCCACGGCGGAGAAGATGAAGACCGCACGGCTCGTGGTATGGAGTCTGCACGGCATCTACGGAGCGGGCAAGGACCTCGACGAGACCTTCGGCCTCATTGAGACCGCTGAAAAGGCCGCCGAGATCTACATGAAGATCGCGCATCTGCCCCGTGTGAACACAATCACCGATGAGATGATGCATCAGCTCGAGGCCCGCTTCGGCGTCAAGGGCCGGGATGGATATCTCAACTGAAAAGCCATTCAGAACAGTAAAACAGCAGCCGCATTTTCACGGCTGCCGTTTTACTATTTTTCGAATTATTTTCGTGAAAACCCATGCGTTTTCTGCCTGAAAACAAAGTACTTGCAACGTTTTGAAAAGTGCTTGCTCAAATGCGTTATGAAGAGGCAGTGAATAATAATACTTCCTTCACAAACCAGGATTTGTGAAGGAAGTGAAAGAAATGAAGAATTTCAAGGAAGGACAAAGCGGGTGAAGAAAGTGTTAAAGTCCGTTGGCATCGTCATCTATTTGAAATAGCCACGCTCATCTCGGCGCACGATGCTGTTGCGCAGGATGCGGGCGATCTCCTCCGGAGTCTCCCGGCATCCGTCCTCCAGCCAGAGACGGAGGACCGTCGTCATTCCGGCGCGGACATAGTGAAAGTAGTACAACATTCGGCGCTCGTCTGTGATCCCCGCGGCCAAAAAGCGGGGTTTCAGCCGGGTTTCCCAAATGGCCTGAAACCCGTCTTCCATGGAGCCGTCCCGGTTCTTTTTCAGATAGATCCGGTAAAAATTCCGATACTCGCTCACATAACGCGCCAGCCGTTCAAAATGCTCCGGCTCATCTTTCGCGAGGATCTGAGCTAGTCCCTTTTGGATCTCCATCTCGGTCTTTTCCATCAGATCGAAAACATCGAGGTAGTGACGGTAAAAGGTGGAGCGGTTGATCTGCGCCCGCTCGCAGAGCTCGCCCACAGTCGGCTCCCGGCCCTGCTCCATGAAAGCGAGCAGCGCCTCGCGCAGACGGCGGTCGGTGTCCTGCCGGAGCTGATTGTTGGCGGTGTTCATGCGAGCTCCCTCCTCATACGCCGATAATGGAAGGCAAAAACGATCATCGACAGCAGGGCCGCGCCGATATCCGTTGCGAGATGCGCTGCTGCGATACCCGTCAGGCCAAGCAGCCAGTGGAACAGATACAGCAGCGGGATCAGCAGCAGACCCTGCCGCAGCAGCGACACGAGGATTGCCGCGCTCGCTTTTTGCGTCGCCTGCAGATAGTTGGTGCTCAGATATACGAATCCGAGAAACGGCGCACCGGCGATCAGCCAGAGGATCAGGCGTTCGCCGAGCTCAGCCACGCCGGCCTCTTTGAGAAACAGGCCGATGACCCAGCGCCGGAACGTGAAGCACAGCGCGGCGGCACCAAGGCCGACAAGCACGGTCAGCAGCGCGGTCTTTCGAAGCGTCTCTCTCAGTCGGGCGGCGTTCCGCGCGCCGTAGTTGTAGGCCAGCAGCGGCTGCACGCCCATGCAGATGCCCATCTGCACCATGGAGATCAGCATACTGGATTTGCCGGCCGCGGACATGGCCGCGATTGCGTCGGTGCCGTGGGTGGAGAGGAGCTGGTTTGAGAATGTGGAGGCAAAGCCGCTCAGAAGCGTGCTTACCGCGTTCGGCACGCCCAGCGCCAGGATCTGACCCAGCGCTTTGATGTCCGTCAGCGCGCGCTTGGGATCGAGTGAGACGACCGTGGCGTGACGGCGGATGTGCAGCAGATACAGCAGAGACGAAACCACGTTGCCCAGAACCGTGGCGACGGCCGCGCCTGCAACGCCCCAGCGGAACACCAGGATGAACAGCGGGTCGAGCACGATGTTGGTGACCGTTCCGGCCATATAGCCGCGCAGGCCCTCCCGCACCGCGCCCTCCGAGCGGATCAGGGCGGAGAGCGTGTGGGAGCTGATCATGAAGACTGTGCCCAGCGCGAGGACGCGCAAATAGGTCGCCGTGTCGTCCCACATCTCCGGCTGCGTGCCGAGAAAGCGCAGGAGCGGAGACGAGAAGCAAAGAAGCAGAACGGTGAGCAGAACGCTCAAAACGATCCCAGCGTAAAAGCAGAGGCTCGCGGTGTTTTTCGCCTTGTCCGCCTCTCCCGCGCCGAAGGCGACGGAGAGCAGCGTGCCCGCGCCGACGCCGAGCATCGTACCCAGCGCCATGATAATGGAAAAGACGGGGCTGACGATCGACACAGCGGCCACCTTCGCCGTGTCGCCCAGCTGGGCGATAAAGAAGGTGTCGGCCAGATTGTAGAAGATCATGACCAGGATCGACAGGAGCGACGGGATCGCCAGCGCGGCGATCGCTTTCCAGACTGGCTGATCCCGGAACAGCTGTTCATTTTTCGCGGCTTTGGCGTCCACGGCGCACCTCCTTTCCCGGTTTCTGATTCTATTCTATTGGCTGACAAAAAGAAAAGCAAGCACCAATATTGCGATTTTTGTTGCAATATTGATGCTTGCCTGTTTTCGCCCCTTACACCGTCCAGCGGTCCTGCCAGCGGATGCGGACACGGCAGCCGTCGAACGAAATCGGCAGCCAGACGTAATCTGCAAGGGAGGTATTCGCCGTCTCCATCATCGGTGCGGTCGCAAGCTCCGCCTGTTCTTCCTCCGTGGCCTGATAGTTCTTCGGATCGTAGCGTGAGGCGATGCAGCGGCGCAGCAGGTCGGCGCGCTTGGCGTCCACCGGATAATCCGGCACCCAGCGGTCGGAGAGCGCGATATACAGGTCGCGTCCCGGCAGCTTGAATATCTGCGTGAACTGGCTGTTGAAGCTGGACTGACTCTCGTCGTCCACATAGGGGTCGCCCTTGGAGAAGAAAGGCGCGTCCCAGGCCTCGGACACGGCGGAATCGCTCTGGTTGGGGATGTAGCCGGTCATACCGCTGGTGAGCATATACTTGCGCCCCGCCCGCTCGAAGAGCGCGATCCCCTCGCGGCAGAAGGGCGGGATCAGATTCACATACTGCTCGGATACCTTTTTCTCCGCCGAGAGTAGATCCTCGGCCATCTCGACACACACGACGCCCTTGTGGTCGGCGTCCATGTAGAGATAGCTTTTGCCGCTCTCCGTATCCTGCACGATATCGAAGTCGCCCGCCTTGCAGCCGAGAGGCTTGTAGTTCTCCCGCATGATCTCATACGGCCCGAGGAAACGATCCGCCTGCATTACGAGGAAGCAGGCCTCCTCGCCGGAGAGCTTGATCCACGCGACGTACTTTCCGGTGACCGCACACTTGCGGATGTGGGGCCGGTCCACGCGCATGTCCGGAAAGAGATTGGAGTTCGGATCGTCCAGCACCGGCGGGATCAGCAGGCCGAGATCTTCCCAGTTGTACAGATCCGTGGAGCGGTAGCCGCGGATGCCCCAGGTCCAGATATCGCTCTGGCCGTCGGTGTGCTCCTTGTTTTCGCCGTACCAGTAATACACGCCGTCCTCGTAGTGCAGCGCGCCGCCGTGGGCCTGGATGCGCTCGCCCCTGGTGTCGAGCCAGACCTGCCCCGGATAGATCGCGTCATAAGGAGCTTTGTCGGGCTTGGCAGCCATTTCCGCGTGGCGCTTTTCATCCTCCGCCGCGATCTTCTGATAGGCCGCCATCTTGGCCTTCTCCGCCGGGGTATAGTCGGCGGTCTGGCCGTATTCGATCAGTGCAGCCTCAAGGGCCTCGGCGGCCTCCTTCGGAAACTTGTCGCCCATCCAGGAGAGGAGCTTGCACAGAGAGAACTTGGCGGCCATGGGGCTTTGCCCCATCTGCTGCCGCACGCCCGGCACGAAGCGGTCGAAGACCGCAGCGGCGCCTTTGTCCTCGCCAAGCTGCTTGAGGGTCATATCAAGGTTATATTTCATGGTTTCTCCTTTACAGAGCGAGCCCGTGAATCATCACGGGTTCGCGAGCTTTGATATGGGGTGAAGATGATTACTCGGGCATGATATTCGCCGCGGATTCCTCTGCGATTTCCGCTTCGGTTTCCGCTTCGTCTTCCGCCTTCTTGGCCGCGATCTCGATCTGGATCTCTTCCATCTTTTCCTTGGTCAGGGAGAACTTCTTCATGGCCAGTAGCGTGCAGACCCAGCCGATGATCGGGAAGCCGCAGAACAGGCCGATGGTGATGAAGCGGATACCCGGCGTCAGCACGTCTGTGCCCTGGGGAATGCGGGAGCCGGTGTAGCCGACGATGCCGATGAGGAAGGTGGCAAGCATCGGGGCCAAGGCGCTGATCATCTTGTCGATGAAGGAGTAGACCGCGCTGACGGTGGCGGGCAGGTAGTTGCCGGAGCGGTAGAGCTCATAGTCCACAATGTCCATGCGCATGGCGTTGGTCGCGGTGGAGACGATCATCTTCAGCGCGTTGTTGCCGAGCATCAGCAGGAAGAACAGCAGCAGAGGCACGCCGATGCCGCCGGCGCTCTTGGCGGGGACAAACAGCAGATAGAGCGAGAAAAGGATGTTCCAGATGATGCAGACCCAGGTCCACTTGACCATGACGGCCTTGTTCCCCTGTCTGCCGGCCATCCGCGCGCCAAGGATCGCAAAGATGATCGAGGGCAGCATCGCGACGATGGAGACGATGGACGAGCCGATCATGGAGCCGAGCAGCACGCCGTAGAGGAGCGTCACGATGACGGACTGGCCGCCAACGGTCTGCGCGAGCTTGTCGGAGCTTGCGGCCACGATGTAGCGGCCGAGCTCCTTGTTCTCCTTGAGCAGGGCGAACATCTCCTTGAGGGTCGGGGACTGGCTCTTCTTGATGCCGACGAAATTTTCGGGCTTGTCGTAGGGGGTCAGGCCGATACAGGTCAGCACGAGCGCTACGAAGGACACGCCGATGACCAGGAGATTGGACATCTGGAAAACCTGAATGGTCCAGTTAAAGTCCGTATTTCCGGCCTCATTGACAAAGGGTACGCCGTATTTCTTCAGGAGGACCGTCGTCATCACGCCGGCAACGATCATCGGGGAGAGGTAGGAGTAGATCGTGGACCAGACGCCGATGGTCGGGCGCTGCTTGGGGTCGTTGGTCAGGATGTTGCCGGAGAGTGCGCCGGTGCAGCTCGTAAAGGTGTAGCCGATAATGTACATGGCGTAGATCAGGCCGAAGGTCACGACACCCGCGGTGCTGGAGGCCATCTCGTTGGCGCCGAAGCTGAACTTTCCGGCGAAGACGTTGCACATCAGCGTGGTCGCGCCGGCCATGAAGGCCCAGCCGATGATCAGGAAAAAGCGCATTTTGCCGTGCTTGGAGTTGAATTTTTCGATCATCAAGGCGATGATCGGGTCGGTGATGCTGTCGAACACGCGGGAGAGCGTGATCAGCACGCCCACCAGCGAGGTGGTGATGGCAAAGCCCAGATTGCCGATGTAGGCCGCATAGCCCAATAGCACGTAAAAGGCCATCTGCATGACGCCGGTCATCTGGCTGAGGGCGATATGCCAGGTCTTGGCTCTGCGGTATTGGATCGCGCCGGTCGGAGCCTCGACCGTTTTATTTTTCGCCATTTCTGTGTCCTCCGTTTTCTTTTTTCCCTTTCGGTGGTCCTATCATAACGCGCCGATCCCTTGCGGCGTTAGAAAAGTTATGCTATAATTAGAAAAAATTTATCGTGTTGGAGGAGAATATGGACTACTCACTGTTTTGCGCCGTGCTGCGCAATCTGCTGCACCTCAACGTTTACGCCGGAGAGCTGGACGATAAGTATCTGCGCAGCTTTGAAGACAAATACTGCTATCACGCCGCGCTGCAGCCGCTCTTTCGGGCGGAAACCATGAGGCCGCTGCTCGGGGAGATCGAGGCGGGTGTCCTCTACGAGTTTCGCGACCGTCTGGGCGTGTGTACGCTGTTCTTCCTGCTGGAGGGTGTCCCTGTGTCGGTCGGTCCCTTCGTCCGGCGGGAGTTCGATCTGGAGAAGGCGCGCCGCGCCATGCTCTCGGCAGGTCTGCCGGGCTCCTACGCGGAGTCGATCCGCCTGTATTACAGCAATTTCCCGCTCTGCGGCATGACTCGCGCCATCGACACCGTCACCGCCTGCTGCCAGGCCTTCTGCCCGGACGCGCCCGCGTTCAGCCTCGCGCGGATCGACGATTACCCGGAGACGGGGAAGCTCCCCACGCAAAGCTATGAAGAAAGCCTGGACTACAGGAGCGTCTACCGGCGTTACGACCTGGAAAACCAGTTCCTCCATACCATTGAAAAAGGAGACACGGAAAACGTGCTCAGCGCCCACGACCGCATGGCCGCCGCGGGCTTGAGGGACAAACGCTATGTCAGCGCGGTATATCAGGATGTGAATGTCTCCCTGGCCATCCTGAGGGCCCTGGCAAGAAAGGCGGCGGAAAACGGCGGGGCCTCGGTGGTGGAGGTCAACGAGATCACCCAGCGCGCCGTACAGCGGATGCAGGCCGAGATCTCCGCGCAGAAGAAGGCTCAGATCACGCGCGCCATGTTTGTGGAGCTGGCTGAAGCGGTCGACCGCGCCCGCAGCCGCCTGGGCAGCTATTCCCCGCCGATCCGCAAGGCGGCGGATACCCTGCGGCACAATTATTCCCAGAGCCTCAGTCTGGAGCAGCTCGCCGCCCATGTGGGGCTGTCCCCCTCGCACCTGTCGCGCAGCTTTTCCAAAGAGGTGGGCATGAGCATCTCCCAGTACGTCGCCGCCATCCGCTGTGAGGAGGCGGCTTCAATGCTCACGGGCAGCGACGCGTCCATTCAGCAGATCTCCGCCTATGTAGGCTATCTCGACAACAACTATTTTGTCAAGGTGTTCAAAAAACAGTACGGCATGACCCCCTCCGAGTACCGGGCGAAAAATCCGGGGAAGAACGCATGATCGTTCTATATGACGCAAAATCTTTCTAACCGCGCCGATCGATTTATGGTATGCTTGTCCCATAAACGACAGAAAGGAACTCTGACTTATGAGAACGACACGGACGATTTCCGAGGGCTGGCGCTTTCTGAAGCACGACATGCAGGTGGACTCTGCCATGCAGTATGCAGCCCGCGGCGAGGCGGTCACGCTGCCCCACACCTGGAATGCGCTCGACGGGCAGGACGGCGGCAACGACTACCACCGCGGCGTCTGCTGGTATGTGCGCGAGCTGACGGCGGAGGAATGTCAGGGCGAGCGGCTGTTTCTGGAAATCAACGGCGCCAGCCACACGGCGGAGGTCTGGCTCAACGGCAAAAAGCTCTGCCGGCACGAGGGCGGCTACTCCACTTTCCGCGCGGAGCTGACGGAGGCGCGGGGTGAGAAAAACATCCTCGCCATCTCCGTGGATAACCGCGACAGCCAGAGCGTCTACCCTCAAAAGGCGGACTTCACCTTCTACGGCGGCCTGTACCGCAACGTGAAGCTGATCGCCGTACCGGAAGAACACTTTGAGCTTCTCAAGGACGGCACGCCGGGCATCAAGGTCACGCCCGTCGTCGATCTGAAAAACAAACGCGCGGCCGTCACCGTCGAGACCTGGCACAATGCCGCCTCCGTGGATATCACGGTGAACGGCGAGACCAAGACAGTTGAAAACAAGGCTGAGTTTATCATAGAAAACGTGCATCTCTGGGACGGCGTGGACGACCCCTTCCTCTACACCGCCACGGCGAAACTGGCCTCCGGAGACGAGGTATCGACGCGCTTCGGCTGCCGCGTGTTCGCGGTCGACCCCGAGAAGGGCTTTTTCCTCAACGGGCGGAGCTACCCCCTCCGGGGCGTGAGCCGCCACCAGGATCTCAAGGGCAAGGGCAACGCCCTGTCTTATGAAGATCACGCCGCCGATATGGCGATCATCCGGGAACTCGGCGCGAACACGCTGCGCCTGGCGCACTACCAGCATGCGCAGGAGTTCTACGATCTCTGCGACGAGAACGGCATCGTCGTCTGGGCCGAGATCCCGTACATCACGATGCACATGAAAGCCGGGCGGCAAAACACGCTCGACCAGATGCGCGAGCTCATCACCCAGTGCTATAACCACCCCTCGATCGCCGTGTGGGGCCTGTCCAACGAGATCACGGCCGCCAGCGCGGTCGACGGAGATCTGCTGGAGAATCATCATCTGCTCAACGAGCTGTGCCACCGCATGGACCCGACCCGCCTGACCACGATGGCGAACGTCTTCATGCTGGAGACCGACAGTCCGATCCTCGAGATCCCGGATATCAACAGCTACAACCTCTATTTCGGCTGGTACCTCGGCGAGCTGGAGCAGACCGACGAGTTCTTCGACGAGTACCACGCGAAGTACCCCGAGCGCGTGATCGGCTTTTCCGAGTACGGCGCGGACGCCAACCCCGCCTTCCATTCCTCCCGCCCCGAGAAGGGCGACTACACCGAGGAATACCAGGCGCTCTATCACGAGCACATGCTGCGCCTGATCGAGGCGCGGCCGTATCTGTGGGCCACGCACGTCTGGAACCTCTTCGATTTTGCCGCCGACGGCCGCGACGAGGGCGGCAAGCACGGCGAGAACCAGAAGGGTCTTGTCACCTTCGACCGGACGCTGCGCAAGGACGCCTTCTATCTCTATAAGGCGGCGTGGAACAAGGCAGACCCCTTCGTCCATCTCTGCGGCAAGCGGTACGAAAACCGCTGTGAGGACGAGACGGAGATCAAGGTCTATACTAACTGCAACACGGTCAGTCTTTATGTGGACGACACGCTCGTCGGCACGCAGGCGGGCAAAACCGTCTTCCGCTTTACCCTCCCCCTCGTGGGCGAGCACCTGATCCGTGCCGAAGGCAAAGACTGCGCGGACAGCATGGTCATCCGCCGCGCGTCCGAGCCGGACGAGAGCTATATCTTCAACAAAGCTGCCGCCTCCGTCACAAACTGGTTCGACGCGGATGAACTGGACCCGAGCTGCTTCTCTGTCAGCGATACGCTGGGCGAGATCCGGCAGCACCCGCAGGCCGGAGCGGTCGTCGAGGCCATGATGGCGAAAAGCGCCGCCGAACGCGGCGACGTGGCCGACGCGGTCAAGGACAATCCCGCGCTGCAGCGCATGATGGGCCGCATGACTATGCTGAGCCTCCTCAAGCAAGCCGGCGCGGACGAGCAGAGCATCAAGCAGCTCAACCGTGTTTTGCAGGGGATCAAAAAATGAGCAAAAAGAAGAAAAAGATCATGATCATTATCCTGGCTGTTCTTGTTTTCCTGCTTTTAGAATGGCTGTTCATCGGATACCGTTTCAACTTTGGCCCGTTCAAAGGCCTCGGCGACATCCGCATGGCAAAGCTTCCCGGCAACGCGGAGAGCTACGGTATGGATACGCTTGAGGAACTGGAAAACAGCCCGTTGAAGGGAAAGAAAGTACTCTTTCTCGGCTCTTCCGTAACCTACGGCGCCGCTTCTCTGCGCGAAGGCATCCCTGAATACTTTGCCGTTCGCTTTGGCTGCGAGATCACAAAAGAGGCCGTCAGCGGCACGACGCTGACGGACGACAAAACGAGCTCCTACGTCCACCGTCTGCTGACAAAGGTCGATCCCGCGGAGGATTATGCGCTTGTTGTCGTGCAGCTGTCCACCAACGACGCCAGCAAGAGCAAGCCGTTGGGCGAGATCGCCGAGGGCTTTGCTCTGTCGGAGTTTGACACGCACACCGTGACGGGGGCGATGGAGTATATCATCGCGTACTGCCGCGAGACCTGGGGTTGTCCGGTCGTCTTCTATACCGGCAGCCGCTACGACAGCGAAGCCTACGCCGCCATGGTACAGCGTCTGATGGAGCTGCGGGATAAATGGGGGATCGGCGTGCTGGACCTGTGGCATGACGACGCGTTCAATGCGATTTCCGACGCTGAGAGACAGCTCTATATGAACGACAGCATTCATCCCACCAAGGCAGGCTACCGCGAATGGTGGTGCCCGGAGTTGGAAACGCAGCTTCTGGCTTATCTTGACAGGATCGGGTGATCGAATGAAGACCTACGTACAGCAGATCATGTTGGGCACCGTGACCTCGACCGAGGAACAGACCCGCCAGACATTGAAAAGAATCAAGGCCGCCGGTTACGACGGCCTTGAGCTTAACCGCTTTATGATCCATCCCAGTTCTCTGATGGTTCGGCTGATGACCCGCGCCGCCGGGATGCCGACGGGGAACGGGGGCAAGCTCGACTGGCCGGGGCTGATAAGAGATTCCGGTCTTTCTGTCGCGAGCCTCGGCGTCGATCTGGGGAGCCTGGAGCGGGAGGCGGATCAGGTTATACGGGACGCGAGAGCCTTTGCGACCGACACCGTGGTCGTCACCGGCATGTACAGATTCGACTACGGCAATGAGGCCGCCGTCCGCGAGCTGGCGCAGCGGCTGAACAAGGCGGGACAATTGCTGAAAGAAGAGGGCCTTTCTCTGCTTTACCACAATCACAATGTGGAGCTGCTGCGCCTGCCCTCCGGTAAACGAGCCTACGACGTGCTGATCGAGGAGACGGACCCGGAACTTGTGAATTTTGAGTTTGACAGCTACTGGTTCACCGACGGCGGCGCAGACGCCAAGCTCTGGATGAAAAAGCTCGGCAGCCGCATGAAGCTCTGGCACCTCACCGACAGGGGCAGCCGACAGAGCGGCCCTACCATGACGCCGATCCTCAAGGCCGACAGCGTGGAACTCGGCACGGGGAACATGGACCTCGACGGGCTGTGGGAGATCAGCGTGACGAACGGGGTGCAGTCAGTTGTGCTGGAAAGCCACAAGAACTGGATCGACAAGGATCCGGTCAAAAGTCTGGAAGTCAGTGGTAAGTGGTTAAAGGAGAGATTATAGATGAGTCTGATTCGCGGAAAAATGCCCGCCGTCTGGCAGGCCAAATGGATCGACCCGGAGCTTGAACACGATAAGGAGGAGCGCCAGCCGGCCTCTGTGCTGCGCCGATCCTTTGCTGTAGAGAACACGGAAAACGCCGTGCTGTTCATCACCTGCCACGGGCTGTATGAGGCGGAGCTGAACGGACGCCGCGTCGGCGATTTTGTGCTGGCTCCCGGCGTGGACGACTACAAAAAGCGCCTGCAGGTGCAGGCCTACGACGTGAGCGCGCTTCTGCGCGAGGGCGAAAATGAGCTGCGCGTCACCCTGGGCGACGGCTGGTACCGCGGCAACAACGGCATCGACGGCAGCCATAACCTCTCCGGCACGGATCTGGCGCTACTGTGTCAGTTGGAGATCGGCGGCCAGGTAATCCTCTGCAGCGACGGGGACTGGCAGGCCAGTCAAAGCGGCCCGATCCGCCGAAACGACATGGAGCTGGGCGAAGAATACGACGCCCGCATGGAGGAAATTGCGGAATGGCACGGCGTCACCGTGCGGGATTTCGGCACGGCCAATCTCGCCGCGACGGAGAGCGTACCTGTCCTGGAGCAGGAGCGCTTTCCCGGCAAGCTGATTACAACGCCGAACGGCGAACGGGTCATCGACTTCGGACAAAACCTCGCCGGTTATACGGAGCTGCGCGTCACGGCGAAGGCCGGACAGACCATCACGCTCTGGCACGGCGAGACGCTGGACGAGAACGGCAACTTCACCCAGTCGAACTACGATCCGGGCGAGAGGAACAAAAACGGCGGCATCCCGCAGAAGCTGACCTACACCTGCAAGGACGGGCTGAACGTATACAAGCCGCGCTTTTCGATCTTCGGCTTCCGCTACGCGAAGCTTGAGACGGACGTCGATCTGACGGACGCCGCGTTTACCTCGATCGCGGTCTATTCCGAGATGCCGCAGACGGGCTTTTTCGAATGCGGCAATACGAACGTCAACCGCCTGTTCCTCAACGGTCTTTGGTCGATGCGCTCGAACTTCTGCGACATCCCCACCGACTGTCCGACCCGCGAGCGCGCGGGCTGGACCGGCGACGCGTGCGCCTTCGCCCCCACCGCCGTCTATCTCGCCGACTGTTATCCGGTGCTGCGCAAATGGCTGTGCGCCTGCCGTCTGGCACAGGGAAAGGACGGCTGCATCGCCAACATCGCGCCAGCCAACAACGTCACGGGCGTCATCGGGCGGATCATCAAGGGCTCGGCCGGCTGGGGCGACGCCTGCGTGATCGTCCCCTGGACGCTGTACGAAGCGTATGGGGATAAGAGCATCCTCGAAGAAAACTATGATATGATGGCGCGCTGGCTGCGCTTCTGCGAAAAACGCGCGGCCAAAACGCGGCTGCGGAACATCAGGAACCCGCACAGAAAGTTTCTGGTGGACAAGGGCTTCCATTTCGGCGAGTGGCTGGAGCCGGACATTTCCTCCATCGACGCCATGAAGCGCAACATGACGCAGGGCGCGCCGGAGGTCGCTACGGCCTATTATTTCCGTTCCGCCGCGCTGATGGCGAGGATCGCCGCGATCCTCGGAAAACCGGAGGACGAGAAGAAATACGCTGCTGTTGCGGAGGGCGCGAAAAAGGCCTATCGCTTCGCCTGCACGAAGGACGGAAAGATCAGCTCCGACCGCCAGTGCGAATACGTGCGTCCCATCGCCTTCGGCCTGCTGGACGGTGAGGAGGCGCAGGCAGCCGCGGACGAGCTGGACGCGCTGGTCGTGAAGAACGGCTATCATCTGAACACGGGTTTCCTCTCGACGCCTTTCCTCTGCTCGGTGCTGGCCGATCACGGACACACGGATACGGCCTACCGGCTGCTCCTTCAAGATACTTGTCCGAGCTGGCTGTACGCGGTGAAAAAAGGCGCGACCACGATCTGGGAGACCTGGGACGGCGTGCGCGAGGACGGCATGGTGCACGATTCGCTTAACCACTATTCCTACGGCGCGATCTCGGGCTGGCTCTTTTCCAGCGTCTGCGGCATCCGCCTCTCCGAGGGGAAGCTTAGGCTCTGCCCGAAGAGCAATCCCTCGCTGAGCTGGGCCAAAGCCGAGTGGCGCTCGCCGGTCGGCGTGATCAAAAGCGCATGGCACTATGAAGAAAACAAGCTGATTCTGGACTTTACCGCTCCGATCCCGACTCTTGTCGAGCTGCCGAACGGGGAGAAACATGAGGTCACGGAGGGAGACTATCACTATGAAGTACTTCTGTAATCCGATCAACGTCAACTACCGCTACCAGTTCAATCAGGATCCGCGCAAGGGCAGTGCGCTGCAGATCTGCCGCGAGGCGGCGGATCCCTCGATGATCCTGTTCAAGGGACGCTACTACATTTTTGCCTCCATGACGCTGGGCGTCTGGGTGTCCGACGATCTGGTGAGCTGGGAAAACCGCCGCCTGCCGGACGAGCTTCCGCTTTACGACTACGCGCCGGACGTGCGCGTGATCGGGGATTACGTGTACTTCTGCGCCTCCAACCGCGAGCACAAATGCGACCGCTGGCGCACGAAGAATATCCTGAATGGGCCTTATGAGAAGATCGAGGGCAGTTTCCCGTACTGGGATCCTAACCTCTTCCTCGACGACGACGGTCGGGTGTACTTCTACTGGGGCTGCTCGAACGCGGCGCCGATCTACGGCGTGGAGCTCGATCCAGAGACTATGCAGCCGTTGGGCGAAAAGACCGCCGTTGTCGAGGGCCATCCCTATGAGATCGGCTATGAGCGCGTCGGTGAGGACAACAGCACCATGCCCGCTTCCGAGGAAGAAGTGGAGGTCAAGTATCAGGCCTTCATCAAGGCGCAGGGCGTGCCGGAGGAGTTTTTGCCCGCCGAGGTCAGGCCTCTGATCCGCGGGATGTTCTCGAACAAGCCCTATATCGAAGGCGCGTGGATGGACAAGTTCGATGGCAAGTATTATCTTCAATACGCCGCGCCGGGCACCCAGTACAACACCTATTCCGACGGCGTGTACGTGTCCGACAGTCCGCTGGGTCCCTTCACGCTTGCGGAGAACAATCCCTATTCCTACAAGCCCGGCGGCTTTCTCCCCGGCGCGGGCCACGGCTCGACGATGCGGGATAAGCAGGGCAGCTGGTGGCACGTTTCGACCATGCGCATCTCCGTCAACCACGATTTTGAGCGCCGTGTGGGTCTCTGGCCCGCCGGATTCGACGCAGACGGCGAGCTCTTCTGCAACCAGCGCTACGGCGACTGGCCGATGTCGACGGAGGGCGATCCCTGGCGCGATCCGGCCTGGATGCTGCTGAGCGTGGGCAAGGCGGCAACGGCCTCGTCCTTCGTCCCCGGCAATGAGCCGGACAGGGCCACGGAGGAGAACGTACAGAGCTGGTGGCGCGCGGCCTCGAACAGCCGGGACGAATGGCTCTGCGTCGACCTCGGCGGTGTTTTCGACGTGCACGCCGTGCAGGTGAACTTTGCCGACGACAAGCTCGACGTCCCCTGCCCGGGCGAGATCCGCCCCGGATCGCAGGCGCGCTATATCGACGAGGTTGAGCACGCGACCCAATGGAAGCTGGAGGGCAGCGTCGACGGCGAGAGCTGGTTTTTGATCGAGGACAAGTCCGCCGCCGAGACCGATCTTTCGCATGATCTGGTCGTATGCGAGGAGGGCTTCGCGGCCCGGTATCTGCGGCTGAGCGATATGGCCGTACCCTACGGGCAAAATCCCTGCGTCTCCGGCCTGCGTGTGTTCGGACTTGGCGACGGCGAGAAGCCTGCTGCGCCTGTGTTCACCGCGACCCGGATGGGTGATCTGGACATGATCGTGCAGATCAAGGAGCAGCCGGACACACTCGGATATAACATTCTTTTCGGCTCGTCGCCGGAGAAGCTCTATCACAGCAGCATGGTTTTTGCCGTCGGTTCGCACCGCGTCGGCGCGCTGATCAAGGGCAGAGAATACTTTGTCCGCGTGGACGCCTTCAATGAAAACGGCAGCACCGAGGGTTTTTGTGTGAAACTGTAAGGAGGAAGAAAACATGGCTTTTCCGAAAAGCTTTTTCATCGGCGCGGCGACCGCCGCCCATCAGGTCGAGGGCAACAACATCCACAGTGACTACTGGCTGCAGGAGCAGCTGCCGCATTCCAGCTTTGCAGAACCCAGCGGCGCGGCCTGCGACCATTACAACAGGTACGAGGAAGATATCCGGCTGCTGGCCGACGCCGGGCTGAACGCCTACCGCTTCTCCGTCGAGTGGGCGCGCGTCGAGCCGGAAGAGGGCAAGTTTAACGAGGCGGAGATCGAGCATTACCGCAAGGTGATCCGCTGCTGCAAAGCCAACGGCGTCGAGCCCATCGTCACGTTGATGCACTTCACCTCTCCCGCGTGGCTCATCCGCAAGGGCGGCTGGGAGGCCGAGAGCACGATCGAGTACTTCCGCCGCTACGCCTCTTATGTGACCGAAAAGCTCGGCGCGGAGATCAACACGATCTGCACGATCAACGAGGCGAACATGGGCCTGCAGCTCGCGGCGATCTCCAAGCGCTTCATGCTCATGGCCGAGCAGGCCGCAAAAGCCGCCGCCTCCGGCGCGAAAAAGGCCGAGGGCACGGTGCAGGTGGGCATGAACTTCGAGAAGATGATGGAGAACGCGAAGTTTGCCGCCATGGAGAACGCGCAGGCCTTCGGCACGCCGCAGCCGCAGATCTTCGTCTCGGCCCGTACGCCGGAGGGAGATATCCTCGTCATGCGCGCGCACCAGGCCGCGAAGGAAGCCATCAAGGCCATCCGTCCGGAGATCCAGGTCGGCCTGACTCTCTCTCTTCACGATCTCCAACCCCTGCCCGGTGGCGAGAGCTTTGCCGAGGCCGCCTGGGACGAGGAGTTCCGGCACTATCTGCCCTATATCGTGGGCGACGATTTCCTCGGTGTGCAGAACTACACCCGCACGCAGTACGGCCCGCAGGGGCAACTGCCCTGCCCGGAGGGCGCGGAGCTGACGCAGATGGACTACGAGTTCTATCCCGAGGCGCTGGAGCACGTGATCCGCCGGGTGCGCGAGGACTTCAAGGGCGATCTGATCGTGACCGAAAACGGCGTGGCCGTCTCGGACGATACCCGCCGCGTGGAATTCATCCGCCGCGCGCTCGCGGGCGTGGAGAACTGCCTTGCCGACGGCATCCCGGTCAAGGGCTACTGCTATTGGAGCCTGATGGACAACTTCGAGTGGCAGAAGGGCTATTCCATGACCTTCGGCCTCATCGCCGTCGACCGCGCCACGCAGCAGCGCATACCGAAACCCAGCCTCGCTTTTCTCGGAGGCCTTGCGGAATGATCACATTATTGACCTTAATGATTCACTTCCTTCTGAATTCGGAAAATGAATCAATCTCGTATACAAATAATACATTATTCAAAGTACATGCCCTTTGCCATCAATAAGCTTGTTGACGACGGGTTCCTGATCAAACACGGCGTCGGTCGGAGCACATTCTACACCCGGCGAGACGCGGAATAGTTTCTGCTGGTTTAGGAACATCTGCGACAACGCAGAAAATATCGTTCGTCTTTCATAAAGCGGGTTGGCATCTGCATATTTTTATGTGTGGTGTCGATCCGTTTTTCATTTTTTCTCGCTGCTGCAAAAGATACTTTTTATGTTTTGCAACACGCGGGGGAAAATGAATACCAGCGAAAAGCGTTTCGATCTCACGGCAGCATATGCGCGGAACCTGAAAGCCTTGAAATCAGCGGACTTTTTCGCGAAACGGGTATCTGATTTACGCCCAAATTACACCAATGCCTTACACCATTTGCGCCTGATATGATAAAAGCGACTTAAGCTATCGACACCTTAAGCATGAAAATGGGAACTTCTTCGGAAGTTCCCATTTTCGCATAGATTGAACGTAAAGGAGAGGGCATACCCTCCCGGTTTCGCACAGTTAAAAACATATACTGAAAGGAAAATGAATCACCGGGACAGCGAAATGATTCATTGTACCGTATTATTCCAGATTTTTTTTGTCAAGCGGTTACTTCACCTAAGGATTTGTGCTTCATCATATCCGTTTTCACAATACCGCTTCCGTCTGTCCTCATTTTCTTTCTGCAGCGCAAATAAGTCGGTATAAGATATAGCGATGTGAATATCCACGCAAGCGGAAGCGCCAGACATACCCCGACAAATCCGAATACCTTTGTCAGAACGACCGCGCCAAATATCCTGCCTGCGGATTCAAGTACTCCGGACACAACCGTCATCCCGGCAAATCCGCTTCCCTGTAGGGCAAAGCACATACTCATCTGTATGGTCAGGAATCCGTAACCCAGGACATAATAAAGCATAAACTGATGCCCGTACGCGATAACCTCGCCCGCTGCATTGTCAATAAAGAGTCTTATCATAGCCGGTCCAAACAGCCATGCTATCATTCCCAGAATACCTGTCAGGATCCATCCGATTATCAGCACCGTCCTCAGGCCTTCATCAATCCTGCCGTATTTCTTCGCCCCGTAATTCTGTCCCGATATCGGTATCATGGACTGGCAGACAGCCTCGATCGGCGCCGCCATAATGCCGTACAGCTTGTTGCCGGCCGTACATCCGGCAACGCATATCGTTCCCATGGAATTGATTGATGTCTGAACGATCAGAATCCCGAAGGCAATTACCACTCCCTGAAGGGTCACGGGTAACGCGGTTTTCATCTGTTCTCCCGTTATTCCTCTGAAGAGCCGCATCTGCTCAAACGTTATTCTAAGCGCACCTCCTCTTTTTCCGATGCACAGGAGAAGAAAGAAGGCTGACAAAAGCTGGGAAAACACAGTTGCCAAAGCTGCCCCGGAAACTCCCATTTTCAAGGTCACGATCATCACGATGTCCAAAACGACATTGATAACCGATGCCACAACCAGCGCGATCACCGGCGTCCTGCTGTCACCCGCTGCCCTGAGAACTGCCGCAAAAAGGTTATAGCATACTGTGCAGATCAGGCCTGAAAAGATTACGACCACATAATCGTGCGCATAAGCATAGATCTCTTCCGGTGTCTCTGTTGCCATCAAAACCGGATCCACAGCCAAAACGGTGACCGCTGTGAGAACAGCGGCAATGAGCAGGGAAAGCGTCACGGCATTCCCAAAATACCTCTTCACACCTGCTTCATCTCCTGCGCCAAAACGCTGCGACACCGAGACGGCAAACCCGTTGCCAAGGCCGGTCGATATTGAAAGTGCGAGAAAAGTAAGCCCTGTAGTTGACCCCACTCCCGCAAGGGCATTGACTCCGAGCAGTCTTCCAACGATCACCGTATCCGCAAGATTATAAAGCTGCTGGAACAACAGCCCTAGCCACACCGGAACCGCAAATCCGATGATTTCGCGAAACAGATCACCGCTTGTCAAATCCCTTGTCTTCATTTGTGTTATCCCTGCTTTCCCCGTTTCTGCGCAAAGAATATCAAATAAGCAAAAAATTGTATAGCATTTTACAACAAATTATAATATAATCCAACTATGAATAAAGAACTCACATACCTTTCCTTCCTGCAGCGGGAGGAAGAGAATTATCATCACTCCTACGATGAGGAACTGCTGCAGTATGAATATCTCCGTGACGGCGATCTGCGCTCCATTGAGGAAAGCAAGCGCCTGTTCCGCACCGGTATCGCGGGCAAGCTGTCCAGCGATCCTCTCAGGGATAAGAAATATCTTTTCGTCGCAGCGATTACACTTGCATGCCGCTTTGCCATTGAGGGAGGCATGGAGGCACAGAGGGCATACAATCTGAGCGATCTCTATATCCAGAAAGTTGACCTCTGCAAAACCGTGGATGAAGTGTATGAATTGCATACAGCCATGTTCACGGATTACACAGAGCAGATGAAGAAACAGCATGCCCATAGAACAGAAAAAGCAGAGCAGGATCATTCCGATCAATCTGCTTTGCCGCGTCCTGTATGGAAAGCTATGGATTATATTTACTATCATCTTCATGAGCGGATAAGGCTTGAAGATGTAGCCGATGCCTCAGGACTATCACCCAACTATCTCAACGCCCTGTTCAGTAAGGAAAAAGGAATCAGCATTCAAAAGTATATCTGTTCAAAAAGAATAGAGGCCGCAAAAAACATGCTCATCTACTCGGATTACTCCGAAACCGAGATCTCTGAGTTTCTTGCGTTCTCATCACCAAGCCACTTTATCAGGGTTTTCCGCAAACACACCGGTATGACTCCGCATCAATACGCAAAGAGATATTACAGAACGCACAACCGATGGAGAGGATGAATCCCAAAACTGCCGCCGGGAAGGCAGTGAGATCTTCATGGACGGCAAGGCCGCGCTGTATTCTATCGACGAGTTGTTTGTCGGCACACAAAGTCTGCTCACTATCAAACAACTCATAAATCAATAATCCGTTTAACTTGTGACCAAGTAACAAAGCGGCCGAGGATCACACAGCGCTATGCTGGAGGTCTCGGTGTCTAGTTGCCTTTTATACCTTTGCCGCGAATGTGGTGCACTTTGCGTTAAAAAGGCAAAAATGATTCATTTGCGCAAAAAACGATTCATTGTATCAAAGTACATGCCCTTTGCCATTAAGGAATTTCTCTGGCGAAGAGCAGATGAGGTTTCTTGCTGTTTTCATTGACGGCATATGCTAAAGTTTCCTTGAAAAATCGGGATTGTGGAGGTAATAGGATGGTCGATTATGGATTGAGAGGCAGAGTGGCCCTGATCACTGGCGTGAATAACCCACAGGGTATCGGCGCAGCCACAGCCATGGCGTTTGCAAACGAAGGTGCAAAGCTGGTTCTGGTCTATAAGAAAGTTGAGCGACCGTTTGATGCTGATAAGACCGGCAAAAACGGCGTGGACAGGTATTATGCGGCAAATGCCGGGAATGCGGATTATGTGGAGGGCAGACTTCGGGAAATGAATGCGGAATATCTGACCCTTGAAAGCGATATTTCCGATGAAAGCGCCGTTAAGAAGATTTACGAGGCAGCACTTGAGCGATTCGGAAGAGTAGACATCCTGGTCAACAACGCCGCGACCGATGACGAAAACGGGCTGGATACTATAGAGAGAATCACCCAGAAGGTGATCGACGATACCTTTTCGGTCAATGTCCGGGGCAGCATCCTGATGATCAGGGAGCTGGTCAATCACCGTGGGGATTACGGTCGTGTTATCAATCTTTCCACAGACGCCTCGCAGATCTTTGCGGGACAGATCACCTACGGCGCCAGCAAGGCAACTCTTGAAGCGCTTACCCGCAGCATTGCTCTCGAAGTGGCAAAATACGGAATCACTGTGAATTGCGTTGCACCTGGGCCGACTCAGACGGGATGGATCGATGAGGAGTTCGAACAGGTGGTAGTTCCCTTGATCCCCATGGGAAAACTGATCCAACCGGAAGACATTGCGGATACGATCCTGTTCCTGGCAAGTGAGAAGGCTGGAATGCTGACAGGGCAGGTCATAAAGGTGTCAGGCGGACATGCCCTCCAGTAAAATTGAACTTGAATGACATTAGGGAAGTACGGGATGATTCAGAGATCTCAAACTTAGGGCGAATTTGCCCAAAGCATGAGGCAAAATCAATGAGTAAACAGAAAAGGAGACGGAAGACATGAGATATTCAGCAAAAATGGAACGCTGCGGGCTCTCGCCCATGCGTAAATTCGCCCCTTATGCGGCGACCGCCGAAAAAAAGGGACGCAAAATCTATCATCTCAATATCGGACAGCCCGATATTGAAACACCGTCGGTCTATTTTGACGCCGTGAAGAAATTCAGTCAACCGGTCCTTGCTTATGCACCGAGTGCCGGCGTGCCAGAACTGCTGGATGCGATCCGTGATTACTACGGAACAATCGGAGCACCCCTGAAAGATGACAACATCCTGATTTCCACAGGCGGGTCCGAGGCGCTGCAGATGGTGCTGAGCGCCATTTTGGACGAGGGAGATGAGATCATCATCCCTGAGCCGTTCTATCCGAACTATTCGACCTTTGTTACTCTGACGGGAGCGAGTATCTGCCCGGTTACCACGAGACCGGAAGAGGGATACCGTTTTGCCGTCCGGGAGAGGGTGGAAGCCTGCATCAACGAACACACGAGGGCCATTCTGTTTACAAACCCCGGCAACCCCACTGGAACGGTCATGACGGCCGACGAACTGAAGCTGATGGCGGACATTGCCCGGGAGCATGATCTGTTCCTGATCGGGGACGAGGTGTACCGCGAGTTTGTCTACGGCGGCGAGCCGCTGATGAGTCTGCTGCAGCTGGAAGGCTATGATGAGAACGTCGTTGTTATCGATTCGGTATCCAAACGGTTTTCTGCCTGCGGAGCCCGCATCGGCTGCGTGATTACCAGAAACCGGGAGCTTTATAACCAGGTGATGAAGTGGTGCCAGGGAAGACTCTGTGCCTCAACTTTGGATCAGATTGCCTCCGCCGCGCTCTATACCGTCGGCCCGGAATACTTTGATGCTGTCCGAAAAGAGTATAAGGCCAGAAAAGAAACCCTTACCGAAGGGCTGAAAAAAATACCCGGTATCGTCTATTCCGAACCGAAGGGCGCATTTTACGTGATGGCGGCTCTGCCGGTTGACGATGCCGAGAAGCTGCAGATCTGGATGCTGGAGGAGTTTGAGGATCAGGGAGAAACTTTGATGTTTACCCCGGCAGAGAGCTTCTATCGGACGCCGAATACGGGCAGAAATGAAATCCGCATGGCGTATGTGATTAATCAGAAGGATATCGCACGCTCCATGGAACTGCTGGCAAAAGGAATCGAAGCCTACAACAGCAGACAGGCCTGAGTTCCATCGAACCCTGCCCCTTCAGGGAATCTTGACCGGAATATTCCCAGGAAGAAAAAGAAACTCCCTTTCGGGAGCCTCGGATCAACACAGGTTTTAAAATCAGAAAAGACAAAAAAAGAAGTAGGCCCCAACTGCAACTTACTCAACACAGTCAGGGCCTACTTCTTTAAATTCTTGGTATCTAACATCTTTTAACCTCTCTTTCTTAGAATCAACACCACCGCTTATTGATCTTTGGAATCTTCTCACATATACATTATCTGCGACTCGCGCAACCCCTGTTAAGGTGGGGTATCCTTAATGATGGAGTGTTTCCTGTGACTTTTCAGCGGTACTCATCTGATCCCACTTTTCAGATGAGCTTTAAAAGATCTCAAGACTTCTATATCTTCTTGAGTATAAAATACACCAAGAAACGACAAAACACAAGATGGAATTCTGTACAAAATCTACAATGTAGAATTGTGGAGAACGTCAAAACAGTGAAAAGTGTTGTAACCAATGGCTTGCAGCGGTCACAAAAAAGCTAAAAAAGAGCTCAGCTTGACCGATGCGGCCAAATTCAGCCCTATGGCAGTCCCTTTTCTGTTGTCCAGGAAAAAGCTTTGTGGTAAACTGGTAAAACGAAAGCACAGAAATGAAGAGAAGGCAATATGGGATGAGTTTTCTTACAGAAGAAGAAAAGCTTTTGATTGTTGATTTCCTGCGGTGAAAGCAATGGTAAAGATAGGGGGAGAAAAACGATGAGGATGGATTTCAGCCGCAAACTGCCTGACCCGGCGGAGACGAAAGAAATGGTTCCTTTGTCTGAGGAAGTGATAGCCGCGGTAAAACGAAGAACCGAGGAGCTTACAGCAATATTTTCCGGGGAAAGCGACAGAATCGCGCTGATTATCGGCCCGTGTTCTGCCGATAATGAGGACAGCGTGATCGACTATGTTTTACGTCTGGTTCCTGTACAGGAGAAGGTTAAAGAGAAAATACTGATTATTCCAAGAATCTATACCAACAAACCGCGCACAACAGGGGAAGGGTATAAAGGACTGGTTCATCAGCCTGACCCGAACTCGCAGCCGAATCTTCTGCGCGGAATTATTACGACACGGGAGCTGCATTTGCGCGTGGTGAAAGAAACGGGCTTCGCCGGCGCGGATGAAATGCTGTATCCGGAAAACTATCAGTACCTGGATGACCTGCTTGCCTATGTTGCGGTTGGAGCCAGAAGCGTTGAAGACCAGCAGCACCGTTTGACTGCCAGCGCCATCGAATGCCCGGTTGGAATGAAAAATCCGACCAGCGGCGACCTGACGGTTATGATGAACGCAATCATGGCGGCCCAGCATCAGCACGATTTCATCTACCGAGGTTGGGAAGGCCATTCCTTTGGAAATCCGTTTGCTCATGCAATACTTCGCGGATACATAAATCAACAGGGTCATCCCTATCCAAATTATCACTACGAGACTCTTCTTTATTTGAAGGATCTGTATGACCACTGGGGCCTGCAGAACCCGGCTGTGATCATTGACTGCAACCACGCCAACAGCGGTAAGAATCCGTTCGAACAGCCAAGAATCATGAAAGAGGTTCTGCAGTCCGGTTGTGTCAATCCGGGAATCAGAAAGATGGTCAAGGGATTTATGGTCGAGAGCTATATCGAAGATGGAAATCAGCCGGTTGGTGGAGGCGTATACGGGAAGAGCATCACGGATGCCTGTCTTGGCTGGGAGAAAAGCGAGAGACTCATCTACGATCTTGCGGAAATCGCCTGCTGAAAAATGGAGGGTGGAAATGAAGAGAATATTGACTATTCAGGATATCTCATGCTTCGGGAAGTGCTCGCTGACCGTCGCGCTGCCGATTTTGTCTGCCATGGGCATTGAAACGGCGATTCTGCCGACGGCGGTACTCAGCACGCATACTCTGTTTAAAGGTTTCACATGCAAAGATCTGTCCGATCAGCTGGAACCTATTACGGATCACTGGAAAAAGGAAAAGATTACGTTTGACGCGATTTATACCGGATATCTGGGCACGGAAGAGGAAATCGATACGGTAATCGGGATTATCGAAAGCTTC
>Ga0310690_10003018_pt1 | contig 26135 bp, 24 predicted proteins | sample AusTroGonzalo_MG_2_FD_207661 | JGI IMG/M metagenome (GOLD analysis project Ga0310690, IMG submission 207661) | Bovine rumen microbial communities from tropical cattle in Woodstock, Queensland, Australia - Gonzalo_04 (v2) (version 2) | ecosystem: Host-associated > Mammals > Digestive system >... | reverse complement strand
TGAAGTTCCTCCTTCCAGTCGGGCTACGCCCTCCTTTCAGGAGGAACTTCATTCAGCCCACAAAGATAGCACTTCCGCTATTTTTTCCACCCTCCCGTGTCTACTTTATTAATAGCAGCAGTGAGATAAGCGATAATCGCATCTGTTTTGCGATGAACTTGAAAAGCCCGTAGGAGAAATTCCTGCGGGCTTTTTAGCGTTTTCACGAAGAAATTACACCCTTAATGTCGTTTTTTTGACGAACGAGACACAAATTTTCCTACTTTTGTCAGCCAATAGTATCGAGAACACCAACAAAAAAAATAGTAAAATGATTAACAACGAGTACTTTCCTTCCATGCTTCCTGCCGAAGAGCTCGCGCAGTTGAAGTACATTCCTACCCTTCCCGAATTTGTCACTTGGATTGAGCAAAAATGGGCCGACCTGCCCTGCCTCTCCGACACGGTAAACACTTACAATTATAAGCAAGTCTGTGACATCGTGGCGCGTAAGCGTGCTTTGCTCAACGACATGGGCCTGCAAAAAGGCGACAAAGTGGCCATCCTCGACAACTCCACCATTGAGCAAGTCGAAATGTTCCTCGCCGTGACCTCGGCGGGCTACGTGGCCATCAATTTGCCTGCCATGCTTCCCCCACAAGCCTTCATAGGCTGCTGCATGAAGTTCGGTGTGAAGGTGCTGGCTGCCGGCAAGGACTTCATGAAAGCCGTGAAAGGTGCTCCCTGCAAGGTCATCGCCATCACGGATTGTGCTGACCACACCGCTCCTGTCGTCGCAGTCGACAAGAACGACCCCGCCGCCATCTTCTTCACGGGCGGCACGACGGGTGCGCCCAAGGGTGCCATCCTGCCCCACCGCGCCCTGATGCGCGGCGCTTTGAACGGCGTTTACGCTCCTGGACATCAACTTGGCTGCCATCGCTATGCGAATGTGCTGCCCCTCAGCCATGTGTTCGGCCTGATTCGTGGCACACTGTCCGTGCTGTTCGAAGGTGGCGCATGGTATGCTGCTGCCAACACCAAGGACACCATCGGCAAGTTCCCGATGATCAAGCCGACCTGCCTCGTGGCCGTGCCCGGCATCTGCGAAATCCTCTTGGGTCTCGTCAAGATGTACGGCAAGCCCTTCCTCGGCGGCAACCTTAAATTCATCATCTCGGGAGCCGCCAACGTGCCGCCGAAACTCATCGCCGAGTTTGACGAACTGGGTATCAGCCTGTTCGCGGGCTACGGCATGACCGAAGGTGCCAACCTCACCACGGGCAACATCGACGTCAAGGAAAGACCCACCTCAGTCGGAAAGGTCTATCCCGAACAAGAGCTGAAAGTGGTTGACGGTGAGCTGTGGTTCCGTGGCGACAACGTCTTCCTCGGCTATTATGGCGAACCCGAAAAGACCGCCGAAACCCTGACCCCCGACGGCTGGATCAAGACCGGCGACCTCGTCCGCTTCGATGAAGATGGCTACATGTACATCGTGGGCCGCATCAAGAACCTCATCATCCTCTCCAACGGCGAAAACGTCAGCCCTGAGAGCATCGAGGAGCCGTTCTACAAGGACAACAAGCTCCGCGACTGCCTCGTCAAGGAAGAGGAAGTGGATGGCCGCCCCGTCATCGCCATCGAAATCCTACCTCGAATGGAAGAGTTTGGCAACGGTCCGTGGGAAGAGGTGGAAGCTTACTTCAAGGACCTCGTCGGGAAGGTGAACGCCACGCTGCCAAGCACACACCAAGTCAGCAAAATCACCGTGCGCAAGGAAGACTTCAAGCGCACCGGTGCCATGAAAGTTTCACGTAATCAATAAAACTATGCAAAGAGAGACCATATTTGCAGGACTGAAGGAAATCCTGATGCAAATCAAGCCTAAGATGGACCTTTCCACCGTCAACGAGGATTCGCAGCTCGTTCGCGACGTGGGCCTGGATTCCCTGACCATCCTCCTGCTGAGCCTCGCCATCGAGACCAAGTTCGGCTTCAAGTTTGAAGGCAACCCCCGATTCAACACCGTGGGCGAGGTGATGGATTACATCGAAGCTAACGCAAAACACTAACCCTATGTCTATCAACATCATAAAAGTGGAAAGTCACAAGCAGTTGAAGCTGTTTGTGGGTTTCCCTTTGCAGCTTTACAAAGACTGCCCTAACTGGGTCCCTGCCTTGGAAGGCGACGAATTCGACACCTTCAACCCCAAGAAAAACGGCGCTTACGACTTTTGCGAGGCTGACTGCTTCCTCGCCTATCGCGGCAACGAAATCGTTGGTCGCGTGGCGGCCATCATCAACCATAAGGCCAACAAAGACGTAAAGAAAGTGCGTTTCGGCTGGCTCGACTTCATCGAGGACGAAGAGGTGCTGAAAGCCTTACTCGACACCGTTGTGGCGTGGGGCAAGGAGCACGGTTGCACCGAAATCGTCGGGCCGTGGGGCTTCACCGACATGGACAAAGAAGGCCTTTTGGTCGAGGGTTTTGAGAACCTCAGTCCGTTCACCTGCCTTTACAACTTCCCCTATTATGGCACGATGCTGGAGAAACTGGGTTACGTGAAAGATGTGGACTGGACGCAAAGCGTGCTCGTTTTGGATGGCGAGATGCCACCCACCTACAAGTTTGCCCACCTCATCGAAGAGCGCTATCATGTGCATGTGGTACAACCCAAGAGTATGAAGCAGATGAACGAGCAATACGGCATGGAAATCTTCCACATGTACAACGAGGCCTTTGCGCCGTTGATGGGCTTCTCTCCGTTGACAGACAAGCAGATAGCGAACTATTTGGACACATACGTCCCCATTTTGGATAAGGATTTTGTGGCCGTGGCGGTCAACGCGGACGACAAGCCCGTGGGGTTCCTGTTTTGCGTGCCTTCGCTCTCCAAGGCGGTGAAGAAATCCAACGGGCGCCTGTTCCCCCTCGGGTTCATCCACATCCTCAAGGCCTTGAAGAAAAACGACACTTTGGAGGCCCTCATCATCGGCGTGGCTCCCAATTATCAAGGCTGTGGCGTGCCTTTGCTGCTGTTCAAGTACCTGCACGAGAACTGCATCAAGCGCGGGGTCACACAGGTCATCCTCAACCCGCAGTTGGAGGAGAACTACAAGGTGCAGTCGCTCTTCGGCGACTACAAGACCGTGCCCTTCATGCGGCGGAGAGCTTACAAGAAAGCGATTTGAACAGAAAGCCCCGAATTGCTAGCAATTCGGGGCTTTCTGTAATTTCCTGATGATCAGGAATGCAGTTTAGCGTTCTTCCCAGCTGAAGGTGTATTTAGTTGATTTGATCATTTCTCCAAAAAAGGATATTTCCTTCTTATATTGTCGGCAAGGAATTGGGCCACTAACTCGGTGGAGAGATGGGTGACGTTGAACACGAAGTCGTAGTTGCGGGCGTCGTAGCGCGAAGTGTCGGCAACGGTCTTGACGAAGGTGTCGCGCGCCTTGTCGGTGCTGTCGATGACCTTGGCGGCCTCTTCGAGGCTGAGGTGCTGCTTGGCGGCGATGCGGTCGATGCGGGCTTCGCGGTCAGCAATGATGAGCAAGTGAATGGCGTCGGGTTCATCGCGGAAGATGTGGAAGCCAGCGCGACCGACAATGATGCAACTCTCCTGCTTGGCCAGCCTACGCAACAGACGGGCCTCGGCGTAGTAAAGCGTCAGAGGCGTGACTTCGGGAAGGCTGGTTTTGGTGTTGTCAGACTGGCTGGCGGCGCCAAACTGCTGATAGAAGCGGCAGAAATCGTTCCACCAGCTGTTTTTCTGCGCCTTCACGCGGTCCATTTCCTCCAAGGTCGTGTCGAACTGTTCGGCGACGCTTTCGAGCATGGCGCGTCCGTAGACCTTGACGCCCAGCTTCTCGCCGAGCAGGCGAGCAATCTCGCCGCCTCCGCTACCACACTCGCGGTTGATGGTAATGATGAATTTCGGATTATCCATTTCTTTTTGTTTTATTGTTATTGGTGTATGTGTTCTTTTTTTGCGGGGAGTCAAGCCACCCAAAAATTATCGTATCACCATCTTCTGCGTCTTCACGTCATTGCCGCTACGGTACAGCGGCACATCGATGCCTACACCAGTGCGAACATTCACAGCCCACCAGCCATTGGTAAGAAGGGTGGTTTCGCTGGTTATGGTAGTGGCCGCAACAGATTGCACTTCGCCGTTAGGCTTAATGTAATCGACAGCCCATGCGTTGACCGAAGCCAGCAGGATAACCAATAGCGTTAGAGCTTTTGTTGCATTTCTTTTGAATATAGTGTTGATGTAGTTCATAATGATTTGAGTTATTCCATAAAAACCGACAAAAGTATAAAAACTATCTGAAAAACACCCAGTTTTTAGACTAACACTCTAAAATACTTCCTGACAACACGCCCTCGGCCACCACTGCGGCCTGGCCACCGACGAAAATGTTCCCTTCGGCCCCCATCCTTGTGGCCACCACCGAGGGCCTCCCCATGGCCTCGCCTTGGATGAAGGCGCATTCCGCTTCGGCGGCGAGGCAACCGCATTGATAGAGATAATAGGTCAAGGAGGCGTTGGCGGTACCCGTCGCCGACTCCTCGGGCACGCCGTACAAAGGGGCGAAGTCACGGACATGGGCCGTGTAGCCGTCGTTGCCGAACGCGAAAGGATGGATGCTGACCGCCTCATAACGTTTGGTGATCTCCTTGATGGCCTCCATGTCGGGCTGGAGCGATTGCAGCATGGCCACATCGGGCATGGGCAGCATGATGTCGGGCAAGCCTGCGTAGACCACTTGGGTGGGAAAAACTATCGTTGAAAGCTTATCGTTGAAAGCTAGGCCTAAGGCATTGTATATCTGCTCGGTATCGCAAATTGTCGTCATGATGCGCGGCTTCGCCATTTGCATCATCACCTTCTCCCCTACCTCGACGGCCAAGTCGCCAGCCAACGTGTGACAAAGGCAACGTCCAGAGGCCAAACCCTTTCGGTGCAGCAGGAAAAACGAGGCGATGGTGGCATGGCCGCAAAGCTCAACTTCCGCTTTCGGGGTGAAATAGCGGATAGTGAACTCCTGCGCGGAATGCCTGCGGATGAAAGCCGTCTCCGAATAGCGCAATTCGGCGGCGATGTCCAGCATCAGCGCTTCCTTCGGGAATGTGTCGGAGTCGAGCAGCACCACACCGGCCGGATTGCCGCCAAAGGGACGGTCGGTGAAGGCATCAACGATGAAGTATTCCATAGTTTTTCCTCAAAAAAATTCGGATGCAAATTTAGTGTTTTATCCGTTCCGAAAGCAAAATCACGTAGGGACAATGGAAATTCTTCTTCTCGTGCCCTATTGAAAGACAATTTTCTGACTTTTCACTTTGTCGCCGTTGACATGAAAGGCTAATTCATCAGTCGCTTTTCATCCCAAGTGTATTGCGGATAGGCTTTCTTGAGGTTGTTGTAGGCGTCCGTCACGTTACTGCCGCCACTGGTGGCGAAGACGTTGAGGGTCTTGCCGCTCAGGTCGTGGGCTTCGACGAAGGTGTTGATAATGGTCGGGGCGGTGTACCACCAAATGGGGAAGCCGATCCAAACCACATCGTAGTCGGCGATGTTCTCGCAACGTCCCTTGATGGCGGGGCGCGAGGTCTTGTCGGTCATCTCGATGGTCGAACGCGAGGTTTTGTCGCGCCAGTCGAGGTCAGCGGCAGTGTAAGGCACCTCCGGTGTGATTTCGTAGAGGTCGGCGTTGAACTCTTTCGCCAGCTTTTGCGCTGCGGCCTTGGTGTTGCCCGTGGCCGAGAAATAAACTACTAATGTCTTCATATTCTTGTTCTCCTGTGTTTGGTTGTTCTGCTTTGCTCGGTTGTTTTGCCCACAAGCCGTCATGATCAGGCAGCAGGCGGCGATGATTAACGTAATGCGTTTCATGGCCAATTATTTAAGCATCTCATTCAAATCAGTCTCCATTTCATTAGGCGTGGTGGTAGGCGGAAAACGCTTCACCGTGGCGCCATCGCGCGAGATAAGGAACTTGGTGAAGTTCCATTTGATGTCGCTGTCTTTCTCCACGCTCTTGCTGATGCTCTTGAATAGCGTGGCCGAAGCCTTGGCTTTCAGCCCCTTGTATTCTTCTGTGGGGGCTTGGGCCTTCAGGTATTCGTAGATGGGATGTGCGTCCTTGCCGTTCACGTCGATTTTCTTCATCAGCGGGAAGGTCACGCCGTGGTTGAGGCGGCAGAACTCGGCGATTTCCTCGTCGGAGCCTGGCTCTTGATGGGCGAACTGGTCGCAGGGGAAGCCAATGATGACCAAACCTTGGTCCTTGTACTTCTGATAGAGGGCCTCCAAGCCGTCGTATTGGGGGGTGAAACCGCACTTCGAGGCGGTGTTGACAATCATCAGGACCTGGCCTTCATATTGGCTGAAGTCCACTTCTACGCCCTTGTTGTTCAGGGCCTTAAAATCAAATATCTTTGCCATATTTCTCAATTTTTGTTGGTTTATTACTTATGTTTTGCTTAAAGTCCTTTCACCGGGAAGGTGAAATAAGTGTCCGGGAAAGGCTCATTTTCCAAGGTGAAATGCCACCATTCGCTGTCCAAGGCCTTGAAGCCGTGGCTCAGCATGGCATTGCGGAGTATCATGCGGTTGTCGAACTGCTTCTTGGTGATGCTGCGACCGGTGGGGCTCTTACTGTTGTCGCCCGTGTATTCGCCCGTCTCGGGGTTGCCGCAAAAGTCGGGGTGGCTCTCGGGACCGAACCAGTCGAAGGTGCCGCCCATGTCCACCTCCTTTTCGGTGGCCATGTCGAACAAAGTCAGGTCGACGGTGGAGCCGCGTGTGTGGCCGCTCTTCTCCATGATGTACAACTGGTCGAAAAGGACGCTCTTGTCCAAGTCGGGATAGAAATAGGGTCTCATCAGCGTGTCGGAGATGTCGGCGGCCCAGCGCACGAAGTTGTCGACGGCGCACTGCGGACGGTAGGCATCATAAATCTTCAGCCGATAGCCCTTCGCCTTCAGTTCGTCGCTCACGGCACGCAGGCTTTCGGCAGCCTGACGGGTGATGAGGACGACAGGCTCGAGATAGCCGTCTATACGGGTTCCAACGAAGTTGTAGGTGCTGTAATAGCGGACTTCCAAGATAACGTCGGGGATGGCCTCGGCCAGATTCACGAACTGCGAGTTGTCGTCGGTGGGCGACATGGCCCCCGTCAGCCGCTTGAACTCGTCTTGGGCCTTACCAAGTTGGTCAAGGAAAGCCTGGCTGGTATGCAGGCGCGCCACACCGAAGGCAGCGGAGAGACGGCTGGCATCCACGTCGCTCTGCCAGTGGGCACCCACGATGACACGGTTATCGCCATACATATAGCCACGCGCCATGAGAGTGTCGGCTTTGGCGGGATTGATTTCGGAGAGTAAAAGAGCCACCGCATAGCCGCGCTGGCTGTGCCCCGAAGGATATGAGCCTTCGCCTGAGAGCTCTTTCTCCTCATAGATGGTGAGCATGTGCTCGTGGAAAAGCTCGAACGGGCGCTTGCGATGGTAGAAAGCCTTGGGCGCAACGCGCATCAAGTCGATGGTGGAGATGCTGTTTACCAAAAAAGTGTAAATCTCAGGCGTGGTCTCCTTAGAAATGACCATGCCAAATGGTCCATTGAATCTAGAAAAAAGCGTGTCGAGATTCCATGGCGCATCACGCATGGCGATGTTCGCACGAACCGAATCGCAACGTTGGGTCTTGCCCCACATGTAGCGCATGATGTCGTTGGCAAAGTCCGTCCCGATGGTGTCAGGCGGCGGAGGCAGGCACTTGATGATGTTGGGCATCTCTTCGGTGCTGAAATACAGCATCACACTGTCGTTTTGTGCCTTGGCTTGGAGGCTACCGCAGAACAATATGGCGGCAAGCATCCCAATAATCAATCTTTTCATAACAGGAATTTATTCATTAGTGACGCAAAAATACACATTACTTTTTTAATCACAAACGAAAATTTCAATTGTAGGCATGGATTTCACCCAAAATCAGGTTGACGCCGAAGTAGGTGATGACCACGCTCAGGAAGGCGAGGATGCCTAAACAAAGTACTTTAAAAACTGTGCGAAACAAAAATGTGCTATCTTTGCACCCGATTTGGCCAAGGGAATGCCGTGCGAATCGGCAACAGTGCCCGCTGCTGTGAGTCCGTGTAAGGCCTGTCAACCAAGCCACTGTACGGCTCATCCGTATGGGAAGGCGACAGGCTCGGGCGAGTCAGAAGACCTGCTAAACAGAGAATTCATTTGCAAGCCTTCGGGAACAAGGGCGACGCTAAGCGCGGCAATTGGCATGGCTGCTTGCGAGGGTTTTGCAATAATTGTTAAACGCTTAATAACCAATAAGCTATGCAAAAACTCTTATCCTTTTTCCTTGCCTTTTTCATGGCAACGATGGCCTTGGCACAGGATCCAGCCACTTTCGAAGACGTCCAACTTGGAGGCAGCGGCATCTGGCTCCCGCCCGAAGGCCAAAATGAGATGTCCAGCGGCGGCTGGGTCTTCACCAACTATTACAGCTCCTATTTCTGGGGCGGCTTCACGGCTTCCAACCGCACCGACTTGAACCAAACGGGCTTGGATGCCCAATATACAGCCGTCACAGGAGGCGGATATGACGGCTCAGCCCAATACGCCGTGGCTTACACCTATGGCGCACAAACCGATGTCTATGCTTCTGATGGACAGACGCATACGATTTCGGGTTGCTATGTCACCAACAACCTCTGGGCCTATCAGGACATGCTACAAGGCGGGTATGGCGCGACACCTTTCGGCGGCTCCTCCGGCAACGACCCCGACTGGTTCAAGCTGACCGCCACGGGCAAGAATGCCAACGGCCAGACGGTCGGGACTCTGGATTTCTACCTTGCCGACTACCGCTTCACGAACAATGAAGACGACTATATCATAGACACTTGGGAGTGGTTTGACCTAAGTACATTAGGCCCTGTGGCGACCATCTCCTTCAGTCTTTCGTCATCGAAGAACGATTATAGCGGCATGATTACGCCGGCCTATTTCTGCATGGACAATTTCAACGACGGTGGTGCCGCTCCCGACCTGCCGCCTTATATCGTCAACCCCGTGCAGAACGTGGTCTTCAACCAATATCCCCAGACCATCCAAGTCAACCTCAACGGCGTGGCCACCGACCCCGACGACCCTGACGAGAACATCACCTACAGCATCGTCAGCAACTCCAACCCGAGCGCCCTAACCGCCACGATGAGCGGCAAGATTCTGGTCATGACACGCCAAAACGCCAATCAAGCCACCGCCGACCTCACCATGCGCGCCACCAGCGACGGACAGCATGTCGACTTCAATGTGCATGTCATCATCAATGTCGTTGTCGACAATCCGCCCTATATCGTCAACCCCGTGTCGGATGTGGTTTTCGATGAATATCCCCAGACCATCCAAGTCAACCTCAACGGCGTGGCCACCGATCCTGACGACCCTGACGAGAACATCACCTACAGCATCGCCAGCAACTCCAACCCGAGCGCCCTAACCGCCACGATGAGCGGCAAGATTCTGGTCATGACACGCCAAAACGCCAATCAAGCCACCGCCGACCTCACCATGCGCGCCACCAGCGACGGACAGCATGTCGACTTCAATGTACATGTCATCATCAACGCCGTTGTCGACAATCCGCCCTATATCGTCAACCCCGTGTCGGATGTGGTTTTCGATGAATATCCCCAGACCATCCAAGTCAACCTCAACGGCGTGGCCACCGACCCCGACGACCCTGATGAGAACATTGTTTACAGCGTCGTTTCCAGTTCCAATCCCGAGGCCCTGACTATTACGATGAACGACAGATTCCTCGTATTGGTTCGTGAAACGGAAGACGAAGCTGAGGCAGACCTTGTCATGCGCGCCATGAGCGACGGCCAATTTGTCGATTTCAACATCCATGTTATCATTAAAGGAGTGGAAAGCGTGGATGAGAATGCAACCAGTTTCATGGCCTATCCCAACCCGACTTCAGGAACGCTAATTTTAATGATTTCAGATGCGCAATGGTTTGATTATGAGATATATGACATTTCAGGCAAAACCATAATGCGTGGCAGTAATATTGGTCAGGAAACCCGCATCAATTTGGATGATTGTCGCAAGGGCGTCTATTTCATTTCCGTGATAACGGAGCATCAACGTTTAATGCAGAAAGTGATAGTGCAATAAGGTTTTGTTCATCATAAGTTTTGAGTGTGAAAAGGCAATCTTTAGGGGTTGCCTTTTCTGTTGCATAGCACGAAAAAAGCCGGCAGCTTGCGCCGCCGGCCAGCAGTATGAAAGAAAAAAAGATGCTGATTGATATGTTTACTTCGGCACACTAGCAATAATCACCGAAATATTGTTGACGAACATGTTTACGGCGATGGCCAGCAAGATGACGCCAAAGAACTTACGCAGGATGAAAATCAGGTTCTCGCCCATCAGTTTCTGGATCCGGTCGAGCTGGCTGATGACGATGTAATCCAATAGGATATTGAGTATCAGACCGATAAGGATATTGACAATGGCGTAGTCGGCGCGAAGCGAGAGCAAAGCCGTCAGCGCGCCCGGCCCCGCAATCAGCGGAAAAGCGATGGGGACAATACTGGCTCCGCCCTTGCCGCCCTCGTTCTTGATGATTTCGCGACCCAAAATCATCTCCACTGCCAAGATGAACAGCACAAAAGAACCTGCGACGGCAAACGAGGCCGTGTCGATGCCGAACAGCCTCAAGAGGGCGTCGCCGACGAAGAAAAAGGCCAAAAACAATCCCAAGGCCGTCAAGCAAGCCTGTCCCGCCTTGATGGTCTTGTTTTGCGCCTTCATACTCATGAAGATGGGAATTGAGCCAAAAATGTCGATGATGGCCGCCATCACGATGAAGGAGCTGAAAATTTCAACGAAGTCGATGGTTTTGAACATGGTTGTCGTTTTTTTAGTGTTATTGGTCGCTTTGCGTCATTGCGAGCGAAGCGAAGCAATCCAGTGGATTAGGCTGGTTTTTCTGGATTGCTTCGTCGTTCCTCCTCGCAATGACGATTAGGCAAGCGTGTTCCAAAGGTAATGAAAATGCGGCCCGAAGCGTTTGAAAGCGGCCTCGTCCAACTGCTCCTGAAATTGTGGATGCGCCACGGAGATGATGAGCTTCGCCCTTTCCTGAAGCGAGCGGCCGTATAGATTCACCGCGCCATATTCTGTGATGAACCAATGGATATGGTTACGCGTAGTGACGGCGCCCGAACCCAAGTCCAAGGCGGGCACTATCTTGTTGATGCCCTTGCGCGTGGTGGAGGGCATGGCGATGATGGCCTTGCCGCCCTTCGAGCGCGACGAACCATAGACGAAGTCGATTTGGCCGCCCACACCAGAATAGATGCGCTCACCAAGCGAGTCGGCGCACACCTGACCCGAGAGGTCAATTTGGATGGCCGAATTGACGGAGGTCATCTTGGGCTGCTGCGCAATGATGAGCGGATCATTGGTGTATTCCACATCCTTCAGCAGTACCTGCGGGTTGCCGTCAATGAAATTGTAAATCTTCTGCGAGCCCATCACGAAGGTGGAGACGATTTTGCCCTTGTCGAGTTTCTTGTTGTTGCCCGTGATGACACCTTTTTTAATTAAGGGCAGTATGCCGTCGGAAAACATCTCGGTGTGAATGCCGATGTCCTTGTGGTTGTGGAGGCACGACAAGATGGCGTTGGGGATGGAGCCAATGCCCATCTGGAGGCAGGCGCCGTCTTCGATGAGCTCGGCGCAATAGCGGCCAATGGTCTTCTCCGCCTCGGTGGGCACGGGCATCTCGACGGTTAGCAAAGGTGTGTCGTCCTCAACGAAATAGTTGATTTTGCTGATGTGGACGAGGGCGTCGCCCATGGTGCGCGGCACGTGCTTGTTGACGACGGCAATGGTGAACTCGGCACTTTCCATGGCGGCCAAAGTGGCATCCACCGAAGGACCCAACGACACATAGCCGAACTTGTCGGGCGGACACACCTGAATCATGGCCACATTGCACTTGATGTAGCGCTCACGGTAGAGTTTCGAGGTCTCGCCCAAGAAAACGGGAATGTAGTCGGCGAGGCCTTTCTGGACGCTCTCGCGCACGTTGGCACCCACGAAGAAGGCGTTGTGTTGGAAGATACCCTCAAACTCAGGGTTCACGTAAGGCGCGGCGCCTTCGGTATGCAAATGGTGGATATAAACGTTCTTAAGTTCGCCTGCTCGACCTCTGTCGCACAAGGCTTTGACTAAGCATTGCGGCACATTCGACACCGAACTGATGTGGACGTGGTCGCCCGATTTGATGACTTTGACGGCTTCTGCTGCCGTTACTGCTTGATACTGTTTCTTCATAATAAACACAGTTGTTACTTGTTCAACTTCAAAAACAGCAGCAAGAGGACAAAATGGAAAAACAGGAAACCTCAGTGTTTCCCCTTGATTCCCAAGCTCTTGTTCCCGAAAGCTGCGAATATTGGAAAAGGGCAGGTCTTCTGGCTCGTCCCAATCTGCGGCGTCTTCCCGATAACGAATATCAGTGACGTAGGTGCCACAGACCTTGTTGGAACTTACAGCTACGGGCATAGCTCCTGATTCTCACAGGATTCCCTATTAATCTTCGGCTGAAAGAACCCAAATCCGGCTGCAAAGATACAGTTTTTCCAATTACGGGCAACCCGAAATCAACATTCTTTATCGCAGCAACCATTGCCGCTTTCAATCTCTATGGTGGCGTGCGTGATGCCTTTCGACTGAAGGGCTTCCTTGATTGCCTTACGCACATGGGCGGCTTCATGTTCGTCATCGACGACGACATGGGCGGTCATCGCGTTTTCGGTGGTACTCATCGCCCAGATGTGCAGATGATGCACATCGGTGACGTGCTCGGTGTTGCGCATCATTTGTGCCACCTCCTCCACCTCAATGCCTTCGGGGACGCCATCCAAGGCCAGCCTCATACTGTCGCGCAGCAGCTCCCAGGTGCTGATAAGAATCACGACGGCAATCACAATACTGATGATTGGGTCGATGATGAACCAACCCGTGTGCTTGATCACGATGCCGCTTATCACCACGCCGATGCTCACCAGCGTGTCGGCGGCCATGTGAAGGAACGCACCGCGGATGTTGAGGTCGCCTTTCTGTCCACGCATGAGTAACAGGGTCGTCAGGCCGTTGATGAAGATGCCCACGCCGGCAGTCCATGAGATGACGTCGCCATCAATGGGGACAGGCTCGCGCAGTTTATGAACGCTTTCGGCCATAATAACGCCCACCGCGACAAGCAACAGCAACGCATTGGCCAGCGAGATAAGGATGGTGCTTTTCTTGTAGCCGTAAGTATAGTGCTCGTTGCTATGGACTTTCACCAGATGCAGTCCGACAACGACCAAAACCAGCGAGAACACATCGCTCAGATTGTGTCCTGCGTCGCTGAGCAAAGAGAGGCTGTCTTGCCATAGGCCCACACTGGCTTCCACGCCAACGAAGAGGAGATTCAATATGATGGATGCCCATAAGACTTTACGCATCTGTACATTGGCGGCGACTACATGATGGTGATGATGATGCTCGTGAAGTTCGTGACTCATTTTTCTGGCTTTTTAATAGGCATGTACCCCGCCCAGAAGCAGGTTGACGCCGAAATACGTAATTAGTACGCTGAAGAAGGCTAGGATGCCATAGATATGGAAAAACAAAGGCTTTTGGAAGGACTTCCATAGCCGTTCATGCAGCGGTGCCGCATAGATGAGTAAGGTGATAAGGGCCCAGACCTCTTTCGGATCCCACGACCAGTAGTTGCCCCAGGAGACATTAGCCCATACCGCCCCGATGAAGATGCCGATGGCGAGTAATGACACGGCAGGATAGAGCATGGCCGTGCTGAGGCCTTTCAGTCGCTCCATACGGTCCTTGTCTTTTGGTTTGATAAGGGCAATGATACCGACCACCAAGATGCCTAACAACAAGGCGTAGGCTGTGACAATGGTCGAGATGTGAAGGCTGAAGAAAGGAGAGCGCAACACGGGTAGCAGGGGATGGGTGAGCATCCTCACATAAAGCACCACCATCAGGATGACAAGTACGGCCAGCCACGACCAGGTGACGGCACGGTAAGCCTTTCTCCGCTCGACGAGCAAGGCCGTCAGCGCGACAAATAGCAGGGCATAGCCCATATAGGTCACGCCGATGCCCCAAGGGTCGCGGGCGACATCGAGGATGGAGTTCCCCTGCTCGTCGTAATCGCTTTGGTAGAAGCGGTAATGCTTGTGCTTCAGGATGTGGTTCATGGAGATGACGATATCCTGCTGGGTCTCGCCATCGCTGAGTTGGAGGTAGCTCACATAATCTTTCGGCTTGCCATTGTCGTATTTCTCAATTTCGAAACGGTCCAAAGTGAGGCTGAAAGGCAGGGCTTCTTTCGTTATCTCGTCATTGTCCTTGATGAAGAAGTGGCTGTTGGGACGGTTAGGCTCAAGTTGCATCCGGCCGTGTTGCCCCGTGAGCATGGTGAGCAGGGCACCAAGCAGGATAAGCAGAATGGACAGATGCAGGGCGCAGACCACCATATGTCTCCATAAGCGGCCTTTCACCACCATAATGACCATGAGCACGGCCACCAAAGCCCACAACGCAATAAACCACCATGCACCATAGACTTGGCTTCGGGCAAAATCGGAGCCATGAAGCTTCTCGACGATGGTGCCCGCAGCGAGGACAGTGATGAGGACAATGATTAAAACAGATGTTATGTGTCGGAAGTGTTTCATGTGGCAAAAATAAAGAAAATGTGGAGACGCAATCGCGTCTCTACATCGGCTTATTAAATGGCATCAATAAACTTAACAACCGCATCACGGTCTTTTTTGTCCAATTCGCGGAATCTCTCCACCGTGCGGCGGGCATCGCTTTGACTGTTGCCGTGCCACATGATGGCCTCGATGACGGTCTGTGCACGGCAGTCGTGCAGGCGGTCGCTGCGGCCAGTGCAACGTGCCGAGAGGCCACGACCCCAAAGCGGAGTGGTACGGCACCAGCCCGTGCGGATGTCGTTCTCCATATAGAGCTTGTGCTGGATGTAGTCACTGTAGGGCCAAATCTTCTGGTGAGGATAGCGGGGCAGGCGCGGGTCACTGTCGGCGAAGAAGCCTGCGGGATCGGTGAAGTTGTCGTCGCCAGTCTGCCAAGAAGGACGATGGCAGTAAGCGCAACCCATCTCCTTGAAGAGTTCCTTGCCGCGTTGCACGTCGGGGTCGTCCAAGTTGCGGGCGGCGGGAACGGCCAAGCCACGGTGCCATACCATGAAGTTGACATAGTCCTCGTCCTTCATCTCAGGTACTTTAAGCTCGTCAGGGATGTCTTTCATCATCAGATAGTTGTAAATGTCGGTCTCCACATTCCCCGTGAGATTGTATTGCGGGAAATAATTGTAGAACTCGACCTGCACGTCGGGGTCTTGAGAGGCTTTGGTGGCATAGGCGGCAGTCATGTAGTGGCCCATTTTTGTGCGGTGCGTCACGTTGGTGATGTTCCAGATGGCATTGGCGCCTGGGGCATCTTGCAAGGGGCCGCGCGTGAGGGCGTAGGTGTACTTCTTGGGGTGGTTGGTGTTGCCATATAAGCCCGTCGGAGCCCAATCGCCACCCGCCCACATCGCGGGATTGATGCCGTTTTGCATATAGCCGTCGTTGTATTCCTTCTGGTACTGCGCTTTCAGCGAGTCATCGGGAATGGCATCAATCAGGCCGGTGCCATAGATACCGATGGTCGATTCCAAGCGGCAGACGAAATCGCCGTAGGAAATCGGGTTACCGCCCACTTCAAGCGGGACATAGAAAGCGTCCTCGGGGATGTAAACCTCAGGATAAGTGAGGTTATAACGCTCGCCATCAGGGAATTGGTTGCCCCACTCGTCCACATAACTCAGCCAGTTGATTTGAATTTTGGTTTCGTCTAGAGGGGCCTTGAAAGGTGCCACGGCTTTGGTTTGGGGCATTCCTGTGTAGGAACTCAAATAGGTGTCGTTGCGGTCGGTGAAGACGAGCAGGTAACCATTGCCCCAGTCGTCGGCACGGTAGCGGTTCATGCGCATTCCGTGGCCATAACCGGGATGGCAGGCAATGCACGAGCTGCGAATGTAAAGCGGTCCGAGACCCTTGAAAGGCTCGTTGTTTTGCGTGTAGGTGCGCTCAAAGAACGCTTCACCATATCTGAACGCGGTGGTTAGACCAGCCTGCTCAACGGCGGGTGTGGGGTCTTCGTAAGCCGACTGTGAGCTGTTGAAGGTGGTGCCCAATTCACCGCCAGCGTAGATCTCCTCGCTGATGACGGTTGGAATGGGGTCGTTGGGTTTGCAGGCGAACATGAACATAAGGCCTGCAAGGGCAATGATTCCTAAGTGTTTGTGACTAATCATGGTATTTGTTTTTATAACTGTTCTTGTTTTATTTGCCGCTTTGCGTCATTGCGAGCGGAGCGAAGCAATCCAGCGAATATACTTTGTTGTCTGGACTGCTTCGTTCCTCGCAGTGACGCGAAGCAGTCGTTATCATTTTCTGTCAATTTTCGAGAACTCGGCCTTCACTTCGGCCATCACGTCGGAGAGGTCTTGGCAGGCTTCCATGGCCTCGCCGGCGGAGGCATCGGCGTAGAACTGCACGAAAGGCGCCTTCATGTTCTGAATCTTCGTCAAGGCGTTGTTGATGGCGTTCATGGCCTTGGTGTCAAGGTCGGCGTTGTTGTCTTTGATGTAAGTGTGCAGCGAGAGGGCCTCGTCGCGTTGGCCTTCCATGCCGCCCATGTAAGCGTTTTTCACGCTGATGATGTTGTCGTAGAAATCAATGATGGACTTCTGGCTGTAGGGTGATTCCACGTAGGTCACGTCTTCGCCGGTGTGGCATTTGCCGATTTTGGAGGTGCCCACCTCGTCGGCGATGTCGATGCAACCATCAGCGATGGCTTCGAGAGCGTTGGTGAAGGTGGCGTAGGTGCTGCCCGCCTGCCCGCTTTGGAGCATGTTCTCGCCATAGGTGTTGTTGCTGCTATTGACGGTGGTTCTCAGCTCCAATTCCTCCATCAGGTCTTTGTGGGCTTGCGGGGCGTTCGCGTTCCAGCTCACTTCGAGTTGGAAGCAGCGGTTGCGCAGGTCGCGGCTGACGGCCACCACGTAGGTCATCATGTCGCCACTGAGGTCGGCCATGTTACGGGGCTGTCCATCGCGGAAGAGGATGTACTCAATGCCGTGGAAGCCCAAAAGAGCGTTACCGAGTTGTTCGCCAGCCACGGTGCCGTCTTCGTCAGTGGCAAGTTGGGCAATCATATTGGGGCTGGCCATCAAATTGTTGAAGGCGTCCTCATCCAGAGGCCACGAGTCGATGTGCGGGTCGATGCCGAAGTCGGAGGCGGCGCCATAAAGGAAGGCTTCGCTCATCTCCCACCATTTGCGGGCTTCAAGGAAGGTGGCCGTGGCAGCGTTCACGTTGGCTTGAGTCATGTTGGACTTCAAGGCCTCAAGGTTTTCGACGAGGGCATCAGATTTCTCAGCCAATTGGGCATAAGTAGGATACACCGTGTGGTTGAGATACTGCTTCACGATGGCTTCCTTTTGGGCTTTGTTGGCTTCTTCAGTGTTGTTTTGAGGGTCTTTGTTGCAGGAGCTGAAGTTCACTGTCAACAGAATGGATGCAGCAACTACGACTGCGAATTTGAATAATTTTTTCATTTTTATTGGTGTTTAATTGTTTGGTTTGTTTTTGCTTTTTTTGTCGCTTTGCGTCATTGCGAGGAGGAACGACGAAGCAATCCAGAGAATAAACTTGCTGTCTGGACTGCTTCGTGCCTCGCAGTGACGCGAAGCGTGTCCTTATTTGGTAAAGAACCCGCTATACGCCACGCCCAGCGATAACATCGGCTCGTCATTGTACTGCTCCTTCAGGAAGCGTTTGGCGTATTCCGCCTTTACGACGACTTGCTTGATGGGATAATAATTCACGCCGAGGGTCATCACGTGGCGGTCTGTCCATTGGTAGTCGGTGAGGGCATTGGCGGTGGGGATGTAGCTGTCGTAATAGTCGTAGCGGCCAAAGAGATAGAGTTTCTGCTCGCCTTTAAGTTTCATTGGGTGCATGATATCGTAGGCAATCTCGCCGCCGCAGGCAATGGCTTGCTCTCCGACCAACGAGCGCGGATAAGGCGAGAAACTCTGGTGGTTCTGGTTCTTGTTCCACGAGGAGATGAGGTTGGCATCGCTGAGGTGGCCATAGTCGAAGTTGCCACGCACGACAAGGCCGTGGCCTTTGTAGTCGAACTCGGCCGTACCAATGACGACGGTGCCTTTCACATCCTTGTATTGGCTCGTCTCGGAAAACTCGTTGGTGACGATGTCATTATTAAAGGTATTGCCGATATAGCCACTCAAGGCCCAATGGAAGTTCTTGATGCTGTAATTGTCGATGCGCAAGGCACCTGCAAGGCTGTTAGCCACACGGAACTCGTAGGCCGAAGCCGAGCCGTTCTTCACCCAGTTGGCGTTGTTGAACATGTTGGAATTCAAGGCGGGAACAAGAATGGCCTCATAGCGCCATTTGCCTATCTTTCCCCACAAACTGATGCCGGTCTCGTGCCATGTGCAGGGCATGATGGTCATCTCACCCTCGGGACGGTAACAGGTGAAGAAATCGGTGGGTAGGTGGGCGTTGTTGGTCTGCCCAACGGGCACGATGATGTGACCCGCGCGGATGTTGAAACCCTTGCCGAACGACTTCTGAATCCAGAATTGCTCCAAGGCCACCTCACCGCCACGCTCGATTTCGTGCTCAAACTCGCCGGTTTCCTCGGCCTCGATTTCGACAGCCACTTCATTGCCGCCATGTTCAAACTCGATTTCACTGCCCATGCTCCACCCCTTGCCGAAGTCGTATCCCAAATTGATGACCACATGAGGCAAATCGATACGGCCGTGACCTTTGGCGTCCTTGTAACGTTCGGGGTGGGAGTAGCGAAACATATTGTCGCTGTAGAAGTTACGGGTATAGACAGCCTCGCCATAGCCGCCCAGGGTAAGCCTTGACAGGGAGAAAAATTTGGTCGAATCATTGACCTTGTTTTGTGCTTGCAAAGGCAAGGCACTCAAAGCCAAACCCACAAGACTACATTTTACAATCGTTTTCAGTTTCATAGTTGGATGCTATTTTTCAATTACGATTGCAAAATTCCTGCTTTTGTCCTCGCATTCCAATCCCCAAAAGTTGGGGTTTTTGAAAAGCAGAATCGTCACAAATGAGGATGCTGACGTATAGGCATTTTTAGTATTTTTGCCCTATCAAAACAATGACATCATGACCCAAAAGAAGACTGTTTTCTCAAAGGACACCAAGTTTGCCGAGCTGCTGACGGGCGACCGTCGGCTGTTGCAACTGCTGCCCCGTTTCGGCATCGGATTGGGCTTTGGCGACCGTAATGTGGCCCAGGTGTGCCAGATGAACCAGGTCAACACCAGCCTCTTCCTCATGATTTGCGAAATCTACTCCAACGGCAGTTTTTGGCCAGGGAAGGAAGAACTTCGACAAATCGACCTAGGCGACCTCCTCTCCTATCTGAAAGCCTCGCACCGCTATTATCTTGACGAGCGTTTCCCGCATATCGAAGAACATCTGCACAACATCATCGAAGCCTGCGGACAGAAATACGGCCCGATGCTCAGCCACTTCTACGACGAGTACAAACAAGAGGTGATGCGGCACATCCAATACTATGAGGAGGAAGTGGTTTTCCCCTACATCGAGGCCTTGCTCAACGGGCAACGCATTGATTCCTACAAGATTAACGAGTTCGAGCACAACCACACCAACATCCAGGACACTCTCGACGACATGATGAACATCCTGCTCAAATACCTTCCTGGCGACATCCTACCCAAGGAACGCATTGAGATTTCATACGACATCATGGAACTGAGCGACGACCTGAACCGCCATTCTCTCATCGAGGAGCGCATCCTCATCCCTTATGTCGAATCCCTTGAAAACGTCCAACCATGAGAAACCGCGTCATCATTTGTGAAGCCTCAGAGATCATCTCCATCGGACTGGCCGAAATCATCGACGACATGGCGCAGTTCGACGTGGTGTCACGTATAGACAACCCCGAACACCTCTCCGAGAAGATCACGGCTTCTGATGCCAATTTGCTGATTATCGACCCCACGCTGCTGGGCTTCCACAACAGGGATTTCCTCTCACAGTTGGTCAAAGAGCACCCACATGTCATCCTGATTGCCTTGGCGACCTCCTACCTCGACCATGCCATGCTGACACCCTACAGCGGCGTCATCGAAATCCATGACACGCGGGCAAAAATCATCAGCAAGATGAACGAATTTGCACAGAGCGAGACCACGAAGAGCACCGACGACGTAGAGCTCTCGAAACGCGAGACCGACGTGCTCGTGGCCGTGGCCAAAGGCATGATGAACAAGGAAATCGCCGACCAGATGAACATCTCCATCCACACGGTCATCTCACACCGCAAGAACATCACCCGAAAAACCGGCATCAAGTCGGTTTCAGGCCTCACCGTCTATGCCTTGCTGAACAATCTGATTGACGAAAACGAGCTGATTTGACCCGCTTTTTGCTTTGATTACTCGGCAGTTACGTCGACAAACCGCTGCACCAACGCCTCGTAGGGATAGAGTCCATCACCATTGGCACTCAGCCCCTTGAGGTGGATGGGGAACACCACGGGCGGATTCTCCAAATCCAACAAGCTCATATTGCGAAGCTGTTCGGTGCTTTGGTAAACGAGGCTGAGCGAAGCAAAAAGCCGTCCCTCGGCGTTTTCCCACTTCTCGATGACCAACTTGCAGCCGATGGGCGTCTTCTTTTCGATGGTATACGGCAAGCTGTAGTCTTCCGCATCCAAAGCAGCCAACACACTGCCGATGTTGGAGTCGTGGCCACAGAGGAAAGTGAACTTGCGTTCTTCGTTTTGCAATTCCTCCAGCATCGTCCGCAAGAGTGGATTCGCCACCTGACGGGCCACGACAGGCGCGGTAAACAGCACATCGCCGTACCAGTCCTTGATGGCGGAAATGTTTTTCCAGTCCTCCCAACTTAGCGTATGGCCGAAGGCGGCCTTCACCGCATCGGGTTCCTCGTAGTATTGCAGGACGAGGGCATCGGCGGCCTGACAAGCGAGGCGCAACGAGCCGCCCATGCCGGGTTCGCGGTTCTTGATGAGATACACGTGAGCGTCGTCGGTGAGGAAATGGCATGTGTCGCCCTCAATGCAGGCCACGCTTTGCTCCATGTCGAGCACTTGCTCCAGCAATTTGTAGTTCTCCGTCATCTTCTCCCCTACTCCAATCATGCCTTTCTCGCCACCCATCGCGGCAATCTGCTGTTGGGCCAGCACCTTGAAGTCGTCGTTGTCGTCGGTGATTTGGGGATGGAAAACAGGGTCCATCTTGTCCATCTCGCAATGGTGCTCGATGTGGACATTGGCCACGGGCAGCATCCCCGAGGAGAAATATTGCGCCGTGGCGATGGTGCGCTGCTTCGAGTTAGCATAGAAGCGCATGGTGCCCTCGGCGGGGATTTCGTTCTCCTGCATCAGTCCCTCGCTGACGAGCCATTTGCGGAAATACTGGCCCATCATCGTCTCCAACGCGCCGCCGCGCAACGACAGCTCGCTCGGTGCCGATGACCAATGGTACCATTCATGCGGCGTGATGCGTTGCAACGTAGAGCGTCTTCCCGAAAGCGGCGAACGGATGTTGTGACGGCTCATCACCACAACTTGCTTCAAGGTGTAACGCTCATGGAAATCGTCCGGGCGATTTTGCGCAAAAGCAGAGAACGCCACGCCCAGCAAAAGAAAACACAGGATGATTCTATAAGTTTTGAACATAAGGCTTATTGATTTGGCGGCAAAAGTACAAAAAATCCGCAACCCAAACTTTCGCCTACTCATCTGCTATTTCCCTTTCACATAAACGACAGATCGGTCATAATCGAAAACAGCGTCGATGTGCTCAAAGAATTTCATACCGATGTCACCTGGCGTGGTGAACCTTGGCAGATTCTTGGTGATGACAACAACGGCGTTGGGGAATGTGACGCCACAGAGTTGGGATTGTTCGGTGATAATGAATTGCCCCATCACCTGACCATTGGGAGCAAGAGCCTCCCGTAGTTCCAAATCAGCATTATCTGAGAGAAATCGCTGGACCTCATCGCTCTGTTGTATGAGGAACAGCAACTCCGGATTGCCTAAATCGATGAGGAAATTCCCGCTGAGCGTTCTTGTCTTCACCCCGTCATCGAGCATTAGGCTTGTCTCGACGGCAAACATTCCCAAATAGGCTTCCGTGTTCATTGGAATCATCGAATAGTCCGACTTTTTGTCATTCAGCGAAGCATTACTTAACATTTGGAGACGTCGGTTTCCTAAATCAAGGTTGACGATGCGGCTGCCGTTGTCGAGTTCGTTGTGCAGATACATCACCGGCACCGCCACTTCATAATTCCCATAATCATAATGAGACAGCACGAACACTTCACCGATATAGGAGGTGCTATTGCCTATCCGAACCATCCCGTTCATCTTGTACGTGATCTTATAGACGCGCCCTCCCAGGTTCAGTTTCTCTGCTTCGCCAACGACAGACAAGTTCATTTCCGACAGTACTCCACTGCTGAAAACGTATGCCGAATCGAAAAGCATGGCGGGTATGCCCGATTCCACGAGGATGGTGGCATCCGCAGTGCCGTTGATGCTGGCTGTGAACATATAGTGTGCGCCCTGCTTGGAGAGATTGAAAGTTTCGCCATCGTTTTTGTCTTGCGCCGACAAGCTTAGTGCCATCAGGGTGATTAGCACTGTAAGGATGGATTTAGTCATCATTTTGAATGTTTTTCTGCAATAGCACTTTACATGATCGCCACTGAAATCAGCCCCATCAGATTGCCAGCCATGTGGACGAGCAAGCGGGATAAAGCGATGTTTTTCTTCATTTTTCTTCAAACTTTTTTGATGCGTCTTCAGCATTTCTGCTCCTCGATTTCCTCGTTTAGCATCTCCTCGAACATGCGCACAGAAATGGCCAGACTGTACTTTTTGGCAGCCTTGACGTAGGTTTTTTCCATGCATTCACGCTCTTTCGGGTTGTCGAGCCAGTAGTCAATGGCACGGGCAAGGTCTTTCGGGCTACCCGGCAGGAACAGCGATCGATCATCCAACGCAAACTGCGGCGTGGCTGAGAGTTCGCTGTTGGCGATGACAGGCACCAGACCCGTGGCGAAAGCCTCAATGCACGAGATAGCCTCGCTCTCCATGTCGCTGGCATGTACGTACAAGTCGCACTGGAGAAGCAGTTTTATCAATTCATCCTGTTTGACATACACAAACTGCGGTGGATTGGCAAGCTTTTCGCTCAGTTTCACGTATTTTTCATATTGCGGTCCTTTTCCGGCAAAAACCAACTGTATTTTGTCGGCATATTTTGAGTAATTCACTGCATCAATGATGACATCTTGCCGTTTTTCCTTCGCAAGACGTCCAACCATCATGATTACAATCTTGTCCTGGTATTCCGGCAACTTCGGCGGCCTGCCGTTTTCAATCTTGTTTTCTCCAGCCTCCATAAACGCATCCTGTATGCCGTTGCTGATGACATGAATCTTCGCCTTGTAATCTCTCTCCTCAAGCATACGCCCCATGAAGGCCGACGGCACATGAATATGGCGGTACTTGTAGTAATGCGTATTACGGAAAAGACGGTAAATCATATTTTGTACCCATTTCACTCTCCCGCAACCCAATGACATCGTTATGTTTTCGGGCTGGACATGGAACGCACCCGTGCTGGGTTTGCCAATCTTTGCCGCATAATTGCTTGCCACCATGTCAAGCGGGAAAGGGAAAAAAGTGTGCACAACATCTGCCCATTCTACTGCCTCATGGATAATAGGTCTTGACTTGGGCAGAAAATCACCGTATGTGAAACCATGTTTTTTGGCTAACGGGTTAAACAAAGGTATTACATATTCCGGTACAATGTATTTCCCTGTCACCTCCACTGGCAACGCCACGCCATTCTCATCTGTCTCCTGCGGGTCAGCACATAATATTCGCACCTCATGTCCGCGCCGATTCAGTTCCTTGGCAAAACGCTGTGCCGAGATGCTCGTTCCGTTGTTGTTGGTGTCTAAAGTGTCTATAACGAAGAGGATTTTCATAAATGGGTATATTTATCACTTAAAATTTTCATTGGAATTCCTTGGTTTCAGTAAGTCCGACGCCGTATGGCAACACAACCGATGCCGTGATGCTATGTCGGGGTGAATTCTTGATCCATGCCACTTCCACGGTATTGTTTTCAGCAGAGAGGATGACACCCCCTTCGACTGTCCAGCTGGCCTTCAAAGGGCAAGGCTTCACATAATAATGGCCGTCTTCCCCCTCAATTTCGAGTTTTTGTGGCACGATAATGTCGTGGAAAAACTCCGACATCGTGTCTCGGACGACGTAGAAATTGTCGTTAATGACTTTGGTTTTTGGGTCTACGTGTGGCATGTGTTTGTAGCCGGCAAAAGTGACCAGTCGGGCATGATATCCCAGCTTGGTGGCGCGGTCGACAATGCACGATGCGCCGAACATCGGGTCGGCAGCCAGCCTGTTAAATGGTTTGGCGACACTAAAGGGACGGTCATATTCGTAAGGCATGATGTCATCGGCGTCGCCATGGAAGGCCAATATCGAAATGTCGTGTCCACGGAGAGCGGAGGTGTCGGACATAGCTCCCCACATTTCGGCAACGCCCCTGATGCGGAATTTGGTCCGTAGGGCATTACCGCAAGTGTCGAGGCCGCCAAGGTCAGGACGAAACAAGCCTTTTCGGGCGTATTTGGGACGGTCTTCATTGGTCATGAAGGCGAGGCTGAGCGCGGTGACGGCTCCAGAACTGGAGCCACCCACAAAGATCATGGAAGTGTCGATGCCATAGTCTTCATGATATGAGACCAAAAAACGCATGGCAGCATGGGCATCCTGCACCGCACGGTACGCCGCCCGTTCGATGCCGACCTTGCCAGGAAAGAAGCCTAACCTGTGGTCGATGGAAACCGTCACATAACCTAACGAAGCGAGGTGTCGGCACCATTTGGTGATTTTTGGATCGTCTTTCGACCCGAAATAATACGCGCCACCGTAAATCAGCATCACCAAAGGACGTTTTTGTAATGTGTCGTTTTGCGGCCTGAAAATGTCAAGACGGAGGTCCAACGGGACTGTTCTTCTGACATCCACCACCCGGAGAATCTTGCGCATGGTTTTGGTACTGTCGTCTATTTCCGACCAAAAGCCAGGGGAATTGGCGTAGCAGATGTCGCTGATTTTCTCCACCGCAAACAAGGTGTCCTGATAACGTTTGTTCTCGAAATCCTGAAAAGCTGGTCCCTCATGAATTTGAAAACGGAAAAAGGCAGTGTCCAACGTACTTAATTGAGCATAGCCAAAGGCCTGTTGCTCATCCGTGAATTCGACGCAAGGACGGAAAATCTCCTCGTGGCCCTCGTAATAAAGGACCGCTTTGTGACCTTCGGCTTCCAGTTTGAAAGGAAGGGTGTCGGTCATGGTTTCCTCCAAAGACATGTAGTGCCCTTTGATGTTCAGACTGTCGCTGTACTCGATGAACACAAGGAAGTCCCTGCCTCCAATAGTGCTTTTGAAAACGGTGGGGGTCTCAATGACGGGGAAACAGACCCCTTTCATAGACATGATAGGGTCAGGTGTGCTGTCGTTACCAAATAGATGGACACATAATAGCAGACACATCGAAGCCAAAATGAGAAAAGAGACAATTTTTTTCATTACTACTTTGATTTCGCAAGTGCTTATGATGCGCCAAGTCCTATGGTGTTTAAAATTATGGTCATAATTTCTTTTTCTAAAACGGCTGCAAAGGTACGAAAAAAATCCGCAACCCAAGCTTTTACTCGGATTGCGGATTATCTAGAAAAGAGTTGGAATTATCTCAACCCAAACGCCTTCAAATCCTCGTCCACCGTGCTGATGGTGCCGATGCCGAAGTTCTGAACCAAGACATTGGCCACATTGGGCGAAAGGA
>Ga0310690_10003017_pt1 | contig 26136 bp, 24 predicted proteins | sample AusTroGonzalo_MG_2_FD_207661 | JGI IMG/M metagenome (GOLD analysis project Ga0310690, IMG submission 207661) | Bovine rumen microbial communities from tropical cattle in Woodstock, Queensland, Australia - Gonzalo_04 (v2) (version 2) | ecosystem: Host-associated > Mammals > Digestive system >... | reverse complement strand
TGCGCCCCCACTTTTTGCCCGCGTTGAGCATGATCCGCGCGCCGAGGTTCTTGCCCGCCTCGATATTCTCCCCCTTGATATAGAAGGTGAGTTCATACTGGGTATCCGGCTCCAGATCGAGGACCCGGCCGACCCTGATGCTTTTCTCTTCGCCGCCGTTGGAGATGCGGATCGACATCGCTCCGACCTTGGTCGTTTCGTCGATCGCGACGTTCTTGCCGGCGGAGACCGTCCAGCCGAAGAGCTTGCGGTCGTATTTCAACGCATCCGCCAGGGATTCCGCACCCGCCGGACGGGGCGCGTCCTTCTCGATCCTGAGATCCTTGAACCAGACGGTTCCTTTGCCCGCCAGATTGAGCGTCATCTTGATCCTGCTGTCGGGGAACCGCGACGTGTCGATGATCCCCTTTCCCTGCCGCCAGTCGAAGGTCCCGGTCTCCGGCTGATCCCCCAGCAGGGAGGTGATCCGCCCCCACTGCTTGCCCGCGTTGAGCATGATCCGCGCGCCGGAGTTGTTCCCCTCTTCGATCCCCTCGCCCTTGACGGAAAAACTCAGCACATAGCGGGTCTTCGGTTCCAGCTCGAAGATCCTTTCGAGGCTGACGAATTTCGTGGTCCCGTCGTTGACGAGCCGCACCGCGCATTCTCCGCCCTTGCCCGCGGGATCGGCGGAGATCCGCCTGCGGTTGGAGAGCGTCCAGCCGGTGAGTTTCGCATCGAAAGCGAGATCTTCCGCGCACAGGAGCCACGCTCCCAGCGCGACGAACAGCATGCCGATGTTTCTGAATTTCATGAGTCGTATCCCTCCTTATTTGATGTCTTCCGCCGCGATGCCCAATTTCCGGTTGAAACCGCAATAGCTTGCAGTGTCGCTGGTCAACCTTGCCCACTGCTGATTGATGACGGCGAGATCCTTGAAGGTCCTCGTCTCGACGTGCCCGTCCATGCAGCAGATGTTGGTGCGCCCCTTCGGGACCGCGAAGTCGGCGGGGATGGCGGCAGCGCCGAACGGGGAACTCGTATAGGTCCGGGTATCTTCCGTGCCGTGGCGGTAGCCGAGCCCGACGATGGTGTTGGTGGCACAGCTGTCGAATTTTGGCGCCCGTTCGCCGACGAAGATCGCCTTCGACGCCTGGGTGAGGCAAACCCGCTTCCGCGCCCAGTTGGTGGAGATGTTGTTGTTCCCTTCCAGGACTCCCGAAAGCCCCTGGTTGATGTTGTAACTCGTCCAGTTGCGGCGTTCCGACCGCTCGTTGTCGCTCGGACAGCAGAAAGTCCCGTTGTCCTTCACGGAGGTGTCTGAACTGGCGCTGAATCCGCTGTCGGAAATGCCGTAGTTGGGACCGCCGTTCTTGCCGCAGAGGAGCCCGTACCAGTAGTATTTGCGGTCGTACTTGACGTCGGCCGACATGCCCGCCGCTTCCCGCGCCTTGCCGGGCACGATCCAGTCGCGGTTGTCGTCGGAATAGGCGTTGCCGGCGGTGCCGATCGCCTTCAGATTGTTCATGCAGCTGGTGGTCCGCGCCCGCTCCCGCGCCTGCGACAAGGCGGGCATCAGGATCCCGGCGAGGATCGCGATGATCGCGATCACGACGAGGAGCTCGATCAAGGTGAACGATGTTCTCTTCATTTGCGTAATCCTTTCCTTCCCCTCCGGAGAATTTGCGCTTTCGGTGAAAAACGGATATGGAAACATCCACCGCACTAAATATACATCGACACACGGTTTTGCCAATATCAAATCATCTCAAAATAAAGTGATAATTCGTATCAGAATAACGATTTTCAGCTTGAAAACGCCGTTTTTATATGTTAAATTATAGAAAATCTGATGAACTGGACGGTACTGCCGAAGGAAAATCGATGAATTGGCTCAGCGATGAGATCGCGAAGATCCCGCGGACCGGGAAATTCCCGTTCCGGGTGGATCTTCTCTTCTTCTGTAAGGATCAGATCTACCGTGACAGCGGGTGCCGCAGCAGAACGCCGGAAAACTCCTTCGAGATCAACATCCGGCTGAGCGCGGATCACGAGATCTGCCGCGACGTCATCAACGGGGAGGAGATCCGCGAACGCTTCCCCCACGCGGTCTGGAAGATGCCCGGCGGCGAACACCGGCTGCAGCAGGGGACCGTACGCGACACGATCGCCTTCGGCTATCCGGCGGCGCTGCTGGAAAAGTTCCGCGAAGTGGGGCTTCTGCCGGAACGCCGCAGCATGGCATTCATTCCGACCGGGGAGATCCGGCGCCATATCTCCGAATTCCGGAAGCTGTGCCGGGAACTCTACTCCCCCGGCGCGGCGGACCGGATCGACTGGGTCTGCTTCCAGCTCTGCCGGGAGATCTGCTACGCGAACACCGACCGGAACGGTCTCCAGACCGACGCGGACCGGATCAGAAACATCTCGGTATGGCTTCAGCAGCATCTCCACGAACCGATCGACCTCGATGAGGTCATCGCCGCGAACGGATTTTCCCGCGCTTCGTTCTTCCGCCGCTGGAAGGAGGTCTTCAAGGTCACCCCCGCCCAATATCTCCTCGATATGAAAATCGAAAAGGCCGCCAGACTCCTGCTGACGGAAACGGATCTGCCGATTTCCGGGATCATCGCCGAGATCCGCTACTCCGGACCCACCGCCTTTTACCGGAGATTCGTCCGGCGCTACGGCATGACCCCGGACGAATACCGCCGGGCGATGCGCCTCCGGCAGACCGCCGATCCCCGCTGACCTCCGCCCGCCCTCCCGCGCCGATCGCACAGGAGGCGGGGGACGCGGTGCGGGTCAGAAGGCGTTGGGATTCGGATGGCGCAGCAGCCGGCAGTGATGGCACATGAAGTCGGCGAGATCCCAGACGAACGCGCAATCGCCGCCCATCGCCAGCGAGACGGATTCTCCTTCGGCGACGGCGAGTTCACGGGGATCGTTGTCGGCGGCGAGGCGGGCGGGACCGCGGGTGATCTCGATCTCGATCCGGCTTGCGGCGTCGAGCACCATGTGATCGACCGATTCGGTGGAGTTGCTGAAGGCGAGACCGATCCCGACGCGGAAGACGCTGTGGGTGATGCTCCGGTAGTAGGCTCCGCTGCCGTGGACGCTCGCGATGCCCACCGCGTCGCCGACGACTTCGGAGGCGTAGAGTTCGCCGTCGATCCTCACCCGGTAGCGCAGGGCGCTGGTATGCGAGGCGCTGTGGAGGAAGACGTCGTTGATTCCCGCCGCGGACTCCCCCGCGGAGGTGACGCCGACGACCTTCGGGAGCCGGGTGAGCGCCGATCCGCCGGAGACGAACTTCTCGAGGCGGCGCGCCGCGGAGTGTCCGCCGCAGGTCGGCGCGGTGGCGGCGTCGCGGAGCGGCAGTTTCGGCACGCCGGGGTAGTCGCGTTCGGCGCCGAGCAGAGCGCCGTCGCCGCCGTGGGTGACGACGACTTCGAAGCCGGATTCCGCCTCCTGCAGTCCGAAGCGGGCGAGAAGCGGACGGATGTCCTGAAGGTTTTTCCCGAGGAGTTTGATTTTCATGCCTGATTCCCGTTTTCGGATTGTTTCCGCCACGCCCGGATCATCGTTTCGCGCCCCCGGATCGCGAAGAGGATCGCGGCGGCGGCGTTGCCGACGTTGATCGAAGCCTTCGTTCCGAGCATCGGCAGTTCGATGCGTCCGTCGACTTCGGCGAGGGTTTCCGGGAGAACGCCGAGCGCCTCGTTGCCGAAGAGGACCGCCAGCGGGTAGCGGCACTCGAAGTCCCATACAGGGAGGCTCCCCGGACCGGGTTCGGCGGCGAGGATCATCCGACACCCCTCGGCGCGCAGCGCCCGGACCGCGGCGAGGGAGTCGCCGAAACGGCGGCACGGCACGGCAAGATCGGTCCCCATCGCGGTTTTTTCGAGCTTCGGATGGGGCGGCAGCGGCGTGCATCCGCAGCCGATCACCTCGGCGGCGCCGACGGCTTCGGCGATGCGGAAGATGTTGCCGACGTTGTGGGCGCTCCGCAAGCGGTCGAGCACGATGTGGATCCTCTGGTCTGCCATGTGAAAAACTCCGGACGTTCCCCCGCTCCGGAAGCCGATCGTTCCGGCGGCGGCGATAGTTTCCGCCGTATAATTTAACCGCATTGTGCGCTTTTTGCAATCGGCGGCTTGCCCGCCGCGCTTTTTTGCGGTATATTATAGAAACGGGAACGCGTCTTCGCGGAAGACCTTTCCCGTCGTTCGGAAAAATTCGGCAACCCACAGCAAGGAAACTCGGAACTATGGCGAAGATACACCCCAGCAGCATTGTCGAAGACGGAGCGCTCCTGGATGACAGCGTGGAGGTCGGTCCCTTCTGTTACGTCGGTCCTCATGTCACGATCGGCGCCGGATGCCGGCTCATCGGGCACTGCAACATCGACGGGTACACGACGCTCGGCAAAAACAACACGGTCCATCCCTTCGCCGCGCTGGGTCAGCCCGCGCAGGATCACGCGGTGGTCCCGGGCACCGTGACCTATCTCAACATCGGAGACGGCAACATCTTCCGCGAGGGCTGCGCGATCCACACGGGCACCAAGCCCGACACCGCGACGGTGATCGGCAGCAACAACATGTTCATGAACCACAGCCACGTCGCCCACAACTGCCGGATCGGCAACAACGTGATTCTCATCAACTCGGCGGCGGTCGCCGGATACTGCGAAGTCTTCGACAACGTGCTGATCTCCGGGCTCTGCGGAATTCATCAGTTCTGCCGCGTCGGCCGTCTGGCGATCCTCTCCGGCGGCTCCGTCTTCTCGAAGGACATCCCCCCCTTCATGATGGCGGAGGGCCGCAACGGCGGCGTCAAGATGATCAATCTGATCGGGCTGCAGCGGGCGGGCTTCTCCGCCGAGACGATCTCGGTGATCAAAAGCATCTTCCGCATCTACTACCGGAGCGGACTCATCCCCTCGAGCGCGCTGGAAAAGATCAAGAGCGATCTGCCGCAGCTCCCGGAGGTGAAGGAATTCATCGAATTCTGCGAAACCAGCAAGCGCGGGGTCCTCGCGGGCCGCGTCGAAGGTCACCGGCTGTAAGAAAAAATCCCAAGGAGCGGCATCCATCATGGCTGAAGCACTCAAAGTCAATCCCGCCTTTTCACCCCGCCGCGGACCGGTCGTCCTCGTCATCATGGACGGCGTCGGCTTCGGCAAGTACCCCGACGGCGACGCGGTGAAGCTCGCCAACACCCCGGTGCTCGACGGACTTCTCGCTTCCGCGCCGTCGACGAAGCTCAAGGCGCACGGCACCGCGGTCGGCATGCCCTCCGACGCGGATATGGGCAACAGCGAAGTCGGCCACAACGCGATCGGCTGCGGCCGCGTCTTCTCGCAGGGGGCGAAACTGGTCGGCGAAGCGGTCGCCTCCGGCAAGCTCTTCGAGGGCGAAACGTGGAAGGCGGTCGTCGCCAACGCGCTGGAGAAGAATTCGACGCTCCACTTCATCGGTCTTTTCTCAGACGGCAACGTTCACAGCCACATCGACCACCTCAAAGCGATGGTCGGGCGCGCGGCGGAGGCGGGCGTGAAGAGGATCCGGATCCACGCGCTGCTCGACGGGCGCGACGTGCCGGAGACCAGCGCGCTCGAATACATCGACCCCTTCGAGGAGTTCCTCGCCGGGATCAGCCGCGGGGGCGCCGACTGCCGGATCGCCTCCGGCGGCGGACGCATGCAGATCACGATGGACCGCTACGGCGCCAACTGGCAGATGGTCGAACGCGGCTGGAAGACCCATGTGCTCGGCGAAGGCGAGTTCTTCGGCTCCGCCCGCGAAGCGGTCGTCGCGCTGCGCGAACGCACCGGGGCGATCGATCAGGATCTGCCTCCCTTCGTGATTTCGGACGACGGGAAGACTCCGGTCGGCGCGATCCGCGACGGCGATTCGGTGGTCTTCTTCAACTTCCGCGGCGACCGCAGTCTGGAGATCACCGCCGCCTTCGAATCCGGAGCGGACTTCGACAAATTCGACCGGAAGAGGGTCCCGCAGGTTTTCTACGCCGGCATGATGGAGTACGACGGCGATCTGCACGTGCCCGCCCGGTTCCTCGTCAATCCGCCCGAGATCGACCGCACGATGGATGAATATCTCTGCGCGACGCGGGTCCCGCAGTTCGCGATCAGCGAGACCCAGAAATACGGTCACGTCACCTACTTCTTCAACGGCAACCGTTCCGGCAAGTTCGACGAGGAATTCGACACCTACGAGGAGATCCGCAGCGACATCGTGCCCTTCGAGGAGCGTCCGTGGATGAAGTGCGCCGAGATCACCGACCGGGTGATCGCCGCGATCGAATCGGGAAAGTACCGGATGATCCGCCTCAACTACCCCAACGGCGACATGGTTGGGCACACCGGCAGCATGGAAGCGGTCCGCGTTGCGATGGGCGCACTCGATCTCTGCCTCGGCAGGCTGAAGGCCGCGGTCGACAAGGCGGGCGGCGTGATGGTGATCTCCGCCGATCACGGCAACGCCGACGACATGCTGGAACACAAGAAGGACGGTTCGGTGAAGCTCGACGCCGAGGGGCGTCCGGCGCGCAAGACCAGCCATTCGCTGAATCCGGTGCCCTGCATCGTCTACGATCCGGAGTTCCGGGGCGAGTACCGCCGCGAACTGCGCGAAGGCCTGGGGATCAGTTCGCTTGCCGCGACCTGCATCGAGCTGCTCGGATTCACCGCGCCGCCGGACTACGATCCGTCGGTGCTCCGACCGGCGGAATGACCGTCGCTTTTCCGGATCCATGGCGGGAATCACCCTCAAGAAACTTTCGGAACTCTCCGGACTCTCCATCCGTACCGTCAACCGGGCGCTGAAGGATCAGCCGGAGGTTTCCGAAGCGAACCGGAAGCTGGTCCGCCAACTTGCCGAAAAGTACAATTATCTGCCCGACATGGCGGCGAGAAACTTCCGTCTCCGCCGCCGCAACATCGTGGGGATCCTGACCTGCGACCGGCTTGCGAACGGGGCGCTGCTTCAGAAGATCTCCGATCTGGAGCGCAATCTGATCGCCGCCGACTGCTATCCGGTGCTCGGGTGTTCGCGCGACCGCGACATCAGGCTGATCCTCCGGGAGTGGCACGGCATCGTCGGACCGGTCGTTTCCTTCTGTTCCCCGACACCCGCCGACGGTCTCGCCGGACTGCTGGAAAACGATCCGCTTTCCTTCATCTTCATCGATTGCAAGCCCCCCGATCCGCGGTGCCATTCGATCTCCATCGACCGGAGCGCCGGGATCGCGGACGCCTACCGCGCCATGGTCGCCGCCGGATGCCGCCGGATCCTTCACTGCGGCTCCATTTCCGGACGCGTCGAAACCGTGGACCGCATCGCGGCGGGAGAGCTTGCAGGGAAGGCGGAATTTCTCCGGATCTTCGCCGTCGGCGAACCGGAGGAGGGATACCGCCGCGCCCCCGAGATCATCGCCGCGCGCTGCGACGCGGTCTTCTTCGACACCGACCGCATGGCGGCGGGATTCTACCGCTATGCGGGAGAACGCGGGATCCGGATCCCGGAGGACATCCGCGTCGTGGGCTTCGACGACGATCCCGTTTCGCAGTTCCTGCCGCCGCCGCTCTCTTCCGTCGCCCATCCGGTGGAGGAGATCAGCCGCGCGGTGATGGAGATCATCTCAAAGCAGCCGGAAGAGCCGGTGCGGCGCACCTTTCCCTCCCGTTTCCTCCCGCGGGAGAGCTTCGGGCGGCAATGCCGGACCCCGGAGAAACGTTCTTGAGGTGAAGCGGCGCGGAGTTGACGGCAAGCCCCCCGACGCCCCCGGAGCGCTCCTGACTCAACGGGGGATCCGCCGTTCCATTTCCGCCGCGATCGCCTCCGGAAGGAGTCCCGCGGCGCGGCGCAGCTCCTCCACGGGACCGTGGGCGGGAGGTTCCCCGCATTTCCAGCCGAAGGCGAGCAGCGGCGCCGCTTCTCCCGACGCCGCACGGAACTCCGCCAGCGCCGAAGCGAGACCGCCGACGACGGAACCGTCTTCGATCGCCACCGCCGGAACTCCGGCGAAACGGGCGGCGGTCTCCGTGTCGAACGGCGTCAGGAAGCGGGCGTTTATCACGGCGGGAGCGCTCCCGCGGCTCCGCCGCCACAGCCGTGCCGCCGCCAACGCGGTATCGACTTCGCGCCCCGCCGCCCAGATCGCCGGCGCCCCCGGATCGCCGACGGCGAGGATCTGCGCCCGCCCCGGTTCCAGCGGCGCGACGGGCGGCAGTTCGGGATCGGCGGCGCCGGCTCCCCTCGGATAGCGCAGCACCACCGGAGCGCCGAGCCGCCAGGCAAATCCGACCATCGCCCGCAGCTCTTCCGCATCGCGGGGCATCATCACCGTGACGCCGGGCAGTTCCCGCAGAAAGGCGGCGTCGTAAATGCCGTGATGGGTCGGTCCGTCTTCCACCGCCCCCGACCGGTCGAAGGCGAAGACCACCGGCAGCCGGTTGAGCGCGACATCGTGAAAGACTCCGTCGAGCGCCCGCTGCATGAAACTCGCGTATCCGGCGCAGAAGGGACGCGCTCCGGCAAGAGCGAGCCCCGCGGCGAAGGCGACCGCGTGTTCCTCGCTGATCCCGACATCGAAGAAGCGGTCGGGCATGCGGCGGCGGAACTCCGTCAAGCCGGTCCCCTCCGCCATCGCCGGAGTCACGGCGACGATTTCCGGGTGCTCCTCCGCCAGGCGGCACAGCGCGTCGCCGAAGGCCGCCGAAAAACTCTCCCCGCGATCCCGGTGCTTCGGCGGCAGGAACGCCCCGGTCGCAGGATCGAAGGGCGGCACCCCGTGATAACGGGCGGGATCCGCCTCGGCGAAGGCGCAGCCGCACCCCTTGCGGGTCACGACGTGGAGCAGGATCGGTCCTTCGAGTTCGCGGATCCGCTCCAAAAGCGGCAGAAGTTCGCCGAGCGAGTGACCGTCGACCGGACCGAAGTAACGGATCCCGAATTCCTCGAAGAGCGTCGCCGGGGGCATCAGCGCCGTCTTGAGGAGGTCGTTGAGCCGGCGGAGCGCGAAAAGCAGCCGTACACGTCCGGCGGCGGCGCGTTTGACTCCGCCGCGCACGCGGTTGTAGAAGCGCCCCGCGATCAGTTTCGAGAGGGAGCGGGAGAGCGCTCCGACGTTGCGCGAGATCGACATCTGATTGTCGTTCAGAATGATGATGAGGTTTCTGCCGCCGCAGACGGTGTTGTTGAGCGCCTCCAGCGAAACGCCGTTCGTGAGCGAGGCGTCGCCGACGACCGCGATCACCCGGCGGGGATCGCCGGCGGCTTCGCGGGCGGCGGAAACGCCGAGCGCAAGCGAAAGCGCGCTGCCGGAATGTCCGGCGATCGCGGGATCGAAAGGGGATTCCGCAGGCTGCGGGAATCCGGAGAGCCCGCCGAAGCGGCGGAGCGTATCGAAATCGCGTCGGCGCCCCGTCAGCAGCTTGTGCACATAGGACTGGTGACCGACGTCGAAGAAAAACGGCTCCTCGGCGGCGTCGAAGACCCGGTGAAGCGCGAGGGTGAGTTCGACCGCGCCGAGATTGGAGGCGAGGTGACCGCCCCGGCGTCCGGTGACTTCGAGGATCCGCGCCCGCAGTTCGGCGGCGAGGCGGGGAAGATCGGCGGCGGCGAGTTTTTTGAGATCGGCGGGAGAGTCGATCCGGTCCAGCAGCGGAGTTTCCATGCGGAACGGGCGGTTATTCGGCTTTCCCGATCCCGCCGAAACGGCGGTCGCGCCGGTTGAAGTCGTCGAGCGCGCGGGCGAGCGCCGCCTCGTCGAAATCGGGCCACCAGGTTTCGGTGACGTAAAGTTCGGTGTAGGCGATCTCCCAAAGCAGGAAATTGCTGACGCGCTTTTCGCCGCCGGTCCGGATCAAAAGATCGGGGTCGGCGATATCCGGCGCATAGAGATAACGGCGGAAGTTCTCCTCGGTGATCTTCTCCGGACGGTCGGGATCGGCGAGCAGCCGGTTGATCCCGTCCACCAGTTCGGCGCGGCCGCCGTAGCTCAGCGCGATGTTGAGAGTGAAGCCGGTGTTCCCGGCGGTGCGTTCGATCGCGTAGAGGAGCGCCTTGCGGGCGGCGAGCGGCAGATCGTCGGTGCGGCCGATGGTGCGGAGCCGGACATTGTTCTTCATCATCGCCGGAAGTTCGCCCGAGGTGAATTCGGCGATCAGCCCCATCAGCGCGGAGACTTCGCCGACCGGACGCTTCCAGTTTTCGGTGCTGAAGGCGTAGACGGTCAGCGTCTCGATGCCGAACTTGCGCGCCGCTTCGACGACTTTGGCGATCTGCCGGGCTCCGGCGCGATGTCCCGCGGTCCGTTCCAGTCCGCGCTGCTGCGCCCAGCGCCCGTTGCCGTCCATGATGATCGCAAGATGCTTTACCATGATGCTTTTGAAAACCCCAGTGTTGTGAGTTGACTGCTCACCGCTTCGAGCAGCGGATCCGGAGTGCTCGCTCCGGCGCTCAGCCCGACGGTGTGAAATTTTTCGAGTTCCGACGCGGGGAGTCCTTCCGGGCCGTCCGCGAGCCACGCGGGGACCCCCTCCCGCCGCGCCACCAGACAGAGCCGGTTGGCGTTGGCGCTCTCCGGCGAACCGACCACCACGACCGCCTCCGAAGCGCGGGCGAGTTCGGCGACCGCCCGCTGGCGGTCGCGGGAGGCGCGGCAGACGCTCTCGCCGCAGCGGAGCGCGGGGAAACGTCCGCGCAGCGCTTCGGCGACCGCCCCGGCGTCCGCGGTGCTGCTGGTGGTCTGGACCAGAAGCACCGGCGCATGAAGTTCCGGCAGCGCGGCGACTTCCTCCGCGGAGCCGACGACGTGGATCCGCCGGGTCCCGGAGCGGCCGAGGACCCCGACCGCCTCTGGATGGTCGGCGCGGCCGAAAAAGACCAGTTCGCCGTCGGGCGGCACCTCGGCGGCGGCGCGCTGGAGCTGCGCCACCAGCGGACAGGTGGCGTCTTCGACGCGGAGGGAACGCTTCGCCGCCGCCGCTTCGACCGCGGGATCCGCGCCGTGGGCGCCGATCACCAGGACCGTGCCGGAGGGGATCTCCTCCACTCCTGCGGCGAAGAGCACGCCCCGGCGGCGCAGCCCCGCGGAAACGCTGCGGTTGTGCACCGGTTCGTGAAGCACCGCGACGCGTTCTCCGGCGTCGAGCAGCGCGTCGATCCGCGCGAGGGCGCGGCGGACTCCTCCGCACATCCCGCAGACGCGGGCGCGCAGCTGGCGGCGCGGGATCTCCTCCCGGACCGCGAAATTTTCAGAAATATCCATGATAATTGGTAATATAACCCGCAGAAAGGGGAATATCAATTTGACTTTTACCGCATTCGACGTTATTTTTTGCGCCATGGAGGTCTCTTTCCCATGAAAAACGATATCATCGGATCCATCCGGGAATGGAAAATACGGCGCCATGCCGTCGTGCTGGCGCACAATTACGTCGCGGGCGAAGTGCAGGACCTGGCGGACTTCGTCGGCGATTCCCTCGAGTTGAGCCTGCGGGCGCGCGACGCGAAGGCGCCCGTCATCGTCTTCTGCGGAGTCCGTTTCATGGGCGAAACGGCGAAGATCCTTTCGCCGGAGTCGCGGGTCTTCCTGCCGGTCCCCGGCGCGGGATGTCCGATGGCGGATATGGCGGATGCCGCGGCGATCCGCGCGTGGCGGGCGAAACACCCAGGCGCCGTCGTCGTCGCCTACGTCAACACCACCGCCGCCGCCAAGGCGGAAACCGACATCTGCTGCACCAGCGCCAACGCCGAAAGGATCCTCGCCTCGATCCCCGCCGACCGGGAAGTGCTGCTGCTCCCCGACCGCAACCTCGGCAGCAACATCGCCGACCGCCTCGGGCGGAGCGTCGACCTCTGGGAGGGATGCTGTCCGGTCCACGACCGGATCTCCGCCGAATGCGCCCGCGCGGCGCGCAAGGCGCATCCCGACGCCGAATTTCTGGTCCATCTGGAGTGTCCCCCCGAAGTCGCCGCGATCGCCGACGAAGCGATGAGCACCGGCGGCATGCTGAAGCGGGTCCGGGAGTCGGAAAATACCGAATTCATCATCGGCACCGAAGTCGGCATTCTCCACCGGCTGACGAAGGAAAACCCCGCCAAGCGCTTTTATCCGCTCGTCCCCGGGCCGACCTGCGCCGACATGAAGAAAATCACCGCCGAATCGCTGCTTGCCGCGCTCCGCGACCTCTCCGGCGAAGTGGTGCTCGACCGCGAACTCATGGACCGCGCGAGACTGCCCATCGTAAAAATGCTGGAAATTTCCTGAAAATACGCGCCCGACACTTGACAAAGCGCGTCAATGGTGTTCCATTAGGTCTTTAGTAAAAAAACACAATTCCGTTCCGCCGTTGTGCCGAAACCAAGGCGAGCGGGACAACTTTCGTTCTTTTTAAGGAGCATGGCATGAAGTACTTCACCGAAGATCACGAATGGGTTGAAGTCAACGGAAATGAAGCGACGGTCGGCATTTCGGAATACGCCGCCGACGAACTGGGAGAGATCTCCTTCGTCGAACTGCCCGAAGAGGGCGACGATTTCATCATCGGCGACCGGCTCGGTTCCGTCGAGGCGGAAAAGGGGGCCTGCGATCTTTACTCCCCCATCTCCGGTTCGGTCTCCGTCGTCAACGAGGCGCTGGTCGACGATCCCGAACTCCTCGGCGAATCCCCCGAGGACAAGGGGTGGATCTGCAAGCTCGCCAACTTCGACAGTTCGGAGCTGGACGACATGATGGATGAAGACGACTACCTCGAATACGTCTCCAGCCTGAAAAAGTGAACCGCGCCTTCCAGCCGCCGCTGAAGTTTTTCGCGCTCGCGCTGATCGCCGCCGCCGCATTGCTGCTGCGTTTCGCGCCCCTCGGCGCGGCGCTGGCGTCGCCGGAATTCCCCGACAACATCTCGCGCCCCGACACCCCCGGATACCTCTCCCCCGCCCGCACCCTCGCCTTTTCGGGCGTCTACGAGGGGACCGGAAGGGTGCCCGGATTCCCGTACTTCCTCTCGCTGTGCTTCCGCGCCTCCGGCGGCGAAGAGTACCGGCTGCCCGCGATCCTGCTCACCGGCATCGGCTTGCTCACGGCGGCGCTCTGCGGCGCGGCGGCGTGGATCTATGCGGGCGACCGGAAGACCGCCGTCGCCGCCGCGCTCCTCGCCGCGCTGAACCTCACCGCGATCGCCAACGCGCCGATGCTGCTGTCGGATACCCTCTTCGGTCTCTTCGCCGCGGTGCAATGGATCGTTTTCGTCACCGCGCTGCGCCTGCGGGAACCCCTCTGGCTCCCGCTCTCGGCGGCGACCGCCGCCGTCGGCGCGCTGATCCGGCCGATCAACATCGCCTGGATCGTTCCGCTCTCCGTGCTCATTCTGCTCTTCCCCGGCGCCTCGTGGAAGAAGCGGATCGCCGCCGCCGCGCTCTCTTTCGCGCTCTTTTTCGCGGGGATTCTGCCGTGGATGAGCCGCAACCACGCCCTCGGCGCCGGATACACCCTCGACACCAACACCGGGGCGATGCTCCATCAGAACGGCGCGATGCTGCTCGCGGCGGTCAACCGTTCCGACTTCGAAGCGGAGAAGGCGAAACTGCTCGAAGAGCAGCGCGAACTCTTTCTCGACACCGCCGCCTTTCCCGACGAGGCGAGCCGCGAAGCGTGGCGTCTGCGCCGCTTCCGCGGACTCATCGCCGCGCATCCCTTCCGCTGGATCAGCCAGCACTTCGACTGGCACATCCTGCTGCCCGACGTGCCGACCTTCTCGGAGCTTTTCGGCGCGACGACGCCGGGACGCGGCACGATGGCGGTCCTCGCCTCCGAAGGGGTTTTCGCGGCGGTGCGCCATTACTTCGACGGCAAAATGTGGATCCTCTGGTTCGTGCTGCCGCTGCTGATCCCGACCGCGCTGCTCTATTTCGGCGCGGCGGCGGCGCTCTTCGGATACCTGCGGAATTTCCGCGAACACTGGTTCGACGTGCTGGTGCTGCTCGCCTTCGCCGAGTACTACTTCTTCCTGCCCGGCCCCATCACCGCGCCGCGCTATCAGATCCCGGCGCTCCCCTGCCTTTCCGTGCTGGCGGCGGGCGCGCTGACGGCGCTTTTCGGCGGGAACGCCCGCAAGACGCGGGTCAGCGCGCCGGCGCCGAAGGCGGCGGCAAAAGGTCGCGCCAAAGGATCCTCCCCTCCGGCGACAGCAAAGTGATCTCCCAGTCGCCCCCTGCCCGGAGTTTCGCGCAAAGCCGCGGACAACGCGCTCCCGGAGCCGTCCGCCCCGCGGATCCGCGTCTCACGGCGAAGGCAACGACCGATGCCGCCTCTTCCGCCGCCGCCTCGACGACAGGGAGCTGATCCGCTTCGCACTCCAGCACGAGGGAATCCCACCGCGGCGAGGCGGCGAGCGCCGAAGCCGCGATCCGGGTCGCGAGGCGGCTGCGCCAGGCGGCGGGCGTGACGGCGGCCGTCGGCCGGTTGTCGGTGATCCCGCCCGCGGGAGGATCGCCGTCGGGCAGCGAGAAGCAGCCGGCGGCGGAGAAGAGCGCGGCGGCGGCGGCGGAACGGAGGAATTTCTTCATCGGCGCCACTACTCGAGATCTCCCGAACGGCGGCGGATGCAGATCGCATTGCAGCGGGGACAGCGGCAGAGGCTCACCGTCTCCTTCGGCACGAAGGTGTGGTGACACCTGTCGCAATGGAAAAGCTGCCGGGTGGTGAGCCGCCAGCGGTTGCGGCGCATCCGGCGCTCCTCGCGGAGCCACAGCACCGCGATCAGCAGTCCCCAGAGGAGGAAATAGGCGAAAAACGCCTCGTGATAAGCGAGCCGGATCATGGTGCGGTCCCTCCTTTCACGGCGGCGGCGCCGGTCGGCCACTCGACGGTGAGGAGTTCTCCCTCGTCGAGGAGGGCGAGGTGACGGGTCGTCTCGGCGAGCGCGAGGCGGTCGAGCTCAGCGATCCCGCACGACCGGAAGAGTTCGATGCGGCGGCAGGGGAGTGCGCCGATGACCGCGAGCAGCGTTTCGCGCGGCGAACCGGCGTATTCGGGGAGACTCCGGCGGGAGAGCGCAAAATCCATTTCGCTCCCGTCCGCCCGCAGGATCCGCGGACGACCGGCGGCGGCGCGGACCGCGGCGGCGCGGACCGGCGCCGGCGGCAGCAGCAGCGGCGCGGGGCGACGGCCGCCGGAAGCGGCGGCGGCGGTGCGGTGCGGTTCGGCGGCGGAGAGATCGAAGAGGACGGGCACGGCAGGCGCCTTCCGCTGCTCGACGGAAAGCCGCTCCGTCTCCGCGGAGGGCAGCAGCGAGGAAAATCCCCCCGGCGCCCCGCTGCGGAGAAAGTTGGCGGGATCGTGCCGCTCCATCCACAGCCGGAACCGCCTGTCGGCGGCCTCCCCGGAAAACGCGCGCCGGCTCAGCAGACTGACACCCCGTCTCGCCGTCGGGATTTCCCCGGATTCCGGTTCGCGGTAACCGAGGAGCAGCCAGAAAAGCATCTGGGCGGCGAGCGCGATCAGCAGCGCCGCCCACGAGGGGCCGTGCTCGCGGAGCGCGGCGGCGGCGCGTCCTCCGTTTTTCCGGTCATGGCTGCGGCGGTCCGGGGAATCCATCGGCGTCAACGGTCCTGTTTTTCGAAGCTTGCCGCGCTCCGCCGGTCGCCCGGAGAGAGTACCGCGATGAAACTCGGCAGCTGAGCGGTTTCGGCGATCGCCATCACCGACGCGACTTCGGAAAACGGCACGCGGCGGTCCGCCCTGATCACGACGCTCGCCTGCTTGGAACGGTCGTGGACTTCCGAAAGACGGCGGCGGAGCTCCTCATGATCGACCTGCCGGTCCCGGTAGTAGATCGTGCCTTGCGGATGTTCCGGATCGGGCGGCGTGATGGTGACGATGTAGCGCTCCAGCACCGCCGTGTCGGGCGCGGGAAGCCGGGGAAGTTCGACGCTGATCCCCGAGACGCGCACGAAGGAGCCGGAGATCACGAAGACCAGAAGCGCCAGAAACAGGATGTCGATCAGCGCGGTGAGTTCCGGCCATCCCGAAAGCTGCCGCAGCCGGGTCCGGTAGCGGCGGATGTTCTGGATCGATTCGGCGCGTTTTTTCATTTTGCGGCGACCTTCCGCCCGGCGGAGTGGTGCTCGAAGAAGGAGACGATCTCCAGCGCCGCCTTCTCCATGTCGAGGGTGATCGTATCGACCCTGAAGACGAGGTAGTTGTAGCCGAGGTAGCAGGGGATCGCGGCGGCGAGCGCCGCGGCGGTGGTCACCAGCGCTCCGATCGCGCCGCCCGAAATGCTCGCGGCGGCGAAGTATTCGTTGCCGCGGAACACCTCGAAGACCTTCAGCATACCGCAGACGGTCCCGAAAAATCCGAGCAGCGGCAGCACGAAACCGAGGGTGCCGAGCAGACCGATGTGGCGTTCGAGCTTCGGCAGTTCGTCGATCGCCGCGTCGTCAATCGCCTGCCGGATCTCCTCGTCGCCCCGCTGGTGGGCGAGGATCGCCGCGCCGAGCAGCCGGGCGGCAGGACCGGGCGTGTTGTCGCAGAGAGTCAGCGCCTCGACGTAACCGTCGCGTTCGAGGACGTTGGTGAGGCCGCGCATCAGCTCGCGCACGTTGATCTCCTCGCGGTGCAGCTGAAAGACCTTGTTCAGAAAGATGATCAGCGCCAGCAGCGACACCGCGAGGATCACCCACATCACCGGACCGCCGTCCTGCATCAGTTTCAACATCATTTCCATATTTCTACATCTCCCGGTTTTTGTATCGTTTCCGGATCTCCTCGCCGAGTGCGCGGAAATCGGTATCCGCCGCCGCCGAGGGTCCGAGCCCGCGGTAGCGCGCGGCGATCCGCGCCGCACGCTGGAGCCGGTCGGGACGATCCCCGTTGAGCAGCAGCCGCATCGCCGCATGAGCCGCCCGCGAACACCAGATGAAGTCGGGATTCCCGCCTTCCGAACGCAATTGGAGAGCATAGTTCAGCACCTGCTCGTAGTCGTCGATCGCCGCCGCCTCTCCGCCCAGGAATTCCCGGCACTGCCCCGCCTTGAAGCGGCTCTGAAGCCGGACCGCCGGGAAACGCGAATTCTCCGCCAGCCGGTTGTAGATCTCCACCGCCCGCAGCAGTTCCGCATCGTTCCGCACCTCGCTGCTGAGCGCGAAGCAGCAGTCCGCGAGCCGCCCGTCCGCGATCTCGCCGAAGAGTCCGGCGGGGCGCAGCGTCTTCGCCCGCTCGAAATACTTCCGCGCCTCCGCATACTTGCCGAGGTCGCAGAGAAGATCCCCCGCCAGCAGCGCCGCATCGGCGGCAATCGCGCTGGAGGGGAACTCGTCCAGCAGCTTCCGGGCGGCGTCGGCGGCTTCGCCGCGGCGGCCGCGAGCCCGCAGCAGCCGGATCTTTTCGAGCATCATCGCCGCCCGGTCGGCGGGCGCGGCGGCGACCGCGAAGTGGAGTTTCAGGAGCTTTTCCTCGTCGTCAAGGGCGCCGAGGCGGCGCAGATACTGCGCGAAGCAGAGGAGCGCGGCACAGCGTTCCGGCGCGGCGGCATCGCGGGAAAGGAGCTGCTTCAACCCCTCTTCCGCCTCTTTCCGGTCGTCGGCGAGACACGCGCCGCGGACCGCCAGAAACAGCGCCGCCGCCGCCGAGGGATCGGTGGGATAAAGGGTCGCAAACGAGCGGAACTCCCGCGCCGCCGCCGCGAAATCGCCGTCCCTTTCCGCCAGCCGGGCGGCGGCGAAGCGCGCCGCGGGCGCATAGCGGCTGTCGGCAAAGCGCGAGAGGAATCCGAGATAGAGCTTCCGGGCGGCGGCGAATTCCCCTTTCGCTTCGGTGAGCGCCGCCGTCTGATAATCGGCGAAGGCGGCATATTCGGTCGTCGGCGAATCCTTCAGCCGGTCCGCGATCTTAAGCGCCTCGGGGATCCGTTTGAGTTCGATCCCGGCGCGGAGCAGCAGGAACGCCGCCCGGTCGGCGACGGCACGCAAATGATCTTCCAAGAGCGGCTCGACACGGCGGGCGGCGCCTTCGAAGTCCTTGCGGCGGAATAGGTATTCCCCGCAGAGAAGCGCCGCTTCGCCGCGTTCGTCATCGCTTTTCGCCTCGCGTTCCAGAAACTCGAGCATCCGGCGCGCCTTGCCGTATTCGCGGATCCTTTCGGCGGCGACGGCGGCGCTGCGCGCCGCATCGAAGCGCTCCGCGCGCGTCACGCCGCGGTCGGCGCTCACCATCTCGAAGAGTTCCAGCGCCGCGGGGATCTTGTTTTCGGTGACGAGCTGTTTCGCCGCCGACAGCAGGAGCTGCGCCCGGTCGGGCGCGTCGGGAAAGAAGCGGCGGTACTGGCGCGCGGTCTCCGCCGCATCCTCGGCATTGACCGCGCGGCGGCAGTAAAAGATGTTCTTCAGCACATCGCGCCGTTCCGCATCGCTTCCGGCGAAGTGGAACGCATCGGTCCAGCAGCGCAGCGCGGCGTTGAATTCCTTGCGGCGCTGCGCCAGCTGCGCCGCGTCGTCGAGGATCCGGCGGACCAGATCGTCGGGATGCGGATCGACCGCGCTGCGCAGTTTCTCCCAGCCGACGGTGAATTCGGCGACCGGAGCCCCCGCCTGAAAGCGGCGGTAGAGTTCCAGCAGATCGAACCGCAGCGCGGCGGCGGGGGATTCCCCCTTCCTCTCGCGCCCGGCAAGTTCTTTCGCCGCCTCGCCGCTCCTGCCGAGGCGGATCAGGGTGTAGATGTACACCGGCTCCGCTTCGGCGAGGATCTCCGCCGGGGTCTTCGCCTCCTTGTCTTTCAGCGCCGAGAGTTCGCCGAGCGCTTCTCCGGAGGCGTCGAGATGAAGGGAAAGCCGCGCGCTCGCCAGCCGCGCGCGGGCACGAAGATCATCCGGAGTGTCGGAGTCTTCCGCCAGCTTCCGGAAGCAGCGCCGCGCCTCTTCGAACCTGCCTTCGGCGGCGAAGATCTCGCCGGGCAGCAGTTCCGGCGACGCGTGCGGATAAAGGCGGCGGAATTCGCCGAGCGTCCGGCGCGCCCCGGCGAGATCGCCGCTGCGGAGCAGCGCCGAACCGAGCGCGAGGCGGAGACGCGCCGCGTCGACGGGAGTCCCGGCGCTCTCGAGCAGCGCGCGGCGGAAGGCCGCCGCCGCGCCGCGGTAGTCTCCGGCGGCGGCGGCGGAGGCGGCGAGACGCTCCGCCGCCCCCATCTCTTCGCCGGCAGCGGCTCCCGGCAGCCGGAACGCCGTCAGCAGCACTCCGGTCGCCAGAAGGAATCGTTTCAACGGACTGCAGCGGCCCAAGGTTCTCTCTTCCTGAAGTTATTCCGCAGAGGCGGCTTTCGGCGCGGCGGCGGCGCGGTCGGCGGCGAGTTTTTCGCGGATCCGCGCGGCGAGTTTCTCCTGCAGTTCCGGCGACGAGGCGATCAGCGCTTTGGTCTGGTCGCGCCCCTGCCCGAGCTGTTCGCCCTCGAAGCTGAACCACGCTCCGCGCTTGTCGAGGATCCCGAGATCGACCGCCACGTCGAGCAGCGAACCGCTCTTCGAGATCCCTTCGTTGTACATGATGTCGAATTCGGCGACGCGGAACGGGGGCGCCATCTTGTTCTTGATGACCTTGACCCGGGCGCGGTTGCCGACCACCGCCTCGCCGACCTTGATGACGCCGGTCTTGCGGATGTCCATGCGGATCGACGCGTAGAATTTGAGCGCGTTGCCGCCGGGGGTCGTCTCGGGATTCCCGTAGACGACGCCGATCTTCTCGCGGATCTGGTTGGTGAAGATGATGCAGGTGCGGCTGCGGCTCGCAGCGCCGGTGAGACGGCGCAGCGCCTGCGACATCAGCCGCGCCTGCAGTCCGACGTGGGAGTCGCCCATCTGCCCCTCGATCTCGGCGCGGGGAACGAGCGCCGCGACCGAATCGACCACCAGCACGTCGATCGAATTGCTCCGCACCAGCGTATCGACGATGTTGAGGGCATCCTCACCGCAGTCGGGCTGCGAGATCAGCAGATTGTCGATATCGACGCCGATCCGCTTCGCGTACTGCGGATCGATCGCGTGTTCCGCGTCGATGATCGCGCACTTGCCGCCCTTCGCCTGCGCGTTGGCGATCACATGGAGACAGAGGGTGGTTTTGCCGCTCGATTCCGGTCCGAAGATCTCGACGATGCGGCCCGCGGGAACCCCGCCGATGCCGAGGGCGAGGTCGAGCGCCATGCTTCCGGTCGAAGTGACCGGCACGTCGTCGATCGCCGCCCGGGTGTCGCCGAGCCGCATGATCGATCCCTTGCCGAACTCCTTCTCGATCTGGCTGATCGCGATCTGGAGACTTTTTTCCTTATCGGGAGCCGTGATTTCCTTGTCGGCCATTTCCGTTTTTCCTTTCTGAAAGCAGGTGGAGTGTGGATCAGATGTCGAGGTCCTTGACCCCGGCGGCGTGCTGCTCGATGTATGCGCGGCGCGGCTCGACCACGTCGCCCATCAGCAGATTGAAGATGCGGTCGGCGGCGATCGCGTCCTCCATCGTCACCTTCACCATCGTGCGGGTCGCGGGATCCATCGTGGTCTCCCACAGCTGGTCGTCGTTCATTTCGCCGAGACCTTTGTAGCGCTGGATCCGCAGCCCGCTGTCGCTCTGTCCGCTGTTGCGGACCGTGGTGAAGAGTTCCGCGAGCGACGAAACCGGTTTGGGCGTGCCGGAAGCGCCGACCTTCACCGTGAAGATCGGCGACTCCGCCGCCTCGAAGACCTGTTCCGGCGCAACTCCGGCGGAACGCACTTCGCGGAGCAGCGCGACACAGTCGAGCGCGTCGTAGATGTCGATGATGTCGAAGTGGCGGCGCAGCTCGGCGCGGGCGGCTTCGGCGTCGGCGTCGTTGAGCGCGTTCGCCGGCGCGGCGGAGCGGAGCCTCGCCTCGGCGTCGGCGATCAGGCGGAGCTTTTCGTCGTCGCTGTAGACGTAGTTCGTCGTCGTGGTGCCGTCGAGTTCGCGCACGGTGATCCGGGCGGTCGGGCAGAGCCCGTCCTCGGGACGCGCCTTGCGGAAGTATTCGCGCGAATCGATGCCGAAGCGGTGGAGGTTCGCGGCGAGTTTCGTCGCCCGGGTGTAGAGGTCGATCAGATGGCGCGACGCTTCGCGCGAAAGCGTGTTCCCCGCGGCATCGGTGATCTCGGTTTCCTCCATGCCGAGGTTGACGAGGTGCTGGTTGAGCTGATCCTCGGTCTCGATGTAGCGGAAATAGGTCTTGCCCTTGCTGATCCGGAAGAGCGGCGGCTTGGCGATGTAGACGTAGCCCGCCTCGATCAGCGGCCGCATCTGCCGGAAGAAGAAGGTCAGGAGCAGCGTGCGGATGTGCGAACCGTCGACGTCGGCATCTGTCATGATGATGACGCGGTGGTAACGCGCCTTGGTGACGTCGAAATCCTCGCCGATGCCGCAGCCGATCGCGTAGATCAGCGACTGGATCTCCTTGTTGGCGAACATCCGGTCCGGACGCACCTTCTCGACGTTGAGCAATTTGCCGCGGATCGGCAGGATCGCCTGGAAGTTGCTGTCGCGGCCGTCCTTCGCGGAACCGCCGGCGCTGTCGCCCTCGACGATGTAGAGTTCGCAGATCTCGGGATCGCGTTCGTTGCAGTCGGCGAGCTTGCCGGGGAGTCCGCGCCCCTCCATCGGTCCCTTGCGGACCGCTTCGCGCGCCTTCCGGGCGGCTTCACGGGCGCGGGCGGCGGTCATCGCGTTCTCGCCGATCTGCTTCGCCGCCGCCGGATTCTCTTCGAGATAGGCGGAAAATTCGTCGTTGACGACCGATTCGACGATGCCGCGCACCTCGGAGTTGCCGAGCTTCGTCTTGGTCTGCCCCTCGAACTGCGGATCGGGCACCTTGACGCTGATCACCGCGGCAAGTCCTTCGCGGACATCCGAGCCGGAGAGCGATTCGGTCGGTTTGAGTTTGAGCTGGTTGTGGGCGTAGTTGTTGATGGTGCGGGTCAGCGCCGCCTGAAATCCGGTGAGATGCTGACCGCCTTCGACGGTGTTGATGTTGTTGGTGTAGGTGTGGATGTTCTCGTCGGTGCCGTCGGTGAACTGCATCGCCACTTCGACGTCGATGTTGTTGCGTTCCCGGTGGAAGTAAATCACATCGGGACTGACCACCTTCTTGTCTTCGTTGAGCAGCGCGACGTACTCGCGGATGCCCCCTTCGTAGTGGAAGAACTCCCGCACCACCGCGCCGTCTTCGCCCGCTTCGCGTTCGTCGATCAGCGTGATCTTGATCCCGGCGTTGAGGAAGGCGAGTTCGCGGAGCCGCTTGCGGAGCGTCGCCCGCGAATAGGTGGTCATCGGGAAGATCGTGCCGTCCGGCTTGAAACTCACCCGGGTCCCGCGTTTCGAGCTCGCGCCGAGCACTTCGAGGGGCTTCGTGGTGACGCCGCGCTCGAAGCCGATCGCGTGGATCTTGCCGTCGCGGTAGACTTCGACGTTCATCCAGTCGCTCAGGGCGTTGACGCACGAAACGCCGACGCCGTGGAGTCCGCCGGAGACCTTGTAGGAGTTGTGGTCGAACTTGCCGCCGGCGTGAAGCACGGTCAGCACCACCTCGACCGCGGGCTTGTGCTCGGTCTCGTGCATATCGACCGGGATCCCGCGCCCGTTGTCCTCGACCGAGATCGAGTTGTCGGGGTGGATCGTCACTTCGACGGTGTCGGCGAATCCCGCCAGCGCCTCGTCGATCGAGTTGTCCACCACTTCGTAGACCAGATGGTGCAGTCCGCGTTCGCCGGTATCGCCGATGTACATCGACGGACGCACCCGCACCGCTTCGAGACCTTCGAGCACGGTGATCTTGTCGGCGCCGTAATCCGAGGCGGATGCGGCGGGGGCGGCGGCAGCCGGAACGGGGGTCTCGCCGTCCGGCACGGAGGTCTTGATTTCTTCGTTTTCGCTCATGAAACTACCGATGATGGTGTGGGTTGAATTCGCTTATCACATCCAGTGCTTCAGCAGCTCTTCGCGGCTGCAGGCGCTGAAATAGGCGGGCGGGATGTCGAGGATCGTGAAGGCTCCCCGTTTCCCCTCCGCGCGCAGCCGGGAGACGGCGCGGGCGGTGGCGACAAGCACGTTGCCGGTCGCTTCGGGATTGCTCCCCCACTGGCAGCGGTATTCGACCAGCGCCCGGTTGCCCTTGCCGGTGACGCCGGCGGCGGCGACCAGTCCGTCGTGGGGGAAGCCGCCGAAGCGCTCCTTGAGCTCCTCCTCGCTCACGAAGTTGATCGTCGTGTCATAAGGAGCGAAATAACCGGGCATCTCCGTGATGGTCTTCGAGACCGCGGCGGGATCGGCTCCCGGCTCCAGCACCACGAAGCATTCGCGGCGGTGCATGTCGCCCGGCTGGAAGTCGGGGTTTTCCCCGTTGCGGACCCGCTCGATCGCCTCGGGGATCGCATGCGTGAACTGCCGCGCGTCCCGGACGCCGGGAATGGTGCGCAGCGCATCGCTGTGCCCCATGCTGAGCCCGCCCGCCGGACCGAGCCCGTAGAAGCCGTATCCGCGGCTGCCGGGCAGGAAGGCGCCCGCAAGCGTGCGCTCCATCGAGAAGATGCCGGGATCCCAGCCGCTGGAGATCACCGAAACGTGACCGGAGCTTTTCGCCGCCTCGTCCATCGCGGCGAAATGGTCGGGAATGTGGATGTGATTGTCGAAGCTGTCCACCGTGTCGATCAGCTTCGCGATCCGGGGCCCGATCTTCGGCAGATCGTTCTTGGAGCCCCCGCCGAGGATCGCGACGTCCGCGCCGAGACGCTTGAATTCGGCCTCGCAATCCTCCATCGAAAAGACCGGAACGTCGCCGACCTCCCGTTTCACCCGCTCCGGAGAACGGCTCCCGATGCCCACGAGCTCCATATCCGGATTGTTCGCGACCGATGCGCGCACGCCGCGGCTCACGTTGCCGTAGCCGATGATGACCAAACGCAGTTTCGACATAGTTTTCATCCTTTCCCCGAAAAACGCCGCATCCGACGGCTTTATATTATTTAATAATAATATAACCCATCTGATCCAAGGTTGCAATAGCTCCGCCGAATTTTCACCGAAATTCCCCCGTCTCCGCCCTCCGACCGGGAGGCGAAGCGGCACGGAGCGGCGCGGTTATCGGGATCGCGAATGGGATTCGGCGGCGGCGACGGCGTTTCGCATCAATCCGGCGATGGTCATGGGGCCGACTCCGCCGGGGACCGGGGTGATCGCTCCCGCCACTTCGACCGCTTCGGCGAAGCAGACGTCGCCGGTGAGTCTGGCGCGGCCGCCGTCGGGAGCGGGGAGGCGGTTGATGCCGACGTCGATGACGGTTGCGCCGGGCTTGATCATTGCGCCGCGGATCAGTTCCGGTCTGCCGACGGCGGCGATCAGGATGTCGGCATCGCGGGTGAAGCGGCCGAGGTCGGGGGTGCCGGAGTGGACGATCGTCACGGTGGCGTTCGCGCCTGCCGCCTTCCGCATCAGCATGGCGGCGAGTGGTTTGCCGACGATGTTGCTGCGGCCGACGATCACCGCGTGGAGTCCCGCGGGGTCGATGCCGCTGCGGCGGAGAAGTTCCATCACCCCCCACGGGGTACAGGGATCGAAGCCGGAGCGCTCCCCGATGACGAGGCGGCCGACGTTGCGTTCCGAGAAGCAGTCCACGTCCTTGTCGGGATCGATCGCGTCGATGATCGCCGCCTCGTCGATCTGCGGCGGCGGCGGAGACTGCACCAGGATCCCGTCGATCCGCGGATCGGCGTTGAGTTTTCCGATGAGGTCGAGCACCTGCCGCTGGGTCGCCTCCTTGGGCAGCGCGTGAAGTTCGGAGCGGATCCCGAGTTCGCCGCAGGTCCGGACTTTGTTGCGCACATAGACCTGCGAAGCGGGGTCGTCGCCGACCAGCACCACGGCGAGTCCCGGGGTGCGTCCCGAAGCGATGAGTTTGTCGACCCGGAGCCGGGTTTCCGCGTTGACCGCCTGCGCGATCGCCTTGCCGTCGATGATCTTTGCCGCCATGGTGAGTGATCTCTGTGTGTTATCGTTAGGAGTGTTGTTTCGACTCTTGCCCCGGGATGCCGGATTCACTTGTGTTTCATCCTGCTGCGCCGGAATTCGCGGAGCAGATGCCGCAGATCGAAGATCGCCAGCGCGTAGTCCTCGTAGAAGGCGCGGAGATTGTCGGAGGAGACGCGGCCGCAGCGCCGCAGGTTGTCGTTTTTGACCGTGGAAAGCCATTCGTCGTAGAGGTCTTCGATCGCCGCGGTCTTCTCCTCCTCGGAGCTTTCCTGCTTGCGGATCTTCGCGATGTCGCCGCGTTTCGTGCGGTGGAACTCCCCGGATGAGGTGCGCCGGAGCGTCATGCCGCGGACCGGCCGTTCCTTGCCCTGCCGGAGCTTGACGAAGATGTTGTTCAGGCGGGTCACCGGGTCGAAGAAATTGGTGTCCCGCCGCATGGCGGTCGCGTTGACCGCCTGCTGAAGACGGCGCGCCTGACTGGAGAGTTCGGAAAGCCGTTTCTCCATATCCTTCTGGAGCGCGCTGCCGCTTTTTGAGGCGGCGGCGGGGAGCAGCGAACGTTCGATTTCGTCGAGCGCACGTTCGAAGTTCCGCAGTTCCGCGGCGAAGGCGTCTCCTTCGGCTCCCGCCGGGAGCGCCGGGAGAAAGAGGACCGTGCAGAATGCCGCCGCGGCGAGCCGCAGGAATATTCCGGGACGCCGGGGGATCATGGAAGATCTTCCTTCAGCCGGGCGGCGATGACGGCGGCGGTTTCGGCGGCTTCGCCCTCGGCGTAGGAGAGCTGACGCCAGTTCCAGTGGAACCCGTCCTCGACGCCGCGCGGCACGACGTGGAGATGCGCGTGCATCACGACCTGACCGGCGGCGCAGCCGTCGGCGAGGTGAAGATTGAAGGCGTCGTAGTCGAACTTGCGCCGGAGCGCGACGCCGATGCGGCTGCCCACGCGGAACATCCTGCCCGCAGTCGCCTCGGGGATCGTGGAACTCGATTCGTGATGTTCTTTGGGGATCACGAGCACATGGCCCTTGTTGATCGGCGCGATGTCCAGAAAGGCGCAGACCAGATCGTCTTCGTAGACCTTCGCCGCGGGGATCTCCCCCGCGATGATGCGGCAGA